>Ga0302324_100015937_pt1 | contig 15039 bp, 19 predicted proteins | sample Palsa_T0_1_FD_201949 | JGI IMG/M metagenome (GOLD analysis project Ga0302324, IMG submission 201949) | Peat permafrost microbial communities from Stordalen Mire near Abisko, Sweden - Palsa_T0_1 | ecosystem: Environmental > Terrestrial > Soil > Palsa > Peat permafrost | place: Sweden: Abisko...
CGGTTCAAGGCGGTGGCGTGATAGCGGTGATGCGCGACGCGGCGTTAGATGGAGCAGCTTGGAAGCCCTACCGGTTCAGCACCAACACCTGCCGTTGATTGTCGATAGACCACGATCTGAAACGGCTTAGGAAGCTCTGGCCCAGCAACAAGGTGCCCTTCACGTCCCCGATACTGGCGGTTACGTTGTCGATCTCCAAGCCGCCAACATTCAGCACGCGAATACGGAAGGTTTGGGACGGAACCGTGGAACCGTCAGCTAGTTGGTATGCCTTGGTGCCGAGGAAGTCAGACTCGTCTATGGTGTCAGCACGCATCAACGTCAGAACCACGTCCGCCGGTATGTTGACATCTGATGCGCCGCTATCAACGACGAATTTCAGTGTAATTGCGTTATTTATCAAGACGGGAGCCACAAGAGTTCCGCCCTGGCGTTCAAGAGCAATTTCCAGAGATGGCTTTTGCGACGCTGGCGAATTTAGTCTAGGAGCAGGCGTATTGAACGTCTCTGGCTTTCCTACAAGAGCGGCCGACATGCCGGATGAAGAAGGGCCAATTGACGGTTGCGGCGACGGTTGCCCTGGTGCAACCCGTTGAGCAAGCCTTCCCGCATCAGCATCACTAAGGAATCCGGTTGGTTCGCTGCCCTGCGACTGTTGCCATGCGAGGATCGCCGTTCGAGTTGCACTGCCATAAACACCATCAATGGTCTCGCTTGCAGGCAGTAGTCCGATCAGTTGGAGGTCTCGCTGGAGTGCCACATGCGCCTCAATCAACCGCCGTGCTTCTTCTCCTCCTGGTCCGCTCAGGCGCGACAGCCAAACGGCCCGCTGCCGTTCATACGCAGCCGCCAGACAGGTAAGCCACGGTCTTTGGTCCGGGGGCAATACACCGGTCAGCGGAATGCCACACCGTTGTAGAGTCTGGTCCTCAAAATTCACTGCCTCGACTTTCAAGGTCTGCCAGCCGGCTTCCCCCACTTGTTGTCGCATTGCGTAGTACGCCTGGACGAACATAAGATCGAGGCGTGACATATCAGGACTGCTACAGATCAGTTGTGCCACAGGGGTATGCACCGAAGCGCAATCGAAACTTGGTCCGATACCTGTGCGGGTGGCGGAGGTTGACGCGGCGGCGGGTGGAGTGGGAGTGGCAGCCTGTGCGTTGGTGGGGCTATCTGAGGGGTGGGCAACGTCGATGGGTCTGCCGTCCGCCTCGAAATGCAGTCGATAGGGGCGATTCTGTTCGTCGGTAGCGTCGCAATCGAGGCGTAACCATGCGGTACCGTCCGGTGTCATGTGGACGACGCACTGCCCGGCTACCTGAGCCACGATATCTGATGCGGAACTACCAATCCTCACCCGCGATAGGTAGAGCCAATATTCTTCGGGCCTCGGTTGCGAATCCTTTTCCCCAACGAATGAAAGGACTTCTTCGCTAGGCAAGGCAACCGAAATAAGAACCCGCCCATTGGTGAGATGCGCGTACATGACGCCCTTCGGTGGACATGGCGTGGTGACTCCCGCAACGACGAAAATCTCGCAAGCTCCGTGCACGGCAGCCTTAGTGTCCACCTGGGCCAATGCCAAACCACACGCCCAAAACGAGGACACCATAATTATGGAAATCAACCAGCGCCACATTGGCCGCACCCTCGAACCCACCTCAAATCCATCCTGAATTGGGTCACGAAGCGATACTGGCTCCGTAGCGCGGTGGCGGCAATAGGTGCCTTGCACAAACATCGCTTGGACGCCGTTACGAGACGCAATGAACGGAAATCCGTCTGGCGCGAATGAGGCGGAGCAGACCTCCCCACCCGTCCTCGCACCCGATTCCAGCCCCTCCCGCCAACCTGCGGGCGACCGCCTGAAGCACCGTCCCAGGCGTATTCAGGACTGCGCTGGACATCACCCACACGGTGATCGGCACCCTTCTTGGGATATCTGCGTCAATGTATGGAACCGTCCCGCTCCTCGGAACGAACGCTATTCTCTGTCGCCTATCCAGATAATAAACATTTCGCTATGGTCGTGCCATCATTTTACCACCATAGGAACCGACGACCATGGCAACATCACCATCGACCAGAACACCGGCTAACCCGCTACTGCACATTCTGAAGGACACGCTTACCGCAAGCGTGCGGAGCGATGGTCCCGATTTCAGCGCCCGCCAACTGACCGTGCTCTTGAAGGTCTATCTGGAAACGGGAACAGAACATACCGTCCGTGGCTTGGCCGAGGCGCTAAACGTCTCGAAGCCTGCCATCACACGGGCCTTGGACCGGCTCGAAGACGCCGATTTTGCCAAGCGTGAGACCGACGCGAAAGATCGCCGAAGCGTTATCGTCAGGCGGACGCCCAAGGGTTCCACCTATCTTGGCACGCTGAGTGGCTATTTGAATGCTGCGAGCAAGGCAGCAGACAAGCAGGCGAAGAAGTAGGCAGCATATAGGCGACACGCTGGAAACAGCGGTCGAAGCAACTTCTGGCGACGGTCAGCGAGGGGGATTTGTGGACAGGTCGGATGACCATCCCGCCAGCCGGTCACCGGAAGTTGGTGCCGTATCGCGGCTGCGTCCGTGGCTTGAGCGTCGGCAGATGATCGTGGGTGAAGCGTTCGAGGGCTTCCTTGTAGGTTCGGCGGGAACGGCCACCACGGTCAAGACGATGATGCTCATCGAGAAGGTGGGCGTGGAACTGATGGGCGGAGAGAGATGGCGCAAGGGTGGGCCGACCTGCTGCTCGAAGGCTTTCCGCCGGCAGGGTGCGCCGTGAGGCATGGGATCGGGCTTCCTGGCTTGTGTGGATCACCGGGCGCCCGCGCAGAGGATGTGGCGCCGCTCTTGCTCGGCTCCGATTCGTTGCGGCATGATAGGTACCAGTGCAAACCGGGCTGGCAGAGGGCCAAATGGCGATGTTCTCCCGTATCGTGAATTTTCTGCAAGGTGCTCAGGCTATTGGGAGATTCAAGCGCTTGATCAGGGAGCTAAGTCAACCAAACAGTCTTGAAGAGGACATACAGGCTTTCGCAAATCTCGGAGCATAGCCGGGTCACAGGCAGCGGACGAGGGAAGATGCCCTGGACGAATTTGTATCGATCATCACTCAACGCGGCGCAACATTCTCTGTCTTGGAGCAACACGGTTGCAGCACCCCGGAGGCCAAAAAAGCAAAATTGCTAAGGGTGTATCAGGATATGTGGAGAGTAGGTGTCGGATCACTAATTGCCACGAGAGCCCTATATGATCCCGACTTGCTGCAACTCATATTGACGAAGCAAGCCAACGAGGAGCCGGCAGGACCCCTTGCCGCCGCAATTTTCAGATATTGCGAGAGCCACCCGACCAGCTTGTAACGTTTCCCTGGACCAAGGAGATTCGCAAAATGGATCGTGAACAGATCGTCCGAGCGTTAGCTGATCTTCTAGACCAACACCGCAACGGACTACGAGGCTCTATGCATCAGGAGCCATACAAAGGTGACTTCTTCAGATTATTTGCGGCAGCATTCAACGCTGGCTTGATTGAGGAGCCAGGGCAAACAGGGTATCTCAGTGCCGATGCCCTGTCTGACGTTCTCACTGACAGGTTTCCTGAGACTGTCGAAAGTGAAGAATTTAGTATCCTGCACTCGTTTTGGGGAGAATGGACTTACGCATGGAGGCGTCGCAACGAGATTCAGCGATAGTCTCCCGGCACAGCCCCGCCACTTGCCTCTACCGTCCCAACAGCGTCGCCAATCATTTCCGCCACCGGCTTGCGTCCTCTCCAACCCACCTGCCAAGAGCACCATCCCAACCGTCAGCAGGCCGTCGCTGACGATCACTCACACGGTGATCGGCACCGTTCTAGGGATGTCTCATCGCAGCGTTCGTCCCGTCAACGCTGAGCCAACGCATTTCCTCGATGATAAATACCTCCACATGCCACGGAGGATACCATCATGAACACGATCACCGACAAATCATCAACGGACCACAAACTTGACGAAGATAGAGAAACACTCAGAGATTCGCTGGACCAAATCGCAGTCGAATTGGGAAGCGCAATGCGTGACGCTGGCTTGAATTTTCCTCTAGGATTGACGGTGCCGGAGACCGGAGATGCACTCGTTTCGATACTGACCCCAGGTGAGCCGTCCGCCGCCGACTGGAAATCCGCCGCCGCGATCGTTCATGAAATCGTTTCAAAACGACTTGGCGGCATCAAGCTGCGCAACCGTGAGCTTCAGTGTGCGATGGCCAACGCGACCATGACTGTCGCTGACGTGACGGCCGGGTGAGTCGGCTTCGCGTTTATCGAGCGTCTGAGATTTTCGCTCGGTCGTTCGATGGGCGCTTCTTCGGACGGGGTTGGGTTGGCGCATCATCGTCTCCGATGGTGGTGGGTCGGACGATCTGTTTCTGTCTGAGAACCTTCGCCGTCCTGGCTTCGGTTGGCAGGTAGTACTTTGGGTCTGTGAATTCGCTGAGTCGCATGTGAATGTCCTTTCGATGATTTATCACAATCAGGCTGGAGTCGGCGCGCTTGTGGCTACGATCCGAACGTGTGCTTTTGGCGAGCAGAGATATGAGCCTCCGGCGCTCGTTCGTTACGAATCCACCTTAGGGTATAAGGTAGACTCGTAACGCCCCGAACTCGACGCATCCCACCACTTCACCGATGACACCGATCCAACCATGACTTCTGCCTCGACGGACTTCAGATCACGCCGTGCCAGCCTGCGGCTCACGGCTGTGGAAGCGGTGGCGCTGATTATACCGACAAGGAAGTTCTCTACCGATCAGATTGCCGCTACTGCTCCCGAGGGAGACGGCCATTGCGTCTTGGTATTGCCTGCTCTCATTCGTGGCGACCTGTACACGGCACACGTCCGACGCTTTCTGACGAGCATCGGCTACTCGGTTCATGGTTGAAACCTGGCATGAACATCGGCCCTACGAAGCGATTGCTTGACGGCGCTGAGGAACGCCTCATCGAGCTTTCCGACGAGCATGGATCGGTGAGCATCGTGGGCTTCAGCATGAGTGGTCTGTTCGCACGCTGGTTGGCTCTGCGGATGCCCGACCGTGTGCGGGATGTCATCACCGTATGCAGTCCGATCCATGAGCCGGCACGCAATTTCTGCCTGCCGTTCCGCCCCTTCCTCGGGCGATGGCGCGGCGTCGATCTTCACCAACCCACCGACGACGTGGCGCAGCCGCTCTCTGTGGGAGACACATTCCTTTTCAGTCGCGACGATGGCTTGGTGAATTATGCGGCTTGCTGGGATGCATCTGTTCCGCCAGAGGACAACATCAGTGGCCCGCACGTGCTCATCGGCTGCAATCCGCAGGTGATGAGCATTCTGACGGCGCGGTTGGCACGGCGCAGACGATGCTCAGCAGATTTACAGATGGGTTTCCACTGCGGATCGTCGGCACAAGATCGCCTACTTTGGAGTAGCAATCGCCTGTGGCGGTTGGCCGGGAACAGTCATCATGCTCGTGCCATTGCCATTGTTCATCAAGAGGCCCTGACTGGGAGAGCCTGGGATGGTGGTGGTTGTCGTTGAACCCACGTGTCCTGTTACGACTCCTGTACCGCGTGAAGTCGTGACCGACGATCCTACGCTTGGGGACGTAGATGGGATTTGAGCAACAGCTACGCCTGTCATCACCGCCAGTGCCGTCATCACCGCCAGCGAAGTTCTGATCATGTCGAGGTCTCCGGGCAGTTGTCAGTAAGCGGCAGTCGCTCGCTCTCGTGTTCGATGTGGGGCACGTAACCGTGAGGCAGCAGCCTCGGAAACTACTCAGATACTCGGGTACGCCTGAGTTTGTCGCGGCCCCGGCAGATTTCAATGAGGTCACCAGCCCTGCCAGGGCGTTATCAGGGCGCGGACGGGCATCCGCCACACGTTCCAGTGCGATCATGGCGACTACCCCGCTCCCGACATGCCTCAGCCTGCTCGCGGGCGCCCCCCGGCCTCGACCGTTCTCACCGTACCTTGCTGATGTGCGGCTTTCCGATCGGCGCTCGGGAGGATACGGTGGTCAGATGATCGACCGACCCGTGCCGGTATCCGTGACCCATCGCCTGCTTGATCGACTTGCTGAGCTAGATCAAAGCTCGCAGCCGGAGGAACCTTGGCGCATTGAGCAGGAACCGCATGACTACCCTGACGGGACGACGCACTTCACTCATGTCTGCACTACTGGATATGTGCAGGGCGAGCCGGTTTTCGTATCAATTGGGAAATACCTAACCCCAAATCTTGCCGAGCTACTGGTTGTAATGCGAAACAACTTGCCTGAACTGGTTCGATTGGCCCGCCTGGGATTGGAGGTGGAATCCCAACGCAACATGGCTCCCGATCCTAGCTGACATTACCGAGCAGCCACGGCCCGCCGGAGCTTCACCTGGGCAGCCGTCTGTTGGGCCTCCCGAACGGTGCGATCGTGGCCACCACCCTGCTCCTGGCGCATCTCAGGCGGCTCGTGGCGGTGATCTTCCCCGGTCGCTTGCCGCGTCTGCCGATTAGCTTAGTCGCAACCGAGGCGTCCTCTCCTAGCAGGCTGCTGAAAAAGATTTTCCGCTCCGACGCCCGCAACATTGATTCGTCACCACCACCGGGTACGCACGAAAGTTCCAAAATGTCCCGCCACCCGATTCTTCTTCGATCTTCGTTGCATGGCCGGTGCACTTTTTCAGCAGCCTGCTAGTCCACCGACAACCTGGAAGGAACCACATTCCTATCACCATGTCTGGCAATCGGGCCGGACCCATCGAACATCCGGCCCAAGAAAGAACCTTGGCTACCTTACTGCCCGCTGCTTTGGCCTGTTGCCGGTCGGACTTTCAACAGGGTCACATGACGCCGCCCTAGAACTCCGCCCTGCGGGTTATGGTTGAGGAAGACGCCAAGCTGGTTCGGGGCTTGAATGCCGACTATGCCGACGTCACAGCGGATGGAGGGCTGGATACCGTCGAGGGGGCGCGTTGCTCGATCTCATCGGCAGACGCTTCCCCTCCGGAAAGCCGTGACCTTGCAGTGGCCGCATGGATGCTACCAGACGGTTCATGGCAGACGTTCAGCGGGCGATGACCACCAAAGCGGGGTGGGAGGGTCGATCTGTTGGCCGTGGCCTAATGGCAGGTGATTGCGCTCGACTGTGCGAGCTTCTGCATATGCGACCGAGGGAACCACTTGATACCGGCGCGTAACCCAGCGGCGATTTGGTCCGGAACCGGGCCTACACCCTATTGCAGCGTATCAGCCAAATGAGACTGGGCTACTATCTTGGTGCCAGTCTCAAGAACAAGATTATGATCACGGAAACTTGACGCAAGCGCTGGTTTTCGCTAAATTATTATTGGTTTCTCAGCAGAATTATTGCTGAACTTGACCGGTCTTGGCAGTGTACTTGCCGTACTAGAAAGGTCGCTAAATGCCCCGGCTGTACATTATTGGCCTATCGGTGGTTTGTCTAACAGCGGGTAGTGCCCAGGCTCAGTACTCAAATAACGGTTCGGCGTTTGTAGGCGGTATACTGGGCGGTATACTCCGCTCGATGCCACAACAACCGCAGCCGTCGAATGCCCCCCAACCGACACAGCCACAGCCACAGCCACAGCCACAATCAGGGTATGTGCAGCAAGCAGCGCCCCAACCTAACTCACAGGTCCAGCAGCAAATTAATGAGGAACGACGTCAGGCGACCGTTGAAGCTGCCGAAAAAACCAAGCAGAGACAACAGGCTGAAGCCGCCGCAAGAGCCAAACAACAGCAGGCTGTGCTAAAGGCTGAGGCCGATGTCAAGGCGAAGGCGGTTGCCGAAGAGAAGCGAAATCTGGTGGCGATCAACAGAATTCGGGCTGACCCTGCATTGGTCGCAGCACTCGGTCCCGACCCGCGAGACATTACCGTTCTCATTGTCGGCAAAGATACGCCAACTGTGATTCGTGACCTGAACGACAAGCCGACATTCCAATCAGCACCAGTCGCCTGCTTTCCATTCGGCGGACTGGCAAGCAATCCGGGCAGTCCGGAAATGCGATTTCTGTCCGGTGTGATGGTCGATATAGCGAAAAAGGGCGGCCTTCCCGGTGCATCAATCACACCGAGGATATGCGATTCCACAGACATCGAGAACTATGATTTGGTGATCTTCTCGTCGGATCAGGTGGCCAATGGTTCTTTGGAAAATCTGACAACCGTTGTGAACGCCATCGGCAGCAGGCACTTTGTCGTCTTCGGAACCTTTACGGTGACCGATTTTGAGGCGGCTGAACAAGCAAAAGCCGGGGCGGCCCACGCGGTGTTGGCAAAGGAGTCTGCCGATCGGCAGTCGGCCATCGACAGCTTTCAGACCCGCGATGCGACGGTCATCTCTGCGATTTACCTAGCTTCGCCCGCTTCAGTCGTTTGCCTAATGGGCAGCAACATCGAGGGTGTGAAATATCTGCTTGGCCGAAGCGATTCACCCTTTGCTGCTTTGGCTGACGGCAACAGCACGATTCTCCCAACTGCTTCTGCTAATGCGATCTTCTTGAACTTGAAGAAGCACGATTGCTTCGCTGCCATTGCCCCGGCTGGAGCATTGAAACAGGTGGTGGCTGCGTTCACACGGGACGGTATCCCTGTGGAAGTCAGCAGCGGCACCATCGACGGTGACAAGCTGGCAAACTGGAAGGTGCTCAAGGAACAAGACCTTCTGGCTCAGCAGACAGAGCAAGCGGGGTCGCTCAAGGCGCAGCGTGAGGCAGATGCCAACCAAAAGGCCGAAGATCAACAGAAGCAGGCCCTTGAGGCAGAGCGGCAGAAGAATGACGAAGCGACCCGGCAGGCAAAAATTCGGGACATGCAAAAGCTGGTCGCATCGAAAGCTAATGCAGTTGTCGATGGCTTTTCCAATCGACTCACGGGCTACATGGCTACCGTGCGGGATGAGATTATTGCGAATCGACCTACGAGCGATCAGACCATCACGAAATTCCAACCTTGGGCGGGCGATTATGCAACGCTGATCAAGCAAGGATGGGAGTTTCAACCCATCAGGGCGACAATAAAGGATTATGGTCGTGCCCAATGGATGAAACGTGCTATCGAAGCGATCAGTGTGCGGGTTGAGTTGCCTATGATGAACCGAGTGATCGGGGAAAAGAAAACTGTATGTGTCGATTTCGTGTGGATCAATGATGAGGAGTTTGGCCTTCGGCGCAATCCGGAGACCATCTCGTGCGACGGGTACGCAGCGACATTTGACGTTTGGGCGCAGCAGAACAATTTTGCTTCACAGTGGACGCTTTTGCAGTGACAACCGACTTTCTTGGCGGTGATCGGGTTCCACTTCTCGAAGGTGGTCGGGGCAGGCAGGATGGTCGGGCATACCTGTTACCGTTGCCGGTCGGTGTAGGCGAGTTAGCATGTGGTCAGATGCGCCATTCTTGCAAAGGTAGGTGCGTGTAGTGGGCTACGGCAATCGGCCCGGTCAGGGTCTCGGCCCGACGCACACCATCCCGTTGCCGAACGGTTGGTTCTGGGGGCGGTGATCGGCAGGTCGGAAACTTCGATGGAAAGCCAGTTTCCAGCGACGGTCAGCGAGGCGAATTTGTAAAGAGGTCCACATGATCGCCATCGGGAACGCGTCGCTGACCACCCTGCCAGAGCGGCATGGTCACGGTGGTCAGCCGCAGGATGTTTGAGCGATGAATTGGTCAGTGCTACAAAATGGACACGGTACAGCCGGGACGGTGATGGCCGTCGTGGACGTAGGGTTTCCGGTAGCGAAACGGCAGGCGTTGTCTTGCGCCTCTGAAAATGGAATGCTCTTTTGTAGGACGTTGAACCATGCCTGTCCTCTGCCCGAAGTGCCAGTCCGATCAAATCACGGCGAACCGGAAGGGCGTCAACGTCAAAAGGGCGGTCGTCGGGGGGGTGTTGCTAGGACCATTTGGCCTAGCCTTCGGAGCGAAAGACCGAAACAAGGTTATGGTAACCTGCCTCGCGTGCGGACACACCTGGACCGCCGGGGAGCCAAACCCACCATACCATGTCGTCTTTCACCCAAACTCGGCTGGCGTTAGCGAGGGAAATCGTGGCGCCACCGAGGAAAAGCGGAGCGGCCCCTACCCCACACTAGAAAAGGCAATCTTCGCTAAGAACGATCGGACGCCGTGGATTGACTATGTTGCAGTGAAGGTCATTGACGAGGCCGGAAGAATTCATTGGGAACGAGCCGCCGGTCACCACGTCGCTGGCTCCTAACGTGGATGATACCTTCAGGTCGGAGTGCTTGGGTGCTGCCCTCAGGACGATGAACCTCGATCCATTGGATGTGCTGCTGTCTGAGGATCGAATCCCCCGCACTGTTGACCCCGATGAAGGCCGGACCGCGCGCCCCACTTGGGTTGGCAAGAACTACAGGCCCGGCGGCGTCTTGTTCATGGGCAAGAACCCCGGTGGCGGTTCTTCCAGCTTCGAGACAAGAAGGCCATCCTGGGATTTCCCCTTTTTCGACGCAATGAAGAGGCTGCGCGAAAAGCGCGATATGGCGGCGTATGCACACCTGTCGGACGAGGTGCAGCCGACCGTGATGCGTCAGTGGCCGATGTGGCGATCTATCGGGGCTGTGCTCGACGCACTCAGGCTCGACCTCTTCTCCGTGGCAATGGGAAATTTCGTGCCTTTTCGAACCCAGGGGAACAAAGTATTAGCCAAGGAGTTCGAAGCGGCGTGGCGGCTCGACACCCGCCAGATAATCGTGACCATCCGCCCGAGCGTTATCGTAAAGATGACCAACGACTTCCGAGCATTTTTTGGCTATTGCCCTAACGGAATCAGGGTTCAGCAGTTTCATCGGGCCAATGGCGATAACTACATCACCCCGGCAGGACACGCCGATCTCAACCAACTTCGAACGATTGGTGAGTCCCTCCAGCATTGAGAGAACGCGTAAGCCGCATTCAGTCTGGCCCTGGCTTGGGCGATTGCGGCGAGTAGCACGGGGCGATCATGGCGTGACAAATAAGCGTGGGTGGCGATAGAAAATGAACGCCACGGTCTTCGATAACGGCGACGGAGTAGGCGATACTCCATACCTGCAATGGCTGCATGACCATCCTGCGGGATGGGTTCTCAACTCAAGACGGCGACTCGATCCGACCTACATGATCCTGCATAGGGCCACCTGCCATTCGATCAATCGAGCAACCCGACAAGCTGATGAGAACCCGTTCACCGGCAGAGGCTATATCAAGGTCTGTTCCGACAATTCGGAACCTTTGCATGTATGGATCGGGCGGAACGGCGGCGCAGGGTTCACAAAGCGTTGCTCGCGGTGTCGGGCATGGATGCGACGAGACGGTTCATGGCCGATCTCCAGCGGGCGATGACCAAGGCGGATTGGACGGTCGATCTATTGGCCGTGGCCTGACGGAGGGCACATGCAGTGCCCAGGTCCGGTCTGGCGAACTATTATCATGATCGCGTTGGTGATCATGGCAGGCTGTCAGCCAATACCGCCAGATTCCGTGACACGGATTCAAGGGAACTGCGCTGCTGGTGACCAGTGGGCTTGCCATCTGCTCGCTGGTCCGGGGCCGGTGGAAAACATCATGACACCGGGCAGCGTGCGAGATGACGTTGATGCCATCTTGAAGGGCATCGACAGGGCAATAACTGCGCCACGTATTGGCTCCCCAGACTCTTCCCCAAATGCTAGCTAGTTGCCAATTTCGGCTGCTCTCACTAAATGTCTGCGTTCCATAATGAAATATCGGAGACCAAATTGCCTCGCAAGCCAACGTTTGCCCGCCACCTTCACGACGCTCGCATAAACCGGGGACTATCGGTTGCCGAAGTCGCTCGACAGGTCGGTGTCACCGGCCCGTGCATCTACTTTTGGGAGTCGGGTCGCACCAAGCCTCGGGCTGAAAATTTGAATGCCTTGTGCAAGGTGCTGAAGATGCCCATCAAGGCGACTAGGGCGATGGCTGCTGGATAGGCTCGTCATAAGCGGGCGGTCACCGCAGTTCGACGCGGAACATGATCACCGTGTTCCTCGGCGCCGGCTTTTCCGCAGTAGGCGGCGTGCCTCTCGCATCTCAGATTTTCGATCTGCGACCTGACGTTGATCGGGTCAGCCGCCAACGGCTTGTCGAACGAGTTGAAGGTGGTTGGGACGATTGGCGCGCCCGGACGGGCGGTGCACCGGAACAATACCTTGCTTACCTTGAGTCGTCAGGGGCAGGCGGTCAGTGGCGAGATGCAACGTGGTATGTGTCCCTCGTTATCGCGCTATCAATGGGAGACCTCCGAGGCATCGGCTACAACGATCAGCCGACAATCGTAAAGACGAATATCAATCGGACATCTGGTGTCCCGTCCCACGAACGTTTCTGGACGACGCTGTTCCGCCATACTGAGGACGTGGTGGTGGTGACCACCAACTACGACATCCTACCCGAACGGGGAATGCGGAATATTCCCCGGCCCACACTGCCAAGACCCGCCTTTCACTATGGCTTCGGCTCGGAGCGGTTGATTGGGAGCGGGGCACCGTCTTTCAGCCATCTCCGACCGATCATGGCATCTGGTCGAGTGCCACTGCTAAAGCTGCATGGGTCGGTTTCGTGGTCAATCGAGAACGGTCGGGTTGGGCACTATTTCGACTGTCGGCCTGCGATTCAGGGGAAGGCTCTGATCGTAGCGCCAGTGACGGAGAAATCGGTTCCACGGTATCTCAAACCGGTCTGGGATAAGGCAGCAGATGCCCTCTCTCGATCAGACACGTGGATCGTGATTGGCTATAGCTTCCCGACGTATGACGAGACGGTGAATGCCTTGTTCGTGGCGAACGCTCGACATGCCCCTCGTGTTCACATCCTCAACCCGGACCGAAACGTAGAAGCACGTGTGCGAGGTCTCCTGCCGGTCGCCACTGTTTTCGGCTATCCCGGATTGCCGGAGGGTGTAGATGACCTGCGTCGCATTCTTTCGAGCGACGGATAGAGGCCACCAGAAAGGTCTCGTGGCACGGGTCGTAGGTCTTCGGGGCGGAACGTGCATCGGGGTAACGGACGTTAGACACTGAGCCACACGTCAAGGTCGTGTGAGTGTCGCTTTAGCAGGCCACCAAGCTGCCCGCTTGTGAATTCGAAATAATTGCCCGCCGGAGAGCCGGTAAAGTGTTGATGTGCCTCTCGCCATTTCCCTCGTGCGATTGTTGCATGGAGAAGGCGAAGAGATTGACCTCCCCTGCATCGAACGTGGCGATACTGCTGCGAAATGCGTCGCCAAGCGTCTTGCAGGACCATGCATCTGGCTTACAAGGTTGTGCGATTCCTTTCGCAAGTAGAGCAAACGCGTAAGCCCTTCGACCGAGTGCACAAACAATTGGAGGACGGTACTTATTCAACAATAGGCCGTACGCAGCCACACGAGCTTTGAACGAGTCTTTGGAGAAGTCCCAGTCGGGACTGCCATCGGCGCTGCTTTCGGCGGCATTAGCGATGCAAACCCGGCGATCGTCCACTCGGAGTTTATCCGGATTGTACACCGTGCGTTGAATCTCGTCCCAAACTGGGGTCCAGATGGAGTGACGTGTCGGATGCCTTGGATCGAGTGGCCCGTTCAGATGTTGACGCCATTTGGCGGGGTAGGAATCACCCAACAGCCAAATAGGCGACTGTAACTGTGCTTGCGTCAGGCCATCCATCATCGAACTCCCATATCAAAAGGATGCATGAGGCGATTGGCCATCATCGCACCTCAGAACTCAATCCCAGGCGCACCTCGATCATGCGCCGGGCACCGTCGAAGAAAGATGTCCGAACCGTTGGCACCATATTCGTGGTGGCATGTTTGGCACCGCAGCACATACACGTATTGGGCGTGATCGGTTCCCGGCTTGCCGGTCGGTCGAACGACCTCCTGACCATTCCGGTTGATGTATCCGACCTGGGTGGTACCGGCGCTTCTCCGGCGACCCTTCGGCACCGTTGACAGCGACGTATGCCGGTCAGTTGGTGTGGATGGCGGCGTTGGCGCGGCATCTGCGGCCACTGGTGCCGGATGAGGTCCTGACAGTGCGTTCAACCTGCCACCACCTTCTATCGTTCCATCAGGATGCCACGTAATCAATCCCTGCCAGTCCACCTCGATCTGCTCCGCCCGCTGGCGAATGTCAGGCGGAGCGTTGAGTAGGAAGAACACACGGGGTGAGAACGGTTTAGCTCGCAGTGCATCGACCGCTGTGAACCCACACTCCCGGAGACGGCACACCCAATGCTCGATCTCAGCATGATGGCCACCCTGCCGCCGGGTCTGATGATGGTACACGATCAGGGAGCGCCCTGGCGTCGCCAATGCCCGTAGCTCATCGACGGTGATGCTTTTGCCGGCCTTGGCAGAGCCGAGTGAGTGTCCCGCAGGCTCAAGCCCATTGTCTGGGTCCAGGAACACCAGATCGGCTTCTGCGAGGCTATGCTGGACGGTCTCGAACCATTGGCGACGCTGATCCAGACGCTCCGCAATCGTTCCGCTGACATGGATGGTCTTGCTGGCGAAGATGGCGTCAGGGAGGACGTTGGCTGCCTCCAGCGCCCGAACATTCCTTTGGCCGGTCGCGACGATCTCTGAGAGAGCGTCGAAAAGCGGCGCGTCGAAGTGCCGCCATTGCTCCGGCTGGTTGAGGTAGCCGATGTGCCGACCATCCTTGTTATGGTCTTCATCGGGATAGAGCCACCATGCAACACCGAGGCGGTATCCTGGGGACAGGGCACGAAGGATACCGAGCTTCATATAGTCGCCAATGTCGCCCACGTATCGATTCTGCATGGTGTCAGATCACCGCCCGCAGCACCGTCCAGATAATCGAACCGGCCATCACCAATGCACCAGCCACGATCCCGATAGCATGCACCGGATGCTTCTCAACGTCGAAAAACCATGCCGTGAACCGATGGACGGGCGCAAACAGTTTCAGAACGGATGTGGACAGGAGGATCAGAATTGTCCAGACAGACGTGAAAAGAGTCGAGCACAAAAAGAGG
>Ga0302324_100015938_pt1 | contig 15037 bp, 13 predicted proteins | sample Palsa_T0_1_FD_201949 | JGI IMG/M metagenome (GOLD analysis project Ga0302324, IMG submission 201949) | Peat permafrost microbial communities from Stordalen Mire near Abisko, Sweden - Palsa_T0_1 | ecosystem: Environmental > Terrestrial > Soil > Palsa > Peat permafrost | place: Sweden: Abisko...
AATCTTTATCTTATCCGAGTTGCTGTTGATTTTTTGTGCAGGTTGCCGCACGAACAATCCGCTGCCGCCCATCGATTTTTCCGCGCCCGGCTGGCGGGTCCAACAAGGTCAGGCGGTCTGGAAACCTTCGTCAAACCGACCAGAACTCGCCGGCGATTTGCTACTGGCGACCAATGTGAACGGAAATGTTTTCATCCAGTTTTCCAAAATGCCCTTTCCGCTCGCGACCGCGCAAATTTCCGGCGACGAGTGGCAGATTGAATTTGGTGCGGACAAATTTTCGTGGCATGGACGTGGCACGCCGCCAAATCGTTTGGCATGGCTTCAATTGCCGCGCGCGTTGCTCGGCACCAACATCGGCGACAATTGGCGGTTCACCCGCGTTGAGACCAGTTCGTGGCGTTTGGAAAACCCGCGTACGGGCGAAACATTGGAGGGTGAATTTTTCCCATGAAATGGTTTCGCTGGTGGTGGCTGTTGTTGCTCATTCCGGTCATCGCCGGACTCGCGCGGTTGCATTTTGATGTCGAGATGCTCGACCTGTTGCCGCCGAATGTTCCCGCTGTTCAAGGACTCAAAATTTACCAGCAATATTTCACGGACGCGCGCGAACTCATTGTCACCGTCCGCGCACCGGATCGGGAAACCGCCGAGCGCGTCGCAAAAACCATTGCCGATAATTTGACGCAAGCGACCAATCTCGTCGCCATCGTCACCTGGCAGCCGCCGTGGCAGGAACATCCCGAACAGACCGCCGAGCTCATCGCCTATCTTTGGCTGAACCAAGCGCCGGAAAAATTCTCGCAACTGGCCGCGCGACTTTCCGAAACAAACCTCGCGAACGTGCTTGTGGCCACGCGGGATCAACTGGCCACGACGCTTTCGCCCAATGAAATTGCCCAGTTGAGTTACGATCCGTTCGGCCTGACGCGCCTGCCCGAAAATATTTCGGGTGCCCTTTCCGGTTTCGGTTCAGGCGATGAATTATTCGCCTCCGCCGACGGCACGTTCCGCATCATGTTCGTCAAATCGCGCGACCCATTGAACGGCTACCGCGAATGCACCGACTGGTTCAACGCCGTAAAAAAAGTCATCAACACGACGTTGCCGCCCGATGAGAAAATTAAGATCGGCTACACCGGCCGGCCGGCTTTTACGACGGAAATCTCCGGCAGCATGCGGCACGACATGATTTTGTCCGTCGGCGGCACAGCCTTGATCATCGCGGTTCTTTTTTGGTGTGCGCATCGTCGTATCAAGCCAATGCTCTGGCTGTTGACACTGTTGGCGCTGATTCTGGCAGCGACACTCGCGCTCGGCGGCCTGATTTTTGGCGCGGTCAACGTCATCAGCATCGGCTTTGCGGCGATCCTGCTCGGCCTCGCGGTGGATTATGCCGTAGTGCATTATCAGGAAGCCCTTGCGCAACCGGAATTGTCCATTCCGGAAATCCGCCGTGCCATCGCACCGAGCATTTTCTGGGCGGCGGTCACGACGATTTCCGCGTTCCTCGTCTTGAATTTTGGCGGCCTGCCCGGCCTTGCCCAACTCGGTTCGCTCGTCGGCATCGGCGTCGCGCTCTCGGCCTGCGTGATGATTTTTGCGTTTCTCCCACCGTTGTTTCCACAGCGGATGCAGCCGCAACCAAATCGAGTCGGCGCAGAAACTGAAATTGAATCCAGTGCACTGCTCAATCCGCTGCGGGCAAAGATTGTCTTTGCGGTCACGGCCATTTTAATTTTGCTCTGCGCCACAATTTTGTTTTCTGGGCCGCCAAAGATGGATAATACCGCGAACGCCTTCCAGCCCCGTGACAGCCAGGCCAACGCGACGCTCGATGCCATCAAGGAAAAATTGAACCAAAAACGCGAGCCGCTCTGGCTGGTCATTTCCGGCCGTAATGAAAGCGAAGTGGCGCGAAAACTTGACGCGGTTTTGCCGACGCTCAATACCGCCGTTTCCAACGAGACGCTTGCCGGCTTCACGCTGCCTAACGCGCTCTGGCCGCAACCGGAATTCCAAAATCAAAACCGTGCCACCGCCCAAAAACTGATTTTCGAACGCGATGCGTTTCACACCGCCGCCGCGACGAATGATTTTGCCGCCGCCGCGCTCGGTTTGACCGACGAAATTCTCACGACCTGGCAAAATGCCGTCGCGACAAAGAATGTTTTCTGGCCGACGAATCCGCTCTGCACCTGGGTTTTTGAAAAACTCGCGGTGCACGAACCGCAAAACTTTTTCGCCGTCGGCTTTCTTTATCCAACGACGAACGCAGCGGCGGCTTCGTTCGCGCAACTGGATTCACAATTGCCGCGTGAGGGCGTGTGGCTATCCGGCTGGGAATTGCTGGGCGGAACGGTTCTGGCCGCCGTCCAAAAAAATCTCTGGAAACTGCTGTTGCCGATGGCCGGCCTCATTTTGCTTTCGCTCTGGCTGGCGTTCCGGCGGTTCGCAGAGGTTTTTTTCAGCATTGGTGTTTTATTGTTCAGCGGGCTTTGTTTGCTCGCGGCGATGAAACTTTTCGGCTGGTCGTGGAATCTTTTTAACCTGATGGCGCTGCCGCTGATTCTCGGCACCGGCGTGGATTACAGCATTTTCATGCAGCTCGCGTTGCGGCGACATGGTGGCGATTTGAAACTGGCCCATCAATCAGTCGGCCGCGCGCTGCTGCTGTGCGGCGGCACGGCGATCGCCGGCTTCGGCACGCTCGGCCTGTCGAGCAACGCGGGCATGGCGAGCCTCGGCCGCGTCTGCGCCATTGGCATCGCGGGCAACATGCTGATTTCAGTCTTTCTGCTGCCGGCCGCGTGGAAATTTTTTCTCGGCAACAAAAAAATCGAATCTCCGTCTGCAAAAATTTCCGGGCCGTCACAGTTTTATGGCGCATTCATCTGGCAAATCGGCTTGAAGCTCTGCCGCTTCATTCCCATACCGGTTTTCGAGCTGTTTGCCCGGCTGTTTGCCGCGATTTATTGGCTGCTGGCCCCGCACCGGCGGGAAATCGTGATCCAAAACCTGTTGCCGGTTTTGAACGGTGACCGTCCCGCCGCCACCCGCGTGGCGCGGGAATTGTTCACGGAATTTTTCCTCAAGATCACCGACCTGTGGCGTTATGAAGGCGGCTTACCATTCGACCGCTGGTTTGGCGAGTGGAACGGGTGGGATCATTTTCTGGCCGCGCACGCGCGCGGCAAGGGCGTGCTGCTCATCTCGCCGCACCTCGGCAACTGGGAATTCGGTGGCGCGTTTCTGGTGCAGCATGGCTATAAACTACTTGTGCTGACGCAACCCGAACCGGATCAAAAGCTGACCCAGTTGCGCCAGGTTTCCCGCGCGCGGCGCGGCGTTGAAACTTTGGTTGTGGGTGAAGATGCGTTTGCCTTCATTGAAATCATCAAGCGCCTACAGGCCGGCGCTACGGTGGCGATGCTGGTGGATCGTCCGCCCGCGCCGACGGCGGTGAATGTGAATCTGTTTGGTCATTCGTTCCCTGCCTCCATCGCCGCCGCCGAACTCGCACGCATCTCCGGCTGCGCCATTGTCCCGGTCTATATCGTGCGCCAACCCAATGGTTATCTTGCGCACATTTTGCCGGAAATCGTCTACGACCGCACGGCGATCGGCAATCGTGATGCCCGCATCCAGTTGACGCAGGAAATCCTGCGTGCGTTCGAGCCGGTCATCCGGCAGCATCTTGATCAATGGTTTCACTTTGTCCCGGTCTGGCCGGATGAAAAACCGAAATGAAAATGCTTCGCCATTTTTTTCTCGCGCTCGGAATCTTTTTCGCGCTGCAAAATATCCGTGCCGATGAAACGTTCGTTTTGGACGCATGGTTCGCCGCGCAAAAAAATCTTCACACCTGGTCCGCCGATTTTGTCCAGACCCGCACGCTGAAAACCTTGACCCAGCCGCTCTTGGCCAAAGGTCACATTTTTTTTGCCAGGCCGGATGACTTTCGCTGGGAACTCGGCCAGCCCGCGCGAACCGTTGCGTTGCGACACGGTGACGAGATGTTTGTGGTTTATCCACGATTGAAACGCGCGGAGCGCTATCCACTTGGCACCGGCTCGCCGGCCGAATGGCGCGACACGATGTCGCTGTTGCAGACGGGCTTTCCGCGCGACCGCAAAGAATTTGATGCGCAGTTTCAAATCCTTTCGCTTGCGGAAACCAATGGTGCGTGGCAAATGTCGCTCCAGCCGAAAAGTGTGTTCGCGCGGCGGATGATGCCGGAATTGCGCATCGGCCTCGCGACGAATGATTTTTCGCTCGTCAGCACCGAACTGGTTTTCGTGGACGGCTCTCGAATGCGGAATGATTTCACCAATGCCGTCTTGAATCCGGTGCTGGACGAAAAAATCTTCGAGTGGAGTCCGCCCGCCGACTTCAAAGTCACCAACCCGCTTGCCACGCTTGCCAGATGAATCCCGACGATTTGCAGCAAGCCCTCAATCTTCTGCCGCATGGCGCGGAATTCCGGTTCATTGACCGGCTCACAAAATTGAATCCCGGTGAAAGCGGCGGAGGTGAATACAAGGTTCGCGGCGACGAACCGTTTCTACGCGGCCATTTTCCCGGCGAACCGATTTTCCCCGGTGTGCTGCTCGTCGAAGCGACGGCACAGCTCGCCGGCGTCGCCGCCCAAAGCGATCCGAAAATTCCACCGTTGAAAAATTTGAAATTAACGGCGCTGCGAAACGTAAAAATTCTCGGCATCGCCAAACCCGGCGAAATCATCCAGATCGAAGCGCACATCAACGGACGGCTCGGCAATCTGGTTCAGGCGCAGGCCACCGCGAGCGTGAATGGCCAGATCGTGTTGCAGGCGGAACTTGTTTTGAGCGGCGAACTTTCCCATTGACGCATACCCTCAACGCCCGGCGACGTACTCGCTCAAAACCCCTTTGCTGACGGTGCGCCTGACGTTCTTAAAACCGCTGTTTGCCAGCGCGGAAATGATGGCCGAAGGCGGAACACACTCCGCGATCGTGGCCCAATAATACTGCATCAGCTTCACCGTGGATTTGTTCCGGCGACGCAACCAGCCGATGCGCGGCACCAGTTGTTGCATGTAGAATCGGATCAAGGGCAACGCCACCGGATTGGTTGGGCGCGTGATTTCCAAAATCAATATCTTTCCATCTGGCTTCAGCACACGCTTGAATTCGCCGAAAAGTTTACCCAAATCCTCAACGTGGCGGAGGGCGTAACCCATGCACACGAAGTCGAAGGCTGAATCCGCGCACGGCAGGGCTTCGCCCGTGCCTTCCAGCAACGTCACCGGGTTGCGTTTCCGGTTCTCGGCCAACATTCCTTGGCTGGGATCAACGCCGGTTACCTGGGCCGGAGCCACTCCGAGTTCCAGCGCGGCCTTGATCATCAAACCTGTGCCGCTCGCCACGTCCAGCAACCGCATTCCGCTCGTCAACCCGGCCCGTCGCAAGGCCTCCCGGCGATAAATCCGGTCCCGCCCAAATGACATCATGCTGCTTACCCAGTCATAGTCCGGCGCGGCCTCGTCGAACAGTTCATTGACGAAGTCCTGCCGCGCCGCCGGTGCGGAGTAAAATTCAGAGAGCGGACGGTGCGGCGACAACGGCATCACCGGCGAATCTGCTTTCGGCTGCTCATTCATTCAGATCACGTTGCCAACAGCCAGCAAGAAGTCAAACGCGTTTGGGCAGCCAGCGCAGGTGCATCACGGCGACGGCGGCCCCCAACCCGGCACCAGCGAGGACATCAAGCGCGACATGCTGGCGAATGGCGACCGTGGAATACAAAATGCCCAGACACCACAACCAGTTGAATGCGCACACACCGCGCCCGGCACCCATCTGCTGCAATAGCCGTCCTAGCCAAACGGCGGTGAACACGGCAAACGCCACATGCAGGGAGGGACAGGCGTTGCCCGAAGCATCCACCGACTGGAGAAACGCAAAGGCCGGGTACCGCGACCAGTCGGCATCGGACCAATCTACGGTTGTCGGCCGAAGGAAAAATATCCCCAACCCGATGACACTGATTCCGGCGGCGGCCAGAGCATAGGACACGAGTTCGCGACGATCAACCAGCAGTGCGGGTACCAGTGACACGTAAAACCACAACGACAAATAAAGCAGCAAGGCTTCCGGCCGGAAACGGACCAGCCGGTCAATCGCCGTGAAGGGCATGGTGGTGACGGGGAAATGCGGATGACGAAGCACCCAGAAATAGGCGGCAAAAAACAAGGTCATGGCGAGGGTCATGCCAATCACCTTGGCCGGCCAAAATGTGAGACCACGAATCCAAGCCTTGCGAAGCCAGCCAACCCCAGGTGCGCGCTTGTACGGCAAGTCCATGACCAAGAGTGCGATAAACAGTGTCGCTAGGAAACAAAAAGCCGGGCGGCATTTTCAAAAAGGGGTTGGACAAACGAAACGACCGGAGCATGATTCCCAAACATAGAGAACATCGTTTCGGCGCATTCTTTCGTCGGTGCGGGATGATTCGGCTTCAATCCGGCACGAGTTTTCGCAAATCCTCTGGCAGCCACCAGCGCAACAGCGGACCGCACATGGCGGTGGTGAGCAGCGCCATGATGACGAGCATCGTGAACAGCACGGGCGTGAGCAGACCCAAGTCGAGGCCGATGTTGATGGCGATGAGCGCCATGAGCGCACGGGTGTTCATCAAAGCGGCGATGCAGCCGGCTTCGTGCGGCGGCTGGCCGGTGAGGCGCGCGCCGAGGTAGCAGCCGCCGAGTTTGCCCGCGACGGCGGCGGCCAGCACGAGCGCGCAGGCGAGCCATGCTTCAGGCGTTTGCAACGAGCCGATTCTGGTATTAAGGCCGGTATTTGTGAAAAAAATTGGCACGAACGCGACCAGCACCACGCCGGAAAAATGGTCGCGCCACGCCTTCACAAGAGCCGGCTCCTGATGCAGGCACGTTCCAAATACAAACGCGCCGAAGATGACGAAAATTCCGAGGTAATGCGTGATGAGGCAACTGGCGAACAGCCCGATGAGCAGCAGCGCGAGAAAGGAATTCGACATGCCATAAACATTCGAGCCAGCAATGCTTTTGCGCCAGAGCCGTCGCAGCGCCGGGCCGATGATTTTTTGCAGCAGCAGGAAAAATCCGGCGATGCCCGCAAGTTGCAGCAGCAGATGCCTGACGTTGAAGTTGGCGGTTACGAGTGCGGTCGCCACGCCCAGCAGAATCCAGCCGACCACGTCGTCAATCGCCGCCGCGCTGATGCCCATCGCGCCGATGGCGGTGCGTTCCAGTTTCATTTCCAAAAGAATTCGGCCCATGATCGGCAGCGCGGAAATCGAAAGTGCGATGCAGAGAAACAATTCAAAGCCGAAGCGCGGGGTGTCCGGCGCGAATTTCTCGTGCAGCCACGGCGCGATGGCAACGCCGCACAAAAATGGTGCGACGATGCCAGAAATGGAAACCGCCGTGACGGTTTTGGATTTCGACCGCAAAAGGCTGTAATCAAATTCCATCCCGACCTGGAACAATAAAAAAATCAGGCCGAGCTTGCCGAGGAGTTGCAATGAAGTTTGGGTTTCTTTTGGAAACAGCACCGGCCAGTCCGCCGGCCAGATGAGGCCGAGCGCCGACGGGCCGAGCAGAATCCCCGCCGCGATTTCACCGACTGCGAGCGGCTGGCCGAATTTTTTCCCAAGCCGGCCGAACGTCCACGCAGCGGCGATGATGATCATCCACTGGATTAAAACCAGCACGAGATGTCCTTCGATGGCGACGGGATTCATAAACAAGCCGCTCTCGAATAATTGGCGCAGCACGACAAAGCAAGTTCAAACGCGCGAAGCAAATTGTTTCCGCCAACCGGCGCGTGAAATTTTTCCGCGCGCATTGGCCGGGAGCGAATCCACAAATTTCCACTCGCGCGGCACCTGCCACGCGGGCAGCGTTTGCAGCAGGAAATTTTTCAACTCAAATTCCGTCGCACTTGCGGAGACGATCGCAACGATGATTTCCGCCCGTTTCGCCTCGCGACCCGGCACGCCAAAGACGAGGCACTCGCGGACTTGCGAATGCGCGAGCAGCGCGCGCTCGATGGTTTCGGGGGAAATTTTCCGGCCGGCGACATTAATCTGGTCGCCCAAACGTCCGCGAAGAAAAACCAGACCGTTTTTCAATTCCGCCATATCGCTCGTTTGAAAAACCCCACCGCGGAGTGAATCCGATTTCTCGGGCCAGTAAGTTTCCGCCACGGCGCGATCGCGAACGACCAGGCAGCCATCGTCGTTGAGCGACAAATTCACATTTTGCATCGGCGAGCCGACGAACGCGTCTTCGGTGCGCGGCGTTTCGCTGGCGTCGTAGGTGATGCCGCCACATTCGGAGGAGCCGAGAAAATTATGGATCTTGACGCCGCATGCGTTGAAAACTTCCTGCTCAAGATTCACCGGCAACGACGCGCCGGCGGAAATCGCCAGCCGTACGTTTTGCGGAATCGCATCCGCATCATGCCACGCGCGCCACATCGCCGGCACGGCAGGCAACGTGATGGAATTTTCATTTTTCGCCGCGCGCCGGATGATTTCCGGCAGCGGCGCGGGTGCGAGGATGAGCGGGATGCCGTGCAGCAGCAGCGGCAAAATCAAATTGGAAAAACCATAGGAATGCGCGAGCGAAATGACGCCAAGATTCGGCCAGTCCGGTCGCAACCCCATCGTGGCGACGATGTTACCCGCGTCGGCCATGAGTTGTTCCGCTGTGAAAGCGACGAACCGCGCCATGCCGCCGGTAGCCGACGTAGACTTAAGGTGAACACAATTTTCCGGCGGCGCGGAAATTTCCGGCGGCGATTGTTCGGTTTCGAGCGGACAGACAATTTTATTCGCGCGCCAAGCGGTGAGCAGTTCTAAAATGAATTCCGGCGAATGACCTTGTGGGAAGACTGTGCCGGTCTGTCCAGCCAATCGAATCTCACCCGCTGCAAACAGTTCACCAAACGTCCAGCGTTTGCCGGAAGCGAAGTCGCACAAGGCCGTGGCATCCTGTCGTTCCGCCGAAATTTTCCGCCAGCGTTCGTAAAGCATTGTCAGTTTGGTAACGCAGCCTTAACTTGATATGCAAGCGAATTGATGATTTTGGCGAAAACAAATTTCAGCGGGAACGGCGGGCGATATTTTGAATTCGCACGCGACAGCTTCGCTTTTGCGAACGAATTGGTATGGGCATACCAGATGGACGTGGCGACGGGCAAATGGACTTTTGGCCCGCGCAACCCCAAGCCGACTTATGCCCATCGTTGTTTTGCCCTCGCGCGCGTGGCGCGCCAATTTTTTTATCACGCGCGGTTTGCTGCGGACCAGCCCATTACGACCGATGAAATTTACCGTCAAAGAGTTCGTTCCGTCATCAACCGTCACCCGCGAACACCCTGTAAATCCAAGGATCAAGTCATCATTCCCGGCTTCGCGGGTTTGCGCGAATTCAGCCGGGCGCACGAAAAACTCTTGAAGACCGAGTGCGGTGGCGCATGGCGCTCGTATTTGTTGCGGAGTCACTGGCGGATGATTTTTCCTTTCTCCCGCTCGCACCAAACTCGCGCCGCCCGGGCACTTATTGCTGCGCTTAAAAAAACACATCTGCCTATTGTTCATCTGGTAAAATTCCCGTCGCTGACCATCAATCATTGCATCGTTCTGTTCGGCGTGACGGAAACCGGACGCGGCTGGGAATTCGAATCCTACGACCCGAACAATTCCGAAAGCCCCGAACGGCTCACGTTCGACCGGCCGTCACAAACATTCTTTCTTTCGCCCAATGCCTGCTGGCCCGGCGGCGAATTGAACGTCAGCCACATCTACCGCTCGTGGTTTTTCTGACCGGCCGGGTCGCGCCTTGGCCGCCAGAACAACGGTCCAAAAAAACTCAAGCCGCAGACATTGATGCCGCAGATGTAGCCGATCTTGTAGGTGCGCCCGGAATTATCCGTCGCGAAGATTTCCACGTCCTGGCCCATCAGCAGGCTCGGCAGCGCGAGCGGCATCAGCGCCCCGTGCAACATACCGTAGCCAAAGCCAAAGCTGGTATTTTTTGGAAAAGCCCGGGGAAACGCCCAGCCGTAAAACCAGCCCAGCAGCAGGGAGGCGATTAAAAAATAAACAATTTTTTTGAGCCACAAGTTCCGGCGCGCGGCGGGGATTTGGGGTGGGTCCGATGTTGGCGGCATTTCCGCCACAGCATCATTTTTCAGCACGGTCGCGCGCAAGCAGAATTTCAAGAAATGAACGCTGGCGTGCCGCGACGCAAACTTCGCCCTTGAAAAGAGCATCCCAGAAACGCAGGCTGGCGTCGCCCGATTGCAGAATTTTGCCGATGGCCATACAAACTAAAAACTGGTTCAAGGACATTTTCCAGACCGCGGCATTTTTTTTTGCGTATTTCATGTTTGCCGTGGTGGGTTCGCTGGCCAGCGTGGTTTGCGCGGTTCCCGTAATTTTATTTCGTGGCGCGCGCGCGCGCTTTTTTGGCCAGAAGCTGATCCACGCATTGTTTGTTTTTTTTGTACGCTATCTGCGCACTTTCGGTCTGCTGGCGCTGGACGCGGACGGGTTATCGGGATTGCGTGATGCTGAAGGCTTGATCGTGGCAGCGAATCATCCCTGCCTCCTAGATGCGGTGCTCGTAGTTTCCCAAGTGCCGCAAGCCGTCTGCCTGATGAAGGGGAGCCTCGCGCGGAATATTATTTTTTTGGGAACGGCGCGGCTGGCCGGGTATGTTCACAATAAATCCGGGCTGGGCCTTGTTAAACAATGTGAAGAGCGGCTGAACGAGGGGGCGAACCTGCTGGTGTTTCCCGAAGGCACGCGGACCACGGGCGGAAAATTGCTGCCCTTCAAAATGGGGTTTGCACTGGTCGCGGTTTTGACCCAGGCACCCGTTCAAACTATCATCATCAATGCCGAGGGTAATTGCCTTGGCAAAAACTGGCCGCTTTTTAAAAAACCGGGCTTTCCTGTGCGTTTTTCCTTGCGGCTGGGACGCCGGTTTCAACCGGAGCCGGGCGAGGACGCAAAGAATTTTGGCAGTGCGGTGGAAAATTACTTCAGGGAAAGCCTCTCGCGATCCGGGGAGAAAACGTCATCAGCTGATGAAATAAAATGAAGCCGAGCCAAACGCATCTGGTCATCATCCCCAGTTACAACACAGGAGCCAAGCTGGCCGAAACGGTGAAACAGGCCCTCGCCCGCTGGCAACCCGTGTGGGTCGTGCTGGACGGCTGCACAGACGGCAGCGTGCCGGCCGTGGCTAAAATGGATGGATTTGAAAATGGGTTGCGGGTCATAACTCTGGAACGCAACTCCGGCAAGGGCGCGGCCGTGTTGCACACGTTGCTGGCCGCCAGCCGGGAGGGCTTCACTCACGCGCTGGTGTTCGACGCGGATGGCCAGCATTCGGCATCCCATATCTCCCGTTTCATGGAAGCATCGCAAAAAAATCCCGACGCCATGATTTTGGGCGTGCCGCAGTTTGCCGCCGATGCGCCGGCGTCGCGCAGACACGGCCGGCTTGTCGGAAACTGGTGGGCCAATCTGGAAACCTTCTGGGGCGGCATCGAAGATTCGCTGTTCGGTTTCCGGGTTTATCCAATTCAGGAATCGGTGCGCATCCTGCAAAGCATACGCGGCGCGCGGCGTTTTGATTTCGACACGGAACTGGCCGTGCGGCTTTTTTGGGCCGGCGTGCCGCCGGTCAATCTTCCCGCACCGGTCCAATATTTCAAAACAACGGAAGGTGGAACCTCGCACTTCCATTATTTGCGGGATAATTTGCTGCTCATCCGGCGACACACGCTTTTGGTTTTGGAAATGTTGCCGCAAATGCGGCGGATCTGGCAGTTGCGGCAACGGGCGAAGTATTTGCAAAAAAGAACACGCCCAATCGTCATGCCGCAGGAAAGAAACATTGCCGTCGCGCCGGGAGCCGATCTGACCAAGGCAGGCCGCTGGTTTTTCACCCGGCGACGGCTGGCCCTGTTTCTGATCATCGCCGTGGGGTTGACCACGCCCGTTTTACTTGCGCTCAATTGGGATCATAAACTGTTTTTTATCAGTCTGGAACTGGCCACAAAATTTCTGCTTATTTATCCGGCCATTCGCGCCAACTGTCGCTGGTATGGTCCGGTTGTCACCCACTTCCGCGTGCAAAACAAAGCTGTCTGGCTAACCATTGATGACGGGCCGCACCCCGAAGACACGCCGCAACTGCTGACACTGCTGAAAAAGCACAACGCCCGGGCGACTTTTTTTGTGATCGGCCGACAGGTGCAAAAATATCCCGAACTGGCCAGGTTGATTTTGCGCGACGGTCATACGCTGGCCAATCACAGTCAGACCCATCCGGTGTTGTTGTTCTGGAGTTTTCTCCAAACCCGGTTGACGCGGGAAATTGACCAATGCAACCAGGCGCTGCACGAAGCCACTGGCGGAACGCCCAGCTGGTTCCGCGCGCCGGCGGGCATGGCCAACCTGTTCCTGCATTTTTTAATATGCGACCGGAACATGAAGCTCATCGGCTGGTCGGCACGCGGATTTGATGGAATATTTAAAAATACCGAAGCCATGGCCAGACGGATCCACAAATCAATGCAACCCGGCACAATCATCCTGTTGCACGAAGGCCGACGAGACCGCCAAGGACGCCCGATCAATTTGATTCTAGCGGGAACCATCCTGACCCGGCTCTCCGCGGAAGGCTACGCCTTTACCGTACCAGGCGAAGTTGATTTTCCCGGTTGAGACTGGCACTTGAATTAAGAACGTGTTTCTCTTATCTAACACCATGTTTTTGCGTCAGCGTTCCACGCAAACGGAGTATTTTGATCTGCCCGACCGCACGGAGGCGGAGGTCGCAGATGCGTTCCGCGACCTCAACCGCGTCAATTCGCTCTTTCGCTTTTCGCATCCGTTTGAAGCGGTGTTGCCCCGGTGGCTGGGCAGCAAAAATTGTGAAAGGCTCGACATTCTCGACGTGGGCGCGGGCACCGGCTTGCTCGGGAAAAAATTGACGGCTTGGGCGCAGCGGCGCGGCTGGCGATGGCGTTTCACCAACCTGGACACAAACCCGCTCGCGCTGAAAATCGGGAGCCAGCCGCACGGCATCGTGGGTTCGGCGCTGAAACTGCCGTTCGCCAACGGCAGCTTCGACCTCGTCGTCGCCTCGCAGATGACCCATCACCTGACCGACGAGCAAGTCGTCACGCACTGGCGTGAGGCGTGGCGTGTGACCCGCGACGCCATTTTCATCTGCGACCTGCACCGCAACGCCATGCTTTACGCACTGGTCTGGCTGACCCTGCGTTTGATGCACGCAGACCGAACCGTGCTTGAAGACGGCTTGATTTCGGTGCGGCGCGGTTTCCGCCGGGACGAATGGCGCAAGCTGGCAGAACGCGCGAAAATTCCAGCAGCCAATGTCTGGCGTTATCACGGCACGCGCATCGTGCTGCAGGCGCGGAAAAACGGGCCTGAAACAAAATCAGCGCCGGTTGAAATTCGTTGCGCTGGACTGTCCGGCCAACTTTAATACGCTTGTGGCGCAACAAGATTATTTTCCAACCGAGTCGGATTTGGCTGCCACCGGTGGGGTCCAAAATGTTTTGCATGGGCGCGCTGCCGACCTGACCCGAAAAGAATTCGGCAATAAAGTGTTCGTGCGCGCCGTGGTGGAAGTCTCAAATTTTTGCCGCGAAAATTGCGCCTATTGCGGCATGCGCCGCGACAATCGCAGTCTCGCCCGTTATAGGGCACAGTCCGAACAAATAGCCGAACTGCTGATTGAGCATCGCCCTGCCAGCGTGACGGACGTGAACATCCAGGCTGGCGAGGATCCGGTAGCCGTGCGCGAAGTAGTGCTTCCGCTCATCGAAACCTTGCGGCGTGAAACATCGCTCGGCATCAGCGTTTGCCTCGGAACCTTGTCGCCGGAACTTTACACCGAACTGCAAGCCGCCGGCGCGGGCATTTTCATCATTAAGTTTGAATCCGGCGACGCTGCGCAATACGAGCAGCTCGAAGCACCCGGCACTTTGGCCGAACGATTGCGTCACATCTGCCTGCTCGCGGAAAATAATTGGAGCGTCAGTTCCGGATTCATCGCCGGGTTGCCGGGCCAGACGCCGCGCGATTTGTTAAAAAATTTGGAACTGGCCCGTTCGTTGCCATTGAGCGGTTGCAGCGTCAGCCCGTTCATTCCCGGCGACGACACACCATTGGCAAACCATCCGACGGCGAATCCCGACTGGACTTTTAACTGCGTGAGCGCCTTGCGGCTGATGCGGCCGGACTGGGTGATTCCCGCCGTCAGCGCGTTCAACCTCGCGGCGCAGGACGGCTACCGGCGCGGCCTGCGCGCGGGTGCCAACCTGGTCACGATCAATCTGACACCGTCCGATCAGCGCGGGGATTACGTCATCTACAAACGCGACCGCTTCATCATGACCGAGGAGCGCGTGCTGACGGCCATTTCAGCAGAAAGTCTCGCGCCATCCAGGCAAGGACTCGCAGATTTTTATCGGGACAAAACAATCAATGGTGTCGCGACTGAAAAAATTTCCGAAACCGCAGTTCAAGGATGAGGAACTTGTGCTGTTTCCTTCGCCAAAATCGTCCATCGGCACACAACCAAACCGAGTTGTTGTCACTGGCGCGGGCATCGCCACCGCCCTCGGTCTGGGCTGGAAGGCCAACGCCAAGGGATTTCGCGCCGGGCGACAGATATTTCGTCCAGTGACTTTATTCGACGTTTCCCGGCAACGCGCCAAAATCGCGGCGGAAATTGATTTGCCGTCCGAACTTCCGCCAACACAACTTTCCGCAAATACTGTGCGCCGCTCGGATCGCGCGACCCGCATGTTGTTGCACGCCGCTCACGAAGCGTGGACGCAGGCCGGCTGGGAACCGGCGGAAAATTTGCCCGTGGTGCTCGGCACGACCAGCGGTGGGATGTCGCTGGGCGAAAAATATCTCCAGCAAGCCATCGTATCACCGCTCGTGAAAGGACGACAGG
>Ga0302324_100015940_pt1 | contig 15036 bp, 17 predicted proteins | sample Palsa_T0_1_FD_201949 | JGI IMG/M metagenome (GOLD analysis project Ga0302324, IMG submission 201949) | Peat permafrost microbial communities from Stordalen Mire near Abisko, Sweden - Palsa_T0_1 | ecosystem: Environmental > Terrestrial > Soil > Palsa > Peat permafrost | place: Sweden: Abisko...
CGGCCGGAGGCCAACTATGCGATGGAGCGGCTGATCGATGCGGCGGCGCGCCTGACCGGCATCGACCGGGTCGAGCTGCGGCGCCGCAACATGATCGCCCCGTCGATGCTGCCGTATGCGACGCCGGTCGGCACGGTCTATGACAGCGGCGATTTCGCCGCCGTGCTCGATCAGGCGCTGGCGCTGGCCGACTATGAAGGCTTCGCCGCGCGGCGTGCGCGATCGGCCGCGGCGGGCCTGCGGCGCGGCATCGGCATCTCGTGCTTCCTCGAGCATTCGGGCGGCATGCCGAAGGAAGGCGCCGCGCTCGTCTTCCGGGGCGGGCCGACGGTCAGCCTGGAGCTCGGCGTGCATCAGAGCGGGCAGGGGCACCGCACGGTGTTCGGGCGGCTGGCCGCCGAGCGGCTCGGCCTCACGCGCGATCAGCTCGTGGTGCGCCAGGGCGATACGCAGTTCGGCGTGCTGAGCGGGAGCTCGGTGGCGTCGCGCTCGACCATCACGGTCGGCAGCGCGATCGTGCGCACGGTCGAGGCCGTGATCGAAAAGGGCCGCCGCCGCGCCGCCGCGCTGCTCGAGGCCGCCGAGGCCGACATCGACTATCGCGCCGGATTTTTCGAGATCGCGGGCACCGACCGGCGGCTGTCGCTGTTCGAGGTCGCCGAGCGCGCCCAGGCCGCCGGCGAGCCGCTCGACACCAACCTCGTGACCGAGACGCCGCAGACCTTTCCCAACGGCTGCCATATCGCCGAAATCGAGATCGACCCGGAGACCGGTGCGGTCCGGGTGGTCGGCTACACGGCGGTCGATGATTGCGGCACCGTGCTCGACCATACGATCGTCGAGGCGCAGGTCCACGGCGCGGTCGCGCAGGGCCTCGGCCAGGCGCTGCTCGAGCACGCGGTCTACGAGGACGGCAGCGGCCAGCTGATCGCCGGCTCGTTCATGGACTACGCGATGCCGCGGGCCGATGATCTGCCCGCGATCACCGGCGCGCTGCATACCGTGCCGGCGACCACCAACCCGCTCGGCGTCAAGGGCGTCGGCGAGGCCGGCACCACCGCCTCGCTCGCCGCGATCATGAACGCGATCGCCGACGCGGTGCCGGAAGGCGCCGCGCTCGACATGCCGGCGACCCCGTTCCGGGTCTGGCAGGCTTGCCGTTTCCAGGAGTCGGGAGTCACGGACCAGCAGTCAGGATCGTGAACTCCCGACCCCTGACTCCTGGTTCCTGACTCCCGATCAGGGCAGGAACTGCTCCTTGAGCATGCGTTCCGCGAGATTCTGGTCGGGGTCGAACAGCAGGGTCAGGTTGACCGTGCGGTCCTCGCGGATCTCGACCGCGCCGACCTCGCGCACCTCGGTGAAGTCGGCGACCGCGCTGACCGGGCGCTTGGCCGGCTCGAGGATGTCGATAACGACCGTGGCGTCGTGCGGCAGCAGCGCGCCGCGCCAGCGCCGCGGCCGGAATGCGCTGATCGGCGTCAGCGCCATGATGCCGGCGCCGAGCGGGATGATCGGCCCGTTGACCGAGAGGTTGTAGGCGGTGCTGCCGGCCGGCGTGGAGAGCAGGATGCCGTCGCAGATCAGCTCGTCGAGCCGCACCACGCCGTTGATCCGGACGCGCAGCTTGGCGGCCTGGCGCACCTCGCGCAGCAGCGACACCTCGTTGATCGCCAGCGCTTCCTCCTCGGTGCCGTCGATGCGGGTCGCGCGCATGCGCAGCGGGTGCAGCACCACCGGCATCGCCTTGTCGAGCCGCTCGACCAGGCCGGCCTCGCGGAACTCGTTCATCAGGAAGCCGACGCTGCCGCGGTTCATGCCGAAGATCGGCACCGCGCGCGGCAGGCTCTTGTGCAGGGTCTCGAGCATGAAGCCGTCGCCGCCGAGCGCGACGATCACGTCGGCCTGGTCGGGCGCGACCGCGCCGTAGCGGCGGGTCAGGGTTTCGACCGCCTCGCGCGCCGCGTCGGCGTCGCTCGCCACGAAGGCGATCGACCGCGTGCCGACCGGCGCGCCCGCCGTCGGCTCGAGGTCCTTCATGGGCGACCGGGCGGGCGCACCAGCGTTATCCGCCGGTCACGCTCATGTGGCGCGACACCGACGGGCCCTGGTGGCGCCGGTCGATGATGAAGTCGTGGCCCTTGGGCTTGCGCGAAATGGCCTCCGCGATCGCCCGGTCGAGCAGCGCGTCGTCGGCGCTCGCGCGCAGCGGGGCGCGCAAATCGGCCGCGTCCTCCTGGCCCAGGCACATGAACAGCGTGCCCGTGCAGGTCACCCGCACGCGGTTGCAGCTCTCGCAGAAATTATGGGTCAGCGGCGTGATGAAGCCGAGCCGGCGCCCGGTCTCGCGCACCGTCACGTAGCGCGCCGGCCCGCCGGTCTGGTAGTCGCTGTCCGCGAGCGTCCAGCGCTTGGCGAGCTGGGCGCGCACCAGGCTGATCGGCAGATACTGGTCGACGCGCTGCGGCCCGATATCGCCCATCGGCATGACCTCGATGATGGTCATGTCGAAACCGTGCTCGCCGCACCAGGCGAGCATCTGGTCGAAGGCGTCGTCATTGACGCCGCGCAGCGCGACCGTGTTGATCTTGACCTGCAGCCCGGCCGCCTTGGCGGCGAACACGCCGTCGAGCACCTGCTCGAGCTTGCCCCAGCGCGTGATCGCGGTGAACTTGGCCGGATCGAGCGTGTCGATCGAGACGTTCACCCGCTTGACGCCGGAAGCGGCGAGCTCGGCGGCATAGCGCGCCAGCTGGCTGCCGTTGGTCGTCACGGTCAGCTCGTCGAGCGCGCCGGTGGCGAGATGCCGGCCCAGATTGCGGAACAGGCTCATGATGCCGCGCCGCACCAGCGGCTCGCCGCCGGTCAGCCGCAGCTTGCGCACGCCGAGCCGGACGAAGGCGCTGCACAGCCGGTCGAGCTCCTCGAGGCTGAGCACCTCCGCCTTGGGCAGGAAGCTCATGTCCTCGGCCATGCAGTAGACGCAGCGGAAATCGCAGCGGTCGGTCACCGACACGCGCAAATAGCTGATCTTGCGGCCAAACGGATCGATCACGGCAAGCGGTCCCCAAACTTCGGCATGAGCATAGATATAGTGGCTCCGGGTGGCAATTTCGCCCCGCGCGCCCCGCGCGGACCCTCAAGCCGGCGTCCCGAGATGGCCGAGCGGCAGCGGCGCGCCGGCCTTCAGGGTCTGGAGCGCGATGCTGCTGCGGACCTCGCGGACGATCGCGAACGCGAGCAGCTTGTCGAGCAGAAAGCGCTGATAATGCTCGAGGTCGGGCACCACCACCTCGAGCAGATAGTCGGCCTCGCCCGAGACCATGTGGCAGGCGACGATCTCGGGCAGCGCGATGATCGCGTCCTGGAACATTTCGGCGCGCGGGTCGGCATGGGGCTCGATCTTGACCCCGACGAACACGGTCAGGCCGAGGCCGAGCCGGGCGCGCCCAAGCATGGCGCGATAAGCCTCGATCGGGCCGTCCTGCTCCAGCCGCTTGACCCGGCGCAGGCATGGCGAGGGCGACAGGCCGACGCGCTCGGCGAGCTCGACATTGCTCAGCCTGCCGTCCGCCTGGAGCGCCGCGATAATTCGGCAATCGATCGCATCGAGGTCAAATTTTGGCATGAGCGACTATCATGATTATGATTCAAGACGGAATATGCCAATTTTTGGACCCATTCTAGTGCAATTCGCAAGGACACGCCCTGGCCTGGCGCGCCATGATCGGCGCCGGTTCGCAGGAGCATCCGATGACCGATCATGACGCCATCCGCGGCCTCACCGAGGCCGTCCAGCTTTATTTCGACCTGCTTTACGACGTTGACCTGTCGCGCTTCGACCGGGTGTTCTGCCCGACCGCCCAGCTTCATGGGCTGCGCGACGGCAAGCTGACCATGTGGCCGGCCGAGACCTACCGCGAGGTGCTCGCCGGCCGGCCGTCGCCCCGGTCGGTCGGCGCGCCGCGCGAGGATCAGGTGCTGCTGATCGACCTGGCCTCGCCGACCCAGGCGCTCGTCAAGCTGCGCGTGCGGGTCAACCAGACCGTGTTCGTCGATTACCTGACCTATCACCGGGTCGACGGCGACTGGCGCGTCACCGCGAAGGCCTATCATGTCGAGCGGCCGGCGCCGCCGGCATAATGCCGTGCGGCGGGTCGGTCACCGGCACCCGGCTTGCGCCGGGGCCGCCGCGCGCTGATATTCCAGCCATGGATGAGTTCGCCGTCCGCCCCGACCCGGCCGATCCGCGCTTGACCGAGCGGGTCACCGGGATCGACCAGGCGGGTCAGACGATCGAGACGGCGGTGCCGGTCGAGCGGCCGCTGACCCTGTTCCTCAACGGCCGCGAGATCGTCACCATGATGACGGTCGGGGATTATCCCGACTGCCTGGCGGTCGGCTATCTGCTCAACCAGAACATGCTGCGCCCCGACGACCGCATCACCGCGATCGATTTCGACGAGGAGACCGAGACCGTCGTCGTGCGCACCGAGCGCCAGACCGATTTCGAGGACAAGCTGAAGAAGAAGACGCTGACCTCGGGCTGCGCCCAGGGCACGGTGTTCGGCGACGTCATGGAGAAGTTCGACCAGGTCGCGCTCGACCCGGCGGCGCTGATCCACACCTCGTGGCTCTATGCGCTGTCGAAGAAGATCAACACCACGCCGAGCCTCTATCTCGAGGCCGGCGCGATCCACGGCTGCGTGCTGTGCGAGCGCGACCGGCCGCTGATCTACATGGAGGATGTCGGCCGCCACAACGCGATCGACAAGATCGCCGGCTACATGCATCTCCACAATGTCGCGCCCGACGGCAAGCTGTTCTACACCACCGGGCGGCTGACCTCGGAGATGGTGATCAAGACCGTGCAGATGCGTATTCCGATCCTGATCAGCCGCTCGGGCTTCACGGCCTGGGGCGTCGCGCTGGCGCGGCGCGCCGGGCTGACCCTGATCGGCCGCGCCAAGGGCAAGCGCTTCATCGCGCTGGCCGGCGAGCAGCGCATCCGCTTCGACGCCGACCCGGCGGCGGCCGACGACGAGCCGCGCCGCGCCCAGCGCAAAGCCAGCCTCGACGAGGACGCCGCCTGAGCGAGCCCGTCGACATCGTCGCCGTGCTGCTCGCCGGCGGGCTGTCGCGGCGCATGGGCGGCGGCGACAAATGCCTGCGTCGGCTCGGCGGAAGCTCGATCCTCGCGCGCGTGATCGAGCGGCTGCAACCGCAGGCGCGGCGCCTGGTGATCAACGCCAATGGCGATCCGGCGCGGTTCGCCGCCTTCGGCCTGCCGGTCGCTTCCGACGCGGTCGCCGATTTTCCCGGCCCGCTGGCCGGCGTTCTGACCGGCATGATGTGGGCGCGCGATCATGCGCCGGACGTCGCCGACATCGTCACGGTGCCGACCGACGGCCCGTTCGTGCCGCGCGATCTTGTCGCACGCCTGGTGGCGGCGCGCGACGCTGCCGGCGCCGATCTGGTCCAGGCTGCTTCGGGCGGCCAAGCCCATCCGGTCGTCGGGCTGTGGCCGGTGCGGCTGGCCGACGATCTGCGCCGCGCCCTGGTCGACGAAAGCATCCGCAAGGTCGATGTGTGGACCGCGCGCCATCGCCTCGTCACCGTGGAGTTCGCAACCGATCCGGTCGATCCGTTCTTCAACGCCAACCGGCCGGAGGATCTGGCCGAAGCCGAGCGCCTGCTGGCTCGCGCTGGTTAGATCGAGTATGTGGTAGCGCAGTTTCGCGAGGGCGTGCCCGGTGTCACAAGGCTCGATGCTGATTCCCCAGGCGGTCGTGCTGGCGCTCGGCGCGCTTGCGCAGGGCGAGCGCGAGACGGCGCGCGCGCTGTTCGATAAGATTGCCGGGGTCTCCGACGTCGCCGACAGCTATCGACATCTCATCCGTTTGCTCGCCGACCGCCTCGGCATCGTCGGACAGACGGCGCCCGAGCGCGACCAAGCGCATCCGTTCTTCCAGCCGCCGGCCTCGTGCCAGATCCCCGGCTTGGGCGCGCTCTACGAGCGGCTGTTCGGGTTGAAGCGCGACGGCGTCTTCGTCGAGGTCGGCGCGTTCGACGGCGAGTGGCTGAGCAATACCTGCTGCCTTGCCGATCTCGGCTGGTCGGGCGTGATGATCGAGCCCAACCCGGTGTCGTTCGCGCTGTGCAAGGCGCGCCATCAAGGAAACTCCGGCGTGCACGTCGTCAATTGCGCGGTCGGGCCGACCGCCGGCATGGCGACCTTGTTCCTCGGCGAGGCGTTGAGCACGACGGTGGCCGATCAGGTCGAGCTCTATCGCGAGATCTCATGGGCCCGCGTCTTCCACAGCGGCCAGCGCGTCGAGGTGCCCCAGATCAGGCTCGACAGCCTGCTCGAGACCTCGGGCACGGCGCCGGGCTTCGACCTGCTCGCGATCGATGTCGAAGGCGCGGAGCTGAGCGTGATGAACAGCTTCGATCTCGGATTTTGGCTTCCCCGCGTCGTCATCATCGAGTTGACCGACGTCAACCGCGATTTCAAGCATGATCGGCGGACCGTCGAGGAATGCGCCGAGATTCGCGCGCGCTTCCAGGCGCTCGGCTATACGATCCGGTTCGGCGACGAGGCCAACACGGTGTTCGCGCGCGACACCGCCGACACCTGACCGGCGTCCGTCGCCGCACGGCGCGCTCGCGGACGGCGGCAGCGGGCGCTAGACTGGAGCCGGTGGTCCGGACTCGGGGAATGGGATACCAGATGCGGGATAAGCTGCTGATTGCGCTGTCGCTGTCGCTGCTCGCCGGCGGCGCGCACGCCGAGGACGACCAGTACGTCACGGGCAAGGAGAGGATCATGTGCGCGACGCAGCAATCGCTGCGCGAGGCCATGAATGCGATCCAGACGAAGAACCGCGAGCTGATGCGCACGGTGCAGGGCTGTCATTACACCATCGACGGCATCCACGCCGAAATCGTGCAGGACAATGTCAGCATGATCAAGATTCGGGTCGGCGACCCTGCCCAGCCCAACCGCGACGAGTTCTGGACCTTGCCCGATTCGATCAGGCCGGCGAACCGGCGCTAGAGCATTTTCACGCTGAGTAGAATCGGAAGGGGATTCCCTTTCGGGCGGATCTGTGATTCATGGCTGATCGGCAGATGGAGGGCTTGCCGATGGGCCGGAAGCGGGGTGAGGAGTATTCGCAGGATCTGCGGGATCGGGTGCTGGAGGCCGAGGGGCCGATCCGGCAGGTAGCGGATCGCTTTGGGGTCAGCGCGTCGTACGTATCGAAGGTCGCGTCTCGGCTGCGCCAGACGGGTCAGCGCACGACGAAGCCACGGGGAGGCCAACGCAAGGCGATCCTGGCTGGCCGGGAAGATCTGTTGCGCGCGAAAGTGGCCGAGGTTCCGGACGCAACCTTGGGCGAGCTGCAGGTCTGGTTGCTGGAGACGCACGACATCAAGATCTGCATCGGCGCTTTATGGAAGGCGCTATGGCGGCTGGGCCTACGTTTCAAAAAAAACCCAACACGCCAGCGAGCAAGAGCGGCCTGACGTGCAGGAAGCGCGCGAGGCATGGCGCGCCGAGCAACCGACGCTCGATCCTACCAAACTGGTCTTTCTCGACGAAACTTGGGTCTCGACCAAGATGGCGCGTCGATCGGGACGCTGCCTCAAGGGCACCCGCCTGCTGGCCGCGGTGCCGCACGGCCATTGGAAGACCACGACCTTCCTCGCCGGCCTGCGCCATGATGGCCTGGTCGCGCCGCTCGTGCTCGACGGCCCGATCGACGGAGAGAGCTTCCTCGCTTACGTCGAGCAGTTCCTCGTTCCGGCGCTCATCCCCGGTCAAATCGTGATCATGGATAACCTTCCCAGTCACAAGGTCGAAGGCGTTCGCGAAGCCATCGAGGCCACCGGCGCCAGCCTGCGCTACCTGCCGTCCTATTCGCCGGACTTCAATCCGATCGAGCAGTTCTTCGCCAAATTCAAGGCATTCCTACGAAAGGCGGCAACCCGAACCATCGAAGCGCTCTGGCTTGCCGTCGCCACCGCGATCGCCACCTTCGGATCAGACGACTACCGAAGCTACTTGGCGCACGCCGGCTATCGTCACTCAAAGTGAAAATGCTCTAGCTCAACCGATCGGACGCAGGTCGCCGATGGCGCCGAGGCGGTCGGCCAGAAGCGGGTCGACCGTGAGCACGAGGCAGCCGCGGCGATGGCCGCCCTCGTTCGCCGACGGCCCCGGGTAGAAGCGGCGCGGCGCATGGCGCTCGAGCGGCGCGAGATAGTCGAGACACAGCCGCTTCCCGGGGCCGTAATCGTCGAAGCTGTAGCCCGGGTCGTCGACGACCTGGAAGTCGTCGATCATCACCACCGAGCGGGGCGCCTGCTCGATCACGAGCGACAGCTCATCGAGCAGCGGCAGATCCTCCGACCAGTGGGCGTCGAGATAGAAGAACGAGATTTGATCGCCGACATGATGCAGCGGCACGTAGGTCTGGAGGAAGGCGCGCGAGTCCATGTGGAACAGCGAGACGTTGGTCTGCTGCTGGAGCCGGCGCCGCGCGAAATGGAAGCTGTCGATATGGGCCTCGCAGCTCAGGATCGGCGCCTCGGTCGCGCTCGCCATGAAGGCGGTGGTGGCGCCGCGATAGGTGCCGGTCTCGAAGATGCAGGCCGGTGCGATCCGCGCCAGGATGTCGAGGAAGATCTGCCGGCGCATCGGCTGGCCGTTGAACGGGCCGCCCCAGCTGTTCTGCATCTCCTTGCTGAACACCGGATCGGCCAGGAACGCCGCCATGGTGGCGAAATATTCCGGGAAGTCGTTGTTCAGATTGAGCGCCTTGGTCAGCATCTGGTTGGCGTCCCAGTGCCGGCCCTGTGCGAACAGGACGACGCTGAGATTGTGCATCGCCATCGTGTCGCCGGGCAAAGCAGCGAGCAGCCGGCGATAGATCTGCTCGGCGCCGACCAGCTGGCCGGCTTCGTACAGCAGGCGCGCCTTGTGGAATATATGGTCGTACCGGCGCATGGTCGAACTCGGCGGGCTCGGTCGGTGGCGGGCATGTCGTGCAAGGCCCGGTCAGCGATGCCTGCCGACCCGCCCCGGATCTATGCTAAAATAGTTAACACAGTGTGCGAGGATCGCCGCGCCGAGGCATCATGACAAGGTGGAGCACCCCCCTCGAAATCGTCCGCCGCGCGGTCGCCCGCGAGGATTGCACGATCTTCGACGTCGGCGCCAATGTCGGCAACATGACCGAGCTCTATCGCGTGATGTTCGGGCAGCCGACGATCCATGCGTTCGAGCCGCAGCCCGAAATCTTCGCCGAGCTGGAGCGCCGCGTCGGCGCGCTCGACGGTGTCACGCTCAACCGGCTCGCCCTGGGGGAGCGCATCGGCAGCGCGATCTTCTACCAGAACAGCGATCCGGCGACCTCGAGCCTGCTGCCGCTGCGCGCCGAGTCGTCGTGGGCGCAGGAGCTCAAGCTCACCCCGCGCGCCGAGATCGAGGTGCCGGTCGACACGATCGACCATTATTGCGCGACCCACGGCATCGGATCGATCGACCTGGTCAAGCTCGACATCCAGGGTTTCGAGCCCGACTGCCTGCGCGGCGCCGCCGACATGCTGCGCCGCCAGGCGATTCGAGTCATCCAGGCCGAGATCATCACCCATCGCAAATACCGACGCCGCACCACCTTCCTCGACGTCGAGAGCATCCTGGCGCCCTGCGGCTACCGCCTGTACAGCGTGATCGACGTGATCGGCAACGCGCGCGGCGAGCTGCTGGTGCTCGATGCGCTCTACGTGCTTGAGGCGGAGTTTCCTTAGCGCACGAAGCCGGCGCTGCGCGGGATCAGCAGCGACAGCTCCGGAATGCAGATGATCAGCATCAGGCCGCACAGCAGCGCCAGCACATAGGGCCAGTAGCGCTTCGCGTGCTGGCCGACCGAGACCTCGGCGAAGCGCAGCGCCATCAGGAGGCCGACGCCCATCGGCGGCAGGAACAGGCCGATGCCGACCGCGGCAGTCTGCACGATGTCGAAATGGATCGGGTTGATGCCGATCTTGACCGCGATCGGAAACACGACCGGGATCAGCACGACCGCCGCGGGCAGGCCCTCCAGCACCATGCCGAATGCCATCGTCATCAGCGCGACGCCGAGCAGGAACAGCCAGTGCGACGATTCGAGCGGGCGTAGGATCTCGCCGAGCAGGGCGGGTGCGCCGCTCACCCCCATCAGATATTGGAACACGCTGGCGACCGCGAGCAGGAACACGACCGCCGCGGTGAGCAGCGCGCTGTCGTAGGCGATGCCGATCATGTCGCGGAACGAGACGTTCTTGTAGTAGAAGCGCGCCGCGATCACGGAATAGAACGCGACCACCGCGCCCGCCTCGGTGGCGGTGAACACGCCGAGATAGAAGCCGCCGAGGATGACCACCGGGATCACCATCGGCACGATCGCCGCGCGCCCGGCGCGCAGCAGGAAAGCGAGGCTCGGGCGACTGTCCTTGGGCCAGTTGAGCAGATGCGCCTGGATCAGCACCAGGATGCACAGGCACAGGCCGATCGTCGCCGCCGGTATGAATCCGGCGAGAAACAGCGCGACCACCGACACGTTGGTCACCTCGCCGATCACGATCATGAAGATCGCCGGCGGCACCAGCATGCCCATCGCGGTGCCCGCGGCGATCAGCGAGGCGCCGTCCTCGGGGCGATAGCCGGCAAGCTTCAGCGGCGGCATCAGGGTCGAGCCGAGCGCTGACACCTCGGCCATCTTGGAGCCGCAGATGTCGGAGAAGAAATACGACACCACGATGACCGACATGCCGAGCCCGCCGCGCAGCCAACCGACCAGCGCGCGCGCCAGATCGACCAACGCGTGCGACATGCCGCAGCGCTCCATCAGGCTGCCGGCGAACACGAAGCACGGGATCGCCAGGAGGACCCAGTTCTGCGAGCCGGACACCAGGCTGGAGGGCAGCATCTGCATCGGATAGCCGCCGAGCCACAGCCCGCCGACCCCCGCCAGGCCGAGCGCGAACACGATCGGCATCGACAGCGCGACCAGGATGATGAAGATCGCCGCGGCGGCCAGCAGCATGATCAGGCGGCCGGCAGGTCGCGTCGGGACTGCACCGCCAGCGCCAGGCCGTACAGCGCGATCAGGATCCCGCCGACCACCGACGAGGCGTAGAGCCACGCCAGGTTGATCGACAAGGCCGGCGACTCGAGCTGCGTGTTGAGCAGGCTGAGCTGCCAGCCGAACCACGCGGTCAGCGCGCCGAAGCAGGCGATCAGCAGCGCATTGAAGATCGCGATCGCGTGCTGCGCCGCGCGCGGCAGGCGCTCGACGCCGACATGCAATGTGAAGTGTACCCGCTCGGCGATGCCGACCGCCGCGCCGATCAAGGTCATCCAGGCAAGCGCGAGCTCGCCGACCTCCTCGACCCAGGTGAAGCGGATCATGTCCCAGTCGAAGAAATCGGTAACCTGGGTCATCACGTAACGCAGGAACACGCCGATCAGCAGATTGACGATCGCGATCGTCATCAGCGCGGCCAGCACGAACCGCGGCACACGTCGAAGAGCCGTCGCTGCCGAAGCAGGGGTTGGAATGCACCGGGTCAGTGCTCGGCATAGAATGCTGACGACGACGTTTGTCGATCGGATCCCTCTCCCCCCCGGGGAGAGGAAAGAGTGAAGGGGCGGCGAGCGAGGGGGCAAGCCTTCGGGATTGCGACTCAACGCAAAGCCCTCTCACCCCGACCCTCTCCCCGCGGGGGAGAGGGAGGCACCATCATCATCCGGTCAGGCCTTCGCGTTCTCGATCTGCTCCCACATCCCGCCGTACTGCTTCTGGTAGGCGGGCCAGATCTTCTCCTGCGCGAGCTTGCGGAAGGCGTCGACGTCGGCGGCATTCACCGTCATGCCCTTAGGCTCGAGCAGCTCCTTGGCCTTGGCAAGATTGTCGACCGACTCGGTCATCTGGCGCACTTTGCCCTGGGCCTCGCGCGCGACGTCGAGCAGCAGCTTCTGCTGGTCCTTGGCGAGCCCGTTCCAGACCTCGAGATTGATCGTGCTCAGGGTCGGACCGTAATTGTGATAGGTCATCGAGGCGTATTTCGACACTTCGTACGCCTTGAGCGCCAGGATGTTGATCACCGGCAGGTCGGCGCCGTCGATCACGCCCTGCTGGGCCGCCGGGATCACCTCACCCCACGGCATCGGCACGGCGCTGGCGCCCAGCCCGTTGATCGTGTCGGCGAACACCTTGCCCTGCTGAACCCGGATCTTCATGCCGCGCAGATCGCGTGGCTCGACGATCGGATGCTTGCTGTTCCAGAATTGGCGGAAGCCGTAATCGAAGAAGCACAGCACCTTGAGCTTGTATTTTTCCTGGAACTCGCGATCGAGCTGATCGCCGATCTTGCCGTTGAACATCGCGTAGGCCTGGTCGTAGCTCTTGACCAGATACGGCACCAGGAACACGCCCATCTCGGGGAACACGGTGGCGGCGGCGCCGGCCGGATCGCCCATGGCGATGTTGCCGGCCTTCACCGCGTTCATGATCTCGAGCTCCTTGCTCAGCAAGGTGCCGCCGTAGAACTCCGCCTGCAGCGCGCCGCCCGAGCGTTTGGTGATCTCCTGGCACATCCAGTTGAACGCGACCGCGCCGGATTCCGGCTCGGCGACGATGTGGGCGTACACGAGTTTCTTGGGCTGGGTCTGGGCGAAGGCCGGCGCGCGGCCGCTCGCGATGATGCCGGCGAGGCCGGCGCCGCCGGCCAGGAACCACCGGCGCTTGTACCCGGCCGACCGGGAATCCTCACGCTTGCCCATCGTCTTCCTCCCTCGAACGCATTGTTGTTTGACCGCGACGCTAACGTAGACCGGCGCGCCCCGCAACGAGGCGCCCGGTCGCGGGCTCAGCCGAAGCCGTAGAGCCGTGCCGGGTTGTCGACCAGGATCTGCCGGCGCACCGCCGCGTCGGGCGCCCAGTCGCCGAGCAGGTCGAGCAGATCGCCGTCATTGGGCATCGGCAGCTTGGTCGCGACATGCGGCCAATCGCTGCCCCACAGCATGCGGTCGGGCCTGATCTCGATCAGCCGGCGGGCGAACGGCGCGACGTCGTCGTACGGCACGGTCTGCTGGGTCGTGATGCGGTAGGGCGCGGTCAGCTTGACCCAGCAGCGCCCCTCGGCGACCAGCTCGAGGAACGACCGGAAGCCCGAATGGTCGATGCCCTCCGAGGTCCGCATATAGCCGAGATGGCCGACCACGATATCGACCGGCAGCGCGCGCATGGTCGGCGCGAAGTCGGGATAGTCGTGCGCGTGCACGAGCAGCTCGAGATGCCAGCCGAGCGGTGCGATGCGCGCCGCCATGCGCGCCACCGCGGCGAACGAGTCGAACGGCATGCCGCCCTTGTCGACCAGATTGACCCGGATGCCGCGCACGCCTTCCTTGTCGAGCACGGCCAGCGCCGCGTCGGTCGCCGTTTCATCGACCGCGGCGACCGCGCGCAGCTGGTCGGGATGGCGCGCCACCGCATCGAGCATGCGGCGATTGTCGATGCCGTAGACGCTCGGCTGGGTCAGCACGCCGCGCGTCATGCCGAGCGCGCGATGCAGCGCGAAATAGGCGGCGTCGGTGGCATCGGGCGGCGTGTAGCCGCGATTGGCCTGATAGGGATAAGATTCGGCCGGTCCGAACAGGTGGGCGTGGGTGTCGCAGGCGTTGGCCGGCAGTGTCAGGCGCGGCGCCCGCGGGTTCGGATCGGGCTCGGCGCAGAACGGAATCTCGGTCATCGAGCAAGTCTCCCGGGCTCGGTCGTGGCATCATAACCTATGCGCTGACGATGCCCCGTCCTATGCTCGACGGTCGCTGAGATGAGGTTGCCGATGCTCGATGTTTCGCCGCTCTGGCCCGCCGATCTCGATCATATCCGTTACGACTCGCCCGACCCGCACGGACTCGCCGGCTTCTACGCGGCCGCGCTGGGGATGGTTGCGGCGCCGCTCGGCGACGGCAGCTATCTGGTGCACGGCCGCCAGCGCCGCCTGGTGATCGGCCCGGGCGCGGCGCGCGCCAATCCCTACAACGCCTTCGCGCTGCACGACCGTGCCCAGCTCAACGCCTATCGGCGCTTCATCGAGGCGTGCGGCGTCGTGCCGCTGCCGGCGCCGACCCCCTTGTTCGCCGACGGCGCGTTCGCGGCGCGCGATCCCGACGGCAGGCTTGCCGTGTTCGGCCTGCCCAAGCCGGGCTTCGCCGCCGGCGCGCCGGCCGACGGGTCGGCGGCGCCGCTGCCCGGCCGGTTGCAGCATGTCGTGGTGGCGACCGCGCGCCTGCCCGCGCTGATGGAATTCTATCGCGACGGGCTCGGCTTCCTGGTGTCCGACGTCGTGCATACCGGCCGCGAGGACGGTCCGCCGGGCGACACCAACGTGTGCTTCCTGCGCGCGAACATCGAGCATCACAGCTTCGCCGCGTTCCGCGCGCCTGAGGCGGCCAGCGATCATCACGCCTACGAGACCACCGGCTGGGGCGACCTCAAGCTGTGGGCCGACCATTTCGCCAGCCTGTCGGTGCCGCTGTGGTGGGGCCCGGGCCGCCATGGCGCCGGCAACAATCTGTTCTTCATGGTCAAGGATCCCGACGGCAACAATCTCGAGATCTCGGCCGAGCTCGAGCAGCTCGCGCGCGGCCAGCCCGGCAAGGCCTGGCCGGCCGGCGGCCGCGCCATCAACCTGTGGGGCACGGTCTGGAACCGCGACGTTGCGAGCTGATTGTTCGCTCACCCACCGAAGGCGCTCGCGCCTTCGGCTGCCGCGCCGCCGCCCCCTTTTGACTCAACGGGCAACCCAGCCGCGTGAGCAGGATTGGTGTGGCGGCTTGGAGCGCGGTTGAATAAATCCTACCCGCCGGCGGCGCGGTCCTCGATATTGTTGGCGACCTGCTCGCAGGTCGCGGCCAGCTCGAGCAGCTCGCGGCGGGTTTCGGGATCCTTGGCCCGCTCGGCGCGCTCGCGATAGTGGGTGGCCTGG
>Ga0302324_100015942_pt1 | contig 15032 bp, 15 predicted proteins | sample Palsa_T0_1_FD_201949 | JGI IMG/M metagenome (GOLD analysis project Ga0302324, IMG submission 201949) | Peat permafrost microbial communities from Stordalen Mire near Abisko, Sweden - Palsa_T0_1 | ecosystem: Environmental > Terrestrial > Soil > Palsa > Peat permafrost | place: Sweden: Abisko...
CGGCGTGTGCAGCATTGCCCGCCGCGGCCGCGGATTTCCCCACGCCGCTGCCGGCTGAAACCATCCCCAAGGTCGAGACTCTGCCGCAGAAATACCCGAACACCTGGGCATTCCTGAACTATGCCGGTGATCGCATCGAGCTGCGCAATGTCGGCGGCGACTCGCGCGAGATCAAAGGCGAGCTGCAGGCGCACGACTCGGCGACCTTGCTCGTGGCCGAGCAACGCCCGGAGCTGTATGTACTCGACACGGTATGGTCGCGCGGAGTGCGCGGTGAGCGCACCGATTTCATCACCGTATACGACAAGCAGACGCTGAACGTAGCGGGCGAAATCGTATTGCCGGCCGGCAAACGCGCGCTGATCACCGCGATGGAGGGCCTGACGACCTTCACCGACGATCAACGGATGGAATTGGTGTTCAATTTCACACCAGCATCGTCCGTGACCGTGGTCGACCTGGTGAACCGGCGCGTGTTGGGCGACGTCGAGATTCCGGGTTGCTCGCTGGTCTACCCGACGGGCAACCGTGGATTTTCCACCCTGTGCGCCAGCGGCACATTGCTTTCCGTTCGGCTCGATGCGGCCGGGGCGGTGGCAGGCCGCGCTGAATCAAAGGCTTTCAATCCGCTCGATACCGACCCCTTGTTCACGGCGTCGGCGTTGGTCGGGGGCATCAGATATTTTCCCAGTCTGCACGGCCGCGTCCAACCGATCGACATGCGTGGCGATGAGGTAAAGATTCTGGCGGACTGGCCGTTGGTGACACCCGCGGAAGCAGCGATGTCGTGGCGTCCGAGCGGCTGGCAGATCTTGGCGAGCGATGAGTCGAAGCTTCTGTACGTGTTGATGCAGCCGGACGCGCACGAAGGCTCGCATAAGGAACCTGCGACCGAGGTCTGGATATACAACGTAGCCACCAAGTCGCGTGTCAAGCGGCTGCGGTTGGTGCGGCCAGGCTCATCCATCTCCCTGACACACGGCCCCGAGCCGTTGCTGCTGGTGCAGGCCGGCGAGCGCTTGGATGCCTACGATGCTCATGACGGCAGCTTGGTGCGCAGCATGGACCTGCCTGGATTTCGCTCGAGACTGCAAATCGAGAGTTTGCGGTGATAGGAGATAAATGTGTCGCAACTCGATGAAATAGCAGAAAAAATGCTTCGAGGATTGGCGGGCCGTACTTCCCGACGCAGCCTGATCAGCCTTCTTGGCAGCGTTCTGACGGGCGCCGCGACACTGCCGTTGTTGCCGGTGGCGCGTGCAGCCGCATCCGATCCGCCGTCAGCGACGGACCCGAATTCCGGAGAGACGCCGCCGCAGACCACCGGTAATCCGCAGGATCCGGGGGATCCGACGAAGTGCGACTACTGGCGATATTGCGCCATCGACGGTTCGCTATGTTCCTGTTACGGGGGCACGATGAATTCCTGTCCGCCCGGAACCGAGATGTCGCCGATTACCTGGATAGGCACCTGCCGCAATCCTGCGGACCAACGCAACTACATCGTCTCTTACAACGATTGCTGCGGCGGTGTGCCGTGGGGCAGGTGTGCGTGCCAGAACAATGTCGGCGATCGTCCCGTGGTGCGGCCGCAGAACAACAATGAGGTCACATGGTGCTTCGGGACTCAGAGCCAATCCTATACGTGTTCCACGGCAATCATTCTGGGCGTTGCCATTGATCAGAAATAGGCGGCGACCTGCGTTCGCGCCGAGCCTTGCAGCAACCGCGCTTTGTCTCGGCATGGTGTTCGCGGCGCTGATGGCGGGGAGGAGCCACGCCGCCGATGGCAACGGCGCCAACATATTCGCCACGCGCTGCGCCGTCTGCCATGGTCCGCAGGCGGCGGGAATTCCCGGTACGTTTCCCTCCCTGCATGAGCAGGTGGTGGCATTTGCGCAGAGCGCCGAAGGCCGCGACTATTTGATCATGGTGGTGACCTCAGGACTGATGGGCGAATTGCAGGTGGGCGGCGTGCGCTACAACAATGTCATGCCCGCTCAATCCGGACTGTCCGAGACGGATGTAGCCGCGGTGTTGAGTTATCTGGCCAGCGCTCTCGGCAAGAATGCTCCGGACACGGCGGCCGTGTCGGCAACCGATGTGAAGGAAGCGCGCATGCGGCATGCTCAAAACTCCGCACAAAGCACGCGCACTCTACGGCCGGCCGGCAACCCATGAGCCCCCTGCAACGTGCCCGGACGCGTCGGCTCGGAGCGGCTGCACTGCTGGTGGCCGCTGCCGCGGCAAGGGCGATTCTCGCCCAGTCACCGGCGGCCTTACCGGCGGGCGTGCAGAACGCGCAGCGTGCCTGGCAAAACTGGACGCTCAATTGCCAAGGTTGCCACCGGCCCGACGGATCGGGTTCCGCGGGAACCACGCCGAGGGTGGCCGGCACCGTGTCGAGATTTTTGTCCGTGCCGCAGGGGCGCGAATATCTGACGCGCGTGCCGGGGGTGGCCGCCTCGCCGCTGTCGGATGGCGATCTGTCCGAAGTGCTCAATTGGATGCTGTGGCGATTCGATCCGGAGCATTTACCGGTCGATTTCGTGCCATTCACCGCGGCCGAGGTCGGGAACCTACGCAAGCGGCCACTGAGGCTCGAAGCCTCGCAAATGCGCAGCGAATTGCTGACCAAGGCCGGCGCTGCCGCCGCACCATAACCCTCGCGGCGTGCGGGCCCCCTCAATCATCGAGCGATTGCGCTCCTGGCGACACGGCTTCTGGTTCGGCGTATCGCGCCGGGTGCGCTGGTCCCGCGGCACGTACCGTGAGAAGCCCGCGGGTGAATTGCGCAACCTCGACCGCGAGGAGACCGAGCGGGTGTCGACGCTGCGCGATCGCTACCCAGTGCAATTCGAGCAGCACTTGAGCCGGCGCAGCAGCAAGATCAACTACGAGTACCTGGATATCTTGGATCGTGCCTGGGAGCACTGGGGACGCAACCCACCGCGCGGCGGGGTAGTGTGCGATGTGGGCTGCGCCAGCTTTTGGTATGCCGCCGCCATGCACGCGTTCTTTCGCCCGCAGCGGCTGATTGGCGTCGAGATCGAAGGGCATCGGCTATTCCGCGACTGCCGCGCGCGTATCGACTACGCGGCCGGCTACGTCGCGGATGTGCCCGGCGCCGAGTTCATCGTTGCCGACTACGCGGCTTTCCGCCAGCCGAGCGATACCATTACTGCCTGGTTCCCGTTCGTCACGGCCACTGCGATCCTGGGCTGGCGGCTGCCCCTGTCGCTGCTCCGGCCCGAATCGCTGTTCACGAGCATCAAACATAACCTCAAGAACGATGGTCTCTTCGTCATGATTAATCACGGGCCTGACGAGGCGGCATTGGCCGGCGGTTACTGCGGTGCAGCAGGACTGCGACCGGTCGGTCTTTGGCAGGACTCCGGAGCCTTGAGCCGCTATCGTTCAGCGCCTCCGGTATTGACCTGGTGGCTTAAGCCTTAAGGCATCGCCCCGGCCAAATATTCGTATTTATCAGCAGATTGCTGTAGCATCCGCACCGGCTCGTGAATTTCTACTTGGTCCGTTTCTGGTCACCGCGCCGCTCAGGCGTCACCTTGGCCACAACCTACAAAGCAGGTTTCTTCGATCCGGGTGGCTGGCATTCCGCTTAAGTTTGCAAAACATAGGCACGCGTGACCGGCCGATAGTTTCTTTTGCAGTAGGTATTCTTCACATGACGAAAATGTATGTTGGCAATCTCCCCTTCTCGATGGACGAGGCTGCGGTACGCGCTCTGTTCGAAAAGCATGGCGCTGTGCAATCGGTGGCGCTGATCAATGATCGCGATACCGGTCGTCCCCGTGGTTTCGGCTTCGTTGAAATGGCCAGCGCCGATGCGGCGCGTGCCATGCAGGCTTTGAACGGCCACGATGTCGAGGGGCGAGCGCTGAAGGTGAACGAGGCTCAAGAGCGCACCGGAGGCGGTGGCGGCGGTGGTGGTGGTGGTGGATCGCGCGGACCGAAGCGCTGGTAAGCGTTTAGGTTTCGATCGATTACTGAGGCCGCAGCGATGCGGCCTCAGACGTTTTGCAGCATTGAAAGCGACAGTTGTCCGTTTTGGGGTTTACGCCCAGGGCATCATTGCCTATAATCCGGGCCCTCGACGGGGGCTAGGTAGGCGTTGCGGTTCGGAAGCTGATTCCGTCGCTGCAATAGCTCCGCGCTGTTTGTAAGAGCCCCTCAACGGGGCTTTTTATTTGGGTGTAAAGGGGGCCGATGGTCCCCTTTTGTTTTTGAAGGCTCAGGGTTCAGAGAAAATGCGTGAAGCCTTGATGCGCTTGTTGGAGCCGCCGATCGAGGCGCTGGATTACGAGTTGATCGATTTGGAGTTCGCGCGGGAAGGGCGCGGCGGGGTATTGCGGATATACATCGATCGCAGGGCGGGTGCCGCGGATGTGACCGTCGAGGATTGCGCGAGCGTCAGCCACGCCGTCAGTCAAATACTAGAGGCTCATGATCCGATCAAGGGGCATTACACGCTCGAGGTCTCCTCGCCGGGATTCGACCGAATCCTGCGCACCCGGGCGCATTTCGAGAGATTCGTCGGCGAGCGCGTGTTTGCGGAATTGAAATTGCCGATCGATGGAAGGCGGCGATACGTAGGGGCATTGAAGTCGGTATCGGACGACACGATTGTATTGGAAGTCGACGGCCAGGCGCACAGCCTGCCGCTCGATCGAATTCAGAAGGCCAGGTTGCGGCCCGAGTGATCAGGAGTCTTGGATTATGAACAAAGAAATACTGATGGCGGTCGATGCCGTTTCCAACGAGAAGGGCGTCGACAAAGAAATCATATTCGACGCGCTCGAAGCCGCACTCGCATCCGCCACGCGCAAGAAACATGGCGAGGAGCTGGACGTGCGCGTCTCGATCAACCGCAAGACCGGCGGCTACGATACCTTTCGCCGTTGGAAGGTCTTCGCCGACGATTCCACCGAACTCGAGGTGCCGGAGCGCGAACTGCGATTGGACGATGCGCGCGACATCGACAAGGAGGTCGAACCCGGCGGCTACGTCGAGGAGCCCATGGAGTCGGTGCCGTTCGGCCGCATCCTGGCGCAGACGGCAAAGCAGGTGATCGTGCAAAAGGTGCGCGAGGCCGAGCGCGCCCAGGTGGTCGATGCCTACAAGGATAGGTCCGGCACCCTGGTGAGCGGCATCGTCAAGCGCGTCGACCGCAACGGCGTTTACGTCGATCTGGGCGCCAACGCCGAGGGTTTCATCGCGCGCGAGGAAATGATCCCGCGTGAACCGGTGCGCTCGCAGGATCGCATCAAGGCTTACCTGAAGGAGGTGCGCACAGAACTGCGCGGGCCTCAATTGTTTCTGTCGCGCACCGCGCCGGAGTTCTTGATCGAGCTGTTCAAGCTCGAGGTGCCCGAAGTCGGCCAGGGCCTGATCAACATCCTTGCGGCGGCGCGCGATCCCGGAGTGCGCGCCAAGATTGCCGTGCGCAGCAACGATCCGCGCGTCGATCCGGTCGGAGCCTGCGTCGGCATGCGCGGTTCGCGCGTGCAGGCGGTGTCCAACGAGATCGCGGGCGAACGCGTCGACATCATTCCCTTCGACGAGAACAACGCGCAATTCGTCATCAACGCCATGGCGCCCGCCGAAGTCACGTCCATCGTGGTCGATGAGGATTCGCACGCCATGGATATCGCCGTGTCGGAGGACAAGCTCTCGCAGGCGATCGGCCGCGGCGGCCAGAACATCCGTCTGGCGAGCGAGCTGACCGGTTGGGAGCTGAACGTGATGAGCGAGTCGCAGGCGGAGGCCAAGAGCGAGACCGAGTCGCTCGCCTTGCGCGAGACCTTCATGAAGCAGCTGGACGTCGACGCGGACGTCGCCAGCATCCTGGTGCAGGAGGGCTTCTCGACGATCGAGGAGATCGCGTATGTACCGGCCAGCGAACTGAACGGCATCGAGGAATTCGACGAAGAGATCGTCAAGGAACTGCGCACCCGGGCGCGCGACGTACTGCTGACCCAGGCTATCGCGAGCGAGGAATCGATGGACGGCGGCGAACCGGCGCCCGAGCTGGTCGAAATCGCGGGCGAGCAACTGGCCAAGACCCTGGCCCGCAAGGGCGTGAAGACGCGCGACGATCTGGCGGATCTGGCGGTCGATGAGTTGGTGGAAATCGGCGGCGTCGGCGAAGTGCAGGCGGCCGAGTTGATCATGAGTGCGCGCAAGCATTGGTTCGAGGAAGAAGCGAAGGCTTAGGAGCAAGTATGGCAGATGTAACCGTCGCGCAATTCGCCGAGGTGCTGAAAGTCCCGGTCGATCGGCTGCTGCAGCAGCTGGATCAGGCCGGAATCAAGGTCGACAGCGCCGAAGACATGATCAGCGAAGATGCCAAGCATGAGCTTCTGACGCATCTGCGACGCAGTCACGGCCATGACGATTTGCAGGCGGACGCTGCGCCGCGAAAAATTACCTTGCGGCGCAAGTCCCAATCAGAGCTCAAGCTGGCCAGCGTCCAGGGACGCGCACGCACCGTGAACGTGGAGGTGCGCAGCAAGCGCACCTACGTGAAGCGCGAAGTGCTGGAGGATCAGGCGCGCCACCAGCAGGAGGAGATCGACCGCCTGCGCGAATCTGAGGAACAGGCGAAGGCCGCCCTGGAGCGCGCCGAACGCGAGCGGCTCGAGAAGGAGCGTCTGGACCGCGAGCGGCTCGAGGAAGAGAGCAGGCGGCGCAGCGACGAGGAAAACCGCAAGCGCACCGCCGAAGAGGAGGCGCGCCGCGCAGCGGAAGTGCAGGCGCGCGAAGCGGCGGAACGCGAGCGCAAGGCCGCCGCGGTCAAGCCCAGCAAGGCCGCCCGCGAACCGGTCGACGACAAGGCGACGCGCTACGGCCGCCAGGAGCTGCATATCGTCGGCGATGTGAGCTCCCGGCACAAAAAGAAGAAGTCCCGCGACGGGCGGCGCCGCTCGATGGGCCAGGATGCCGATACCAAGCATGGATTCGAAATGCCCACCGCCCGCGTGGTACGCGAGGTCGCGATCGGCGAGGCCATGACCGTGGCGGAGCTTGCGCAAAAGATGGCGGTCAAGGCGACCGAGGTCATCAAGGTCATGATGAACATGGGCGTGATGGCCACGATCAATCAGACCATCGAACAGGATACCGCCATGCTGGTGGTCGAAGAGATGGGCCATACGCCGGTGCTGCGCAAGGAAAACGTCATCGAGGACGATCTGCAGGGCGAGGCCGACTCCACGCTCGAGGTGCTGCCGCGTCCCCCGGTGGTCACCGTCATGGGCCACGTCGACCACGGCAAAACGTCGCTGCTCGACTATATCCGGCGCACCAAGGTGGCGGCGGGCGAGGCGGGCGGCATCACCCAGCACATCGGTGCGTACCACGTTGAAACCGCCAAGGGCATGGTCACATTCCTGGACACGCCCGGCCACGCTGCATTCACCTCCATGCGCGCCCGCGGCGCACAGGTCACCGATATCGTGATCCTGGTGGTGGGCGCCGATGACGGCGTCATGCCGCAAACGGTCGAGGCGATTCAGCATGCACAGGCTGCCAAGGTGCCGATCGTCGTCGCGCTCAACAAAATGGACAAGCCGGAGGCGGATGCCGAGAAGGTCAAGCAGGAGCTGACCAAACACGGCGTGATTCCGGAGGAGTGGGGCGGCGAAAACATTTTCGTGCCGGTGTCGGCCCGCACCGGGCAGGGTGTGGATCAGTTGATCGACAGCCTGCTGCTGCAGGCTGAAGTACTGGAGTTGAAGGCGCCGACCACCGGTCTCGCGGCCGGCTACGTCATCGAGTCCAGTCTGGAGAAGGGCCGCGGCGCGGTGGCGACCGTGCTGGTGCTGCGGGGCACGCTCAAACTTGGCGATCCCATCCTGATCGGGCAGGAATTCGGCCGGGTTCGCGCCTTGTTCGACGAGGCCGGCAAGCCGGTCGACGAGGCGGGTCCCTCCATCCCGGTGGTCGTTTTGGGTTTGTCGGGCGCGCCGAATGCCGGCGACGAGCTGTTGGTGGTCGAGAGCGAGCGCAAGGCGCGCGAAGTGGCCATGCACCGGCAGGCGAAGTCACGCGACGTCAAGCTGGCGCAGCGTGCCACGAACATGCAGGACGTGTTCTCCAGCATGGGAGAGAACAAGCCCAATGTCGTGCAGCTGCTGGTGAAGGCCGACGTGCAGGGCAGCGTCGAGGCGCTGCGCGATGCGTTGAACGGCTTGTCGACCGGGGAGGTCGCGGTGAATGTGGTTTCCTCCGGTGTCGGCGGCTTGACCGAATCCGACGTCACGCTGGCGGCCGCCTCCAAGGCGCGCATCATCGCCTTCAACGTGCGCGGCGACTCCGCTGCGCGCACGGCGATCAAGGATCACGGCGTCGATGTGCGCTACTACAGCATCATTTACGAAGCCATCGACGATATCCGCGCGGTGTTGACCGGCATGCTGGCACCCGAGGTCAAGGAGCAGATCGTGGGACTTGCCGAAGTGCGCAGCGTATTCCGCTCCAGCAAGTTCGGCACCGTGGCCGGCTGCATGGTGATCGACGGCTATGTGCGCCGCAATTTCCCGATCCGGGTATTGCGCGACAACGTGGTCATATTCGAGGGTGCATTGGAATCCTTGAAGCGCTTCAAGGACGACGTGAACGAGGTGCGCGCCGGCACCGAGTGCGGCATCGGCGTGAAGAACTACAACGATGTGCAGGAACGCGACCAGATCGAGTGCTATTCACGAGTGGAAGTGGCGCGCAGTTTGTAAGGCGCTTACGCGCCGAGTAATTAACGGGGTCGAAGCGACCCCGTCCTATAGTGCTCGCTGCGCGAGCAAGGCGCAGAACTATGGCAAACAAGGACAACCCGCGGGCACGGCGTCTCGGAGAACAAATTCAGCGCGAGCTGACGGATTTATTGCGCCGCGACGTCAAGGATCAGCGTATCGGCAACGTCACGATTACGGCCGTCCATGTCACGGGTGATTTGCGCACCGCAAAAGTCTATTACCTCGTGTTCGGCAAGGAGGGTGCGGACCCGCAAGTGCAGCGCGGTCTGGAGAGCGCCGCTGGATTTCTGCGTAATGCGCTGTCGCGCTCGTTGATGATTCGCCACACGCCGACGCTGTCTTTCGAGCTCGATACGTCCATTGAGCACGGCGTGCGCCTGACGCAGTTGATCGATTCGGTCAACAAGCCGGCGCCGCAAGCGGACGAACACCTGAACGGCTCCGACGAGGATTAGTTTTGCCGGAAAACCTGCACGGCATCCTGCTGCTCGACAAACCCTTGCATATGAGCTCCGCGGGTGCGGTGGCGCGGGCAAAGCGGCTCTTCAATGCCCGCAAGGCCGGCCACACCGGGTCGCTCGATCCGCTCGCCACCGGCATGCTGCCCATCTGTTTCGGCGAGGCCACCAAGTTCGGCGCGAAGCTGCTGGACGCCGACAAAACCTATCGCGTCACATTGCGCCTGGGCGAGCGCACGCCCAGCGCGGATAGAGAGTCGCCGGTGGTGGAAAAGCGGGATCTGCCGCTTTTTTCGCGCGGTTCGCTGGAGCAGGCGTTGGCGGATTTTCCGCGCCGCTACGATCAAATTCCGCCGATGCATTCGGCACTGAAGCAGGACGGCAAGCCGCTGTACGAATATGCGCGGGCGGGCATCACCCGGGAGCGGACCTCGCGCACCATCTTGATTCACGAGATGGCGCTGGTCGACTGGCGCCCGCCCGATCTGACCTTCGACGTGCGTTGCACCAAGGGCGCCTACATTCGCGTGCTCGGCGAGGACTTGGCTGCGCAACTCGGCACCATCGGCTACCTCGAGGCGCTGCGCCGCTTGAGCGTTGCACCATTCGGCGCCGAGCCGAGCTGGTCCTTCGAGGTTCTGGAAGGTCTATCAGCACAGCGACTGCGCGAGGCATTGCTTCCCGTGGACGCAGCCCTCGGCGCCTGGCGCCGACTCGAGGTCTCGGCGGCAGCCGTGGCGGCGATCCGTCAGGGAAAGAGCATTGCGCTGCCGAGCGACCCTGGCGGCAGCGCGCCGGGAACGGTGCGAATCTACGCTGCAGGCCTGGGATTCCTGGGTTTGGGGGAAATAGGGCCCGCCGGGCGCCTGGCACCGCGCCGCTTGATTTCCTCGGATGCGAATGAAGCTTGAGAGCAAGTCCGGCGACGCGTACAATGCGCGCCTTCTTAAAGGGTCTAAGTTATTGATTGAGGTTTGATTTCAATGCCACTCACTCGCGAAGATAAGACGGGCGTCGTCGAGAAATTCCGTCGCAGCGCGCAAGATACCGGTTCCCCCGAAGTCCAGATTGCTCTTTTGTCCGAGCGCATCAACGGCCTTGGTCAGCATTTCTCCACGCACAAGGCAGACCATGCTTCGCGCCGCGGATTGCTGAAGATGGTCAATCAGCGCCGAAAACTGCTCGATTATTTGAAGGGCCGAACGCCGGAGAAGTATTCGCAACTCGTCGAGCAATTGGGACTGCGCCGCTAGGTTCAAGCGCCCGTGCAGGCCCTCAAGCCTGCGTTCATACATTTCCGATCATGCAAAGGGGCTCTACGTGAGCGCTATCAAGAAAAGCTTTCAATATGGGGAACACAGCGTAACCATCGAGACTGGCGAACTCGCGCGTCAGGCGGATGGCGCCGTGCTGGTATCGATGAACGAGACGGTGGTGCTGGTGACGGCCGTGGGCCTCAAGAAGGCAACGCCGGGCCGGGATTTCTTCCCGCTCACGGTGAACTACCAGGAGAAGACCTACGCGGCGGGGCGCATTCCCGGCGGCTTCTTCAAGCGCGAAGGGCGTCCAACGGAAAAAGAAACGCTCACCTCGAGACTGATCGACCGGCCGATCCGGCCGCTGTTTCCCGAAGGCTTCATCAACGATGTGCAAGTGGTCGCCTCGGTAATCTCCGTCAATGCGGAAGTGGATCCGGACATCCCTTCTTTGATCGGCGCCTCCGCGGCCCTGGCAATCTCCGGCATGCCTTTCTTGGGACCGATCGGTGCGGCGAGAGTCGGCTATTCGGACGGCAAGTACATTCTCAATCCGACCGCGACCCAGCTCGCGACTTCGAAGCTCGATCTGGTGGTGGCCGGCACGGAAGAAGGCGTGCTGATGGTGGAATCGGAAGCCGATGGCCTCAACGAAGAAGTCATGCTCGGCGCGGTCATGTTCGGACACGAACAGATGCAGGCCGCCATCAAGGCCATCAATGAACTCGCGAAGGAAGCGGGCAAGCCGAAATGGGCCTGGACGGCGCCTGAAGCGAACACCGAGTTGAAGAACGCCGTGGCGGCCTTTGCCGAGCAGAACCTCGCGGCCGCTTACACTCTCACGGAGAAGCAGCAGCGCTATGCCAAGATCGCCGAGGTCAAGGCAGCAGCCATGGAGGCGCTCGCGAAGGGCGATGCTGCGAAATTCACTCCCGACCAAGTCGGCGGTGAATTCTTCAATCTCGAATATCGATTGGTGCGCGAGCGCATCCTGGCCGGGCAACCCCGCATCGACGGACGCGACACCAAGACGGTGCGGGGCATCAGCATCCGCACCGGACTGCTGGCGCGCACCCACGGCTCGGCGTTGTTCACCCGCGGCGAGACCCAGGCGCTCGTGGTGACCACCTTGGGGACCGGCCGCGATGCTCAGATCATCGACGGGCTCACCGGCGAGCGTAAGGAGCCGTTCATGCTCCACTACAATTTTCCCCCGTTCAGCGTCGGCGAGACCGGCATGATGGGCTCGCCCAAGCGCCGTGAAATCGGCCACGGCAACCTGGCGAAGCGCGGCGTGAAGGCCGTGATGCCGGGCATCGACAAGTTCCCGTATGTAATTCGAGTCGTGTCGGAAATTTTGGAATCGAATGGTTCGAGCTCGATGGCCTCGGTATGCGGCACCAGCCTGGCGCTGATGGATGCCGGTGTGCCGATCAAGGCGCCGGTTGCCGGCGTCGCGATGGGCTTGGTGAAGGAAGGGTCGCGCTTTCAAGTGCTGACCGACATCCTGGGCGACGAGGATCATCTCGGCGACATGGATTTCAAGGTGGCGGGCACCAAGGACGGCATCACCGCCCTGCAGATGGACATCAAGATCACGAGCATTACGCGCGAGATCATGAAGGTGGCCCTCGATCAGGCGCGCGACGGCCGCCTGCATATATTGGGCGAGATGAACAAGGTGCTGGCCAAGCCCCGCGAGAACATGTCCGAATGGGCGCCGACCATCATCACTTTGAAGATAGACCCGGAAAAGATCCGCGATGTCATCGGCAAGGGCGGCGCCGTGATCCGGCAGATTACCGAGGAAACCGGCACCTCGATCGATATCGAAAACGACGGCACGGTCAAGATCGCCTCCGTGCAGGGCGCCGCCGGCCGCGAGGCGCAGCGGCGCATCGAGTTGATCACCGCCGATGTCGAAGTGGGCAGAGTCTATGAGGGCAAGGTTGCCCGCTTGATGGATTTCGGCGCATTCGTGACGATCCTTCCCGGCCGCGACGGCCTGGTGCACATCTCGCAAATTTCCGAGGAACGCGTGGAGCGCGTCGGCGACAAGCTCAAGGAAGGCGACGTCGTGCGCGTCAAGGTGCTCGAAGTCGACCGGCAGGGCCGCGTGCGCCTCTCGATGAGGAACGTCGACGCAGCATAGATGGTCGCCAAGGTTACGGGGGCGAGTCGCCGTCGACTCGCCCGAGTACCTCGCCCCTCAGCCGTCGCGCATTACATCCGAGCTCAAGCGCGCGCGCGGCAGTTCGCCGCCCGCCACTGATTTGACACGCTCGCGTACCACCTGCTGCTGTTGATTCACCAGCTGCTTCACACTCGACTCCAAGAGCGAGCTGACCTGACTCTGCATGGGGGTGCCATACGTACGAATCACGCTCACCATGAATTCTTGGCTCAAGACAGGTTCGGCAAGATGTTCCTGCTCGGCAATCACCTGCAGAAGAATACTGCGCGTAATATCAGCATTATTTTTCTTGTCGACAACGACGAAGTCTATTCTTTCGACCACCAATCGCCTGATGTCGGCCAATGTTATATAACGGCTTTCGATGGTGTCGTAGAGTCTACGGTTCGGGTATTTTTTAATCACTCGCGGCTCGCTCATAGGGCTCCTCGCTCGTGTAGGCCGACGCGCCGCCGGAAGATGCCGGCTCGTGCCAGACCACTAATGACCAATCGTCCCAATCGTCGCACCAAGAATAGCGCAATGCAGCGTTAAAACAAGATGAGCTTTTCCTCGCTGCCTTTCAGGTCATTAAGCGCAGATTAAGGTGATTTGGGACGGTATTTTTGTCCCAGTGCGCCATGGCCCAGGCCCAGGCTTCGGCCAGCCTGGCCGAATTGAGTTCCGCGGGCGGCTGCATACCGAGTAGGGAAAACACCGACAAGAGCTGCGGCAGCGGTGCGGCGATGTCGGCGCGCACGCTGCGCCGGGATTTCGCCAGCTTCGAGCCGTCGGGCTCGGTGAGCACGGGAACGTGCGCGTACCGCGGTGTCGCAAGCTTCAGGCATCGCTGCAAGTATATTTGCCGCGGCGTATTGTCGAGCAAATCGGCGCCGCGAACCACGTGGGTGATTCCCTGCGCTGCGTCGTCGACCACCACGGCCAAGAGGTACGCGAACAGCTGGTCGCGGCGCTTGAGAACGAGATCGCCAACGGCGGCCGCTACATCCTGACGATAGGTACCCTGTATCTCATCCGAGAAGACGATGAAACCCGGCTGCACGCGCAGGCGCGTGGCGGTGTCCGGTCCCGCGGGCCGCGCAAGTTCGCGGCAGGTCCCAGGATAGCGCTGCTCGTCCTCCAGCTGCGAGCGGCTGCAGGTGCATTCGAAAGTAAGCCCGCGATCCTGCAAGCTGCGCAGGGCAGCGCGGTATTCATCGGTGCGGTCCCTTTGCCGCAGGATTTGCCCGTCCCACTCGAAGCCAAAGCGTTCCAGCGTGCGGATGATGCGCTCGGATGCGCCGGCGAGGACCCTCGGGCCATCCACATCCTCGATGCGCAACAGCCATCGGCCGGCATGGGCCCGCGCATCCAGGAAACTCGCCGCCGCCGTGTACAAGGACCCCAGATGCAGGTCGCCGGACGGGGTCGGCGCGAAGCGTCCTACGTAGTGCGGCGCGCCGTCCCTATCGGTAGCGGTCGTCGCGATCGCCGTACTGCTTTTCCCGCCGCTCGCGCCGTTCCTGCGCTTCCACGGACAAGGTCGCCACAGGCCGGGCTTCCAGCCGCTTGATGCCGATCTCCTCGCCCGTCTCGAGGCAATAGCCGTATGAGCCGTCTTCGATGCGCTTCAGCGCTTCGTCGATCTTGCGGATCAGTTTGCGCTCGCGGTCCCGGGTGCGAAGCTCCAGGCTGAATTCCTCTTCCTGAGTTGCCCGGTCATTCGGATCGGGAAAGTTGGCCGCCTCGTCTTTCATGTGCAGCACCGTGCGATCGACTTCGACCATCAGATCGCGTTTCCAGTTCTGCAGGATGCGGGCGAAGTGCTCCAACTGCTCCTTGTTCATGTACTGCTCGCCGCGGCGAGTAATGTAGGGCTTTACGTTGCGCGGCCCGGCCAGCAGGCTCGAAGCACCGCCGTCCGGATCGCCGTCATCGTCGGGTTGCACGATGCGGGTCATGACCAGGGGACGCGGATCGAATTTGATCGGCGCGGCCTTCTCCGCAGCGGCATGCTGGATTGGGGCGTCGGAAATCGCGGAGTCACTCTTCACGTTCACGCGCGGAGTCTTGACGGCCGCAGGCTTGGGCGTAGCCGCTTTGGCGGCCGGCTTTGCGACCGTGGGTTTGGAGTTGGGTTTGGGCTGTTTCACTTTTACCTTCGATGTTGCGATGGGCGTTGGCTTGGCAGGCGGTTTCACCGCCTTTTTAGGAGCGGCTACCTTCGGAGTCGCTTTCTTTGTCATCGCCTTACCTGGCCGCTTAGCCGCTTTATTGGGTTTCTTCGAGGGCATTTGAAGTTTCCGCCTCCTAACGAAAGAGCGCGCGATTATACCGGCGCAAAGCCGCCTGTACAGACCGGAAATTCAAC
>Ga0302324_100015943_pt1 | contig 15032 bp, 15 predicted proteins | sample Palsa_T0_1_FD_201949 | JGI IMG/M metagenome (GOLD analysis project Ga0302324, IMG submission 201949) | Peat permafrost microbial communities from Stordalen Mire near Abisko, Sweden - Palsa_T0_1 | ecosystem: Environmental > Terrestrial > Soil > Palsa > Peat permafrost | place: Sweden: Abisko...
TCCTTTTTACCGCAGAACAATCGCGAGGATGCGCCCTTGCGAACCTCGAAAGATCCGATCGACCGCGTGGATCCGTCACTCGACACCGTGGTGCCCGCCGAATCAAATGTCCCGTACGACATCAAGAGCATCATTCAGCGCGTGGTGGATGACGGCGAATTCTTCGAAATTCACGAGCACTGGGCGCGGAACATCGTGGTGGGCTTTGCGCGCATGGATGGACGGAGCATCGGCATCGTGGCCAATCAGCCCGCGTTCCTGGCCGGGTGCCTGGACATCAATTCCAGCGTGAAGGGCGCGCGCTTCGTGCGTTTCTGCGACGCTTTCAACATCCCGATTCTGACGTTCGAAGACGTGCCGGGTTTTCTGCCGGGAACCGAGCAGGAGTTCGGCGGGATTATACGCCACGGCGCGAAACTTTTGTACGCTTACGCCGAGGCCACCGTGCCGAAAATCACCGTGATCACGCGGAAAGCCTACGGCGGCGCATATTGCGTGATGGGATCGAAGCATCTGCGGACGGATGTGAACTTCGCTTATCCGACGGCCGAGATCGCTGTGATGGGAGCCGAAGGCGCGGTGAATATCGTATATCGCCGCGAACTGGCCGCGGCCGAGGACCAAGCGGCCGCGCGCAAGCAGAAAGTCGAAGAGTTCCAGGACCGGTTCGCCAATCCGTTCGTGGCCGCCGAGCGCGGATTCCTCGACGATGTGATTGAACCGCGCGAGACTCGACCGAAAGTGATCCGCGCGCTGCGAATGCTGGCGAATAAAGTGGACACCATGCCGCGCAAGAAGCACGGGAACATTCCACTGTAACGTTCGGGATTACTGAACCGGTAACAGCACCGATTTGCTCAAACTGCCGCCGATCCCGAGCATCACCGGCTGATTTCCGGTGGCGAGGCCCGCAGGGACTTTCGCATTGACTTGATACAAGCCTACGAAGCCGGGAGCAAGTCCGCTGAAGCTGACCGGCGCATTCGCTCCTCCGATAGTAACCGTCGCTGCGTTCATGGTCATCTGTCCCGTGGCTGCCACGCCGTTGGCTGGTAATGGACCCTCCACGTATCCCAGGCCGGTGCAGTAAATCAGCACCGTCTCGCCGGCTTTGGCGGGATTTGCCGTGTTCGCCAATTTAAAATCGGAATGTAGGATCGCGCCGAAGACGCCAGTGCCCACGCTGTAGTTAAACACGGCGGGCTCTGTGATCTGGACCGGCGTAAAAACCACGGGACTGGCGGCGCCCCGGTTGGTCACTTGGATCATGGCGATGGATTTCGTCGCCCAGGGAACTTGAAAATTAATTTGTTGCTGGCCGTTCACGCTATCCACGGCGAAAATCGGCGCGGCGACGCCGTTTACCTTAACCGAGACATTCTCGATCTCAGTTGCCAGCGGCAGCGTCGAAGCGAGATTGATCCCGGTTGAGGAAGTGAGATTCGATCCGAAAATGGTTGCGATTTCGCCGGCCACAACTCCTCCCGGAGCGAAGCTTGCGCCGTTCACTACCCCGGCTTCGGTGAAGCTGGGCGGATTGGCCGGCGGCGTGAGCTGCGCGGTAACTTTTTGAATCACGCTGCCTACCGCGATGTATAGATTCCCGCTGCTATCCAGCGCCACGGCGTACGGTTGGCCGATCTCGGCGTTGGTGGCGGGTCCGCCATCCCCATTTGGATTGGCGCCGCCTCCCGCCACGGTGGTGACGATACCGCTGGTACTGAGCTCCTGAATGCATTCGGGTGCGTGGTCGGCAATGTATAGGTTTCCGCTGCTATCCACTGCCAGGCCAGTGGCAGCGACATCGGAATTCGCTACCGGTGTCGGAGTGGCAACGCAGGTACCGAAGAATCCGTGCGCAATGGTGCTAATGTTTCCGGACGTATCGATTTTGCGGATGTGCTCCTGGTCGGCGATGTACACATTTCCGGCGTTATCCACGGCCACATCGGAAAGACCGGACAACTCGGCCTTTACCGCCGGCCCTCCATCTCCCGAATCGGAACCCGTGACGAATCCGATGCCTGCAATGGTGCCGATCTTTCCGGAAGTGTCCACCTTGCGGATGCGCTGGTTTCCGTAATCGGCGATATAGATGTTCCCCGCGCTATCCACGGCCACGGCCACCGGCGAATTGAGTCCCGCGCTGGTGGCCACTCCGCCATCGCCCGAAAAACTGCCGAGGCCCAGGCTCATACTGTTGCCCGCCACCGTGGTGATGATTCCGGAAGTGGCGTTCACTTTGCGGACGCGGCTATCCCCGGTATCGGCAATGTAGAGATTCCCAGCTTTGTCCACCGCGAGGCCAGCGTGGAATACCGGCTCAAAGTCGAGTCTGGCTTGAGTGGCGGGACCGCCGTCGCCAAGATCGATCAGATTGCCGCCCGCGTAAGTGGAAATGATACCTTTGGCGTTCACCTTGCGGACGAAGTTGAAGATCGCATCGGCGATGTAGATGTTTCCCGCCTGATCCACCGTCACTCCGTGTGCAGCGCCAATGGTCGCGCTGGTGGCTGCGCCTCCATCGCCTGAGTTCCCCAGGTTTCCGTTGCCTGCCACGGTAGTGATGATCCCGCCCGTTTGACAGAACAAAGGCGCGGCGAGCAGCGCGAGCACCAGTGGCAGATGGATGCGGAAGAAGTTGGAAGACATGGGACCCCTGCTCTATATGCGAGGAAGCGGTGGAAACGTGTGAAATTTCGCTGGCGGCAACCGGTCTAAGGCGAGCCGGTTGGGGGTTAGGGTCCCGATACCGCGATGGTGACCATGTTGCTTTGTTTCCCGCCAATGGTCAGCACCACCGGGATGTCGCTCGCCGTGCGCGTGCCTGCGGGAACTTGGACGTTCACTTGATTTAACCCGACGAAACCCGGCGCGATTCCTGAGAATTCCACGGTGGCGGGAGCGCCATCGATGGTGACGGCCGGTTTGTCCACTGTGGTGTTGCTCTGGCCCGGCTCGCCGCTGGCTAAGGCCGGTGTCACAGCGCCCAGTCCCGTGCAAAAGATGGTGATGAACTCGCCGGGCTTCGCCGGACGCGAATCGCGTCCTGGGATGCTGCCGGTGGGCGCCACCAATGTATTTGTGTTGGCGATCAGCACGGCGCCCTGACCCTGTCCGCTCTGATCCGTACTGAACAATCCCGGCGCCACCGGCGCTACGGGAACCATTTGCGGCGCGCTGGCCGCTCCGTTTATGGTGACTTCGACGGACGCGCCCGACCCGGTGAGATCGGTGGGGATCTGGACTCCCAACTGCGAGGGCGTTGAATAGAAAAGCGGAACTGGCGTGCCATTTATTTTCACTTGCGCGCCGCCGAGCGTGGTGACCAGCGTGCCGCCGGTTCCGAAGCTGGAGAACAGAATGCTAGAACCGTCGTTTATGTTAGTGCCAAAGACCGCGGCGATGGATCCGGGGGCGACTGGATTCGTTCCAGCAGCGAAGCTGGCGTTGTTCACCACGCCGGCCGCGTTTACCACAGGTCCCGCATGCGGCTGGCTCACTTCGCGGACACGATTGTTCTGGTTGTCCGCGATGTACAGATTGCCTGCCGCATCGAATCGAATACCTTCCGGAGCTTTGAACATTGCGCTGGTGGCGGGTCCGTCGTCGCCCGAAAATCCATACGTTCCGTTCCCCGCCACGGTAGTGATGATTCCCTGTTTGTCCACTTTGCGGATGCGGTAGCCCAGCCATTCGGTGATGTACAAATTCCCCGCGCTGTCCACCGTGACGGCCCAAGGGCTCACCAGGGGCACGGTGGTGGCTGGAACTCCTTCGGGCGCGGGACCGATAATAGTTACCTGGCCGGCGATTCCGGCGACGGTGGTGATGGTTCCTGAAGTGTCCACCTTGCGGACCACGAAGTTGTTGGTGTCCGCGATATAAATATTGCCGGCTTTATCGACCGCCACCCCATGCGGATTGTTGAGCATCGCGCTGGTGGCTTTTCCGCCGTCGCCGCCATAACCCATGCTGTCGCTTCCGGCCACCGTGCTGATCGTTCCGCCGGCGGTCACTTTACGGATCCGGTTATTTGATAAGTCGGCGATGTAAATATTGCCGGCGCTGTCGATGTCCAGGCCAACGGGCGTACTGAGGTTCGCTTTGTTGGCCGGACCGCCGTCGCCTAAGTCCGCCGTGGCCTTTCCAGTGCCTGCAAAGGCCGTGATGACTCCTCCGGTATCCACCTTCTCCACCGCGTTGCGGCTGCCGTCCGTGATATACACGTTGCCGGCTTTGTCCACTACAATGTCGTATGGATTCACGCTGGTTTTGACCGCGGCGCCACCGAGAAAGGGGCCGCTTTCGAGGCACGAGATGTCCGGGCCGCAACCGCCAATGGTGGTCATGGTACCGGTTTTGTCCACTTTGCGAATCGCGAAATTGCTTTGATCGGCAATGTAGAGATTGCCTGCGGCGTCCACAAACACGCCTGACGGGCCGTTGAGTTCAGCATCAGTGGCCGCCACTTCGGCGCCGGAGTAAGTTGTCGATCCATTGCCTGCAACCGTTTTGATCACAGCCTGTGCCAGACCGAGTGATGGCGATAGCAAGATGGTGAAAGCTGTCAGATAGAAGAAAGGGTTCATTTTAGAAAAGCGACGTCATCCAGCCGCTGATCTATATGCGATGGAGGGTTGAAAATTTGCGAAAGTTTACAAACTGCGGACGCCCATAGTGGTGATGTCATCCACCCGCATGGCTTCCTTCACCACGAACGGTTCCCCGTACTTGACCCCGATCAGGTTGCCGTAGAAGCGTGCGATGGCGCCCAGCCGCTCCCGGATTTCCTGCTGTTTTGGAAATAGTTCGGCGGCATCTGGAACCTGGCCGTATTGGGAATCATAGGCGAAGAGAGCCGCCATGCGCCGCTCGAATTGCGCCGAAATATCCACCACGAAGGATGGCGTGACGTTGGCGTAGAGCGACGAATACAGTATCTTCGCCGGCCGGTGCGGTTGGCTGTCTTCATCCAGCTTTTTCAAACCGGCCAGAAAGCACGCTTCGAAACCGATTTCGGAAGCACGATAATGATCCGGATGGCGCGCCTGCCAGTACGGCAGAATCACCACGCGCGGGCGCAGTGCGCGGATCTCGGCCGCCAGGCTCATCCGGACGCTTACAGTGTTTTCCAGACGCGCGTCGGGCAGGCGCATGTTTCCACGCCAAGCCAGCAACAAGTGGCGCGCCGCGGCGTCGGATTCAGTGAGCCGGATCTCCGGCGTTCCGCGGCTGCCCATGTCGCCCGCCGTGAGATCCAGCACACCGGTGCGGTAGCCCAGCTCGGCCATCCGGATCAACGTGCCGCCGCAGGTCTGCTCCACGTCATCGGGATGGGCGGCGATAGCCAGAATATCCAGCGGCTTCTCAACGCCGGCCGAAGCAAGGTTCACCTGCTGAAACATTTCAGGACCATTGTTGATAGCGCGGCTGCCTGGGCGCCAGCAGCAGAACCAATCCCATGCCGGCCAGGAATCCGCCGATGTGCGCGAACCAGGCCACATCGCCGCTGGACGCCTGCGAGTAACCCACCGATCCCACACCGCTGAAGAACTGAATGGCGAACCAGTACAGCAACAGAAATGCCGCCGGGATGTCGAGTGTGGTGATAAAGAAAACGATGATTACCAAAGTCACGATGCGGGCTCGCGGAAACCTGATCAAATACGCGCCCATCACTCCGGCAATGGCGCCGCTTGCGCCCACCGTTGGAATCGGGGAATTAGCATTCACCAAAATGTGAACCAGCCCGGCCGCGATTCCGCAGGCGAAATAGAAGAAGAGATATTTGGCGTGGCCCAGAATGTCCTCCACGCCTCTTCCGAAAATCCAGAGGAACCACATATTTCCCAGGATGTGCAGGAATCCTCCGTGAATGAACATGGAAGTGATCACAGAGGAAAGGCGCAGGCGATCCGGAACAATGCCATAGGTCGCGATGAAGCGATTTAACTGATGGCCGTTGCCCAGGCTGAGCTCATACAAAAACACCAGTACGTTGGCGACGATCAGCAGCAATGTAACCGTAGCGGGAGTGTAGTGGCGCTCGGAGGATCGCAGAGGAATCATGGGCGCATGTTTCTAACGGTACGGCTCGTAGTCGTGATGCGAACGCCGCTCGCCGCGAAACATAAGCGCGCGCGCGTCTTCCACGGCGGCGATGCGGCCACGGGCGCCCAGTGCCGTGCAGTTCAGGGCCGCCATTGCATTCGAGAACTCCAGCGATTCCCGCAGGGGCATGTTCTGGAGAACAGCATAACAAAACGCTCCATGAAACACGTCGCCCGCACCGGTGGTGTCGGCGCAGTTCACTACAAAAGCGGGCGAATAAATGAAGCGCCCGTGCATCCTGGCCAGCGCGCCCAGCGCTCCTAGCGTCATGGCGGCCACTGGGATGTGATATTCCTCCTGGATCATTTCAAGAGCGCGAAACGGATCGCGCTCGTGGGTCCATTGCACCGGGAACTCGGAGCTGGCCACCAGATAATCCACGTGCGGCAGCACTCGGTCAAACCCGTGGTAGATGGTGTCTACGTCCACCGTCACCGGAATATGGTGCTGGTGAGCGATTTCGGCCGCGCGAGCCACCGCGGGAGTGTCGTGCGCATCAATGTGCAGCATGCGGGAGCTGACAATCTTTTCCGTGGTGATACTCTCCGGCTCCAGCCTCAAGCATTCAGCGCGCTGCCACAGAACGGTCCGCTCGCCGGTGGTTTGGTCGATCAGGATGTAAGCAGTCTGGTTCGGGCAGTTCTTCCGGATCTCGAGATCATCCAGGTTGATGCCGCTTTCGCGCAAGCTCCCGAGCTGAATGCGGCCCCGTTCGTCGTCGCCCACCGTTCCGATATATTTGACCCGGAGCCCCAGCTTCGCGCAGGTCACCATGGCGCTGGCCACTTGACCGCCGGGGCTCAGGATCTCGCGTTCGAACGCCACCTTCCCCGCATAAGCCGGAAAGTGAGAAAGCAGGATTAGAGTGTCGGTGGCGTTCAGGCCGACTCCAACCACGTCGAATTCAGTCACAAGCTTCTAGCATACTGGGACTGCGTAAAGTTTTCCTCGTCCGCCCCTGTGCACCTACTGCCTTTACAGTACCTTTTCCCGGTCTGTACTAAGTCCTTTCCCCGCTGGTGCGAAAGAACGCTAGCCCTTACGATTCCAATAGGGAGAGAAACCATGCGTTCGCTTGCTTTACTTGGAAGTCTTTTATGCGTGACCGGTGTCCAGGCGCAAAGCCTGGCGGAACACGCAGCCGCCGCATCCGGCGCCACCATCGGAACCGCTGCCGGAAGGCCGTTGAGCAACGCGATCACGAGCATTTTCGGGAAGACGGATGCGAGCGCCAAGAAAGCCGCGAATACGCCGATCGTCAACAAATCCGCAGCCAAGCCGGAATCCGAGTTAGCGGTTCCCATCCAGCTTGCCCCTAGGAATGGCGGCGGGGAACTGCCATCTCTGGGCGGCGGGTCCGCACCCACCCGGCACGGCGGTTTCTCGGCGCGCAGTGGCGCCGGCGAGTACGCCTCCATCGCAGCTGCAGGCGCCTCTTCTGCCCCGATATCCGCATACGTTCCTGAGCCGGTACGCAAGGAACCAACGGTGGAAGAGTTCGCCGCCATCCGGGTTGGAGCATCGGAACAGGAGATGGTCACGGCGCTGGGCCAGCCGGAATCGAAAGTCACAATTCCCGACGATGGACACCTGGTGCAGATTTGCCAGTATTGGTCCAAAGGCAAGCAGCTCGGCACTCTTCGTTTGGACAATGGGCAAGTTGTGAACGTCGAATCCCGCACGCAGGAGTAAAGTCTCAAATCTTCAATCCAGCATTGATGCGACCATCCTAGCGAGATTTGTCTGTGTTGCACATGTGGTACAGTTCTAGAGTGAGGTCCACGACAACAAGCTTCCGCGTCTCAAACGAATTGCGCTCGCACCTGGATCAGGCTGCTCGTCAGCTCAAGCTGGGGAAAAACGCAATCATCACCCTTGCGCTCGAAGAGTACCTGGGCAAATTGAACCGCCAACGGTTCCTCGAAGAGGCGCGCCGGCAATCCATCCTCGCAAGTACTGCGACAAACGAAGACGAGGCCAAATGGTCCAAGCACGCGGACACTAGCGGATGGAAATAGCTAGGGGCGATATCGTCATTGCCGTGCTCCCTGGTGATTATGGCAAAGGCAGACCTGGAGTAATCGTTCAGTCGGATGCATTCAACCCCACGCACTCGAGTGTGGTTCTGTGTCCCATTACCTCGCACTCAATTGATGCGCCGCTGTTCCGCCTGCCGTTGCGTCCAAACCAGGAGAACGGGCTGGAAGCGCCGTCCGAAATTATGATCGACAAAATGATGGCCATCAAGCGCGCTAGGATCGCAAGAGTAATCGGCCACCTCAGCGAGGCTCGGATGCAGGCAGTAAATCGCGCCCTGCAAGCGTGGTTGTCCCTGGACTAGCGCCGTCGCCGTCCTTACGCAATTACATCTCCCGCCCGACACCGGTGTCCCCATCCCCCCATCCCCAGTTACAATAAAGGGCAGGCAGCTCTTGATTCGTCCCGTCTTACTTCTCACCGTCTCCTCCGTCGTTTTCTGTCAGACGCCGCCCCGGGCTCCCGAAGGCCAGTTGGACGGTAGCGAGACACTGTTCACGGTTCTGGCGGCAATCAATGCGGCCGGCTACGACGCCGATCTCGATTCAGCGGCCAACGCGCCCATCCGCAAACAGGTTCGAGACGTTATCGCGGCCAAGCATCTGGATTCGGTGGAGGCGCTCAAGAAATTTTTCGAGGCGCACAAGCAAAGCAACGCGGACGCCGAGCTCAGTCAATACATTTCATTCGCGCTCACCCTGGATGGGCCGCCCAATTTTGAATACCGTGTGAAACCGGAGGAGATGCCTCACGACGTCCGGACGCTGGAGGGTCTCAATCCACTCATCGCCCGCTTTTATCAAGAGGCCAACATCCAAGAGCTCTGGAAGCGGTCGCAAGCCGCGTACGGGAACATGATCGCGGCCAATCACAGCGGCGTCGCGAAGGCGCTGCTGGAAGCGAATGCTTATTTGCGCAATCCCACCAGCGGCTTCTACGGCCGCCGCTTCCAGATTTACGTGGACTTGCTCGGCGCGCCAAATCAAATTCAGACCCGTAGCTATAAAGACGACTATTTCGTAGTGGTGACGCCTTCGCCTGAGCCGCAGATCGAGGAAATCCGTCATGCTTACCTGCACTACCTGCTGGATCCGCTATCGCTGCGCCACTTCGAGCAATTAAGCCGGCTCAAGCCGCTGGCGGATTTTGCGCTGCCCGCGCCCGCTTTGGATGATACGTATAAGGACGACTTCCTGTTGTTCTCCACTGAATGCCTCATCAAGGCCGTTGAGATCCGACTCGCCCACGGCGCGGAGAATCGCCAGGCACTCGCCAGTCGCGCACTGAGTGAGGGTTTTGTACTGACTCCGGCTTTTGCGGACGGTCTGATGGCGTATGAAAAGCAAGTGGAGTCCATGCGGTTTTACTTCGTGGACCTGGTGGGCCTGATCGACTTGGCGGCCGAAGACAAACGGCTGGAGCATGTTCGATTCGCAAAAGAAGCCGCTGTAAAGAAAGCCAAGCACGTGCGGCCGCTGCCGGAGCCGGTGCTCACGGGTGCCGCCAAGACATTGCAAGAAGCCGACGATCTCTACGGCAAGCGGGATCTGGGCAGCGCGCGGAAAAGCTATCTCCGCGTGTTGGAGCAGGGACCGGCTGACGAATTGCACGCGAAGGCGTATTATGGATTGGCGATAATCGCGGCGTTGCAGAAAGATCCCGAACTCGCCGAAAAACTGTTTCAGAAAACGTTGGAGCTTTCCCCCGACAAAGAGACCATGTCGTGGGCCTATTTATACCTGGGCAGGCTGGCGGATGCCGCCGGCGAGCGCGATCAGGCCGAGAAGAACTATCGCTCGGTACTGGCTATCGATGGCGCGCCTGCCTCGGTCAAGACCGCCGCCGAGAAGGGGCTTGCGCAGCCCTTCCATAAAGACAAGTAGCCCGCCATGCCGCGCGGCGAAAATTTCGCAACCAGGAGTTAGAATGACGAAGAGAATTAACTGCCTACTGCCGCTGTGCGGCGTTCTGATAGCGCTGGGGTCCCTACTCTGGGCGCAGAAGCAACCGGCGCCGAAAACGCAGAAGGAACTGGACGCCCTGAAAGCCTGGCAAGCCGCGTCAGATCCGGACGAGCGGATTAAGGCCATCGAGAATGTGCTCACCAACTTTGCCGACACCGAGTTTAAGCTTGTTCTTCTGGAAGACGCCATGCAGCTGGAGCAGCGCAAGCGCGACTTCGCGCAAGTGGTTTTCTACGGTGAGCGGTTGCTGGAAGCCGATCCCAAGAACGCTTTCGCGCTGGTGACGCTGGCCGGCGAAACCGCCCGTCATGTGCGCGAATTCGATCTCGACAAAGAAGAAAAACTCAGCAAAGCCGACAAGTATGCCAATGCCGCCATGGAGGCCGCCAAGGATATGCCTAAGCCGCGGCCCGACATCACCGACCAGCAGTGGGAGGGCGTCAGGAAGGATATGCAAGCCCAGGCTTACGAGGCACTGGGGCAGACCGCTTTGTTGCGCAAGAAATTTGACGACTCCATAGCGGACTACAAGAAGGCGCTTGCGGTGCAGGCCACTCCTGATCCGGCTACGTGGGTGCGGCTGGGCCAAGCCTATGAAGACTCAGGCAAGTGGGATGATGCGAACGAGGCTTTCGACAAAGCCATCAACGCTCCCGGCGTCAATCCGCAAGTCAAGGCAGTGGCGGAAGCCAAGAAGGCTGAGGCAGCCAAGAGAAAGGCCGCCGGAAGCAAGCCGCCTGGCGCTGCGTAACCGGTGCTGTTCGAGGCCATGAGCGAGCAGCTGGAAACACTCGAGAATGTTCTCGGGCATCCTTTCAAGAATCGGGAACTGCTGAAGCGCGCGCTGACGCACAAATCCCGGGTCTACGACAAGAACGCCGCGGATTCCGTTACAGACAACGAGCAGTTTGAGTTTCTCGGAGACGCGATTCTCGGCTTCCTGGTGAGCGAGGCATTGGTGGCGCAGCATCCGGCTTTTCCAGAAGGCCGGCTGTCGAAGGTGAAGGCGCACCTGGTGAGCGCAGCGCATTTGTATCAAGTGGCGTTGCGGCTGCAGTTGGGACACCATCTGCTTTTGGGACGCGGCGAGGAAATGAGTGGAGGCAGGGAGAAAAAAGCGCTGCTGGCGAACGCGCTGGAGGCGTTGATCGCTGCGCTGTATCTGGATGCGGGCGTGGAGCCGGTGCGCGGGTTTGTCGTACGGCACATTGTTGGCGAAGCCCACCTGCCTGAGGAGGGAGCGCAAAATGCCGATCAGAAGAGCGCGTTGCAGGAGATGGCGCAGGCTTTGAAACTGCCGCAGCCGCGCTACTCGATCGTCGAAGAGCGGGGTCCCGAGCACGCCAAGACTTTTCTGGTGGAAGTGCGGGTGGGCCGGGATTGGGTGGGCCGGGCCGAAGGCCTGTCCAAAAAAAGCGCCGGCCAGAAAGCGGCCCAGCAGATTTTGCAACAGTTGGCGGACTGGGGGCGCTAACCGTGAGGGTTTCGAGCAGGCGCCCGCTACCGGAGAATTTCCAGAAGTTCGCTGAGTTCCTTGCGAATCTGCTGTAACACCGGCGTCGGATCGCGGAACAAGTCACCTTGCGAACGGCCGGTTTTTTTCGCTACACCCTCGCCCGACCGGGGAGTGTCGCGCGTTCGCGTATCCAGATATTTCCGCGCGCCTTCGATGGTGTAGCGCTTATCGTAAAGCAGCCGCTTGATCTCCAGCACCAATTCCACATCCTTGCGCCGGTACAGACGATGGCCCTTGCCGGATTTCTTTGGGCCGAGAGAGGAAAACTCCGTTTCCCAGAACCGCAGAACGTAAGGTTTGATCCCCGCCAAACGGCTCACTTCGCCGATGCGAAAATAAAGCTTGTCCGGAATCTCTGGGCGGCGTTCTTCTAGCGCGGCTTCGAGCATACTGGGATTCTAGCAGAAAGCAGAATGCGGCAAGCAGTCCGGAGGAGGCAGATTACGAAACAGGAACGGGGCGCGAACAGTGTGTTGGCGGGAATTCATCCGGTGCGCGAAGCGCTACGGGCGGGGCGCGGTCTGGACCGGGTACTGATCGCACGCGGGGCAGGGGGTCCGCGGCTGCAGGAGATTATCGATCTGGCGCGCCAGCGCGCAGTGCCGGTGCGGTTCGAGCCGAGAGAGGCGCTGGACCGGGCTTCCAATAGCGCCGCGCATCAGGGCGTGCTGGCGTTCGGCGCGGCGCAGCGTTATGCGGAACTCGATGCTGTGGCGGCCGGCGCGAAACTGTTGGTGCTGCTGGACGGCGTGGAAGATCCGCACAACCTGGGCGCCATCGTCCGCACCGCGCATGCTGCGGGCGCCGCCGCGGTTCTGGTTCCGGATCGGCGCGCTGCCGGACTTACCGAGACCGTCGCGAAAGCCGCCGCCGGTGCGTTGGAGCACTTGCCGGTGGTTCGCGTCGGCAATGTGAGCCAGACTTTGGAAGCGCTCAAAGGCCGGGGGTTCTGGATTTATGGCTTGGACGAACGCGGCCAGGATCTGTACAGCGAAACAGATTATGCGACGCCCACCGTGATCGTGTTAGGCGGCGAGGGACAAGGCCTGCACCAACTGGTGAAAAAACATTGCGATGTTCTGGTGCGCATTCCGATGGCGGGCGCTATTTCATCGCTGAACGTCTCGGTTGCGGCCGGCATTGTGTTGTTCGAATGGAACCGGCGCGTAGCCAAATAAAAAAGCCCGCCCCGAAGGGCGGGCACTCCACATTTTGTAATTCTTGGACCCTTCTTAGTAATCCATATCCGGCCCGTGCGGACCGCCGCCGGGCGCCGGAGCTGACTTCTTCTCCGGGATCTCGGCCACCATGGCTTCGGTGGTCAACATCAGAGCCGCGATGGAAGAAGCGTTCTGCAGAGCCGAACGCGTGACTTTCGTCGGATCGATTACGCCCGACTTCACCAGATCTTCGTACTGCGCGGTGGCAGCGTTGAAGCCGTAGTTGGGATCGGTGTTGGCGCGGATCTTCTCGATCACGATGGCGCCTTCGTAGCCGGCGTTGCCCACAATCTGGCGCACCGGTTCTTCACAAGCCCGGCGCACGATGTTCACGCCGATCTGCTCGTCTTCCAGGACCTTGAAGCCGTCCAAAGCTCGGACCGCGCGCAATAGCGCGACGCCGCCGCCCGGAACGATGCCTTCTTCAACGGCTGCGCGAGTTGCATGCAGCGCGTCTTCCACGCGAGCCTTCTTTTCCTTCATCTCGGTCTCAGTGGCTGCGCCGACCTTGATCACCGCAACGCCGCCGGCCAGCTTGGCCAACCGCTCTTGCAGCTTCTCGCGATCGTAATCGCTGGTGGTTTCGTCGATCTGGGCGCGCAATTGCTTGATCCGCGCTTCGATCGTCTTCTGCGTTCCGCCGCCATCCACGATGGTGGTGTTGTCTTTGTCCACGGTGACGCGCTTGGCGCGGCCGAGGTCCTTCAACTGGACGCCTTCCAGCTTGATGCCGGTTTCTTCAAAAATCGCCTGGCCGCCGGTCAGGACACCGATGTCCTCCAGCATGGCCTTGCGGCGGTCGCCGAAGCCCGGAGCTTTCACGGCGCAGGCATTCAACGTGCCACGCAGCTTGTTGACCACCAGTGTGGCCAGCGCTTCGCCTTCCACTTCCTCGGCGATTACCAGCAGCGGCTTTCCGGCGCGGGCAATCTGCTCGAGCAGCGGCAGAAGGTCCTTCATGTTGCTGATCTTTTTTTCGTGGATCAGGATGTAGGGATCTTCCAGCACGCATTCCATGCGGTCCGGATCGGAAATAAAGTAGGGCGAGAGATAGCCGCGGTCAAACTGCATGCCGTCCACGGTCTGGAGCTCGGTGACCATGGTGCGCGACTCTTCCACAGTGATGACGCCGTCCTTGCCGACTTTTTTCATCGCTTCGGCGATGATGTTGCCGATGGTGGTGTCGCCGTTGGCCGAAATGGTGCCGACCTGAGCGATCATTTCGCCCGAAACCGGCTTAGACAACTTCTTTACGTCTTCGACGATTACTTCCACGGCCTTTTCCACGCCGCGCTTCAGAGCCATCGGGTTCGCGCCCGCGGCCACAGCCTTTACGCCTTCGCGGAAAATGGCCTGCGCCAGAATGGTTGCGGTGGTGGTGCCGTCGCCGGCGGTGTCGGAGGTCTTCGAAGCAACTTCGCGCACCATCTGGGCGCCCATGTTCTCGAGCGGATCTCTGAGTTCGATTTCCTTGGCGACGGTGACGCCGTCCTTGGTAATGGTTGGGCCGCCGAACTTTTTCTCAAGAACCACGTTGCGGCCACGGGGACCAAGCGTTACTTTCACCGCGTCAGCCAACTGGTTGACGCCGCGCAGAATCGCCTGGCGGGAATTTTCGCTGTATACAATCTGTTTTGCTGGCATTCCTATTTCTCCTTAAAATTCAAAAACGCAAATGTCAAAAACCGTACTCTTACGCTACCTTCGCGGACTTGGTGGCGCCTTCCAAAATTCCGAGGATCTCATCCTCGCGCATGATCATGTACTCAGCGCCGTCCAGGCGGATTTCGCTGCCCGAGTACTTGCCGAACAGGATTCGGTCGCCTTTTTGCACGTCCAGGGCAACCAGCTTTCCATCTTCCAGGCGCTTGCCTTTTCCAACGGCTACTACTTCGCCTTCCTGCGGCTTCTCTTTGGCCGAATCGGGGATGAACAACCCACCGATCTTGTTCTCTTTCTCCTCGATCCGTTTCACCACCACGCGGTCATAGAGCGGTCGAATATTCATACTTGGAACCTCCTAGCTTGAATGTTGATTAGTTTTTGCTGACTGGCGGACGTTTATCACGTTCGCCTCAATCATATTAGCAGACTCGGTTGAGGAGTGACAATATTTTGATGTAAGTTACTGATTATAAGGTAAATATATATGCTAACGACTCTCTGGCAGAAAAATGGGGA
>Ga0302324_100015945_pt1 | contig 15028 bp, 18 predicted proteins | sample Palsa_T0_1_FD_201949 | JGI IMG/M metagenome (GOLD analysis project Ga0302324, IMG submission 201949) | Peat permafrost microbial communities from Stordalen Mire near Abisko, Sweden - Palsa_T0_1 | ecosystem: Environmental > Terrestrial > Soil > Palsa > Peat permafrost | place: Sweden: Abisko...
AGCGGGGCGTCCTGGTGGCCGCCGAGCGGGCCGGCCGACTCGGTGGCGGCGAACTGGCGGACCAGGCGGCTGGTGGCGCCCGGCGCCAGCACGGCGTCGCCGGCCGCGATGGTGCGGATGGCGGCGACCAGGTTAGCGGGCTGGGTGTCTTTGAGCAGGAACCCGCTGGCGCCGGCCCGCAGCCCGGCGTAGACGTAATCGTCGAGGTCGCCGGGGCCGGGACTACTGGGGCCGACGCGAGCCCTGCCTGCATGACGGCGCTCATCGCGTCGCTCCGGCGTGATACTCGATGCTGTCCTGGGTCACTTGCATGAAGGCCTCCTCGAGCGAAGCGTGGGTGGGGGTGAGCTCGTACACGGGCAGGTGAGCCCGCCAGGCGGCGGTACCGATCTGCTCGGCGGTGGTACCGGACACCCGCAGCAGGTCCGATCCGTCCTCAATCACGGTGAACACCGGGAGCGGCCAGCACCTGGCCCAGCCGCGCGGGTTCCGGTGTCCGTACGACCACGCCGCCCGTGGTCGCGTGGTTGGTGAAATCCTCGACGCTGCTCTGGCTGACGAGCTTGCCGCGGCCCAGCACGACCAGCTGGGTCGCCGTCTGCGCCATCTCGCTCATCAGGTGCGACGAGACGAAAACCGTCCGCCCTTCGTCAGCCAGGGACCTGAGCAGCAGCCGGATCCAGCGCACACCGTCCGGGTCCAGGCCGTTGACCGGCTCGTCCAGCACGACGGTCTGCGGCTGGCCCAGCAGCGCCGCGGCCACACTGAGACGCTGCCCCATGCCGAGCGAGAAACCGCCGGCCCGGGTGCCCGCAACCTCACCGAGCCCGGCCAGCTCGATCACCTCGTCCACCCGCCGACGGCCGATGCCGGCCGTCCGGGCCAGCGCCAGCAGGTTGTTGCGGGCCGACAGTCCCGGGTGGACGGACCTGGCGTCCAGCAGGATGCCAAGCTCGGCCATCGGGGTGGCCGAATCGGGATAGTGCTTGCCGTTGACGCGCACCGTCCCGCTCGTCGGCCGGTCCAGCCCGGCGATCACCCGCATCGTGGTGGACTTCCCCAACCCTGGACTTTGACACTTCTTTTGAAGATAATAGACATGTGAGCAGGAAAGCCGCCAAACCGGAAGGGGTCCCCGCCATGAGCGTTCAGGCCACGATCAGTCACAAGCGGGCCGTGATCTACGTCCGGATCAGCCGTGACAAGCGGCGGGGAAGCCTTGACGAAGGTCTGGGCGTGCAGGCGCAAGAGCAGCAGTGCCGCGAACTGGCCGCCCGTCTCGGGTGCACGGTGGTGCGGGTGTTCTGCGACAACGACGTGTCGGCCTACTCCGGCAAGCCGCGACCCGAGTACAACCGCATGATGATGATGCTCACGGCCGGCAAGGCGGACGTGGTGCTGTGCTGGCACACTGACCGCCTCCACCGCAGCAACGCCGAGCTAGAGGATTACATCAACATCGTGGAGCCGCGCGACATCACCACGGAGACGGTCAAGGCCGGCATGATCGACCTGAACACCCCCGTAGGCCGCATGGTCGCGCGGCAGCTTTGCACGATCGCCCGGTATGAGTCGGAGCACCGCGCGGAGCGGGTAGCGGTGGCGCGCGAGCGTCAGGCGCGGAGCGGGAAGTTCGGCGGGGGCCGGCGTCCGTACGGTTTCGAGGCGGACGGGCTGACTGTCATCCCTGGTGAGGCGGCGGTTGTCGTCCGCATGGCCGACGCCGTGATGTCCGGGGTTCCGCTCCGCTCGGTCGCGCGTGACCTGCGGATGCTCGGCATTCCTACCGCGTCGGGTATTCAGTGGAGCCCGGAAGGGGTGCGGGACGTGCTGCTGCGCCCGCGCAACGCCGGCCTGATGGTCCACCGCGAGACGGTGCGGGTACGCAGGCCCTATACCGATAATGACATCGTGGGCACCGCGCCGTGGGCACCCATCTTGGATGAGGAGGTGTGGCGTTCGGTGGCAGCGAAGCTGACCGATCCCGACCGGCGCACCAACCACGCCGGCCCGGCCCCCCGCTGGCTGGGTTCGGGTATCTACAAGTGCCCGTGCGGGGCGGGGATGCGGGTCCACAAGGCCGGCGATCACGCCGGCCGGCCCGTGTACCGCTGCCAGGAAAGCGGGCGGGGGCACGTGTCGGTGCCGGCCGCCGAGATGGACGAACTCATGCGGCTGATCGTGATCGAGCGCATGAGCCGGGCGGATGCCGCCGACCTGGTCGCCACACCGGCGGGCGCGGTGGACGTGGCCGGCCTGCGGGCGGAACTGGCCACGTGCCGCGCCCGGCTCGATGAGATCGCCGCTGACTACGAAGACGACCGGATCACGCGGACGCAGTTCCTGACCCGCACCGACAAGCGGCGCGCGAAGATGGCAGAGATCGAGGCACAGCTAGCGCAGGCCACCGAGGTGTCGCCGCTGGCCCCGCTGATCGGCGCGGAAGACGTGGCGGCCGCGTGGGACGGCCTGACGCTCGGCCAGCAGCGCGCCGTCATTGCGGCGCTGGTCACGGTCACGATCGAGCCGGCCGGGCGCGGACGCCGGCCCGCCGTCCGTGACCGCGTGAGGGTCGGGCCGGCCGCCCAGCCGGTCAAGGCCGCCTGACACGCGGCAGACAGCGAACGCCCCGCCGGCCCGACCGGGCCGGCGGGGCGTTGCGTGTGGCGGGGTTACTTCTTCTTGCGGTGCCGGGTGCGGAAGATCAGCGCGAGCAGGTCTCGTTGCGCTTCGGTCAGCGGCGGGAGCTGGTCAACGACCGCCTTGACCCATGCGTCACGTTCGTCTTGCCCGTCTGGATCGTCCGCGCGGCGGGGGGCGGGGCGGCGGGGGGCGGGGCGTGGCGTCGGCTATGTCACCTCCTTCCCCATACGGGGGCGGACAGGTGCAGGCCGGGCAGGGGCACGCGGCCGGCCGCGCCGAGCGGCAGCCAGACCGGGCCGGCGGGCCGGCCGTGGTCCGGGGTCGCGGTGGCGACGGTCACGCCGCCGGCCCGTGCGCGTGCCAGCGCGGGGCGCAGCGCGGCCTCACGGGCGGGGGCGGGCAGCCACAGCAGCACGAGAACGCCGGCCCCCTCAGCGGTGGCCAGGTCGGCGTACTGGCCGAGTTTCGCGGCGACCGTCGCGGTTGTCTCGGTGCCGTTGTCGTATTCGAGGAAGAACCGCGTTACGCGCCCGTCGTGCGCCCAGGTGCCGTAGCCGTCCGGGCGGACGATGCCGCCGAACTCAGCGGCGCAGCGGCGTTCGGACCACCATCCGGTCAGCGCGGACGCCCCGCCGCTGGCACGCCCGGCACCGGCGAGGGAGGTAAAGAACCCGTTGACGCCGAGCAGGTGGCCGAGCCGCTGGCTAGCGGCCCAGGACAGCGCCCGCCCTTCGGTCACGCTGCGGGCGGGGGCGGGCAGCCCCCGCTCAGCGGCGATCAGCGCCGCGCCGGCCGGCGCGAGGTAGTGCTTCCACGATTCGGAGCCGGCCAGCAGCGTGCGCCGGAACCGGCCCGTCACCCCCAGCGCGTAGAGCCTGGCGAGCCGCTGCTGCGCGGCGCGCAGCGACCCGAACGCGAGATCAGCGACGTGGGCCGTGGTCAGGATGTCGTGATCGGCGAGGGTACGCGCGATGAACAGGTCACGGCCGGTCAGCCGCCCCAGCAGCGCCAGCGGCCCCGCACCGGTGCCCGCCTGACGGCAGTCATGATTGCCCCCATGAGCCGGGCTCATCCGCCGGCCCGCCACCATCGCCCCTGAGCTGCGGGAACAGCCCCTCGGGGGGTCGCGTTTCCGCCGGCGTCTCTAGGACGCCGGGGGAAACGCCAGCCGGAGCGCCGGCCGGGACGCCAGGGGGAACGCGGCGGGCCAGCCGCCCGCCAGGATGCCGCCGCCGCAGTTCGTCCGCCCGCCGCTGCTCACGGGTCCGCCCGAACCGGCGGGCCGTCTCCCGCAGCATGTCCGCCCGTCCGGGCACCGGGCGCGGTAGCGGCAGCGTCCGCAGCGTGAACCCGGCCGTGTCCGCCCCGCCCGCGATCAGCCGACACGCCGCCTGGTACCGGCCGAGATGGGACAGGTCGGTTTCGGTCAGCACCGGCCCCATCTGCCGTGCCATTACCCGCGCGTCCTCGGGGCTGAGGGTGAAGCACACCTTGGTGCGCGCGTTCGCGGCCACCGACGCCGCCAGCTCGCGGGGAAGCTGCCCCAAGTGCTGGTGGGCAAGCACGAGCGAGAGCCGGTAGCCGCGCGCCTCGTCAAGGATGGATTCCAGCGCGCCGGGCAGGTTGAGGAAGTTGTGGCACTCATCGACGTACAGCGCCGCGTCCGGCCGCCGTCCTTCGGGCATGGACGCGCGGGCTAGCGCGGCCTGCCAGGCTTTGGCGATGACCAGCGATCCGGCCAGCCGTGCCGTGTCGTCCCCGATCTGCCCTTTGGGCAGCCGGGCCAGCAGCAGCCCGCCGGAGTCGAGCACCGTGCGCATGTTGAAGCTGGACCGGGCCGACCCCAGCAGGTCAGCGGCGAACCGGCGGGTCAGGACCGCGCGCAGCCGCGACAGGACCGGGCCGGCCGCCGCCGCCTGACCCGCTTCAGGCAGCGCGTCATACCACCGCCAGAACCCGCGCAGGTACGGGTCATGCTCCGACGCCGCCCCCGCCAGCACCGCCCGCACCGCCGGCTCGGTCAGCAGCGCGGGAATGTCAGCTAGCGTGGAGCCGGGCACGCGGGCCAGGGTCAGGCACGCGCAGCGCAGGATGTCATCCATGCGCGGCCCCCACCACGCGCCCCAGATCCGCCGGAACACCGACACCACCTGATCGGCCGCAAGTTCGGGGTCGGGGCCGTCGAGGATGTTCAGCGCGGCGGGCGCTTCCCGCTCAGCCGGGTCGATCAGGACCAGCCGGCCGGCCACCGCGGCGGGCAGCCGGTCCAGCAGGTCAGCGACCATATCGCCCTTCGGGTCAAGCACCACCGCGCCGCGCCCCGCCGCCGCGTCGGCAAGCACCATGTTCGACAGGAGCGTTGTCTTGCCCGTGCCCGTCGCGCCGGGAACGTGGACGTGGAACCGGGCATCAGCCACCGCCAGCCCCGCCAGCCGCCGCCCGCCGGCCCCCTCTGTGCGGCCCAGCGGGCGCACCGCCTCAGTCATCGTCGTCCCCGCCGTCCCCCGGCCCCGTCCCAGCCGTCCCCGCCGCCGTCCGGGCCGTCCCAGCCGTCCGGGCCCGCCAGCAGCACGCCCGCCGGGGGCGGGACCGGCCGCGCGCCCGCCACGTTCAGCCCCGGCACCGTGCCCGGCTCATACGGCAAGTGAGCCAGCGCGGCCAGCTCACCCGTGGTGGCCAGGAACCCGCGCCGCAGCCGGCGCGCGCCCAGCACCCGCACCGGCCGCCGCAGCCGGACCCCGCGCAGGCTCATCTCCCCCGGAGAACACCGCGAACCGCGCCGCCAGCCGGTCACGAAGCTGCGACGCCCGCGCCTGCCCGTCACGCCGGCTCAGGTCCGGCACCACGGCCATGTACCGCACCGCTGCCTCGAAGTGGGGCGGGCCGGCCAGCTTCCGCACCGCCGCGCGCCCTAGCGGCGCGTCCGTCCCGTCCCGTCCCGCAGACGCGCCGCCGGCCGGCCCGCCGGGACCATGGCCCGTGGAGAGCATGAACTCAAGTCCGTCCAGCACAGCGGATACCAGCCGCAGCGCGCCGCCGAGCGCGGCACCGCCGGCCGAGCCGGGCCGGCCGGCCACCCCCTTGCGGGCACGCCCGACCCGCCCCGGACGGGCCGGCCGCGCGAGCACCTGAACCAGCACCGCGTCACCGCGCCCCAGGTAAGCCCCGAGACCGAACAGGCCGCGTAGCGGGTCGGCCTGAGGATCTGTGCGCAGCGGCAGCCAGTCCCGCCCCCCGCTCACTGACAGGAAGCCGCCGGCAGCGGCCCCGAGGCGGGCCATCGCCAGCGCCGTGGCGTCGGACGTGCCGCCCGCGCCGCCCGGCACCGCCCTTGTGACCGCCCCCGGCCACGCGGCCTCCGCGACCTCCCGCACCGCCCGCACCGCGACCGGCCCCGGCACCCACACCCGCAGCGACAGCGCGCCCGCGTGCCACAGGAACTCGAACCCCGCCAGCGGGAGCCAGCCCCGCCGCCGGCCCCGCAGCAGTTCCGCCATGCCGAGCCAGAACCGCTCAGCGTCTTCCGGCCGCGTCGCACCGGGCGGGGGCTGGACCTCCACCCACCGGCCCGCCGCCACCGCCAGCGCACCGGCCCGCCCGCACGGACCGGCCCGGCGTGTACCTGGCACCGACCTGCGATGTACCGCGCGTGTACCCGGCGTGTACCTAGCCAGGTAAAAAAAGGCCCTGAACAGCAAAAACGGGCCACCCCCGAAGAGGGTGGCCCTACCCGTTCCCGTTACGAAGGAGCGAACTCGCTCCCCGCTAGAGGCCCGAAGACCAGGCAGTGACTTAACGGGTTCTTTCTGTCACTTAAAGCAACCAATCGGCCCGTACTGTCCTAGTAGTTCGGGACGAGTACGCCTCAGTGCTAGGGCGAACGCCTCACGGCTCCATATCGGTTGCCCCGGAGGCGAAGCGTCCGGCGGGGGCACTTGCGTTCAGGCCGATTCCGGCTGGCTGGTCATTGCGTTCAGTGCGTCCAGCGTCAGATGCCACGGGTAGCGATCAAGGTGCTGGCTGCCCGTCCCCGGCGCGTGGAGCGGGTATACGTCGGGGCCGAAGAGGACCCGCACACCCCATGACCTAAGTTTCTCTATGTTTTCCGCGAAAGCAGGATGGGCTGCGTGGGCGTAATTTGTGAAGGGGAGGGCGACTGTGGGAATTTTCTTGCCGATGGCTTCGACAAGGATGCCCAAGGCAAGGGTGTCGCATATGCCGCAGGCCCATTTGTCTATGGTGTTCACGGTGGCGGGAGCTACGATAATAGCGTCCGGCGACGGCAGGACATCCGGCGATCCAGGCTCCTTGTAGGTGCTGCGCACGGGATGCCCGGTTTTCGCCTCCAGCGCTGTCGGGTCAATGAATGTCATTGCCGAAGGCGTCGCTAGCAGGCAAACGTCCCATCCTTCGCGCTGGGCGGGTTCGATAAGACGGGTAACGTTTCTGGCGGGCGGGGCTCCGCAGGATATGATATACAGGGCTTTGCTCACGCCACGACTCCGGAACGATCAGCAAGAGACTGGAGCGCTACGGGCACCTTGCCGCGTGATCGCTCGATCAGATTCGATATCAGGTTACGGGCGACAGGACGGCAGTCTACTTCACGCGGGGCTAGCCGCTCGGCTTCAAGGAGCTTTTCGAGAGCTTCGTCTCGCTTTCCCCACTGGCTATAGCCGCGCGCAATGTCGATGAGATAGGTGGCTCGCCGTTCACGGCGCAGCATTCCGATTCCTTCTTGGTCGAGGCCGGCGGCAATCTCAACCGCTAGCCCTCCCTCACCGAGGCCCACGAGCGCCGCGACATGATGGAGCCTCACATTGGTCGGGCCGAAAGCCAGCCTGTAATGGTTAGCCTGGTCACTGACATGCTGCGCGACCGAACGGGCTTCATTTACCATGTCACGCACCCCTACAGCATTCCCGCCGCTTGCTGCGGCCATAGCCGCTTGTAGAAGTATATGACCATAAACGGATCGGTCTGCTTCCGTGCGCAGTCCAGGCTCAAGCCGGTATGCGTATGAGACATTGAGGTTGAACGCAGAATCCGCGCGCCCGAGGGATGTGAGAGCTATCGCTACCCTGAAGCCCGTCAAGGCCGCGAGCACGGGATCGCCTGTACGCTCAGCCAGCGCGACACCGCGATCCCCTGCCAGCCAGGCCAGTTCATACTCACCCAGCTTCCGCAGCGCCGAGGCCGTAATCTGGTATGTCTCAGCCAGGATGCGCGCGGTATCTGTCGAATCCATTATGACATGGCAGCGTTGCGCATCGAGCAGAAGATCAGGCAGAGTCCGGCTAATAACATGGTAGTCCGCCAGCTCAAAGGCCGACCATGCGTAACCGACCTGAGACCGCAACCGGGAAATGTCCGCACTGTAACCATCAGGTATCTGGCTCCTGATGGCATCATACCGTTCCAAGGAAGCCCGAATCGCCTCAACCTGAATGTCATTAATGCATTCCCGGGTATCCCGCGTCGGGTCGCGCCCAATCAGCACCGGAAGATCAATGCGGAGTTCCCGGCATATTGCCATCAGGATCGGAATACGATTAGCGCTTCTCGTGCCCGCTTCCACTTTTTCGATCCAGCTTTTAGAGCGCCCTATCCTGTCGGCAAGGAGTTTTTGCGTAATACCGCGCCGCTCGCGCCAGTACGCGATGCGCTGCCCTAGTTCGCCGTCATCCATGCGCGCGGTCCCTCCCTCGCCGCTGACCTCCCCTATCGCAATCGTAGCCGGGGCAGGCCAAATTAGCGGCCTGCGCTGCATGAAGGTCGCACGAGCCGTGCGACTGCTGCACCCACCACGAAGCTAACGTCCTACCCACAGTAATTGAAAGGAGCGTGGTCAGTGGACACGGCAGCGACCGGGCGCAGGCTCCCGCACGGGGTGCGGTTCCTGACGGCAGCACGGCGCTCTTGGAAGCGGCCAGCCCGCGCCTGCTGCGTGCGATGGTCCGCGAGGACCCACGCCCGCCGCACCGCCGCAGCGACCCCTCACACTCCACAGGACGCGCCATGACCACGTGGGACGTATTCACCGGCTCGCCCCGCCGTGCCGCCCGGCGCCCTGGCCGAGCGGCGTCTTCAGCCGTGCGGTTCAAGCCCAGCTTCAGAATCTTATTCAATCGCGCCCCGGCCGGGGCCGAGGACACCTGGTGATGATCTATGACACCTCAGACAGCAGACTGCACAGCCGCAGAAATGACCGACAGTGAGCTGAAGCGAGCGCTTGACGCAGTGAATCGCAAGATCGCGGCGACCAATGACGCGGCTCGCCAGCGGCTGGAAAAAACGCGGCGGGAACTCATTGATGAGCAGGACGAGCGGCGGAAGATCCGCAGCGTCCGGCCGTCAGACGAAACCGCGTAACCAACGGCGCACTCCACGCCGTTTCCCCCATTAATGCGAGAGCCGGGCTTCGCTCGCCAAAGTTCCGCCCGGCTCCCGCCCTCCCGTTCGAAGAGGTGATTTCCAGTATGCCTACCGCATCCCCCCATGCGGCAGCATCCGCAAGAAACCCCATCCGCCGCGCCGTCGCCGCGCTTGGCACCGTGGGCCTGACAGCTCTTGCTGCCTGCGGTTCCGTAACCGCAGGCAGCAAGCTGTCCGCGCTGCTGAACGTCGCCCCCCTGGTGATCAAGTGACCGGGGCAAACGGCTGGGCCTCCGCCGTCCCGCAAGACGGCCCGGACATGCCGCTGGTGCCGTTCGATGCCTCCCGGCCGAATGTCGCCAGGGCTTATGACTATTTGCTCGGCGGCAAAACCAATTTCGCGCCCGACCGGGAACTGGCGGACAAGCTGGTGGACATCTACCCCGGCACCCGGCAAATGGTGTGGGAGAATCGCCGCTTTCTGATCCGGGCGCTGGATTATGTGCTGGCTCAGGCCATCAGCCAGTACGTTGACCTCGGTGCGGGGCTGCCCACCTCCCCGGCCGTGCATGAGCGTGTCCGCCGCCACGACAGCACCGCCGATGTGGTCTATGTCGATAACGATCCGGTGGTGATCAACCACCTGTGGGCCATGACCACGAAGGGCGATGACCACATTGAAGCCATAGCGGGCGACGTGGCCAAACCCGCCGCCGTGCTGGACGCGGTACAGGCAACCGGCCTGATCGACTTGCACGAACCGGCGTGCCTGATCCTGGGCATGGTGCTGCACTTCCTGGACGCGGGCACTGCCCGCGAGGTCACCGCCGGGTACGTCTCCGAGCTGGCCCCCGGCTCCCACGTCATTATCACCGTGGCCTGCGGGGAACCCGCCATCGGCCAGCAGATCACCCGCACCTACGACGCCGCCCCCGTGCACAACCACACCCCCGAGGACGTGGCCTCGTTTTTCACCGGCCTGAACCTGATCACACCGGGGATCGCGGATGCCCGCGCGTGGACACCGGGCTGGCTTACCCCGGCCCCATTTCTGGAACGATCCGGGCAGGTGCTGGCCGGGGTGGGGGTGAAGCCGTGACCGCCCCGCCCGCCACCCTGGCGGCGGTGATCTTCGGCTGGGGCGACGCCTACCGGATCGGCTACGCGCGGGACCAGTGGGCAGCGTGGCGCCGCGACACCTACCGGCTGCTGACCGCCAGCACCCTGACCGGGCTGGAACAGGCAATTGAAGCCGACTACCAGCACCGCCCGGTGCCGCGTGACTATGACCCGCCCGGGGCAGCCGCCTACCTCAGCCTGGCCGCGCTGTTCCCGGTGCACCCGGCCATCCCCGACCCCATTACCATCGACTGCACCCGCTGCGGCCAGGCGTTCGTCTGCGATGCCACCTCCCCGGCAGCCCGTGATCAGACGTGCATCCCGTGCGACCTCGGCCTACCGCCCGGGAGCGTCAGTGCTGATGTGTGACCAGCCGGCCACCGTTAGCCCTATAAAGGGCATGCGCCGGATAACCCTGACGCGGTACTCAAAGCCCGCGAAATAGCGGCCCTGCTCGGACGGATACGTCACCTTCATCCGCGTACAACACGAACGAGACCACAAGTCGCAACGGAGGCGGCGCGGACCCCGCGTGGCTATACCTCTGACTACACCGGGATCATCCGGGCCGTCTCCGGGCGCGTGTTCGTCAAGGCGGTACGCGACCCCGGCCGGCTTGTCTCCTCGCTTGAACGCGAAGCGGCGATCAACCCCGCCGTCCAGCACATCTCGCCCACGCTGCGCTGGCAGGCGCGCGGTCGCGGCTGGCTCGCCCTCGGCTTCCAGCACGCGCCCGGCATGCACGCCAGATTCGCACCAGGGTCACCGGACCTGCCCGCCGTGGTCCACGCCATCGAGCGCATCAGCAGGATCACCCTGCCGCCCGCAGCCCAGGACTGGCGCGAGAGCCGCTACGACCGGTACGCCAGCGGCACGACAGGGCTTTTCGCAGGCGGCACGCTGCTGCACGGCGACATCAACCCGGACAACCTCCTGGTAGGGCCGGACGGGGACGTGACGATCGTGGACTGGTCCTGGCCGACGCACGGCGCGGCGTTCATCGACCCCGCATGCCTGGTCGTGCAACTCATCGCGGCAGGCCACACCCCGGCCCAGGCCGAAGACTGGGCAGCACGGTGCACCGCCTGGCGCGAGGCCGATCCGGCAGCCGTGGATGCGTTCGCCGCTGCCACAGTGCGCATGTACCAGCGGTTCGAACAACTCGACCCGGAACCCTGGCGCAAGGCGATGACCGCCGCCGCCGCAGGCTGGGCCGAGCGCAGAGGGCAGACATCAGCAGGACCGGGCGCTGCCGGCGCTGGATGACAGGGCATCTAGGAAAAAACTGTCAATTTCCGAGATTCGGCTTAGCGACGGCGTAGGCATTCTGCGGCGATACCGCAGGTCAGAAGACGGTCCTGGGTATGAGTCTTGGTCGCCCCACGGGTTCTTGCCGTACCAGGGCTCTATCAGCGGACGCGACGGCACGGCAGGCAGGTCATCGCCTCCGGTCCTGGGCGCCGAGCAGCGAGGTGACCCGCTGGAGGTCATCCATGGCCCGGGGTACTTGCAGGACCATGAGCATGTCGGGGTGCTCGACCGGGCGAAACTGGAACATCTCCAGGTTGAGCCGCCCGATTTCGGGATGATCAACCCCGATCGTTGCCGGCCTGAAGTCGCGTATGGGGTATTCCGCCCACCATCTGCGGAATTCCGGGCTGGCCTTGGTGAGCTGTGCCACCATTGCGGCGAATCGAGGGTCGTCGGGTCTATGGCCGACGGCGGACCGGAACTGGCTGAGCACCGCGCGCGCGGCCGGTTCCCAGCGGACCATGCGGGCCCGGTTCTCCGTGTCGCTGAACATCATCCACAGGAGATTGCGCCGGTCGGCGGGGAGCAGCGCCGGGTCATTCCGGAGCCGCTGGTAAGGCGTGTTCCATACCACGTAGTCGAAATGCATGTCATAGATGGAGGCGATGTTGGGGGCGGCCGCGTTGACCAGCCGCTGCAGCCGGGGGAGCGCGTCGTCGGTGTGTGTCTCGCCCACTGCGGTGGAGAGACCGGCCAGGCTACGGAGGTGCCGGCGCTGGTCGGGGTCGAGTAGCAGCGCTCGGGCAAGCGCTTCGATCACCTGCTCGGACGTCGAGATCTTCCTGCCTTGTTCCAGCCAGGTGTACCAGGTGACGCTGATATCGGAGATCTGGGCGACCTCTTCGCGCCGCAGGCCGGGAGTCCGTCGGCGGTTCGGATGGCAGTCCTCCGGCAGGCCCACGTCGATAGGCCGCAGCCGGGCCCGCTGCGCGCGGAGAAAGGCGGCCAGTTCCGCACGGCGTGCCGACTGCGGGGTCTCATCTGCCATTCGTCACACCGACTCGACTCCCCTGCGGAGGGGGCTAACGGGCCGCAGGCTAGCAGTATCGGTACCAGGACCGGCCGGTCATGCCCTATTACCCTGGCGATCATAGCTAGCCGACAAAGAGGAATACGGATGGCGGATCCCAAGGAAACGGTGCTGGTCATCGGCGCCACTGGGCAGCAGGGCGGCGCGACCGCGCGGCACCTCCTTGAACGTGATCGAACCGTTCGCGCCCTAGTGCGCGACCCGGATTCGCCCGCCGCCAGGGCGCTGCGGCGAGCAGGGGCCGATCTCGCTGTGGGGGACCTGGATGATCCGGCTTCGCTTCGGACGGCGATGGAAGGTGCGCACGGAGTCTTCGTTGTGCTGACCATGATGGTCGGTCCCAGGATCAGCCCGGAAGGTGTGGTGGCGGAAGAACGGCGGGGGCGGGCAGTGGCCGACCTTGCCCGGGAGTCCGGCATCGAGCATCTTGTGTACAGCTCGCTCAATGGGGCGGGTGCCCGTTCGGGAATCCCCTACTACGAGAGCAAGGCGCGGATCGAGGAGCACATCCACGCGCTCAGGCTTCCGGCGACCATCCTGCGTCCCGTCTCCTTCATGGACAATTTCGCCACCTTGAATCGCCCGGTTCTCGACGGCGGCGAGCTCGTGGTCAACCTCGCCGTGCGGCCAGAGCTTCCGATGCAGCTGATCTCGGTGCGTGACATCGGCGCGTTCGCGGCGATCGCGTTCGACCGGCCGGACCAGTACCTCGGCCGGACCGTCGAGATCGCCGGAGACGCACTCACGCCTCCGCAGATCGCTGAGGCCTTTGGTCGTTTCTGCGGCCTGCCGGCACGTTTCCGTCAGACGCCCATCGAGCAGATCCGTGCCTTTGACGCGCAGCTGGCCCAGATGTTCACGTTCTTCAACGAACACCCATCCGAGCTGGCCGACCTCTCGGCGCTGCAGGCGGAGCACCCGGGCCTGATGCGGCTGGAGACCTGGCTGCGCGAGACCGGATGGAAGCCCTGACACAGAGAGCGAGCAGATATGACCGACGGGCTACTGCTACCGCCCGGTGGCGGCCGCAGAATCCAGACCATGACCCTGAAGGCGGGCGCCGAACAGTCAAAGATCTGGTCGGCGTTCGAGGCTGATGTCGCCCCCGGATTCGATGTCGGGGCGCACCTGCACCATCAGGCTGAGGAGGTGTTCTACGTGCTGGAAGGCGAACTCGACCTGCTCGCCTTCCAGCCGGCTGCCATGGCCAGCGGCGACTGGCGCACCTGGGAGTCGGCGACCGGCACCACGGTGTTCCGGGGCGGACCGGGGAGCTTCATGTTCGTTCCTGCTAGCTGTCCGCACGCCTTCTTCAACCCAGGCACCGAGCCGGCCCGTATGCTCTTTCTTGTATCCCCGGCCGGCCACGAGATCTACCTCCAGGAACTCACCGACCTGCTTGCCGCCGGAGGGCCACCAGACGAAACCGAGATCTCGGCGCTCCGGCGTCGCCACGATATTCATCAACTCACGCCCCTCACCATCCACCCGGTCGGGCAATAAGCGTCCTCGACATCGGCCAGTTCACCGATGGGCTGAACCGCGTCGCAAAGTGGCGGCACAGCGCTCGCCCCGGCTGTCGTCGCGAAACTGCTGGACCGGCGCGCGGCGAGCGGATCCGCTCGCCGCGCTCACTGAGCGTGAACGATCGGTTCTCGCGTTGATGGCTGAGGGCCTGTCCAACACGGCGGTCGCGGGACGGCTTTCCCGCAGCGAGGGCGCAATCAGCAAGTACACCACCACGATCTTCGCCAAGCTCGGCCTTGCCGCCGCCGACACACAACCGCCAGGTCCAGGCCGAGGAGCGAGGTACCCTGACAAAGAAGTGTCGAATTCCGATATTCGGCTTCCCGGCGCCGTTCGGGCCGAGGAACCCGGTGACCACGCCCGGCTCCACCACGAAGCTCAGCCCGTCGACCGCGGTCTTGTCCCCGTACCGTTTGGTCAAGCCATCAATCTCAATCATGTTGCGTTCCTCTCATCAGTCGTTGCTGACGATCAGGACGCTACGCACCGCATCCCCGGCGGCCATCTGTCCGCAGACCACACTTTCCGGGCTGCCTATGCCCCCAGGCATAGGCACAAGAGCAGACCGTACGGTCAGCAGTCGCCGGTACCGTGCAGGCGCAGGCCGACCCGCGTCGCGTTTCCGGCGGCTGCCGGCAGTTGGCCGGTGGCGGGGAGGCCGGTGGCGGGGAGGGGTGACGGCCCGGTCAGTTACCGCCCGTTCGATCCATGGTGACCCGTCAGAACTCGGTTTTGAGCCTTTCGATCTCCCGGGCCCGCTCGCGCAACTGCGCGTACGCCGGGCGTTCGCGGATGCGGGCGAGGGCCCAGCGGACGGCGTCGGCGCGGCTGCTCGCGATGCCCGCGGTGATGAGCGCGTCCAGGGTTTCCAGGTCTGCTACGCCGAGCCGGGCCATCACCGGGGTTAGCGCCGATTTCCACGCAGCCAATTCGCCCCTCGCGGCAGCCTGGCGTGCTGTCGCTTTCGGTGAGTCCGCCCAGGTCAGCCGACTCGGACCGGCGGGTGCCAGGCGCTCTCGTTGC
>Ga0302324_100015948_pt1 | contig 15025 bp, 15 predicted proteins | sample Palsa_T0_1_FD_201949 | JGI IMG/M metagenome (GOLD analysis project Ga0302324, IMG submission 201949) | Peat permafrost microbial communities from Stordalen Mire near Abisko, Sweden - Palsa_T0_1 | ecosystem: Environmental > Terrestrial > Soil > Palsa > Peat permafrost | place: Sweden: Abisko...
GGAAGGGCGAGGAAAAACAGCGCGCAGCCGCCTTGACCACGACTCGTCCGCATGGGCTGCCGCGACCTGCGACGCACCAGGCGCCGGGTCTTTGACATTGTGGATCGTTGGAAAAGCTGCGCCCGCGGACGGCAAAGCGCGTCCATTTTTCAATGAGGGCGCCGTTATCAGCGGCCGTCTACGGTTTCACGTGAAACATCGTGCGGCAGAAAAACCGCAAGCTTGCTGAACGAGCCCGACCGGTGAGGCCGTCAGGCGCGCCGAGCCGCCCTCGACCGCGCGGCGCTCACGCGGCGTGACGTCGCCCGCGACTGTGCGAAGGCGGCCGACAGCGCTTCGGCGAGGCGAGACGGAATGATTGGTTTGGTCACGACGTCGGTCATGCCGCTCGCAAGGTAGCGCGCGAACATGGCCGGCGCCGCCGCCGGGGTCACTGCAATGATCGGAACGGCGCAGTTGGGACCCGGGAGATCCCGGATGGCGCGCGTCGCGGCCAACCCATCCATCCGGGGCATAAAGATGTCCATCAGCACGATGTCGAAGCGGCCCGACTGCACCGCTTCCACCGCCTCGAGTCCGTTTTCCACGCACTCGTGGAAAAGGCCGAATTGGTCGCAGCAGATGCCGAGCATCAGGCGGTTCTCGAGCAGATCGTCGACGATCAACACCCGGGCGCGCGGCGGGAAGGTCGGACCGGCTGGCGCCGCCGACAGGGACTCTGGCGTACCGCCGGCAGCCTCAGGTGCAGACATTTTGTGGCCCTCAATCGCAGTCGCCCCCAGGCCCCGCATTCGTCGGCTCTCAGGCAAGGTGAGGCCGTCCGGTTTACTTGGGCTTAAAGGATGGTCCCTGCGCCTCGTTTTTGCACTCGCCACGGCGCCGGGCGACACGCACCTAGCCCTCGCGGCTGAGAAGGGTTCGCAACAACTGGGCCTTTTGCGGCAGTTCCTGCGCTAGCCGGGAAGCCAGTTCTCGGGCGCCCACGGCGTAGGCGTCGCCGCCGCCGGCGATTTCGGCGGCGCGCGTCGCCATCGAACTCAGATCCCGGGCGAAAGCTTCGATCTGCTCGCGCGCCATGCCGCGCGCCTCGTGCTGCAGTTGTTGAATGCGCCAAGCGGCCGACTCGGCGCCTCGGCCAAGCTCAACCACTGAGCCCTTGGCGGGCTCGTCGTTCATATCGGGCACCGTGGTCAGATGAGAGACAGCCATCGTGTTCAAGCCCCTGTCGAGGGAACGCTCGGCATTCCTGAAAGGCCCCAAGGAAACGAGTATAGATTCCCGCGGTCCCGTTTGCACTAGCTTCAGGTTGAAGAATTTCTGCTGTTGCCTACGCGACACATCTGTCCTCGCCAATGGTGTTGATTATCTATCGCCACTGGCCGAGCTGCGTATGAGCTTAATTCTTATTGAGACAGTCGAGAATTACTATCACGTTTGGTAAACCAGCGTTCATGCTGACTGACCGCTAACGTTACAGGTCGGCCATCGGTTGACGGCGCTAGCTCTGTGCCGGTCAGCGGTGGCGGACCGGCGCTGTGAGGCGTTGGGCGCGCCCTAGGCGGCGGTGCGCCGCTCGAAACGCCGCTCCACCGCCTTGGCTTCCCGTGCGCCAGCCGCGTCGTTGAACGCCGCGCCCTCGTGGCGCAGAAGCCAGCGTTTGCGCTCCAGGCCGCCGCCGAAGCCGGTGAGGGAGCCGTTGGCGCCGATCACGCGGTGGCAGGGGACGACGATCGGGATCGGGTTGGCGCCGTTGGCCAGGCCCACCGCGCGCACCGCCTTCGGCTGGCCGATCGCCGCGGCGAGCTGGGCGTAGCTCCAGGTCTCGCCAACCGGGATGGTGGTCAGGGCCTTCCAGACCTTTTGCTGGAACTCAGTCCCGCCGGTCACCCACGGCACGGCCTTCAGCGCGCTCCGGTCGCCGTCGAAGTAGCGCTCGAACGCCGCGCGGATCGGCGCGGCGACTTTGCCGAACGTTGCGAGGGCCACGCCCTGGTAGCGGCGCAGCAGGCGGCGCATCTCGGCTTCGTCGTTCCAGAACTCGACCGCGCACAGCCGGCCCCGAGCGTCGACGGCGACCAGGATCGGCCCGAACGGGGTCACCAGGCTTTCGAGGGTGATGGTCTCATGCGGCGTCGCGGTCATCGGACATCTCTTTCGGTTGGGTTGGCTGCGCCTCGGAGGACCAGAGGTGCAGGGCGGCGTAGGCGCGCCAGGGCCGCCAGGCCTCGGCGCGGGCGGATAGTTCGGCGGGGGTCGGGCGCTTGCCGTTCTCGTCCGCCAGCGCCCGCATCAGGCCGATGTCGGCGGCGGGGAAGGCGTCCGGTTCGCGCAGCTCGCGCATAGCGATGTATTGGGCGGTCCATTCGCCGATGCCCGGCAGGGCGCGCAGCGCGGTGATCGCCTCTTCCAGCGTGCGCTTGGGGCCGAAGATCAGCGGGTCGGCGGCGACTGCCTCGGTCATCGCCGACAGGGCGGCCGCCCTGGAGCGCGGCATGCCGAGCGCGGCGAAGTCGGCGCCGATCAGGCGCCGCGGCGTCGGAAAGACGTGAGTCACGCCTTCGGACGCCAGGTTCTCCGGCAGGGGCTCGCCATAGCCGGCGACCAGTTTGGCGGCGAGGCCGCGGGCGGCGACGACGGTGATCTGCTGGCCGAGGATGGCGCGGATCGCCAGCTCGAAGCCGTCCCAGGCGCCCGGCACCCGCAGGCCGGGCCGCTTCGCGACCAGCGCGGCCAGGACCGGGTCCTGCGCCAGGTGCTGGCCGATCGCCGCCGGGTCGGCCGCCAGGTCGAACACCCGCCGCACCCGGGCGATGATCGCCGGCAGGGCGCTGATCTTCGGGAAGCGGACGCTGACCGCGATGCGGTTCTTGGCTGCCGGCTCGACCCGGATCACCCCGGCCACGCCGCCGATGCCCAGCGAGCGCTCGTAGCCCCCGCCCGCCACCCGCTCGACCTTGGGGATCGCCCGCATGGCCAGGAAGGCCAGCATCGCGTCCCAATCGTAGGGCGGCTTGTAGGGCAAGGTCACCTGCACCGCCTCGCCGTGGCTGGCCGACTCGTCGGCGCCGCCCAGGCGCCGCAGCGCCGCGGGCGGGCGGTCGTAGAGCTGCTGGAAGGTCTCGTTGAAACGCCGCACGCTGCCGAAGCCCGACGCCATCGCCACCTCGGCCATCGGCAGCCGGGTTTCGTGGATCAGCTGCTTGGCCAAGAGCACGCGGCGGGTCTGGGCGACCGCGACCGGCGAGGCGCCGAGGTGCTTGCGGAACAATCGCCGCAGCTGCCGCTCGCCGACGCCGAGCCGGTCGGCCAGGCCGTCGACGTCGTTGTCGTCCAGCGCTCCGCCCTCGATCAGGCTGAGCGCCCGGGCGACCGTATTCGAGGCGCCGCGCCAGGCGGCGAGGTCCGGCGAGGTCTCTGGCCGGCAGCGCAGGCAGGGGCGAAAGCCGGCGCTCTGCGCCGCCGCGGCGGCGGGGTAGAAGCGCACGTTCTCGCGCTTCGGCGTCCGCGCCGGGCAGATCGGGCGGCAGTAGATGCCGGTGGTCTTGACCCCGACGAACAGCCGCCCGTCGAAGCGCGCGTCGCGGGTGGTCAGGGCGCGGTAGCAGGCGTCGTCATCCATATCCATGAGTGGAAGATGGGCGCTCGATCCGCCTATGTCTCGCGGTTTTCGGACCTCAACCGCGTTTGGCTCGGCCCTGCGCCATGGCGTCGGCGACCGCCTTGCGGGCGTTGGCCGCGTCGCTGATCAGGTCGGTGCAGACACCGTCGAGCTGATCGGCGAACAGCGCCACCAGCAGCTTGTCGGCATCGCCGCGCTGCGACGGGGGCGAGGTCGAGCGCCTGTCGCCATGGCGCAGCGCCGGCGGCAGGAACTGGTTCTGTGGCCGTACTGTGCGCGAAAAGACCCGCAAGCCGGCGTTGTGTGCGTCGAGGGCGAGGGTGGTCGGCGCCGGGAAGGTGGCGGCGGTCGGGTCGAGCAGCAGGTCCTGGTGCGGCCCGATCGCCTCGGCGTAGGCGCGGATGTCGGCCAGCGCCGCCGAGGTGGTCATCTGGGCGCCGTCAGCCGGGTCGATCAGCTGCATGCGGCGCACCCGCGAGAGCTTGCCGAATGTCTTCAGCGCATCCGGCTCGCTCGCCTGCACCCAGACCGCGGCGGCCGGGGAGGCGTAGCCGGCGGTGTCGAGATCGCTCGCCAGCCGGCCGACGACGTCGAGGCCCTGACCGTCATACCACGAGGTGCGCATCAGCCGGGCGCAGACGCCGACGGTGCGGGCGGTGCGGACGCAGCCGGCGCGGGCGATCTGCAACACCTCGCCCAGCGTCAGGATCGGCTCCTTGCCGTCCAGCTTGACGTTCTGAGGCCGAAAGTCGGGATGCGCCTCGCGGCAGAACAGGGACTGCAGCTCGGTCAGGGTGAAGTCCTCGGCGAACCAGCCCGTCGTCTCGACCCCGTCGACGGTCTTGGTCGTCTTGCGGTCAGCGAATTCGGGGTGGGAGGCGACGTCGGCGCCGGCGGAGAGTTCATTGTCGCGGTGGGCGACCAGGGCGCCTTCCTTGCTCGCGACCAGGTTCACCTGGATGAAGTCGCAGCCCTGGTTGATGGCCAGGTCCAGCGCTGAGCGGGTGTCTTCGATCCGCTCCTCCGCCGCCCCCCCCTCTGCGATGATGGCGGCCATCGGGGCGTCGGCGAAAGCCGGTCCGGCCCAGGACTGGGCGGCAAGGCCGGCAGCGGCCAGGACGGCGAAGTCGCGGCGGGTCAGACTCATGCCGTCGCGCCCGTCAGGCCGCGGCTCTGAGCCGTTCCATCATCAACGCGTGCATCGGACTGCTGGCGGCGCAGATCGACCCTCCGTCCAAGCTGAAGTCGCCCCCCTCGGCGTTGGTGAACATGCCGCCGGCTTCGCTGACCAGCAAGAGCCCGGCCGCCACATCCCAAGCTCCGAGATCGCGCTCCCAGAAGCCGTCGAAGCGGCCGGCCGCGACCCAGGCCAGGTCCAGCGCCGCGGCGCCGAAGCGACGGATGCCGGCGACGCGCTGGCTCATCTGGTGGAGCTCTTTGAGGAAGCGTGCGTGCTGGCCATGGCCCAGGAACGGGATGCCGGTGGCGATCACCGCCTCGTCGAGTCGGGTGCGGGCGGAGACCCGCAGGCGCTTATCGTTCATGAAGGCGCCGCGGCCCCGCTCGGCCCAGAACATGTCGTTGGTCGCCGGGTTGTAGGTGACGCCGGCGACGATCTGACCTTCCCGCTCCAGCGCGACGTTGATGGCGAAGTGCGGGATGGCGTGCAGGAAGTTGGTGGTGCCGTCGAGCGGATCGACGATCCAGCGGTGGGTCTTGTCACTGCCCGGAATCTCGCCGCGCTCCTCGCCGAGGAAGCCGTAGCCGGGCCGCACCCGGGAAAGCTCCTCGAACAGGGTCTGCTCGGCCTTCAGGTCGGCGGCGCTGACGAAATCGGCCGCGCCCTTCTTCGACACCTGCAACTCGGCGACCTCGCCGAAGTCGCGGGTCAGGCCGCGCGCCGTCTTGCGGACGGCGTCGATCATCACTTTCAGCAGGGCCGAGGGCGTGGTCACGTAGTTTCTAACGGGTTGGCGAAAGGGCCGGGAACCTACCGGTGGCCCTGCTCCGGCGCAAGGCGATCGGCAGAGGCCCAGCTGGGTCCAGCCGCCTGCATGAATTACAGACATTTAACGCCGAGCTTGCGACGGCTCAGGTAGTGTCGTCGCACAACGGTGTTCCTCCGCAAGTAAACGCCATTTCTGTTAGGAGGGATTACATCCCTATGTCCGATCGCGGGCCTCCGTTCGCCGCGTTGCGCGCACTCGAGGCCGCCTGCAGGCTGAAAAGTTACAGCCTTGCTGGCGAAGAACTTGGCGTGACCCACAGCGCCGTCAGCCAGTCGATGCGCCGGCTGGAAATGACCTATGGCCAGCGGCTGTTTCGCCGCCAGGGCCTGGGCATGGAGCCGACGTCGGCGGCGGTCGCGCTCTCGGTCGCCTATCGCCAGGCCGCTCGCATCGTCGCGGACGTCACCGATTCCCTGAAGGCCCCTGACGCGGGGCCTGCGCTGGTGGTCTCGACCCTGCCCAGCGTCGCCCGGCTCTGGCTTGGCCCGCGGCTGAGGCGGCTGCGCGATTGCCTGCCCGATCTCGCCGTCGAGGTGCGCACCAGCCGCGAGCTCGCCAACCTGGAAACCGATGGGGTCGATGTGGCCATGCGTTTTGGCTACGGCGATTGGCCGAGGCTGCGCGTCGAGCCGCTGTTCGACGAGACCGCCTTCCCGGTCTGCAGCCCCGAGTTCCTGGCGCGGCTAGGGACGATCAACGACGGCGCCATCGCGAGGTCGTCGCTGATCCTGGAGGATATCGATCTGTGGACCAGCTGGTTCAGCGCCGCCGGCGTCGCGCGGCCAAGCCCGCTCCGCGGGCTGGCGTTCGACGACGCGGCGATGGTGATCGAGGCCGCGTCAGCCGGGCTGGGCGTCGCCCTGGTTCGCCGACTGCACGCCGAGGAGGCGCTCGAGGCCGGCCGCCTCGTCCGGATCTCCGCCACCGAGGTCAAGACGCCCTATCGCTGCTACCTGGTCTGGCGCGACGACAACCCGAGGGTCGCCCAGATCCGCCGCTTCGCCGACTGGATCCTGGCCGAGTTCGGCCGCGCCGGGCTGCTGGAAGCGGCTTAGGACCGCGTCTTCAGACCCGCCGCAATCTCGGCGTTGAACGCGGCCACTGCCGCGCCCGGACCCTCGGGGTGGGTCCACACCGCCGACGAAGCGGCGATGAAGTCGGCGCCGGCGGCTGCCAACGGGCGGCAGTTGTCCGGCGTGATCCCGCCGATGGCGACGCAGGGCGTGACCATCATCTCCTGCCAGATTTCCAGGATCTCGATGTCGGCGCGGGTCCTGGCGTCCTTGGTCGTGGTTGCGAAAAAGGCGCCGAACGCGACGTAGTCGGCCCCGGCTTCCGAGGCCTCGATCGCCAGATGCCGGCTGTCGTGGCAGGTCACCCCGACGATCCGGTTCGGGCCAACGGCGCGGCGGGCGACGGCGTAGGGGCCGTCCTCCTGGCCGATATGGACGCCGTCGCAGTCGAGCCGGGCGGCGAGGTCGGGTCGGTCGTTCAGGATCAGCGGGATGTCGCGCGCGCCGATGACTGGCCTCAGTGACCGAACCGCCGCCTCGATCGCGGCCTCGTCCACGTCCTTCAGCCGCAGCTGCAGGGCGCCGACGTCGCCGGCTTCGAGCGCCGCGCCAAGCGCGCGGCCGAACTTGGCGAGGTCGTCGATCCTGGGCGGGGTGATCAGATAGAGGCGGCAGGCGGGCGGCGTCATGGACGTCTGATTGGCCGCGCGTCAGGGCGAAGGCAAGAGCGCCTCGAGCGCCGTGGCCACGAGCGCGGTCGCCAGGGCGGCGCAGACGGCGATGCCGACGAACCAGGCGAGGCGCTTCCACAGCGGCCTTGGCGGCGCGCCAGGGCTGGGCGGGCCCTCAATGATAGCCGGCATCGGCGGCAGTCTTTCCGCGGAACACCCAGTAGACCCATACCGTGTAGCCCAGGACCACCGGCAGGATGAACACCAGGCCGACGAGTATCAGCCCGAGCGCGCCCGCGTCGTTGGCGGCGTCGCGGTAGGTCAGGCCATAGGGCGCCACGTAGGGAAAAAAGCTGGCGGCGAGCCCGAGGTAGCCCGACAGGAACACCACCACCGCGCCAACGAACGGCCAGATGTGCGAGCCGCGCGACAGGCCGGCGGCCACGATCGCCAGCCCCGCCGCGCCGAGGATCGGGATCGGCGCGAGTCTGGCCAGCCGGGCGAGGTGAAAGCCCGACCCGGTCCAGCCCCAGCGTTCGGCGACGTGGGGCGCCACCGCCAGCGTCGCCGCACTGACGACTGCCAGCATCACCGCCACCAGCACGGCCGCGATTCTCGCCCATCGGCGGGCGTCGCCGTGCAGTTCGTCGCGGGTCTTGATCATCAACCAGCCGGCGCCCAGCAGGGCGTAGCCGGCGACGAGCCCGAGCGCGGTCAAGGCGGCGTAGGGCGTCGCCCAGTCGAACGCGCCGCCGACGAACAGCCCGCCTTTCAGTCTGATCCCGTGCACGAAGCCGCCGAGCACCAGCCCCTGCGCCACCGTCGCCGTGATCGAGCCGGCGGAGAAGAAGAAGGTCCAAAGCCGCTTGCCGCGCCGCCGTCCGCTGGCCCGGAACTCGAAGGCTACGCCGCGCAGGATCAGCGCGAGCAGCATCAGGATAACCGGCAGGTAGAACGCCGGCATCAACGCCGCGTAGGCGCCGGGGAAGGCCGCGAACAGCCCGCCGCCGCCCAGCACCAGCCAGGTCTCGTTGCCGTCCCAGAAAGGCGCGATGGTCGCCATCATGGTGTCGCGGTCGGCCGAGCTGCGCGCGAATGGAAACAGGATGCCAATGCCGAGGTCGAAGCCGTCGAGCGAGACGTAGAGAAACACCGCCAGCGCGATCACGCCGGCCCAGATCAGTGGCAGGTCCAGGCTCATGCCCCCGGTTCCGGCGGCGCGGCGGCGAACGGCGAGCCTGGCGGACCCGCCCCCAGCGTCGGTGGCTCGACGGGTCCTTCCGAGGGGCCCACGGCGATCAGGCGCAGGATGTAGAGCACGCCGGCAGTGAAGATCAGCGCGTAGACGACCAGGAAGCCGATCAGCGAGGCCGATACCTCGTGCGCGCTGATTGGCGAGACGCCAGCGGACGTGCGCATCAGGCCGTAGACGACCCAGGGCTGGCGGCCGACCTCGGCGGTGGTCCAGCCCGCGATCACCGCGACGAAACCCGCCGGACCCATCAGCATGGTGGCGGCCAGGAAGAGCCGGGATCGCTCGAGCCCGCGCCGCAGCCAGAGCACCGCACCCCAGAGGCCGAGCCCGATCATGGCCAGGCCCAGCCCGACCATCACCCGGAAGCTCCAGAACACGACGGCCGAAGGGGGCTGGTCTTTCGGCGGAAAGCTCTTGAGGCCGCGCAGGGTGGCGTTCGCGTCGCCGGCGGTGATCCAGCTGCCGAGCTTCGGCAGCGAGATCTCCCAGTCGTTGCTCTGCCGCGCCCGGTCAGGCCAGGCGACGATGTGGAAGTCCTGTGCGGCTTTGGTGTCCCAGAACCCCTCGATCGCCGCCAGCTTGGCGGGCTGTTGCGCCACCAGTTGCTTGCCCGAGTAGTCGCCGACCAGCAGCTGCAGCGGCGCGACCACGAAGTACATGCCGATCGCCATTCTGAGCGCGATCTTCGATTCCAGCTGGCCCGGTTCGCGCCAGAGCAGGAACGCCGAGGCGGCGCCGACCATCAGCGCTGTCGAGAGGTAGGCGGCCAGCACCATGTGCGCGAGGCGTTGCGGGAACGAGGGCGAGAAGATTGCCTGCATCCAGTGCGTCGCGACAAAGCGGCCATTGGCGGCGATTGTGTAGCCGCTCGGGACCTGCATCCAGCTGTTGGCGGAGATGATCCAGAACGCCGAGACCAGAGTGCCGAAGGCGACCAGGCAGGTGGCGGCGAAGTGCAGCCCAGGCCCCACCCGCTTCCAGCCGAACAGCATCACCCCCAGGAAGCTGGATTCCAAGAAGAAGGCGGTCAGCACCTCGAAGGCCAGCAGCGGGCCGAGCACGCCGGCTGTCGCCCGTGAGAATACCGACCAGTTGGTGCCGAACTGGTAGCTCATCACCACCCCGCTCACGACGCCCATGCCGAACGAGATGGCGAAGATCTTCAGCCAGAACAGGTAGAGCCGCTGGTAAGCCTCGCGCTTGGTGGCCAGCCACAGCCCCTCCAGCACCGCCAGGAAGCTGGCCAGCCCGATCGTGAAGCTCGGATAGACGATGTGGAACGCCAGCGTGAAGGCGAACTGCAGGCGCGACAGCATGAGGGCGTCGAGCGACATCGCAAGCCTAGTACAGGAACGCGTGCGCGAGCGCGACGCACGAAACCCTAGACGGCTACTCCGCCGCCTGCGCCGCCGCCGACGCGAACTGCGGCGACAGCTCGCCGGCGGCGTAGCGCTTGGCCATCGCCGACATCGCGATCGGCTTGATCTTGTCAGCGTTGCCGGACGCGCCGAATTCCTGGAAGCGGGCGCGGCAGACCTTGGTCATCGCCGCCATCGCCGGCTTCAGATACTTGCGCGGATCGAACTCGCCGGGGTTCTCGGCGAACACCTTGCGGATCGCCCCGGTCATGGCCATCCGGTTGTCGGTGTCGATGTTGATCTTGCGCACGCCGTGCTTGATGCCGCGCTGGATCTCTTCCACCGGCACACCCCAAGTCTGGGGCATCTCGCCGCCGTACTCGTTGATGATGTCCTGCAGGTCCTGCGGCACGCTCGAGGAGCCGTGCATGACCAGGTGGGTGTTGGGCAGGCGCCGGTGGATCTCCTCGATCACCCCCATCGCCAGCACCGCGCCGTCGGGCTTGCGGGTGAACTTGTAGGCGCCGTGGCTGGTGCCCATGGCGATCGCCAGGGCGTCGACCTCGGTAGCGCGCACGAAATCGACCGCCTGGTCGGGGTCGGTCAGCAGTTGGTCGTGGTCCAGCTTGCCCTCGAAGCCGTGCCCGTCCTCTTTCTCGCCCATGCCGGTCTCGAGGCTGCCCAGCACGCCGAGCTCGCCCTCCACCGAGGCGCCGACCCAGTGCGCCATCTCGACGACGCGGCGGGTGGTGCGGACGTTGTAATCGTAGTCGGAGGGCGTCTTGCCGTCGGCTTTCAGCGAGCCGTCCATCATCACGCTGGAGAAGCGATATTGGATCGCCGTGGCGCAGGTAGCTTCATCGTTGCCGTGGTCCTGGTGCATCACCACCGGGATGTCCGGATAGAGCTCGATCAGGCCCTCGATCAGCTTGGCCAGCACGATGTCGTTGGCGTATTGGCGCGCGCCGCGGCTGGCCTGGATGATCACCGGCGCGTTCTCGGCGGCGGCGGCCTCCATGATGGCCAGGCCCTGCTCCATGTTGTTGATATTGAAGGCGGGCACGCCATAGCCACGCTCGGCGGCATGGTCGAGCAGCTGCCTTAGGGTGATGCGCGCCATTCGCGGTTTCTCCTTGAACCTAGCCCTTCAAAGCTTCGACGCCAGGAAGGGTCTTGCCTTCCATCCATTCAAGAAACGCGCCGCCAGCGGTCGAGACGAAGGTGAAGTCGCCCGCCGCCCTGGCCACATTGAGCGCCGCCACCGTATCACCGCCACCCGCCACCGCCACCAGTTTCCCGGCCTTGGCTAGCGCCGCGGCGTGGCGCGCCGCCTCGGTGGTCCCTTTGTCGAACGGCGGCACTTCGAAAACGCCGAGCGGCCCGTTCCAGATCAGGGTCTTAGCTTCGTCCATCGCCTGGCACAGCCGCGCCACGGTCCTGGGACCGGCGTCAAGGATGCGCTCGTCCGGATCGAGCTCGCCCAACTCGCGCACCCTGGCCGCCTGGCCCGGCTGCGGCTGCTCGGCGACGACGATGTCGATCGGCAACAGCAGCTCGCACTTGCGGCTCTCGGCGAAGGCCATGATCCCCCGCGCCGTCTCCGCCAGGTCCTTCTCGCAATAGGACGCGCCGACGTCCCAGCCCCGGGCGAACAGGAAGGTGTTGGCCATGCCGCCGCCGATCGCGAGCCGGTCGAGCTTCAGGATCAAGTTGTGCAGCAGGTCGAGCTTGGTCGAGACCTTGGAGCCACCGACGATGCCCAGCACCGGCCGCTTGGGCGAGCCCAGCGCGGCGTGCAGCGCCGAGAGTTCGCGCCGCATCGCCTCGCCGGCATACGCGGGCAGCAGGTGGGCCAGCGCCGAGTTGGAGGCGTGGGCGCGGTGAGCGGCCGAGAAGGCGTCGTCGACGTAAAGATCGCCGTTTTCAGCCAGCTGCTTGGCGAAGTCGGGGTCGTCGGCCTCTTCGCCGGCGTGGAAGCGCAGGTTCTCCAGCAGCAGCACGTCGCCGTCGCGCATCGCCGCCACCGCCGCCCTGGCGCGCTCGCCGATGCAGTCATCGGCGAAGGCCACCGGGCGGCCGAGCAGCTTCGCCAGCGGCGCCACGACGGGCTTCAGGCTCATCGAGGGCACGCGCTTGCCCTTGGGCCGGTCGAAGTGGCTGAGCAGGATGGTCTTGGCCCCACCCTCGCGCAGCCGCGCGATCGTCGGCAGCGCGACCCGCAGGCGGGTGTCGTCGGTGACCTCGCCCTCGTGGAGCGGCACGTTGAAGTCCTCGCGGACCAGCACGCGCTTGTCTTCGACGTCGACCCCGTCGAGCGTGCGGAAACTGGAACCCACTAGCCCAGCTTGCCCATGGCCAGGGCCACGTCGGCCATGCGGGTCGAGAAGCCCCACTCGTTGTCGTACCAACTCAGCACCCGCACCAGACCGCCATCCACTACCTGGGTCTGGGGCAGAGCCGCGGTCGAGGAGGCGGCGATGTGGTTGAGGTCGATCGATACCAGTGGCTCGTCGGTCACCGCCAGCACGCCGCGCAGCGGCCCGCCGGAGGCCGCCTTGCTCAGCGCCGCGTTGATCTCGTCCCGGGTGGTGGTGCGCCCCGGCACGATCTTCAGGTCGATCATAGAGACGTTCGGCGTCGGCACCCGGATTGAGCCGCCGTCGAGCTTACCGGTCAGTTGCGGCAAAACGAGGCCGATCGCCTTGGCCGCGCCGGTCGAGGTCGGGATCATCGACACCGCCGCGGCGCGGGCGCGGTAGAGGTCGTGGTGCAGGGTGTCCTGGGTCGGCTGATCGCCAGTGTAGGCGTGCACGGTGGTCATGTAGCCGCGCTCGATCCCCACCGTATCCAGCAGCACCTTGCAGACCGGCGCCAGGCAGTTGGTGGTGCACGAGCCGTTAGAGACCACCAGGTCGGCGTCGGTCAGGCTCTCGTGGTTGACGCCGAAGACGATGGTCTTGTCGGCGCCGTCGCAGGGGGCCGAAACCAGCACCCGCCTGGCCCCGGCGTCGAGGTGCGCCTTGGCCGTGTCGCGCTTGGTGAAGAGGCCGGTGCATTCCAGCGCGATGTCGACGCCCAGGTCGCGGTGCGGCAGCTCGGCCGGGTTGCGGATCGCGGTGACCTTGATCTTGCCGAGACCCACATCGATCGTATCGCCGTCGACGGTGACCAGGCCGGGGAAGCGCCCGTGCACCGAGTCGTAGCGCAGCAGGTGGGCGTTGGTCTCGACCGGGCCCAGGTCGTTGATCGCCACCACCTCGATGTCGCGGCGGGCGAATTCGACGATCGATCGCAGGACCAGCCGTCCGATGCGGCCAAATCCATTGATGGCGACGCGCAGGGCCATGCGGTGCGGTTCCTTAAGTTCAAGTTTCGGCGTGGCGGCGGTTTTGCGGGCGAACCGCTTGAAGTCAAGTCTCGGCTCGTCCCGGTTGTTCCGCCGCCATTGCCCCCAGATGACGCGATTCCGCTAGGATCGCGCGATGTCGGTGGGGGATTCTGCACAAATCGGGCCGGCGCGGCGCGGCGCCTACCTGGCGCTGGGCCTCGTGCTGGCGGCCGGCCTGGTCAACTACGTCGACCGCGTGACGCTCTCGGTTACCGAGCCGGTGATCGCCGGCGAGCTTCATCTGCGGCCGAGCCAGATGGGCCTGCTGTTCTCTTCCTTCCTGTGGACCTATGGCCTGGCCCAGGCGCCGGTCGGCGCGATCATCGACCGGATCGGACCGCGGCCGCTGTTGGCCGGCGCGCTGACGCTGTGGTCGGCGGCCCAGGGCGCGACCGGCCTCGCCGTCGGCCTGCCCCAGCTGTTAGCTGCGCGCCTCGTCCTGGGTCTCGGCGAGGCGCCGCAGTGGCCGACCGGGGCCAAGGTGGTGCGGACCTGGTTCGCGCCGCAGGTCCGGGGCCTCGCCACCGGCGTCTTCAACACCGCCTCGACGCTTGGGCCCGCGCTGGCCCCACCGCTGGTCACCGCCCTGATGCTGGCGTTCGGTTGGCGCGGCGCATTCTTCGCCACCGCGCTCGCCGGCCTTGGCATGGCGTTGATCTGGCTGGCGTTCTACCGCGAGCCGAGGGCGGGGCCGGACGGCGGGGCGGCGCCGCCGCGCACGCCCTGGCGGCGCCTGTTCGCCGCGCCGACGCTCTGGGCGATGGCGCTCGGCAACGTCGGCTCGGGCTACATGAACTGGTTCTACGCCGCCTGGCTGCCCGGCTATCTCGAGACCGGCCGCCATCTGACCATTCCGCAGACCGGCTGGGCCGCGTCGATCCCCTATCTGTTCGGCGTCGTCGGCAGTCTCGCCGGCGGCCTGGCCTGCGACCGCCTCGCCGCAGCGGGCTTGTCGCCGATCGCCTCGCGCAGGCTGCCGATCGTCTGTGGACTGACGGTCGGCGCCGCCTTCACCGGCTTGGCCATCCTGGCGCCGAGCAGCGCCGGCGCCATCGCCGCCATTTCCGCCGCGCTGTTCTTCTCCAACCTCGCCGGCGCGGCGATCTGGGCCATGGCGATCACCGTGTCTCCGCCCGGCGGAACGGCTTCGGTCGGCGCCTTCCAGAACTTCGGCGGCTTCCTCGGCGGCGCGCTGGCCCCGATCGTCACCGGCATCAGCGTCGAGGCCACTCACTCGTTCGCCGCGGCCCTGGCCACCACCGCGCTGGCGGCGCTTGGCGGCGCGGCGGTCTACCTAGTGGGGGTGCGCAAACCGATCTCGGCGTGAGCGCGGACCGCGGCGAATGTTTCACGTGAAACCGTAAACGGCCGCAGATAACGGTCCCGGTCCCCGAAGTTGGCCGCTGGCCGAAGTGCTGTTGCTCACGATGTCAAAGACCGTCGGGCGACAACACTCATTGCGTTGAATCCCGGTCAAGCCCTTGAAAGCGCCTCGACCTTCGGCCGGTAGCCCTCACGCGCGGCTTTGAACACCTCGAACGGAAAGCCGATCGGCGCCCCGGCCAGGGCCGCCGACAGCATCGCCATGTGCGCCTCCCAGCCGGCGCAGGCGCGGCCGGGGTCCTCAGCCACCGGGGTCTTGATCGTGACCGTCAGCTGCGACCCGGCGCCGTCGCCCGCCAGATCCCAGCGCACCGGCCGCGGCGGTTCGC
>Ga0302324_100015950_pt1 | contig 15024 bp, 13 predicted proteins | sample Palsa_T0_1_FD_201949 | JGI IMG/M metagenome (GOLD analysis project Ga0302324, IMG submission 201949) | Peat permafrost microbial communities from Stordalen Mire near Abisko, Sweden - Palsa_T0_1 | ecosystem: Environmental > Terrestrial > Soil > Palsa > Peat permafrost | place: Sweden: Abisko...
CGCTTCGGCGCTCCCCGCCTGATGCGTCGCGTGAAAAAGCGCGGCGGCGATGGCCGCGGCGTCGAACTCGGTGGAGGATGGCGGCGACGTTGTGCGTGGCCGGCGCAGCAATTCATCGAGCCACGTGGTGTGAATTTCGGAGCGCAGAAAATCCGGCTCGTTCAGAATGCGACGGAACAACGCAACATTGGTTTTGATGCCGGTCACGGTGTATTCCTCGAGCGCGCGGCGCAAACGAGCGATGGCTTCTTCGCGGCTGTTGCCCCAGGCGATTAATTTGCCGAGCAGCGGATCGTAGTCGTTGGGAACGGTCCAGCCCTCGTAGATGCCTTCGTCCAGGCGAATGCCGGGGCCGCTGGGGACGGTGCGGGAGAGAATTTTTCCCGGCGAGGGAAAGAAATTGTTGTCGGGATCTTCGGCGTAGAGGCGCACTTCCATGGCGTGACCGCGCGGTGTAAGGGTTTCCCATGCAAAGGGCAGGCGATGGCCGGCGGCGATGGCAATCTGGAGTTTGACGAGATCGAGGCCGGTGACTTGTTCGGTGACGGGATGCTCGACCTGGAGGCGGGTGTTGACTTCGAGGAAATAGAAATTGGAATGCGCGTCGACGAGGAATTCCACGGTGCCGGCGTTGACGTAGCGTCCGGCGCGCGCGAGGCGGACTGCGGCTTCGCCCATTTTCTTGCGGATATCGGGAGTGATGATGGGCGAAGGAGCCTCTTCGACGACCTTTTGGTGGCGCCGTTGCACGGAGCATTCGCGTTCGCCGAGAGAGACGACGCGGCCATGGGCGTCGGCGAGGATCTGCACTTCGACGTGGCGCGGCTTCTCAAGATATTTTTCGAGGTACAGGCGCGCGTCGCCGAAAGCATTGTTGGCCTCGGAGCCGGCATCGCGGAAGGCGGCAGAGAATTCAGCGTCTTTGTTTACGACGCGCATGCCTTTGCCCCCGCCGCCAGCCACCGCTTTGAGCAGCACCGGGTAACCCATGCTTTGCGCGAGGGCTTGCGCTTCGTCGATTTTCTCGATGGGGTCATTGGTGCCGGGCACCGTCGGGACGTCGGAGCGGCGGGCAAGTTGGCGACCGGCGGTTTTTGCGCCGAGCGCTTCCATGGCTTCGGCGCTCGGGCCGATGAAGGTGAGGCCGGCTTCGCTGCAGGCTTTGGGCAAATCGGCGTTTTCGGCGAGGAAACCGTAGCCGGGATGCACGGCGTCGCAGCCGGCGCGGCGGGCTACGTCCATGAGTTTGTCGATGCGCAGATAGCTTTCGCGAGAGGGTGCGGGGCCGATGGCGTAAGCTTCGTCGGCGAGGCGCACGTGCAGGGATTGTCTGTCCGCCTCGCTGAAGACGACCGCGGATTCGATGCTCAGCTCGCGACAGGCGCGCAAAATACGCACGGCGATCTCACCACGATTGGCGATCAGGATTTTCTTGAACATTTCGTTAGCGTGGCGCTGGGCGACGCAGCGAAATGTTAGCACGCAGCGGGCTGCGCAGGCGGCGGGCGTGCGAGCGGCGTGCCCAATTGTTTGGGCTAACCTGGGCGTCGGGACGGGAAACGTTAGCGAAAGTTCAGGAAAGTTATAAAGGAATGTTGCCGTGTTTCTTGCGTGGATTGCTATCGCGCTTGTTTTCCAAGGCGCGCAGCGCGGTGATTAGCTTGCCGCGCGTTTCCGCCGGTTCGATGACCGCATCGATGTATCCGCGCTCGGCGGCCACGAAGGGATTGGCGAAGCGTGCGCGGAATTCGGCGATCTTTTCTTCGCGCAGCGCGGCGCGTTCCTCTTCCGGCGTCTTGTCCAATTCGCGTTTGTAGACGATGTTAACGGCGCCTTCCGGGCCCATCACGGCAATTTCCGCGCCGGGCCAGGCAAAATTTGCATCGGTTCGGATGTGCTTGGAGGCCATGACACAATAGGCACCCCCATAAGCCTTGCGCGTGATCACGGTTATTTTCGGCACGGTCGCTTCCGCAAAGGCGAAAAGAAGTTTGGCGCCGTGCTTGATGATGCCCCCGAACTCCTGTTGCGTGCCCGGCAGAAAGCCCGGCACGTCCTCGAAGGTAATCAGCGGAATGTTGAAGGCGTCGCAGAAGCGCACGAAGCGCGCGCCCTTGACGGAGGCGTTGATGTCCAGCACGCCGGCCAGGAACGCGGGTTGGTTGGCCACGATGCCAACGGGCCGTCCGTCCAGCCGCGCGAAACCTACCACGAGGTTTTTGGCAAAGTGTTCATGGACTTCAAAAAAATAGCCGTCGTCGACCACGCCGTGAACCACGTCCTTGATGTCGTAGGGCTTCTGCGGGTCGTCGGGCACGACCGTGTTGAGCGCCTCGTTGCGGCAGTCTGGCACCTGGGCGCAGGGACGCCGCGGCGGATCCTCCAGATTGTTTGAAGGCAGAAAGCTCAAGAGTTCGCGAATCATGGCCAGGCAATCGGCGTCGTCGCGCGACACAAAGTGAGCCACGCCACTTTTTTCGTTATGCGTCATGGCGCCGCCGAGTTCCTGCTTGGTGACTTCCTCGTGCGTGACCGTTTTGATTACGTCGGGCCCGGTGACGAACATGTAGGAGGTGTCGCGGGTCATGAAAATAAAATCGGTGATCGCCGGCGAGTAGACCGCGCCGCCGGCGCAGGCGCCCATGATGGCGCTGATCTGCGGGATGACGCCGCTGGCGAGGGTGTTACGCAGAAAAATATCCGCATACCCGGCCAAGGAGGCCACCCCTTCTTGAATGCGTGCTCCGCCCGAATCATTCAGGCCGACCACGGGCGCTCCCGCGCGCATCGCCAGATCCATGATTTTGCAGATTTTTTGCGCATTGGTTTCGGAGAGCGAGCCGCCAAACACGGTGAAATCCTGCGCGAAGACATACGTCAGCCGCCCGTGAATACGCCCGAAGCCGGTCACGAAGCCGTCGCCTGGCGGGCGCTGTTCCGCCATGCCAAAATCGGTGCAGCGGTGGCGAACGAATTTGTCCAGCTCCTCGAACGTGTTTTCGTCCAGCAGCAGTTCGATGCGTTCGCGGGCCGTTAGCTTGCCGGCGCGATGCTCGCGTTCGCGCCGCTCCGCGCCGCCGCCGGCTTCCGCCTCCGCGGACATTTGCCGCAGCTCCTCGGTGCGGTCGTGGTGCTTTCGTGGCGCGAGATTTGCGGGCTTCTGCTCAGGCAAGAGGCGCTCCTTCAGTTTCCGATGGCTGCTTGGACTGCGGTCGCCGGGGTCCAGACGAGGGCGCGACGGTTTTCGTGGCGAAAATACGGACGGCCAGATGCGTAGCCAGCCACACCGTGCCGAGGAGCAGCAACACACCCAATAGAAGCTCCGCGACGATGGCGCCTGCCCGCTCCAGTCGCGACGGAATGGCGGTTACGAAGTCCGTAGCCCGCACCAGGATAAACATGGCGCCCAGGCTCATGGCTACCACCAGAACGATGGTCACAAAGGACGCAAGAATCTTTTTCATGGCATTAGCGAAAGGCGCGCGGGCCAGCGCGCCCCAAAGGATAACGCAATCAGATGAAAAAAGCGGGCGAAGCCTACAGCGCGAAGAGCTGCGGCCGTGCCCTCAGCGCAAACCGGACCAGTCATCAGCCACGAGTATGGAATCGCTAGGATTCGAAGGATCGTATTTCACGCTCGCCGGTTGCCCGGCGACCAGGCGTTCGAAGCGGATCTGTCCCTCCAGCCCGGTGATGTCTTGCGCCGTGTGATAGGTCACTCCAGAAATCGCATAGGTGTACGAAACGAGTTGCCGGGGGCGATTGTCCACCAGCGGCCGCGCACTGCCTCCGAAGAAACCCTTGTGCACGGCCTGCGGTTCTGGAGCGTGTTCCGCCAACTCGACCACCTGGCCCTCGGCGATGCGCCCGATCTGATTCAGGTGCAGCCGCCGCTTGCGTTCCGCCTCCACCATATCCACCGCCGGACGCAGGAATGCGTAGGCGACCATCGCGATAGCCGCCACCACTCCCGCACACGTGGCCAGCGTCAGTTTCCAGTCAGCAAGCAAAGCATTCAACGCAGCAACTCCATTTACGATTTACCGTCCGCATGGGCGCGGCATTTCACCCAGACGCCTGGCTCGCAGCATCTTGGCGCGAGGCCCGCGCGTCCCCAAGCCCTGTATTTTACCGAAACCCGCTGGTGCAGTTACAACTACACGTGCGGTGCGCGCACCGGGTTGCGCAACACGCCAACACCGGCGACGCGCACCTCGACACTGTCCCCCGGCTGGAGTGGGCCCACTCCCGCGGGCGTCCCCGTGGCGATCACATCCCCGGCTTCCAGCGTCATCATGCGCGAGATCCAGCGCACCAAAAATGCACAGGGATAGACCATCAGCGAGGTGCTGCCGCTCTGCCGCGGGGCGCCATTCACGTAGGTCTCGACCAGCGCGTTTGCCGGATCGAGCTGCGTCTCAATGTGCGGGCCCACCGGGCAAAATGTATCAAAACCCTTGGCGCGGGTGAACTGCACATCGCTTTTCTGCAGATCGCGCGCCGTGACGTCATTCAGGCACGCATAGCCCAACACGTAAGAAAGCGCATCGTCCGCATCGGCAAGTTGCGAGCAGCGCCGGCCAATCACCATGGCCAACTCGCCCTCATGTTCCACGCGCTGCGAGTATCGCGGCAGCACAATCTCGTCGCCGGGCCCGATCAACGACGTCGAGGGCTTCAGGAAAATCAGCGGCTCTTTGGGCACCTCGGTCCCCAGCTCCGCGGCGTGCGCGGCATAATTCTTCCCGACGCATACAATTTTCCGTGGCTGCACCGGCGCTAAAAGCCGCACGTCCGTGAGCGGCCAGGACCGTGCGCCCGCCTCCCACTTTTCCCAAGGGGCTGCGGAAATCTCGCGCACTTCCTCGCCTTCCAGCAGGGCATAACGCGCACGGGAGCCGGAGTCCGCGGAAAGTTTGCTGGATGCGTCGGAGCCCGAAGCAAGTGGCAGGAAGCGGCAAAATTTCATAATGCCGCTAGTTTACAGGATGATGCCCATGCTCGGAATGCGCGGCGGTCCACGCGCGCCAAATCATATTTCCCAGCCAGTCCACGGTGCCCACCATCATGTTGGCCACGCCGCCCAGCACAAAAATCTGGAAGCCGCTGAAATGCTCGCGCAGACCTTCATAAAACAGCGAAAGGAGCCAGTACGTCAGGCTGAAAATCGCCCAGCCCAGCAGGCTCGAAGCCCACAGCCGCGCCGGGTCTCGCAAAAAACGCGCCACGGGAAACAGCGCCACCACGGCCAGCAGCACCGCCGCCACCAGGTTGCGCTCCAGCGCAACCTGCTCCAGCGCGGGGATACGGTTGGCCACGAAAAGCCACGCCACAAAAATGACGGAGAGCGCGACGCCTGCATACACACCGGTATGCAAAGCGGCATGCCGCGGCCGGATCGATAGCTGGGGGCTAGCCGGCATAAGACAGGCGTCCAAGCGCCCGTCCGAACTACAACCCATCGTTAGGGATTTTGTTGCGTGCTGATTTGTGCCACGGCGGGCGTGCTACCGGAGCTCTCATTTCCCGCGCGGTCCACGGCGGTTACGGTGTACCAATAGCGACGGCCGGCCTGCACAGAACTATCGCGAACCGCGGGCGTCGGCAGCAACTCTTTCTGCAGCAACTCGCCGCGCGCACCATCTTGTTCGCTGCGATATACACGATAACCGGCCACATCGTTCTCCGGGCTGATCGACCACGACAGATCCACCACCGGTGTTGCGGCATTTTCTTCAAGCACCGCCGCAGCCACTCCCTGCGGGGCTGTCGGCGGGAAAATATCCTTAGGCGTCACCATCGCGGGCGCGGAATCCGCGGACTCCACGGCGCCGCCCCCCGCTGTGACGACCGTACGCACTAGGTACACGTACGTCTCGCCAAACTCGAAATCCGTATCGCGATAGCTGGTTTCAGTGGGCGAAGCCAACAGCGTCAGCTTCGCTTTCCATTTCACGCCGTGCAGTAAATCCTTCGCTGCCGCCTCGAGCGCAGCTTGATCCACGGGATCCGCGAGTTGTCCGCGATAGACGCGATACGAGAAATCGCCGAGGGGTTCGCCGCCAGCGGTGCGCGCCGGCGCTGTCCATCTGAGCTCCACCGCGCTCTCTGTGACGCGCACGTCCAAGCCGCTGATCTTTTCCGCCACCGGATACATCGCCAGCGTAACGACGTTCGAATTCGCCGACGTCACCTTCGCCGAAACTCGCGTGCGCACCGCGTACGCCACTTTCCCGCCTGGATGGGCGCGAGTCTCCTCCGGCGCAATGGGATCGGGAAACTCCACATGCTTATCCGCCAGATAAATTTTCACTAGCGCGCCCGGAATCGCGTACACCATGCGCCACGAAGCCGCATCCACGGTTCCATCAGGCTTCGCCAAACCGCGATAAATCTCGAAGCCCGGCGTTTCCATGAGCCGCTTACCATCAATCGCTTTGCCGGGCAGCGTAAACGTGAGCACCGCGCTATCCCCAGCTTGCCGCGCGCTTAAATCGACCACTGCTTCGGGAACGGGCGGCGAAGGCGGCGCCGGCAGCCCAGGCGCACCGCATCCCGCGGTGAGCGCCATCCATCCGCAGTTGAACAGCAACCAAAACAGTAAAGTGTGTGCGGAAAATTTGCGCGGGCGACCCGGCTGGGCTGACGGCATGCAGCTCGCTTCCTTACAGAATGTAGCGGCTCAAATCCTGGTTCTTCACGATATCCGCGAGCTGCTTCGTGACGTACGCTTCGTCAATCTTAACCGTTTTCTTCTTGAGGTCCGGCGCCTCAAACGAAAGCTCATCCAGCACTTTCTCCAGAATCGTATGCAGCCGCCGCGCGCCGATATTTTCCGTCTGCTCGTTCACGCTGGTCGCGAATCTCGCCAGGGTCTCCACCGCGTCGGTCGTGAACGTCAGCTTCACGCCTTCCGTCTCCAGCAGCGCCACATACTGCTTGATCAGCGCGTTTTTCGGCTCCGTCAGAATGCGCACGAAGTCTTCTTCCTTCAGTGACTGCAGCTCCACGCGAATCGGCAGCCGCCCTTGCAGCTCGGGAATCAGGTCCGAAGGCTTGCTTACGTGAAACGCGCCCGCGGCGATGAACAAAATGTGGTCCGTGCGGATCATTCCGTAACGCGTGTTCACGGTCGTGCCTTCGATAATCGGCAAAATGTCTCGCTGCACGCCTTCGCGCGAGACGTCCGGGCCGTGGCCGGATTCTCGTCCCGCTACTTTGTCAATCTCATCGATAAAAATTATCCCCATCTGCTCGGCGCGCTCCACCGCTGAGCGCGTCACCTGGTCCATATCCAGCAGCTTGTTTTCTTCCTCCTGGATCAGGTATTCAAAGGCATCCGCCACGGACATTTTGCGCTTCTTCTTTTGCTGGCCGAACATTCCGGAAAACATTTCCTTGATGTTGACGTCCATGTCTTCCATGCCCTGGTTGGAGATGATTTCGAACGACGGCATGGCCCGCTCGCGCACTTCGAGGTCCACCATCCGCTGGTCCAGCTTGCCTTCGCGCAGTTGCACGCGCAGCTTTTCGCGGGTGCGCTGCGATTGCTCGTGTTGGTTCGCCGCATCGCTTTCGGTGGAACTCGTCGCTCCCGCTGCGTACCCGGCCGTCGCAGCCGAAGGCGGTGCGGTGGGCGGCGCTGGCGGCAGCAACAAATCGAGCACCCGCTCTTCCGCCGCTTGTTCCGCGCGCTCCGCCACCTCGTCCAGTTTTTCTTCCCGCACCATGTCGATGGATGTTTCCACCAGATCCCGTACCATGGACTCCACGTCGCGGCCTACGTAGCCCACTTCCGTATACTTCGAGGCTTCCACTTTCACGAACGGGCAACCGGCCAGGCGCGCCAGTCGTCGCGCAATTTCCGTCTTGCCTACGCCCGTGGGCCCGATCATCAGAATATTCTTCGGCAATACGTCTTCCGCCATCTCCGGCGGCAATTTCTGCCGACGCACGCGATTGCGCAGCGCCACGGCCACCGCGCGTTTCGCGGCGTTCTGCCCCACGATGTATTTGTCCAGCTCCGCCACGATTTCCCGCGGCGTCATGTCGTCCAGCGCCGGCAGCAGGTGCTCCTCGCTGGGCGCTTCCCCGCTTCCGCCATTGGGCATGTAGATCAATTCCTTGTCCGACTTGCTTGCCATGTGTGACTCGATTCCTTATACCACTTCGATGCCGCGATTACTTGCCGAGCCCGGTTACAGCGCGTATTTTTGCTCGCGCCGTGAACTCGCTACCGCTTCGGCTTTTGCGGGCCGCGGGCAACTAAAGCTCTTCCACCGTAAAATTCGCATTGGTATAGATGCAAATCTCGCTGGCGATGCGCATGGCTTCCATCGCCACGTCTTTCAACGCCAGCTTGGAGTGCTTGGCCAGCGCGCGGGCCGCGGAAAGCGCATACGCCCCGCCCGATCCAATCGCCACGATGCCGTCATCCGGTTCGATCACGTCGCCGTTGCCGGAGAGAATGAATGTGCCCTTGGAGTCCGCAACAATCAGCAGCGCTTCCAGGTGACGCAATGCCCGGTCTTTCCGCCACTCTTTCGCCAGCTCCACCGCCGACTTTTGCAAATTGCCCGAAAACTCCTGCAGCTTGCCTTCAAATCGCTCAAACAGCGAAATGGCGTCCGCCGTCGATCCCGCAAAGCCCGCCACCACCTTGTCGTTATACAGCCTGCGCGTCTTGCGTGCCGTGTGCTTCATCACGTGGTCGCCCATGGTCACCTGCCCATCGGCGATCAACACCACTTTGTTGTCTTTGCGCACGCACAGCACCGTCGTCCCGTGCATCGGCGCGTGCGTAGGTACACTTCCCTGACCATTCACCATCCGACCATTATACCGCGAGCCGCCCCCACGCGCATTTTCCGCCGCGCTTTATGGCGGCTACAAGCGAGTTGGTGAGCGAACGCCCGAGGAAACTTGGTCTTGCAGAGGACGGCGTGCTTACGGACCGTTGACGGGAATTTCCCGGAAGGACAGCACCTTGTACGTATAGGGCTTTTGCACCGCGTTAATCCAGCAGGTGCTGTAATAGATCCCGTTGCTCGCATTCACTTGCGTCCAGGAGGCCGGACCGAGTATCCCCAGTGCGTTTCCACTCGAGTCATGCGTCTGCGCCAAGAGCACCGCGCCGTCGATCTCGCCCGTTCCCGCAGGCGCCGTCGAGACCACCACCCCTTGTCCAATCACCAGGATGATGCCCATCCACGACGCGCCGGGATCGTAGGTGAGCGTTCCCGTCACCACCAAAATTCCATAACCCGTTCCCGCCCAGCCGGTCATGTCCAGGTTGCCGTTCACTGCGATGGTCATCGGATTCCCCGGACCCATCAGCGGCGAAAAGTTCGCTGGCACCGCTGGTCCGCCGCTGGGGTTTATGGTTTGATCGGCGTTTTGCGCTACCAGCTGTGCGAAGGCGTCCGCCCCGCTGGGCGTCGAAAGGTTTGCTGGCAAGGAAGTTGGCGAATTTCCGAGAACGTTGGGCAGCGTGCCGCCAAAGCCGGTGTAGTTCGCGTTGTAGGCCGGCACGATGCCGCCTGTGATGTTTCCCAGGCTCGGATCCGATGTGTTGGTGTAGCCGATGGCCGCTTCCAGCGTGGCGCCCGGCACGCAGCCGGGGAAGCCGCGCGAGTCCGCTCCGTTGATGGCAAAATTCGGCGATGCTGGGCCCTGAAACCCGACGTTATTTCCATCCAGTGCCAAGGCCGCGGGAAACGTCAGGTTGAGCGACGTGGGGGCCGCAACGTACTGCAGCATCCTCTGGCTCTGCGTTCCGTTGGGCATGGTCAGCGAAGCCAGCGCGGTAATTTCCAGCGCCTGTGGCCCCGGTTGATCCACGCTCAAATGGTTGCCCACGAACGTCAATGGTGTGGTCGGCTGGCCGGTGTCGTTATCTACGTTCACGCCTGTCGTTTTCGCCGAGGGTGCCGTGATGGCATTGATGCGCACCCATTTGTACGCGGTGTAGAGCTGGCCCCAGGGGCTGTTGATTGCGGACAGCGAATTTGTCTGCTGCATTCCGGGAGCCGTGGTCGGCAGCGGCGTCGCCGGAAATTCTTGCGCCCATTCCAGGTCCGGATAGGTCGCCGGGTTGCTCGTGTCCCATGGCGCCACCACTTCTGCGGGCTGCGGATTGAGGATGTACCAAGCTTGTCCAACGGCTGGGACCGATCCTGCGGGCAACCCGAGTGCGGTAACCAGGTTCATGTTGTTGCCCACCGGCCACTGCGAAAGTAGGCGCGTCCGGCCTTCTTCCACGCCCGCGAGCGCTGCGTAATAGACGGTATTTGCGGAGCGATAATTTCCCGTAAGCGCGGAATCCGTTCCGGTAGCCATGAGCAGCGCCATGCCCACCACGCAAATCAGCAGCAGCGCAAACAACGAGATCAGCAGCGCTACGCCGGCTTCGGTTGCCGCGCGATGCGCTCTTCTTCTACGAATTGTCTTGCACCGCTTCACCGATTTTCCTGCTTCTTCCTTGCTAACAGCCTCTGTCTGAGCCATCGCTGCTATTGGAACGTATTCACTACCGTGCCGCGGCCCGTCAACTGCACCACATGCACCTTCCCGGTCTGCGCGTCCGGGGTGGGCGTCATCACGATCAACGTAACGGTGATGGCGCTAATGTTCGTCGGGATTCCGTTGGCCCCCGCCGCCGGGCTAGTGCAGTCCACCGGCGAACCGCCGACCGGACCGGGGCACCAATATTGGAACAGTGGAACCGGCAGGCCTCCCGGAAACATTCCCGGATACACCGCCTGAATTTGTGCCATCTGCGCCGGCGAAGCGTTGTTCATCACGTTCTGCACGAAGGGCACAAGTTGGTTGTCATTGATCGCCGTGTACGGATCCTGCCCGAGCTTCGGGAACACCCCACGGTACAAAGTGGTGCCATTCAGTTTGTAGCGGATATATTGCATGCCGCCGAAGGTCTGTGATGTGTTGGTCTCAATAAACATTCCCCACTGTTCGGGCGTGGTGCAAGCGCCGCCGCTCATCGAACACGGGGTGCCCGGATAGTTCGGAGACCATGCCACCGGCGTTACCGCATAATCTGCCGGCGTCAGCACCGCTAGGTCTTCAAATTGATTCAATGGCGGATAGCCCGCATCGCTCACATCCCGCACCATTTGATCCAGCCCCAAGCGGGCCTCTTGAAACGAATTCACCACCTGCGATTCCGATGCGTACCGTTGCTGCGAAACGCCGAGGAGCGTAAATGCCGAACCGCAAATGACCAAAAAAATGCCCATCGACACGAGCATCTCCACCAGCGTAAACCCTCGCGTTCCCCGGCTGGCGCTCCCTTCGCGGCTGGTGAAACCCTTCACTTTGACACCGTCCGGTCCAGCGTGACGGGCAGCACGATTCCGACTCCCGCGGTGGCATGGGCGCCCAGAATGATTCGTTTGTTCATGATGCTGCTCGGGTTGGCGCCCACATTCGTGATCACCGCCCAGCGCACATCCCACGGCGTCTGCGCAGGGTCATTGGGATCTATGTACGTCATGCTGTAACCCGGCACGGTCGCCTGCGAAAAATCGATAACCGGCAAATTGTTTACCAGCGCCAAGGGACTGCCGACCACTTGTCCCGGCTGGGTGGGGTCGCCTAATTCGCAAAAGATCCCGCCGGTTTCCGGGTTGAAGAAACCGACGCTGGATAGCGGCTGTACTGCCAATACCTCCAGCTGCCGTTGCGCCATCACCAGCGCCGACGAATTTGAGCGATTTTGCTGATTCAGCAGCAAGGAAGCCGGTACGAGTTGTGCCACGCCGACCAGGCCCATCAGCAGGACCGCCGTGGCCAAAATCATCTCCAACAGGCTGAAGCCCGAGTGTTTCCGCCCGCCGCGAGATTGCCGCTCGGTTTTCATTTCAATAGCTTTGCGTTGTGCTTCCCAGCACATCTCTTATCGCCACCCTACTTTGAAAACTCCTCAACTCACTTGCTGCCATGTACCGCCCTGGCCCGCCGTCCATATATGCACCATGCCCGACGGCAGCAGTACCACCGCACGGTATCCCAGCGCCGGGTTTGACTGGTTTCCGAGGTACAAAACATACACGTTTCCGCCAGCCCCGGTGACCAGTGCCCCGCGCTGATCGAACTGCACGGTGGCATTCAATCCCGATAGCACCGTCAATGCCAGCCCCGACGCCCCCAACGTATTGGTGATTGGGCTCGGGTCAGGCAATCCCGCCGCCGGCATCAGCGTCACCGCTCCGGTAATCAAATCCTGGGTCTCCGTCGGATCCGGCACGCCGTTCTTGTTTATGTCAGCAAAAACCACCCAGCTCGAGCCCGTTGACAGCACCACGCCGTTCACTTGTTTGTTGAGCCGGATGGCTTCGTACCGCGTAAACTTCAAAACTCCCGCTAGGCGGTTCGCGGCGTCGTTCAACTGGTATACGCCGAACACCCGGGTGAGTGTCGGTACGGAGATCGCTACGAGCACTAGAATTACCGCCAGCGTCACCACCAATTCGACCGTGCTGAAGCCACTGCCCGTCGACAACTTCAGCGATGAGGATCGTGGACGATGAACCAAGGGCGGCTTCCTCTTCGTCAAATTCCGATACCCGCCCTGTTCGCCACTTGATGCCCCGCTGGGGACTGGGTTCAAGGTGACGAAGGAGCGTCGTGGGGGTAAATGTGCTGCGCGTTATAGTATGACAGGGCGCAGCTTATAAGGACCTTACGTGGCCAAATCGAAGTACCATTTTAGTACACGAAACCGGGCTTTGGCATAGCAAAGTCGTACCACTCTTAAAGTCCTACTCGTTATTCCATTGGCCGCCCCCCGTTCGCTCTGGGATTGGGTTTGGAAAGCCATGGCGTTCGCCCCATGCCGTAAACTCTTTGTCATCAAACGCTTACGAACAGCCTGACCTTAACTAATTTAGATTCAGTCTCTTACGAGACGCCCTCCCGGTCTATTTTCACGACCGACGGCTCAGGATTTGGCGGCGAGCACGCCAGCGTTGCGATGCGCGATGGCCGCAATCGAAATCATGGGGTTCACCCCGGACGCCGAGGGAAACGACGAACCGTCCATCACGTGCAAATTGCGAGCTTCCCAGCATTCACCGTGTGGATTTGTGACGGACGAAGCCGCGGATGCGCCCAGTCGCGCCGTCCCCATAATGTGGAAGGAAAACAGAGCGACTTGCCCGGCGCCCCATCCCGCGGCGTCCATCTCCCAGGTAAACGAGTCCAGCGTGCCGCGAACGCCTGGCTGATACGAGCAGAATTTCGCATGCGGCGAGTAAATCAGCCGCGCGCCCGCCGCTTCCAGAATGCGCGCCGCGCCGATGAATCCCGCGCGGATGTGCGCGGCGTCGAATTTCGAGAGCGCATACTGGGTCACCGGCCAACCGGTGCGGTCCACTTTTACGCTTCCGCTATCGCGGTCGCGCGCCAGCACGCCGATCGCGGAGGTATGCGGCAGCTTTCCAAGCAGCGCGCGATATTGACTCGGGGTGCGCCATGGCAACACCGCCGCGGCGATCACCGGCTGGAGCGAGGTGGTTTCATATTTCACGCCATAGTTTCCGTCTATCCGAGTGTGCTGGTCGGAGTAGATGGCCTGCATGGTGCCTTCCCACGGGCGAATTTCTTGATCGAAGACGCCGCAGACGTTAGAGACCGGATGCAGATGTAAATGCTTTCCGATGTGCTCATTGCGCAGACCGGAGCGCAGCAGCAAGGCCGGCGTGTGGATCGCGCCGCAAGCTACCACTGCGGCTTTGCAGCGCACCGTGACGCGATGGCCGCTTTTGGTGCGCGCTTCCACGGCCGTGACCGCGCCGGCGTCGATGCGGACGCGAGCCGCGCGCGTCTCCGCCAGAATGCGTGCGCCGGAATTCTGCGCATCCAGCAGAAAGGTCTTTGCCGTGGATTGTTTTGCGCCAATCGGGCAGCCGTATCCGCAGTAGCCGCACACTTGGCCCTGGTCGCAGCCGATGACGTTGCGCGGCATCGCATCGCAGTGCCAGCCGAGGGAGGTGAGGCCACGCCGCATCACTTCTTCCCGTGCAGAGACGCGATTGTAATCGCGATTCACGCTCAGTCGCGCGCAGACCGCGTCCAGACTGCGCGAATATTCCTCGGAGGCGAACCATGGAATTCCAGTGGCGGCCCATTCGCGGCGAATCTCGTCTGGCGTGCGGAACGAGGTACAGTAATTCACCACGGTGCCGCCGCCCACGCATTCGCCGGCCAGCAACCCCACGCTGTGATTCGCGGTCGCCGCGAAGCCCTGCTCGAGATAGAGACGCGCAAAGCCCGCCAGTTCGGCGCCGTCGAAGTCCGCATCGTCATAATATCCGCCAGCCTCTAGAACGATTACGTCTTTACCGGCCGCGGCAAGCACGGCCGCGGCGGTTCCACCGCCGGCGCCCGAGCCGATCACGCAGACGTCGGCGGTTAAGTCCGTGTCGCGATCGGGAATGGTGACGCGCAGGGGGCGACTCGCGCCATTGCGTTGTGCGCCGAGCGGGCCGGGGAAGCCAAACTTTGACCATACCGGGCTGGGCGCGCCATTTTTACCCGGCAGCATCACGTACAAGTACCCGACGGCTTTGCGCAAGGCCTGAAACGCGCCGCGGCGGGTGGCAAGGGCGCTGTCCGCCCAGTCGAGCAACATGCGGGTGCGCGCGTCGTGAGGTAAACCGGAAAATGGCACCAGGCGCGCTACGGTGAATAGGCTGTGCAGGCGCGAGTTCCAGAGATCGAGTAATTGCAAAAGCGGTTCACTGCGGCCGGTTAGAGCGGGGTCGGGCAACGCCGCGGCAAGGGCTTCCGGTACGCCCATTTCGCTGGCGCTGGGCCAGCCTTCTTCCGCTGGAAAAAAGGTCTGGCAAATCTCCGCAAGGGCTCGCGTCTGAACCGCGGTCATGTTCATGCGGCGGGTTCCCTCCCGCAAAGCACTCGTACTGTTAGAGTTAGCGGTGATATGGGGCGGTGGTTTTTGGAGGGTGCAGGGGTGTACGGTAGGGGAATTTGTATCGTTATCAAAGG
>Ga0302324_100015951_pt1 | contig 15024 bp, 10 predicted proteins | sample Palsa_T0_1_FD_201949 | JGI IMG/M metagenome (GOLD analysis project Ga0302324, IMG submission 201949) | Peat permafrost microbial communities from Stordalen Mire near Abisko, Sweden - Palsa_T0_1 | ecosystem: Environmental > Terrestrial > Soil > Palsa > Peat permafrost | place: Sweden: Abisko...
TCCGAGATCGTATTCCTCGCCACGAAACGGCATGAATTGCCACAGGCCGCGCGCTCCCGCCTTGGAAACAGCAGTGGGCTGAAACGCGGATTCGGCCTGGGCCAGATACATCAGATCCTGCGGCACACCTTCTTCCCTCAAAACGCGCCGGACCATTTCATTGTAGCGGCCGGAGCGGTCTAGGCCATGCGCCACGGTCGCGCGACCTTTAGCCGTCGAAAAATAGCTCAAGTACTGCAGCACGGCCGCGTTCACCGTGAGCGGCAGGTCGTGCTGCACGCTCATCATTTCTTTTTCCGCAAGCGCGGCCAGGCGCGGATCGCCGGCAGGCAGCGTCAGGTCCGTCAATTCATCGATCGGCGCCGGCGTGCTGGGATTTTCTTCTTCGTCGCCGTTTTGCTCCGCATTGACGTCGTACGAATGCAATGTCTCGCCAATCTGATCCAGCAGATCGGAAAGCCGCGGATCGGAATCCGACTGATAGCCGCTGGCCACGATCAACGCCACGGCCCGATCGTAATCCGCGCGAGCCTTGTCGAACTCGCCGGCCTTGTATTCTTTCTCCGCCGTGTCGAAGCTGACTTGCACTTTGGAAACCAGAATGTCGATCGCCGGTCGACGTTCATACAAAGAAACGAACGCCGGCAGATGGTCGGGGAAAGGCAGAGGTTCGCGCGACTCCGCCTCCAGAGGAGACGGAGTCGCCGCGGGTTGCCGGACTTTTGCCTGCTTCGTGGACCAAGCATCGTCGCAGCCAGCCAGCAGAACCGCGCAAGCCGTCAACCCGGCCCAAAATATAAATCTGGATTTCATGATTGTTGTCCGCCAGCCCTTCGCCAACCATCCAAGCTGCAATTTGAAGCTGTTATACGCCGCAAACCTGTAGAACGGCAATGGAGCCCGCCGCTAACCAACCGGCCCACCTCGACTCGCTTCAGCGTCAAAGAAAATTCTACGGGGTACCAGCAGTCGGGTCAATCCCATTGCCCTACCCGCCATTGCCAAACCCACGACATCGAGTACTACGGTGGTGCGCTCGTAAAGTCGGCTACCCTCGCAGGAGTGTTACGCCGTTGAGAAAAAGTTTGGAGCGAAGCGTGCTATTATCCCCAAAAATCAGTGGGCAGCATCATTTTCCGTTTCTTGGGAGAGCAGTTAAGAAACACGGAACCAACTAGTTGCAATGAAACAAGCTACCTGACATCGGATAGCTATTCCAAATTGCGGATATTGTAATTATGCGATTCACAGATTATTGAATTTCCGCACAGCAGAGACATCTTGCCACATCGTTGGCGAAAAGCAGGAGGGATGATGAGGACGGAAACGGGGCGTTTGATGATTTTGCGCATGATGGCAGTTGCTTTGGTTCTGCTTGGACTCACATTCACCGCGCACGCCCAGACGGCCACAGTGAATGGGACGGTTCTCGACTCCTCCGGCGCCGCTGTGGCTGGAGCTACCGTCACGGCGACCAACAACCAGACTGGAGCTGCCCGGACCACGCTATCGAGTGCGACCGGGTTCTACAGCATTTCGAGTCTGCCGCCTTCGGTTTACACGTTCACGTTTAGCCAGACAGGCTTCAAAACCCTGAAATTCGATAATCTAACGTTGACCGTCGATCAGAATTTAACATTGGACTGCAAATTTGAGATTGGGAGCCTCTCCGCAACTGTCGAAGTGAGTTCCAGCGCCGTCGCGCCGATTGATACGGATACTCCCACGCTTAGCAATGTCGTCGAACACACTCAGATGACTGAACTTCCGTTGATTCTTCGAGACCCTTATCAGCTGGTTCTGCTTTCGCCAGGGGTCACTCAATCAGATGGGTTTGGTGGCATATCGGTCAACGGAGGTCGCGAACGAAACAACAATTTCCTGCTCGATGGCACCGACAACAATGACGCGGATGTGCCGGGCGGATTGAGCGGCCTCGTGGCCGGGAATCCCGATTCAACCGAGGAATTCCGGATCCTTACGAACAATTTTGCGCCCGAATATGGGCGAAACAACGGCGCCATCATCGATGTCATAACGCGCAGCGGAACGAATGATTTCCATGGAGACCTTTTCTACTTTGGCCGTTGGGATGCGCTCGGCGCGAGAGACTACTTCAACCATCAGATCGATCCGCTCACTGGAGATGTTGCTCCGAAGAATCCGTATGTCCGCAACCTCTACGGCGGATCTTTCGGCGGCCCCATCATCAAGGACAAGACATTTTTCTTTATCAATTACCAGGGCGATCGGTTTGTGACCTCGCTTACAAATACTTCCACCGTGCCGACTGCCGCTTATAAGACCGGAATCTTCACCTATACCAATCCGAACACGGGCGCCACCCAGGCGCTAAATGTGACGGGCGGGGGGCCGAACAACGCTACGACGTCCGGCCTTGACCCCACCGTTCAGCAGATTCTATCGTTCTATCCGGCCCCGAACATCGTAAACTCTGACGGCATCACTGGCCTGCTCTTTTTCCCAACCGAATCGCGGGAGAAAGATGAAGACGCCACGATCAAGGTCGATCAGAAAGTGGGTAAGAACAGCGACCTTTACGTACGCTACGTCTTCAACTGGTTCCACGATCCGGATCCGTTCCACGACGACGAGCTTCCCGGCGGACTTGGCGCAGTCGCCTCGTACGATCGCACCCAAAACCTCGCCATCGGCCTGACCTCTACGTTCGGCGCTACCTTAACGAACGAGTTCCGGTTCGGAGCCAATCGCAATAATTCTGGTTTTAGCTGCACGGGCATAAGCACCTTCGACAGTATTACCAACTCTACGGGGAACTTCATCGACAGCGAAGGGAACGGTGCGGACTTTAACCTGCCGGGGTTAACAGGATTTGGTTGCCAGAACCTCGGCGATTCCAACGGCCAAGTGCGCAAGACCGGAACCTATTCCTACGCAGACAATGTGACCAAGGTCTTGGGCACCCATACGATCAAGTTCGGCGGCGAATACCGCGACGTCTATTCGAATAACAATGACAATTTCAGTTCGCGTACCGCTTTCGCATTCAACACCAATACCGACTTCGGCGCCACAGTTCTTCAGAATTTGATGGCGGGCGTCGACAATCGAAACATTGAGGACGAAACTTCTGGGTTACTAGGCTTAGTAGCCGTGCAAAATCAAACTCAGTATTTCGACGTCGCAGGAAACCGACATGCCACGGATGAATTGAATTTCGTCCAACATGAAGTCGCCGGCTATATCCAGGATGTTTGGAAGGCCCGCTCGAATCTGTCACTGACCTATGGCCTGCGCTACGAATACTACGGCGTGCCCTATGAAAGGGGCGGGAACCTGTCGAATCTATTTGTCGATCCGAGTGGGCTCGCTCCGTTCACCTTCACGCCAGTCGGACCCGGAACGGGAAACCAGCTTTACAAGGATTATTACGACAACTTCGAACCTCGTCTCGGCTTTGCGTGGGATCCCTTTAAGACGGGCAAGACATCCGTTCGGGGTGGGTTCGGCGTCTTTAGCGATCGTGTTTACGGCAACTTGATCGGGGATGCGCGCGGCAATCCTCCATTTCAGCCCAGCTTTTTCAATTTTCCCATATTCACGACCGGAACGGATCCAGGGACCCAAGTTCAGAACCAGACCCCGCCAGGCCAAGTAGCCGCGTCTCCGGTTGTGGTTGATGGAACGGGTAGTTTCCCGGACATTTTTTCGAACAATATCAAGCCGCCGCTCATCACCACCTGGAACATCGGCGTCCAGCGCGAGGTCTCGAATAACCTGACTGTCGAGGTGAATTATGTTGGCAATCACGGGACCCGCATCCTTCGCGTTGTCGACGGTGCGCCGCCGCAACCCGCCCTCGTCGCCCAGCTCGAGGCTTTTTGCGTTCCGGGCAATCCATTGAATATGGGATTCAATACGGTGAGCGGCCAGTGCGACGAATCCACGTTGCAGAATGGAAACCTCTTCTTCGGAGCCGAAAACGGAGTTCTGCCCTTCGACGCCGTGAATAACAACGCTTTCGAGGACGCATTCTTCGACGAGAGCAGCGGGCATTCATGGTATGACGGGTTGCAAACCCAAGCTACCCTGCGCAACTTCCACGGGTTGCAGATTCAGGGCTCATACACATACTCACACGCGCTGGACGACTCGTCCGACCCGCTGGTAACGACTGCGGGAAACGGCAACTTCCCGGTTAATTCATTTGACCTGCGGCGTGAAAAAGGAAATTCGGGTTTCGACACCCGTCACCGCGGCGTAATCAACTTTGTCTATCAGTTTAATGTCGGGCGCGGAAAAGCGCACTTCAATGACGGTGTCGTGGGGCGTGTTCTGGAAGGGTGGCAGCTCAGTGGAATTGCCGCCTTTCAAACCGGCTTGCCGTACGACATCTTCGGCATCGCTGATACGCTGCACACAAATATCGATGACCGGGCCACCGTAATCAACTTCTCTACATTAAAAACGGTTCCGGCGATGGGTCGGGCGGTTCCCAGTTCCGCCGTATTCACGGGGGAAAATCCCGCATCATTCAATCCTGATGATCCTTCCGTCATGCCGGTTCCGTTCGATATTCCGTCGAATGTGGGGCGCAATCACTGGTACGGACCGGGAATCAATAACTGGGACTTCAATCTGGCCAAGACGACAGCGATAACCGAAAGGCTCAGGTTTCAACTGCGATTTGAGTTCTACAATCTTTTCAATCGCACTCAATTCGCGAAGCCTGACAACGTCGTCGGCGACCCCAACTTCGGGTATTCCACGGCGCAGGTCGGCCAAAACGACGGAACCACCGGCGCCCGGCAGGTTCAGATCGGAGCTAAATTCGAGTTCTAAGTTACGGAGCTTGAGACCATACACGTTCGTCCGGGAGGCCCTTTCTGATTTCGGTCGGAAAGGGCCTTTTTTGTGCCCGCTGAACTTGGAGATTAGGTGGATAACGTTACGCCAAGGCTTGGCGAAGGTCTTCGATCAGGTCGTCTGGGGATTCCAAGCCCACCGAGACGCGCACGGTGCCGGGTGCGATGCCGGACGCACGCAACTCTTTCTCGTTCATCCGGTAGTGCGACGAGTATGCGGGCAGCAGGACCAGAGATTCCACCCCGCCGAGGCTTGCGGCCAGCAAAAACACCCGCGTGCGATCGCAGAAACGCCTCGCGGCAACGAGGCCGCCCTTCAGATCAAACGCCAGCATCGCCCCAAATCCTTTCATCTGTTTTTTCGCTAACTTGTAATCGGGGTGCGACGGCAGCCCGGGAAAATGGACCCGCGCCACCTTCGGGTGTTTCTCCAAAAACTTCGCAACCCTCATTGCCGTCTCGCATTGCGTCTTCATACGCACTTCCAGCGTTTTCATCCCGCGAATGAGCAAAAATGCCGCCTCCGGGTCCATCGATCCGCCCAAATAAATCACCATTTCGCGAACTTTCTGGATTAGGCTCTTGCGGCCAGCCACCACCCCAGCGATCACGTCCGAATGACCCGCCAGATATTTCGTAGCGCTATGCATAACCAGGTCGAATCCGAACTCGATCGGCTTCTGTAGCACCGGGCTGGCAAAAGTATTGTCGATCAGCGAAATCAGATCCCACTCTTTCGCGAAGGCTGCGGCCTTACGCGCGTCCACCAGCCGCAGAGTGGGATTGGTCGGCGTCTCAACATAAAGAGCCTTGGTTCGCGGATTGACCAGTCGCTCGATTCCCGAAAGGTCCGTGTCCACGTGGCGAACGACGATCCCCATCCGCGGAAAAATGTCCCGCATCAGCCGGTACGAACCGCCGTACAAAGCCCGCGTCGCGATCACTTCATCTCCTGCCTTCAGCACGGACAGCAGCGCGCTCGATATCGCCGCCATTCCGGATGCCGTGACCACAGCGGCTTCCGCGCCTTCCAGGCGGGCCACCTTTTCTTCGGCGACCGCCAGCGTCGGATTGGCATAACGCGAGTACATGTAGGCTGAACTTTTTCCCTCGGCCCAGCGTTTCATTTCTTCCGAACTCGAGAAGGTAAACGAGGAGGTTCGCGAGATGGCCGTCCCCACCGGTCCGCTCTGCTCGAATTTTTCCTGGCCGGCATGAATCGCGATCGTCGCGTCGGCCAGTCGCCGTGTTTTCTTGGTCTTCTTCATGGGCCTCAGCTTGACGTAACCTGGCGGGGAATCGCAAGCGCCAAATTGGATACGGTAAATCCGCCGCGCCGTGCGTTTTGGACCACTTCAAGAGGCAATGAAGTTGGGCGAATACCGAACCGAAGTGGTTCGGTTTATTCAGCAGCAGATGTATAACGAGCGTATGTGGATTGAGCGGCTCCGGAATCTGAGCCGTCAGCCCAGGCCAAAATCAAAAAGAGATGCGAGGTAAAAGGTAAACCGGGATGAGCTACATCGACTTTGAAATACTTCTGCATGTTCACTTCGTATTCAACCTCTATTGGTTATTCTGGCGCTTCTCGTTCGATTGGACCGCTCTATTGGGCTCAGGACCTCTCTACCTCATCTACGGTTCATGGGTGCTATTCGCCGTGTACTGGTTCATTTCCGCGATCAACACGAAAAGGCCCGCAAAAATCGAAAATTCGGGCGAACGGCTCGGCCGCGCGATTCTCATGATTATCGCTTTCATCTTGCTCAATAGGTCGGCGTCACTTCCGTTCAAGTGGCTCAATCGAGAATTCGTGTCCGAAGCGCTATGGAGCGTTTGGCTCGGGGCAGCGCTCACTTTGGCCGGGGTATTGTTTGCGATATGGGCGCGCAGGACGATCGGAAGAAACTGGAGCGCGCAGGTGCAAATAAAGGAAGGTCATCGATTGATTCGCTCCGGCCCGTACGCGCGGATCCGCCACCCGATTTACACGGGTATTTTGCTTGCGGTCGCCGGAACGGCTTTGGCGATTGGCGAATATCGCGCGCTCGTGGCCCTGGCAATCATGTGGATTGGTTTCGCCCGGAAGGCGAAGCAGGAAGAATCGTTTCTGGCGTCGCAGTTTGGCGCTGCGTTCGAGGAACACCGGCGTCACACCGGCTTCTTTCTCCCGCGGTTTCCGTAGACCAGGCATGAGCTCGGCCCCCGGCCGCTTTCGCCTGATCTTTGCTACATTTTCGGACATAGCGCATTCCAAATTTTGTGAGTTTTCCCGGAGCTATGCCATTATGGGCTATTAGGTTCGCCCTTCGTGTTACGCGGCAATTCTTGAATTTCGTCAGGAGGAGAGCAATGCGGAAAAAGCTTGCGTGTGTGGCAATCTTGGCTGCGACCGCCGCTTGCTTATCCGGTTGTTCCTATCTCCGGGCCACTGGGCCGTGCTTCGGAACGGGTTGTCCCTCTGGCACGGTTGGCAAGAGCGGCCAATATAAGCAAGGCCACGCCCCGAAGACGGCGTCCAATCCAGCACAAGCATCGAAGTCCTCTGCCGCACCCACGCAGAAGACTCAAGGAAGCTAGCTTCACTTTTTCGCCGGCGGGATTTCGTATCGCCGAACGCGGAGTGACTCGCTTCTTCGGTTCCCAATCCATTCGCCAAGCGGCGACGATATTTCCTACATTTTTCCTTCGTCCGCCGAAGGTCCGTACACCGACGGCACCGGAACCTCATTCATGCGCAAATAGACGCCGAGTTGCGCGCGGTGGTGCACGATGTGATTCATCACGAAGCTCCGAAGAAATGCAACGCGTGGCATGGTCATAATGGTTTGGCCGCCGCTCAGAAGCGTCCAATTTTTCAGGAGCGTTTCGTCGCTGGCGCCCGCCAGTTGTTGGCGCGCTTCGGCGACTTTCTTGTCGAACACTTCGAGTATCTGCGCGCGAGAGGTCATTACGACCGGCTGCGTCGGTGGGGCGCCCACGGGACGAAAATCGAGAGAGTCCTGGCCGATTATCGAAGCGCCCCATCCGGACAGCTCCGCAAGGTGACCCGCCAGCCGCCCCATTTTCATGGATTTCGCGTGCGGAGCCCAATCCGCTTTCCCTTCCGGAACGCGTTCCAAGGTTTTCCGGGTACTGATCATTTCGTGATCGAATTCAGCCAACAATGCATCTCGTATCGCCATAGAGCCTCCAACAGAATGATTTTCGCACGGCTATCTTACTACCAGGATTCCATGGGGGCCATCGCACTTGGCACGTTTCAACGAGACCTGGCCGCTAGGGCGCGATGCGGAACCCTCCGTCGGGCTCGACGTATCCGTACGCCATGCGCGGCGTGTTAAATGCGGCGGCGGGATTTCCTTCGCGGTCCATAACGATCAAGCCGCCTGTGGTGTGGGCGCGCAGCTCCAGCTTGCGAATGCAGGCATCGGCCACAGCCTGCGCCAGAGATAGGGGCGCGTCGTTCTTCTCCCGATGTGGCGTCAGAACGCGCCGGTCGCGCAGAAGATCCGTCGCCATTTTAGCCATCACGATCTTCATGATGCCTTCGCCGTGCCCGGTGCAGGAAACGCCGCCGGATTCCGCGTCAGCGTAGCAACCGCAGCCGATCAGCGGAGAATCACCCACGCGCCCGGGAACCTTGCAACACGTCCCCCCGGTGGATGTGGCGGCAATCAGGTGGCCGCCGCTGTCGAGCGCGACCGCCCCGACGGTGCCCGATTCGTGGCCGACGTGATGTTCGGCGGCGTGAGCATCTTCGCGGCAGCGAGCCCAGGCGACACGCTCGCGTTCATGTACTAGGGTTTCCGCCGCACACAAGGCCACGCCATGTTCGGCAGCGAATTTTTCCGCACCTCCGGCGACCAGCATCATGTGCTCGCTCTTTTCCAGCACAGCGCGGGCCAGCAGGATCGGGTTCCGCACATGTTCGACCGCCGCCACGGCGCCCGCTTTGAGCGATGCCCCGTCCATGATGATCGCGTCGAGCTGCACGTGTCCGTCGAGATTTAGGTGCGAGCCAAATCCCGCGTCGAAGATAGGGTCATCCTCAAGAATCATGATGGCAGCTTGCACCGCATCAATAGCCGTTCCTTCAGATTCAAGCACTTTCCACCCCGCCTCGAGCGCGCGACGAATTCCCGCGCGGCAATCCTCGACAGATTCGTCAGGGATGCTCCAAGCGCCGCCGTGGATAATGAGCGAGGGTTTCAAGGGATGAGAGTGTTCCATCAAAGATAATACCGCAAGGCGCGGGCGGAAAACGGCTCGCCGGAGCGCCACGCGCGGAAGTGTGAATGAGAACTAACCGCAAGAAAGAAGGCCGGACCCGGAAGGCTCACTTCCGAATTTTGCGATTGCCAGTGCGGGAACTCTCCGCTTTCATGCCCGGTTCGCCAGGCCACGCCTATCGTCCGCGGCGGGCCGTACGCGTAAGCACGGGCGAAGATTGATGCGCACCAGCGCTCACGCTACTTCGCAGCGACGCGGCGGCGGGTTTGGTGAGGTTCGAAACGCTATTCCGCAGCTGATCGCCACCCTGTTTTGTGGAGGTGACCGGCGGGTTCACGTCCTTGGTCTCTTTCCAGGTGTGGAGAATGCGGTGAATGACGGTGATATTCGGGCCGATCGCCAGAATCCAGAGCACCGCATCCATCCGGCTGGTCAGCGCGCCCAATATCATCAAGACCAGCCGCTCCGGGCGCTCCCAAAATCCTACTTCCGACGTTGGCACCAGCGATTCCGCGCGGGCCTTCGCGTAACTGACCATCACCGAGCCGGCCATTGCGGCGCCTGCCAGCATCGCGTAACCGAAGCGATTGACGTGCGAGTAGTAGACCAGCAGGCCAAGAAAGAGAATCAAATCCGCATAACGATCCAGGATCGAATCGAGAAACGCTCCAAACAAGGACACGCGCCCTTGCCCTCGCGCCACCGGACCGTCCAGCAGGTCGCACAGCCCCGCGAGAATCATCATTCCGCCAGCCGCGCCAAACCGCCCTGCGGCAAAAAGAATTCCCGCCCACAAATTCAGCAGCAACGCCAGCCAAGTGATGACGTTCGGAGGAATTCCGGTCGGCGCGAGCAGCGCCGCGAGGCGGTCAACGGGCCAGTTCAGATACCGGCCGATGCTCCGTGTCAGCATGGAATAAACTCCACCTGCTATTCCTCTTCGTAAATCGTGGACAGCCGGACGACCTCGTAATCCTTCACGCCGGAGGGGGTCGTCACGCGAACTTCATCGCCTACTTTTTTCCCCAGCAACGCCCGCCCGATCGGCGAACTCGTGGAAATTAAGCCCTGCGCCGCGTCCGCCTCTTCCACAGTCACCAGTTTGTACTCGATTTTCGACGACTTCGCAACGTCCAGCACGGTGATGCGCGAGCCATACGCGGCCCGGTCTTTCGGCAGGTTCGTCAGGTTCAGCATGGAGAGATCGCCCATGCGTTTATGAAGCTGGCTCAGCCGGGCTTCGACGAACCGCTGGCGCTCTTTCGCGTACTTGTACTCGGCGTTCTCCGACAGGTCGCCGTGAGCGCGCGCCACGCTGATCTCCTTGGGCAGATCGGTATGCAGCTCGTGCGACAAGACGTCGATTTCATCCTGCAATTTTTTCTTAATCTTCGCGGCAAAATCCGTCATATGAGAGCGCCCGGCAAATCGAGATGAGAGGCTAGCTCCACTCGTAGAATGGAGACTTACCCCAAGATTATAGAGGATTTGCGCAAGAAGCGGCAAATTACGTCGTACTCCGGCATCGCGGCACGGACTTGCTCGGATCGTAGGCGCTCGATCGGAGCAGGGCAGCGCGAACTCGGGAAATCCCCCCGATGAGCACAGCACTCGCATTCGCCGAGGCAATCCGCCGTGCTCGGGAGTTTACGTGTCACACTTTACTCTACAGAGTACTTGACAGTGAAAAGATATTTGCCTATCCTCGACTTGCCGCGCCTAACTGTTTGAGGAGCGAACCACCATGTTGAAACGAATCGCCGCCATTGCCTTCATTCTCTGCTGCACTTCCATCGCTTGGGCCATCCTCGGAACTACCATATTTAGCCGTACCTATTCCTCTGACACTCAGCTCAAGGGTAGCATCGCCTCTTCCTGGGGATCTCCCCAGGAACAGGTGCCGCCTTCGGCTGGGTACACCGAGTTATCCCAGGAGAATGCAACCGCAGGCGAAAATGCCGTGAACGTGACCCGGCGCGGCGACAAACAAAAGTGGGTTCCGTTCCCTCTGGAGAGCAGTCGTGTGAACGCAAACCTCAATATCGACTACCGGAAGAAAGGACTGCTCTGGTACAGCACGTATCACGTGAACTTTTCCGGAACATACCGATTCAAGAATTTCGACGGCGCGGCGAGAGATGTCACCTTCTTGTTTCATCTACCAGCGGATCACGCGGTCTACGACGTCTTGCGGTTCGCTGTGAACGGGACTCTGGTCGCCGTCCAGAACGCCAAAAGCGAAGCCTTTGTGGTTTTCCCAATGAAGGCCGGAGAAACCGCAACGGTCGAAGTCGCTTACAATTCGCAGGGCCTGGACAAGTGGAGTTACGATTTCGGCGATGGCGTCACTGCTGTGAGGGATTTCGAGCTCCGCGCCCACACCAATTTTCAAGACTTCAATCTTCTCGATAATGCTTTGTCTCCAACGAAAGAAACCCGGGACGGGAACGGCTGGGACCTCGATTGGAAGTACGACAACCTGGTATCCGGCTATCGAATCGGCCTCCAGCTCCCGCAAAAGCTCCAGCCAGGCCCGCTAGCCGGGAGGATCAGCTATTTCGCGCCGGTCTCGCTGCTGTTTTTCTTCTTCGTCATTTTCGTGCTGACAACGATGCAGGGAATCGACCTTCACCCCATGAACTATTTCTTTATGGCCTGCGCCTTTTTCTCGTTCCACCTGCTCATGGCGTATCTCGTGGACCACGTTTCGATTCATCTGGCCTTCATCATTTGCTCGGCTGTTTCGGTGTTCCTGCTGATCAGCTATTTGCGGCTCGTGATCGGGATGAAATTCGCGGCGCTTGAGGCGGGACTCGCTCAATTTGTCTACCTGATACTTTTTTCGTACGCCTTCTTTTTCGACGGCTACACCGGGCTCTCCATCACAATTGGCGCGATCTTGACTCTCTTCGTGATCATGCAAATTACGGCGCGCGTGCAATGGGCGCAGAAATTCGCGGCTCGTTAGCTTGGAATGGCGAAACGGATCGCCAGGGAAAATGGATCGTGGAAACGGAACGGGTTCTAGTTGGGATCTACTGAACCCATCCGCCGCCCAGCGCGTTGTAGACTTGCACCAAAGCGGTGAGTTCATTTTGCTGCGCCTGGGCGAGGTTCAGCTGCGCGGCAAAATAATTTGTATCGTTGGTCAGCACTTCCAGGTAACTGGTCACTCCGGCCCTGTAACGAATCTCCGCTAGATCCGCGGAGTCTTTCGCTGAACTCGTTAGTAATGCCTGCTGCTCGCGGAATTCGCGATTCTTCTGGTAGGCAATCAGCGAATCGGAAACATCGCGAAACGCCTGCTGGATCGTTTGTTGGTAAGTCAGCAAGGCCTGCTGCTGTTGCGCTTCGGTCAGTTTCACGTTCGACCGGATCTTGCCGGCAGTGAAGATCGGAACCGTCAGCGTGGGACCCACCGTCCAGAAAGATGAAGGCCCGGTGAAGAGCTTCGCCAGAGCTAGGCTCTGAAAACCGCCGGTGCCCGTGAGAGAAATATCAGGATAGAACGCAGCCTTGGCCACGCCAATTTCGGCGTTTGCCGCCACGAGCAGCTGCTCCTGCTGCTGAATATCCGGGCGCCGCTCCAGAAGCGCCGAAGGAAGCCCCGGTGGAATCGAGGGCGGATGAGGCTCATCCACCAGCTTGCGGCCGCGATCGACGGGGCCAGGATTTCTGCCGAGCAGAATGTTGATGAGATTCTCTTCCTGCTGAATCTGCTTCTCGACGTTCGGTATCGTTTCCGACGCGGTGTACACGAGCTGTTCCGATTGGCGCACGTCCACCAGGGAAGTGGACCCATTCTGCTCGAGCTCTTGCTCCAGTTTTAACGACTCCTGCCGCGAAGCCAGCGTCTGCTTGGAGATTTCCAGTTGCAGGTCGAGCGACCGAAGCGCAAAGTACGCGGTTGCGACGTTCGAAATTACCGTGTTGACCACCGCCCGGCGCCCCCACTCGCTCGCCACCAGATTCGCTCGCGCCGCTTCCGTGGCCCGGCGGTACTTCCCCCAAAAGTCGAGTTCCCACGACGCGGACAGGCTGATCTGCCCAGTCGTTTCTTCGAATCCATGGAACAGCGTGGTCGCGGCCTGGCGAGTGCTCTCGAGGTTGGCGCCGCCGGATAGATTAGGGAATTGGTCCGCGCGAGTAATTCCAAGTTGCGCCTGGGCCTGCAGCACGCGGGTCGCCGCGATCCGCAAATCGTAATTCTGCTGCAGCGCCACTCGAATCAGATTTTGTAGTTCCTCATCTTGAAAAACGGTCCACCATTTCTCGTCGCCGAGCCCGGGTGTTGCGTCGCCTGGCGCATCGCCCGCAGGCGAACCCCGATAGGTGGACGGCACATCCACGTTCGGCCGTTTGTAATTCGGCCCGACCGTGCATCCAGAAACGGAAAACGCCAGTAGCAGTGCGAGCGCCGTGTGCCAACGGGGCATCAGACCGCCCCCGTTTTTGGCGAGGCCGGCTTTTCATTTGCGGCGCCGGGAGCCGGCTTTCCGCGCATCGCGAATCGCTCGACCACATCGAACGTCACGGGAATTAGGAAGATTGCGATCACCGATGCCGCGAGCATGCCCCCAATGACGACCGTGCCGAGAATTCGCCGCGAAGCTGCGCCGGAGCCCGTGGCGATCCAGAGTGGCACGCAGCCCAGAATGAACGCGAAGGCCGTCATCAGAATCGGGCGCAAGCGCAAGCGGGCTCCGGCGAGCGCGGCCTCTTCGATGCTCTTACCTCCTTCTTCATACTGATCTTTCGCGAACTCCACGATCAGAATCGCGTTCTTCGCGGCCAGGCCGATCAGCATGACTAGACCGATCTGCGCGTAGACGTCGTTGTCAAATCCACGGAAATGCAACGCCAGGTAGGCGCCGAAAACCGCAATCGGCGTTCCCAGTAGCACGCTAAACGGCAGCGACCAGCTCTCGTACTGTGCCGCAAGAATCAGGAAAACGAACAGCAGAGACAAGCCGAAAATTGCCGCCGGAGAGACGCCCTTCGCGGCCTGCGCCTCCTGGTATGACATGGCGATCCAGTCGTAGCCCATTTCGCGCGGCATCGTCTCCTTAAAAACATCTTCCAAGGCTTGCGATACCTGGCCCGAGCTATATCCCGGCTTGCCACTGGTGTTGATCTGCGCGGCGCCATACTCGTTGTAACGCATCGTAAATTCTGGGCCCGTGATGCTTTTATTGGAGGTCACCGCGCTCAATGGCACCGGAGCGCCATTTGCGCTGTTTACGTAGAATTGCCCGACATCATCCGCGCGCGTCCGTGAGTCTCCCTCGGCCTCCACGTACACTTGCCACTGCCGCCCGAAACGGTTGAAATAATTGACCAGGTAGCCGCCCATGAAGGTTTGTAGCGTGGCGTATACGTCGCCGATATTTACGCCTTGCCGCATGACCTTCGCGCGGTCGACGTCGACATAGACCTGCGGCACATGCGGCGTGTAAGTCGTGATTAGAGCCGCGAATTCAGGGCGCTTTCGCGCGGCCGCGATGAATTTGTCGACATTGGCCGCCAGAAAATCCGGCCCGCTGCCAGAACGATCTTCCAGGACAAACGTGGCGCCGCCCGAGGAGCCGACTCCGGGAATCGCCGGAGGCTGGAACGAGAATGCGAGTCCTTCCTGGATTTGCGCTAAGGCTCCGCCCACGTTTTTCTGGATCGCCAGGTATTGTTCGTCCTTGGCCTTGCGCTTGTCCCAATCCTTCAGCGTGACGAAGAAAAATGAATTGTAGGTATTCTGCGTGAAGCTCAGCAGGCTGAAGCCTATAACCGTCGTCACACCCGCGACCCCGGGCGTCTTGAGCAGTGCGTCTTCCACTTTTTTTGCAGCGGCATCACTGCGCTGCAGGGAGGATGCATCCGGCAACACCAAAGCGACGTACAGATAGCCTTGATCTTCATCCGGCAAGAACGATGTCGGCAGCGATTTTCC
>Ga0302324_100015952_pt1 | contig 15023 bp, 14 predicted proteins | sample Palsa_T0_1_FD_201949 | JGI IMG/M metagenome (GOLD analysis project Ga0302324, IMG submission 201949) | Peat permafrost microbial communities from Stordalen Mire near Abisko, Sweden - Palsa_T0_1 | ecosystem: Environmental > Terrestrial > Soil > Palsa > Peat permafrost | place: Sweden: Abisko...
CGACAAAAAACAATCCGATGCTGGGCAGATTTGCAGGAGCAACTAATCGAGAGAAATAGCCTTCCGGGACTGGCGTTTTATCACCAGCGGTTTGAGTGGATTCCTGATTGTGTATGAAAATGACGGACGGAGAGGGCTGTGGTTGGGGTGATGGGGTTGGCTTTTGCTGGGTTTGATTTGGTTGGGAAGACCACACACCGACCGAAGCGAGGCACAAGAGTGCAACCACCGCAAATATCCTTGCCATGCCGATACTTTAACCCTAACCGCAGGCTGAATGATTCCCTAATCCAAGATCAAGGCCCGAGGAGGAACCGTTGTAGGGCTATTTCAAAATAGGTGCTTTGTAACAGTGTTACAAACTACCTATTCAAAAATAGGTCTATTTCAGAATAGATTTCGTGTGATAAATCCGGTGATAAATCGTGATAGAGGGGATGCAAGTAGTTGACAATGCGTCGGTTGGAAGTTCTCAGCGAAGCCACAGACCGATGCTCTACCAGCTGAGCTACGCTCACCACGGAGTGACTGGCAACAGTTTACGACACGCATCCAATAACTTCAACGCGGGACCAAGATGGGTACACTCGAAGAGCCGGCTAGCTGCGCGATGTCGAGAATGGTGGACGAGCCAGCGCGCATAACCACCGCGAGGGAGCGGGCATTGGTCAGTAGCCGCGAAAGATCTACAATGGGCCGATGCGGATTGCGGTGGGGTGCTTATTTGTTGCCGCCGCAAGCGGCGCCGTCGCGCCGGCTTCGCTCGGACTTCACGGTCGATATGGCGAGCCGGACTTGGAGCGTTTCACGGTGCAGCCCGGCATTGAGCTCACGGTGGAGTACGGTTCGGGCCATTCGGCGTGCCGCGTGTTGATTGAAGCGGCCCATCCCTTTTTCACTCCTGAAGAGAGCATTCCCCTGATGGCTCCCGGCACGGTGACGGAGATTCTGCAAGAGATTGCGCCAGTGCAGCTGCGTGGCATGAGTATCGGAACGAGCGTTTCATCAATGGGATGTGACGAAGCTCGGAGGACCGAGTATCAGGACTTGAGGATCGACCGCCAATGGAACAATTGTCTGGCACTGAAGCCGGAGCGTGAGGTGCGGGCCAAGATCCAGTACAAGCGGGACGTCTGCCGGAAGCCCGAAAAGCCGCAATGAGATTCTGGTGCGCGCCGCGGTCCAATTATCGCCAGGCGTGGCGGCGCTGCAAAAACGGCGCCGAAATCCAAATTCCTTCGCGCTAGCCGACTCTGCGATTCTTCTTCGGCGCTTCGGCGGTTCGTTCTTGTTTGCCGATTACGCGGAGTGGCGGACGCTTTTCGCCGCGCGCGGCTGGTTTTTCGGCCAGGCTTTTCTTCAGGGCTTCCATCAAGTCGATCACCGGGGCTCTTGCTACGTGCGGGACAGCGGTGATCTGGCGGCCGGCGGCTTTGGCGTCGATTAGTTCGCGCAGGCCTTGCTGGTAAGCGTCTTGATATTTTTCGGGCTGGAAAGGTGCGGCCAGGCTCTGGATCAACTGGAGCGCCAAGTTGCGTTCGGGTTCTTTGATTTCGCCCTTGGGCGGAGCGCTGGTGTCGGCTTGGCGGATTTCGTTGGAATAGAACATGGTATGGAGGGTCATGCCGTTGCTGTGCGGGCGCACGATGACGATGTGCTCGCGGCCGTGCATGGTGGCCTTGGCGATGCCCGCGTAGCCTGACTTTTTCATGGCTTCCAGCAGCAAGTGATAGGCCTTCTCGCCGCTTTCCTCGGGCGCCACGTAATAGGACGAATCGAAATAGAGCGGATCGATTTCGTCGATCTTCACGAATTCCAGAATTTCCATATTGCGCGCGGATTCCGGTTCGACGTTCTTGATCTCGTCTTCAGTGAAGAGCAGGTATTGGTCCTTCTCCACTTCGTATCCCTTTTCCACTTCGGAGCGCTCGACCATGCGGTTGCAGTGCGCGCAGAACAGCGGCTGCTTGAGCCGGGTGTGGCACACCGAATGAATTTGATTGAAGCTGATGCGTTCGGTGCGCGCCGCCGGCGACAGACGGATCGGGATCGACACCAAACCAAATGAAAGAAAGCCCTTCCAAGACGATGCAGGCATAGACCCCTCCACGAGGCTGGCCCATGCTACCCGCGTTGGCCAGGCAGGGCAAGCGAGAGAAAGGCTGTATTACAAACTTGGCAACACCTATGTTTTTTCGGCTGTTCGACACGAAATTAGCTGTGCGGAAGGTGAACATAGGCATTTTGGTTTGACGCCGCCGGTTCCATTACTGCTAAGAGCTTCATTACGATTTTTCCTGTGGAAAACGCCGCAATACACCTTTTCGGATGGTTACTTTAGGAGCATCGTAGTGGCGGCGTGTCGATATCAAATCGACACGTACAAGAAACGACAAGGAGATCTCCATTGAAATATACACTCACTACAGTTGCGCTTACGGCCGCTCTTGCCGCTGCAGCGACGCCTTTGGTGCGGAGCGCCGTCGCACGGCACGGGGACGGTTGGCAATCTAGCTCGTCACACCAGTTGGTTGCGGATGGAACGGAACCACCTCCACCGTGGCCGGACGGCAGCGGCGGTCCAACGGCGATCGGCGGGAAAGTAATCATTGCGGATGGAACGGAGCCACCTCCACCATGGCCGGACGGGAGCGGCGGACCAACGGCGGCCGGCGGGAAAGTGATCATTGCGGATGGAACGGAACCACCTCCACCGTGGCCGGACGGGAGCGGCGGTCCAACGGCAATCGGCGGGAAGGAAATCATTGCAGATGGAACGGAGCCACCACCACCATGGCCGGACGGGAGCGGCGGACCGACGGCAATCGGCGGGAAAGGGATCATTGCGGATGGAACGGAGCCACCTCCACCGTGGCCGGATGGGAGCGGCGGACCAACGGCGGTCGGCGGGAAGGTGATCATTGCGGATGGAACGGAACCACCTCCACCGTGGCCGGACGGCAGCGGTGGTCCAACCAAGCTGGCGGTGAATTCCTAACCAATTCGCCACAGGCGCGGAGAGCGCTTGCGGCGGAAGACCGAGCGGAGGGCGTATCATAGGGGGGGGGTTGTACATTTCGGTAAGTGTTGCTATGATACGCCCCGACCTCGGGCATTGTTAGACGTTCAGAATCGCGTTCGAAGGGGCGACGACGTGATGGAACTGGCCTTTTATATTTTGGTTCCGGTCTTGCTACTGGTGCTGGCGGGCAAGCTGCTCTGGCCGAAGCCCGAGCCGAAGCCCGCCCCGGCGCTGGCCTCCAATATTTCCGAGTTTCTACCGTTCCATCACCGGGAGTTTCCGGACGTCGAGCGGCGTCTCGCGGAGTATGGCGAAATCGGGCGCAAGGCGCGCAGCGAACGCCGCGCCGCCGCGCGCGCGTACCTGGAGTCTCTGCGCGCGGATTTTTTGCGGGTCGAGCGCCTCTTGAATCGCGCCGCCAAATTCCTTCCCGAAGTGACGGTGAAAGGGGAAAGCGAGCGCGTCCGGGTCGGGTTGAATTTCCGAATCGGATACTGGATCGCACGCCAACAGATTATCTTTGGGTTCGACGTGGCCGCGCGGTTGAAGGACCTGACGCAAAAAATTCAGACGCTTTCCGACTGGGCGGACACCGCCCTCGAACAGGTCGCGCGCGAGCATGGCCTGCCCGTTCTGCAATCCGACCTGAACCGCTAACTTCATGGAATTCCGGTTTCGCTTTCTCCTCGGATCCGGTTAGGAGCGGCTTGCGCCACTCCTGCCTGCGAACCCGGCCCAGGCGCCACCCGAGAGTGAACGAGCGGTTCGCCGCGCCATCGGCGAGTTCCCGGAGCCCGGCAAACGCCCGGTGGTATGATCCGCTTCTTCGAACATGCATCTGACCACGGCCCAAACCATCGTGTGGTATTCCGGACTCGCACTGGAATTACTGGTGTGCTTTTTCGCGCTGCGCCGGAAACTGTACCGCGAGTTTCCCATATTCACGGCCTACCTTTTTTTGGTAGCCGCGCGCAGCATTGTTGTTTTCGGCCTGTACCATTCGAGCGGCTTCCGGTCGCGGGCGGTGCTCTATTTTTACTGGATCACCGAAGTCCTGCAACTGTGCATGCGTTTGGCGGCCATCGGTGAGCTAGCGTGGGTGGTCTCGCGTCCGTATCCCGGATTCCGGGCGGTTTTGAAATGGGTACTGCCGGGCATCGCTCTGGCGCTGTTGTTGCGCGCCGGTTTCGCGGCGGCGCCGCGCGCGAGGTGGTGGCCGGGCAACGTGATCCTTGAGCGCGAACTGGAATTGACCGCCGCGGTGGTGCTCTGCGTTCTCTTGGCACTTAGCCGGCTGTACGAGGTGGAATTGCAAGCGCTGGTCCGATATCTTGCCGCCGGCTTGCTGTTCTATTCCTTATTTCAGGTGGCCAACAATATAATTTCGCAGCACCGGTGGCATTCGAATTTCCATGACTGGGCCGTGGTGCGTACCGGTTCCTTTTATGTTTCGCTGTTGATCTGGCTGGCCGGGTTGGTGATGGCGCAGATTCCGCTTCCGCGGGTGACGCCGGCGGATGTCGAGCAACAACGGGAGGTGATGAACCAAGGGACCGAAGCGATGGACAAAACGATGGAGCAGATGCGGCGGTTCCGGAAACGCCTGCCGTAAGTCAAAACACCTGCGCTAAGACTTGGGCTTGGGGAAAGGAATCGGAGGCGGCACTTTTCTGCCCGGGTCGAGCGGGGTGAGCCGAGCGCGGGCGGTGTCCGCCCAGGCGCCATTAGGGTCATATTTCAGGTAGAAGGCCCAATGTTCCTTAGCCAAGGCGTCCTCGCCGATTTTCTCGTAAGCCAACGCCAGGTTGAAATGCGCGTCGGCGTGCGCGGGCATGCCCCGGACGGCGCGTTTGAGCTGCACGATGGCGTCGGCGATTTCTCCCATCTCTTCCAGCACGCACCCGAGGTTATAGCGCGCCATCGGATTGGCAGGATCGATCTTCACCGCGGCCAGGAACGCCTGGCGCGCCTCTTCCCAGTGCGCCAACTGATAATGCGCCACTCCCAAGTTAATGTGCGCCTCGATCCACTCCGGGGCCATGCGAATCACCTGCTGGTAGGAGTAGATCGCTTCAGGAAGCTGTTCGACCTTTGCCTCGGACGCCAGACCAGCCTCGAACCACTCGGCAGGGGTGCGCGCCTCCATTTGATGCAAGGTAGCCGCAGCCTGGCCCAGAGGAAAGGGAAGCAGCCACTGGCGCGACAGGGGATTGAAAGGCTGATCGAAAATGCCGGCGCCAAGCACGATTACCTGCCGGGCGTGCTCGGTCAATTGCAGGCGGTCCAGCGGAATTTCCGTAACGCCGATTTCCTGCTCGATGGCGGCGAGAGCCTTTTGCACCCGCAGCGCCGGAACTTTTCTGTCGGTTAATCGCTTGATGGCCCGCAAGGCGAGCAAATCGCCAAAGCTGTAGAAGCGCTCGCCCCAGCGCGCCCGCGGATGCACCAGATGCAGGCGCTCCCAATAGCGAAGGTGCTGAACGTCCGAACCGACGATCCGGCTGGCTTCCTTACGCGTATATCGATCGGCTAGCGCGATTCTGGTCTCCCGCAGAGGATGGATTCACACGCACACACACCACCGCGCGCGTTTGCTCAACAAAGAATTATGCACCCTGTGTCAACTCCAGCACGGAGAACTTTGTGGGGGAATCTGCAAAAGCCGGGCGGAGTGTGCAGTTTTCGCCCGGTTTCGCGCGGACTGCCCATTAGCAGACAGGGTACAGCGCTGCCGCGTGTGGCGAAGGCCGTGCTAGGCTGCCAAGGGGAATCCTCTCACTACCATGCCTGCTGAAATCGCCGAGAAAAACAGTTTGCAGCGCCAGATCAACCTGCTACGGGTCGCGTTGGTGTCGTTGGCTCTGGCGATGTCAGTGACCGGCACCTACCCGCCGGAGAGAAGTGCGTGGCACCTCATGGTGTTCTACCTGCTGGTGGCGATGGCGGTAGTTGCGGTCGAGTTCGCTACCGGCAGCGCTTTGGTGTATCTGCCCCCGTGGCTGGATTTGGTCGTCGCATTATCGTTTCTAATCGCCCCTGCTTCCTACGGAGCGGCGTGCTGCCTGTTGTTTGTCTGCGTTTACGCGCTGGTGGCGACGGGCAAGCCCCGCCAGGCGCTCGCGGCGACGCTAGTCGGGGTGCTGGCGGCGCCACTGGCGGCGTGGCTCACGATCGTCCTCGATGCGCCGGTTCGCCGGGCGCTCGGCGCCCAATTGAGGTTCTCCGATATCGCCCCGTGGTTCGTAAGCGGCTTGGGTGTGCCGCTAACCGCCTGTGTGGCGTGGCTGCTGGGGGGGCGCGAACGGGCGCATGTGGCGCATCGGCGTCTGGTGGATAAGATCATCAGCGGGATCAATTTCGAGCGAGGTCTTTCGGAAGCGGTGCACCAAACCCTGGTTGATTTGGCGGTGGCGTTCGGATGCGAGGGCGCCTGCTTGATGTTTCAGGACGAAGAACTGGAGCGGCTGTACTTATGGAAGGCAAGCCCTGGGGAGCCGGAGGTGAAGCCACCAGAGACGTACCCGCAGGGGCGGGCCGATGCGCTACTGGCTGATTGCCTGGAAGTGAATGGCTGTTGGGAAGGGCTCGACGGCAAAATTGAAGGGTTTGGGTGGGACCGCCGAACCGGCGTAAGAGTGAAGAGCATGCCCCAGCCGCCGGCGTCGACGGCCATCGAATTTTCCGGGAAATCGTTGATGGCGGCGTCGATCGAAGCCGCAGGGCGTCCCAGCGGCCGGTTGGTGGTGGTGAATCCGCGCCGCAGGTTTCGCCCCGCGGACCTGCGCGAGCTGGAGTCCGTCGCCGAACAGGTGCAAGCGCCCCTGGAGAATCTGTTCCTGGCGCGGCACATGCGAGCGCGAGCCGTGGAATCGGAGCGCGGGCGGATTTCGCGCGATCTGCACGACAGTACCCTGCAAACGCTGCTCAGCTTCCAAATCCAACTCGACGTCCTGCGGCGGAAACTGCCCCAATTCACCCTCGAAAAGGTGGCCGAGGAGCTCGATTCGCTGCGGGAGATCGCAAAAACGGAAAACGACGACCTGCGGCGGTTCGTCACTGAAATGCGCCCGCTGCGGATCGAAAGCGCTGATTTGCGGGAGATGATGACCGGGTTTGCGCAGCGCTATCGCATGGAATCGGGGGTAGCATTGGACCTTTTCATCGAAGAAGGCGATTTGCGCGTTCCCGACCGGGTTTGCCGGGAACTCTTCCAGATATATCGTGAGTCACTCAACAACATAAAAAAGCATGCGAATGCCAGCCACGTCGTGGTAAAACTAGGGCAGGATGAGGCTAAGGTCTCGTTGGTAGTAGACGATAACGGCAGCGGATTCAGTTTCACCGGCCGCTATTCGAGCGAAGAACTTGATCGGTTGCGCTTGGGTCCCATTTCAATCAAAGAACGAACGCGCGGTATTGGCGGGGCGCTGACGGTGGAATCCAACCCGGGGCACGGGGCGCGTCTAACTGTTGAAATTCCATTGAGTTAAAATGACCAAGACGAAAGCAGTGGTGCGCATTCTTGTGGCCGACGACCATGCCATCTTCCGCGATGGATTGCGAAAGCTATTGGATGGCGCCGATGACGTGCAGATCGTCGGCGAAGCGTCCAACGGCAACGAATGCGTGAAGATGCTGGCGCGGCTCAAGCCGGATATTTTGTTGCTCGACCTGCGCATGCCGGAAAAAGACGGCCTCGGCGTGCTCGAGGAAATCAACTTCGATAGCGTGCAGACTCGCGTCATCGTGCTCACCGCCGCGGAAGACGACCGCGACGTGGTTCGTGCGATGCGCCTGGGCGCGCGCGGAGTTGTATTGAAACAGTCCGCCAGCGATCTATTGCTCAAGAGCATTCGCAAGGTGCACGACGGCGAAATCTGGCTGGATAACCGGATGACCGCGGAAGTGATCGACGCTTTCAAGAAATCCGCGGAAGCCGGGCAGCGCCGCGAGAAACCGTTGTTGAGCGACCGTGAAAAAGAAATCGTGCAACTGGTGGCGCAGGGCTTCCGGAACCGGGAAATCGGCGAGAAGCTTTTCATCAGCGAGCAGACGGTGAAGAACCACCTGCACAATATCTTCGATAAACTCGGTGTTTCCGACCGCTTGGAGCTCGCGTTGTATGCGATCCATCACCGGTTGATCGACCAGACCTAAGCGTTCGCACCCGACGCTAAACGCCAAGGGTTTTATATTTAAGCGGGTGTCGTGGCACAGCCAACTTGGCTGTGCAGGGCTAAACCGACAGCTCATCTCCGCCGCAAATCCGAGTACGTCCCGCGCACCAAAGTTTCCTAAGACCTAGCCAACGTTTCGACTCGTTCACGGTGAATCGCACTGGTTCAATGGTTTTATTTGCACAGCCAGGTTGGCTGCGCCACGACACCCGCTAAAAAATTACACGGCGCTTTGGCTTTAGACTTCCCTGAGCTATTCTCACTTGGTGGAGATGAGTTTCACCCCTTCCGTTTCTAAGCGTTTTCGCCGCATTGGACGCTGCCAGAGTTCCACACCGCACCACGGTTCCCACTGGTTGCTTCGCAACCCGCCGCGCTGGCGTGGCGCCGCCGGGCAATCCCGCGAGGCAGTGATGTTTTGGAGTTTCTTGTTGCTCGCGGGGCTTTTCGTCGTTACCGGCTTCTTATCGAAGATGTTTCATGCCCAACAGGCGAGTTTGTCCCGTCACTGGGCCGCGCAGGGTGAAGCTCGCCTGCTCAGCGGGGACGCTGCGGCCGCCATTGAGGATTATCGAAGCGCGCTGGTGTACGAGCCGGACGACCGGCAAAACGAATTTCGGCTGGCGCAAGCGCTGGCGGCCGCCGGGCGCACCGGGGAAGCCCAGGCGTATTTGGTCCGGTTGCTGGAGCTCTCGCCCGGCAACGGAGAAATCAATCGCGAACTCGGGCGCCTGGCGGTTCGCGCGGGCTTGGAGCCGGAAGCGATCGACTACTATCACGGCGCGATCAATGGTGCGTGGTCCGACCATCCCCGTCAGCAGCGCATCGCCGCGCGGGAGGAGTTGAGCTCCTTCTTGCTGAACGCTGGCGACACTACGCGCGCGGAAGATGAGCTGCTGGCCCTCGCCGCCACGGTGCCCGATGACGACACCACCGACGTCCTGCAAACCGCGGGTCTATTTGCCCGCGCCGGGAAACTGGACGGGGCGCTCCGCGAATATCAGATCGTCATCGCGCGCGATCCTGGTAATCCCGCGGCGCTCGCGGGCGCCGGGACCTGCGCCTTTCAAATCGGCGACTTCCGGGCCGCGGAAGATTATCTCTCCCGCGCGCAGCGGGAAGGCGATCGCAACGCCGCGGTATCGGACATGCTGGAAAAGATCCGGGCGGCGGCCGCACCCCCCAAGCGAGGCGCGAAGAAATGAGCGAAACCTCGCTGGAAACTCCGGGCGCCGGAAGCTCCGCGGAGCCCGCACTGCAGGGTATCCGCGGCGCGTCGCGAAAATTCTGGAAGGCCTGGCTGGGCGTCTTCCGCGCGATCCCCGAAACGCAATTTTTTCTACTGCTGGCTATCGTCATCGGATTGTTTTCCGGTTTAGTGGTGGTCTGCTTCCGAATTTGTATCGAGTGGACCAGCATTCTGTTGCTCGGCTCCGGCATCCATCCTTCGATACTGCGCACTTTGCTGGTTCCTTCGGCCTGCGGAATTCTAGTGGCCATTCTCGCGCTGCGCGTTTTCCCCCGCGTGCGCGGCAGCGGTGTGAATCAGACCAAAGCGGCGGTGTACATCTACGACGGCTACGTGCCATTCAGCACGGTGATTGGAAAATTCATCACCTGCGCGCTGGCCATCGGCAGCGGCCAGAGCCTGGGACCGGAGGATCCCGCGCTGCAGATGGGCGCGGGCATCGCCTCCAAGCTAGGGCGCGGCCTGCATCTCTCGCAAGAGAAACTGCGTCTGATCGCCCCGGTGGGCGCCGCGGCGGGTTTGGCCGCGGCGTTCAACGCGCCGGTTTCCGCGGTGCTTTTCGTCATCGAAGAAGTGATCGGGAATTGGAGCGGCGGCGTATTGGGTGCGGTGGTATTGGCCGCGGTTTCCAGCGTGGTGGTGATGCGGCGGTTCATGGGCAGCGCAGCGCTCTTCCGGATTCCGCCCTTCGAACTGCAGCATCCGGCCGAGTTGCTGGCGTTTGCAGTGCTGGGCATCGTGGGCGGCGGGGCTTCACTGATCCTGGTGAAATTCATTGCCTGGGCACGGCCGCGATTGATGGCTCTTCCCACGTGGTCCCGTTATCTGCAACCGGCCGGCGCGGGGCTGCTGATCGGGATCATCGGAATCTGGCTCCCCCAGGTGATGGGGGCGGGCTATCCGATCATCGACCAGGCGCTTCACGATCAATACACCTGGAAAATGCTGCTGTTGCTCGGCGCCTTCAAAATCCTGGCCACCGGATTCTCGTTCACCAGCGGCACCCCCGGCGGTATGTTCGCGCCCACTCTGTTCATTGGAGCCATGATTGGCGGCGCGGTTGGCGGCATCGAACATATTTTCTTTCACCGCCTCACCGGTTCGGTGGGCGCTTTTGCTCTGGTGGGAATGGGGACGCTATTTGCGGGTTTCCTGCGCATCCCGATTACCTCCGTGTTCATGGTGATCGAGGTGTCTGGGAACTACTCGGCGATCCTGCCCGTGATGATCTCCAACGGAATCGCCTATTTAATCTCGCGGCACTACCAAAGCGTTCCGTTGTTCGATATGCTCTCCCGGCAGGATGGGGTGGTGCTGCCTTCGGTGGAGGAGCAGCGCGAGCGAGTGAACCTGCGGGTGGAAGACGCCATGCGCCTCCCGGCCGAAGATGCCCAGCGCGAAGGCGAATGTTTCGAAGAGGCGGTCCGAAGGGCGACGGCCGCCAAAAAAGGGAATTTTCTGGTGCGGCTTACGTCCGGTGAATGGGCCATAGTCGAGCCGGGGGCCCTGGAGCAACTGGCTGCCGCCTCGTCCGGCCCGGTATCCGAGTCGCAAATTGATACGCGTCGGCCTCCAACGCTACATCCGGACCAAACTTTGGAGGAGGCGCTCCACTCCATCCAGGATTGGGCGATCCTGCCGGTGGTGAACCGCGCGGACTTGCGGCGGCTGGAAGGGGTCCTGGCGCTCGAAGACGTGCTGGCGGCGTATCGTAAGCGCGGGGCGGCCTAGCGTTCAAGTATCTTATAATAAATGGCTTATGGAAAATTGTCCCCAAGAGGTAGCAGTACTTAGGTACTGAATTTCATCATGAGAATTGAGTCTATCGCGCTATTGAGACAAAGAGCAGGTGAGTCTATTCTCAAATGGAATCTTGGGAGGATTCTATTCGTGGGCCACAAAGAGAGACGTTCGACAAGACGCTTCATGATGCGCTTACCGCTGATGGTGCGGTGGACCGATGAACGAGTGGTAGGCGAAGCCTCGACGGAGTCTCGGGAAGTGAGTTCCCGTGGCCTGTACTTCTATCTTCCCAAAGGCCTGCGAAGCGGGTCTCCTGTCGAAATTGTAATGACCCTGCCACATGAACTAACCCAGGCGGGCCCGGTACGGGTCCGATGCTTAGGACGGGTGTTGCGCACCGATACCCAAGATCAAGGCGAGTTCGGAGTAGCTGCCGCGATCGAACGGTATGAGTTCATGCGCAACAGCGAGTCGGCAGCCTAACGGTTTTCTTGCCCTACCACTGCGGAGATGGGCGAGAAATGGCCGGGAGGCTTGGCCCCCTCAGCGAAGCCCCCGGCTTCATTTTGGGATAGTGGCAGCGCTTGGCGTATCGTGACGCCGCGCTTTTCGATGGATGCCGTTGGCATCGGATCGACTGCGTGGGCACACGTTTCCGCGAGCGCTGTATTTCCGCGAAATTCTTAGTATTTAGTCAGGGTGCTGCGGGAACCACGCCGCAGGCTGGCGACATTAGCGCGCCAGCTTGTGGATCCAACTTTCCAGAACTTTTTGGCTCTCCGAACTGATACTGACGAAGGCGATCCCGTTTCCCATGGCGGTGTGGGTGTAGACTGCCCGGCCGTCGGCTTCGAAGATCTGATCTTCCTTTTTGACGCGGAGGTGAACGTCCGTACCTGTCGCGAGGGCCACGGTAAGGTCGACAAAGCAGCCGCCCATCGCCAGCTCGGTCACCCGTGTTTCGTAGTGCGTGCCCGCCGAGCGGTCGGTGAGTTCACAGTCCGCGAAGAAAATATACCGGGTATGAACGCGCCGATCCTCCGGGCGTGCGGACTTGCGCCGGTCAGGCTTTTTGAAATCACCCTTGCGATAGACTTCAACCATCTGCACCTGCCCGGTGCCGGGTTATATCGTGAATCTGTAAGGACAGCGGGCACCCCGAAGTAAAGATAACCCTAATGATGTGAGCGTTACAAGCATCCCGGCGGCAAAGGTGTCAAATAACTACCCACCAACAGCCGTTCGCGTGCATCTAGTGGTGACAGATACGCGCCACGAACCATCGCGGGCGGCGAAATTGTCCCCCTCAGGCTCAAAATGGTAGGGAATCCCGCTCTACAACCATGCTCACGGACTTGCGCCCATGCCCACACGACGCACCCATCTACTCGGACTCGCTTCGGTTGTCGTAGCCGCGACGGCAGCCCTGCTCTGCCAAGCCTCCCCGCCGGCCCGTAGCGATCAAACCGCTCTGGCTCAACAGCCCAAGATTGCCAGCCACCACGCGCCGATTCTCACCCAATTTGGATTGCAGTTTCGGGATATGAATCGGAACGGCCAAATTGACGGCTACGAGGATTGGCGATTGCCGGTCGACATGCGGATTGCGGACTTGGTGTTGAGGATGACTCTCGAGGAAAAGGTGGGCCTGATGTTGCACCCTTCCGTCGAGAACTTTATGGGACCAGACGGCGCGGTGCTCGATCAAGCAGCCAGTGGCGGCGGCGCGGCAGCCAGTCCGCTGGGTGCGGAGCGGCAGTTTCATGCCTCGCCCCGTGATTTGATTCTTGAGCGCAACATCCGTTGGATGCAAGTGCGCGTCTCGGACCGGCCGGAAGTCGCGGCACGCTGGGCCAACAATTTGCAGGATCTGGCCGAAAGCTCGCGGTTGGGCATTCCGGTGGTGCTCAGCTCGCAGCGCAGGGATTTCCCACGCCGGGTGGACGATAGCGGGGGCAACGGGCCGCCCGCCGTGTCATGGTCCGCGCCGGCCGCTGGCTCGACTTCAAAGAGCGCTCCGCACTGGCCCGATCCAATTGCGTTTGGCGCCATGGGTGATCCGGAAGCGGTCCGCCAATACGGCCAAATCACCAACCGCGAATACCGCGCCATGGGCATCCGCGTCACGCTCGGACCGCAAGCCGATGTGGGCACCGAACCCCGTTGGAGCGGCATCAGCGGAACGTTTGGCGAGGACGCCAAGCTCGATGCCCAGCTGGTGAAAGCATACATTGAGGGTTTTCAGGGTGCGCAGCTCGGTCCCGACGGTGTGATGACCGTAACGAAATACTGGCCAGGGCAGGGCGCGATGAAAGAGGGCCTGGATCCTCATTTCGAATACGGCAAACTCGAAGTCTATCCCGGCAGAAATTTCGGTTACCAGGTGCTGCCGTTCCTGGCCGCGTTTGCAGCGCATACCGGCGGGGTGATGCCCGGAAGCGCGATCCCGGTGGGCATGGATTCGGTGGGAATGAACTTCTCGAAGAAAATTCTCGGGGATCTATTGCGCATGCAATACGGCTACGACGGTATAGTGATGACGGAAAGCTCGAGCGCAACGCCGTGGGGCGTGGAGGAACTGTCGGCCGCGGAACGAACGCACCGGATGGTGGATGCAGGTGTGGATCAGATTGGCGGCGAGGATGATCCGCGGGCGATTCTAGCGTTGGCGCAGGAAGGCGCCATTTCGCAAGGACGGCTGGATGCATCGGTGGCCAGGATTCTGCGGCCCATGTTTGAGATGGGGCTGTTTGAGAATGCCTACGTCGATCCCGTCCATGCGGCGCCGGCGGCAAGCAGCTCGGAATCGGTGGAAGCCGCCGAGGCGGCCCAGAGAAAATCGATCGTGCTGTTGAAGAACGATAAAGCGCTGCTGCCGCTTTCCGGGCCACGGAAGATCTACGTCGAGGGAATGAGGAAGGATGCTGCCGGGAAGTACGGGACGGTGGTCGGCGACCCCAAGGAAGCGGACATCGCGATCGTCGAGGTGAGCGCGCCATACGCGGTGCATCCCGGCGCGGAGGGTGCGGCGAGATTGGTGCATGAGGGCACGCTGGCCTACGCCGGAGCCGAAAATGCGTCCTCGCTCGACGCGATCCAGCGGGTGGCCGCATCTGGCAAGCCCACCATCGTGTGCATGTACATGGACCGTCCCGCGATCCTGTCGGAGTTCATCGACAAAGTCGCGGTGGTACTCGCGCACTTCGGCTCGAGCGACGAAGCGCTACTGGATATTATTTTTGGGCGCTATGCCGCTACCGGGAAATCTCCGTTTGATATTCCCCGGGACATGATGTCGGTGCGGCGCCACCGCGAGGATGTACCGCATGACGTGGAAAATCCGCTATTCCGGTTCGGATTCGGGCTATCGTTTGAGGCCGTTCGCGAAAGACCGCCGAGCGATCGCCACGGAAATAAATGAGCGCTGGCGCGGGGAAAATGGCGTAGCGGCGGCGCTATGAATCCGGAATAGCGCTTTCGGGAGCGGCGCGCTTTTTTTCTGAGATCTTTTTCGCAATTGCTGCAATCAGTTCCGGGCCAAAAGACGGCGTCACGTATACCTCTCCTCGCATCACCGCCTCCAGCGTGGCCAGCATCTCGTTGCCGGGGTCGGTTTTTACCACGTAGCCGGTGGCCCCGGCGGTTAGACCAGTGCGAATCAGGGCCGCGGATTTGTGCAGCGTGTGCAATACGATTCTTACGTTTGGAAGCGCCGCGTGGATCGCCCGGGCGGCCGCGGTGCCGCCCATTCCAGGCATCGAGACGTCCATGATCACGACGTCTGGATTCAGCCCTTGCGTAACGCGACGGGAGGCCGCTGCGCTATCGGACT
>Ga0302324_100015953_pt1 | contig 15022 bp, 9 predicted proteins | sample Palsa_T0_1_FD_201949 | JGI IMG/M metagenome (GOLD analysis project Ga0302324, IMG submission 201949) | Peat permafrost microbial communities from Stordalen Mire near Abisko, Sweden - Palsa_T0_1 | ecosystem: Environmental > Terrestrial > Soil > Palsa > Peat permafrost | place: Sweden: Abisko...
CGACCGGCTCAATCGTCAGTGTCTTGAGCTGCTGCGCCGTGGGTATGAACGTACCGGATGGTGGCGGCGGAGCCTCGGCAGCGGTGCTGCGCCCAATGTGAGCGACAAGATAGAAGACCGCCGCGATTGCGACCACGCCTAAAGTAGCGATGCCCAGCACCGCGAGCTGGCGCTGCGTCGACCAACCCACCCTTCGGACAGGGCCCGTGCTCGAATTGCTGCTCTCCGTCATCTGCGGTCAGGCCACGTCGCGAGTCGAGCTCAGCTGTGCGTTGAGCGCCGACGCACGCACCGGCAAGCGCACGACGAACGTCGATCCCACGCCTTCGAGACTCTCCGCGAACACCTCGCCCTGATGCAGCGAGACAACGATGGCGACCAGATGCAGGCCCACACCGGTGCCTGCGATTCCCGTCGCATTGGCACCGCGAAAATATCGCTGGAAGAGTCGATCGCGGTCTCGTGCGGGAATTCCAATGCCGTGATCGCGCACCTGCACGACAAGCTCGCCATTTTCCTGCCTGGCGTCGACCTCGATCGGACTGCCGGGTGCAGAGTATTTGATCGCATTGGAGATCAGATTGCTGAAGGCATGAAACAGCAATTTCGGATCACCGTGGATGATTGCCGGCAGGTCCTCGAAATGCTCCGAGATGTTGACACCTCGATTGGCTTCGCGGTGCGTCTGGCACGCGTCGCGCAATAGCGCCGCGGGCTCCAACCCGGCCGGGTGAAACACCGCCTGCCCATCCAGTAGTCGCGTAGCCCCGAGCAGGCTGTCCATGATGTTGGTCATGCGTTGCACGGCGCTGCGTATGCGCGCGCCTCGGTCTGCGATCTCAGCCGGGTCGAGCCGCTCACTCAATTTAATGAGCCGCTGCGCGTGGCCGTCGATGATGGTCAAAGGCGTGCGGAACTCGTGCGAGGTCATGGAGACGAAATTTCGCTGCTGAGCCGTCAACCGCTGCTCATTCTCGAGCGCATCCTCCAGCGTCGCGGCTTGCTCGATCAATCGACGCTGGCTGTTCATGAGCGCCACCGCATTATCGCGAAACACGACCACGGCGCGCGCCATCTCGCCCATTTCATCGGCACGCTGTGCGCTGGGTATCTGGACGTTGGTATCGTGCTGGGCCAGCGCGCGCATGCGATGGGCCAGCTCGAGCAGCGGATTGAGTATCGAGCGAGTGATATAGATGATGACTCCGAGCAATAGCAACACGGCCGCTGACATCGCCGAGACGATCAGTCCGCGCGCGTGCCGGTATGTCGCCGCTGCACTGGCGCTCGCCTGCGCCGCCTCGGCGACCGTCTGATCGGTCAGTCGGGCCAGTGTGTCGCTGGCGATGTCGAACGCGTGGCGCGACGCGGTCATATAGAGGGTGACACCCTCACGAGTGTGGCCCGCGCGAGCGAGCTCCAGCACCTGCGCGGCGACATTCTGATAGTCGCGCCATTGTTTGGCGAATTGCGCGTAGAGCGTGCTCTCGGTGGCCCCGTGCGGCACGGCCGCGTAGGCACGCTGGCTGCGCTCAACGGTCTCGCCCAGCGCGAGGATCTCCTGGTCACTCGCAGCCAGCTCCAGCGGCGTCGTGGACAGCAGGTGGCCGCCCTCGGCCGTGCGATAGTCCGACATATAGTTGCTGACATCGCCGAGAATGCGCGTGGCCTGCAGCCAGTGATTGCGGATGACCTCGGAGACGCGGTTGACATCGGCCAGGCGCGCGACGCCAAAGACACCCAGTCCGAGCACGAGCAACAGCAGGATCGCGAACACCGCGTACAGGCGCGCACGAATCGAATGCGATTGCAGCGAACGCGCCGGCTGCGCCGTGGCGGCGCGCTCGGGCCCGGTAGTGATAACAGAATCCACGGGGACTCAGGGTTGAATGAGTCGACCGGATGCCGCCTTCACGACCGCTTCCGTGCGAGTCGAGACGTTGAGCTTCCGACAGGCATTTTCGATATGGAAATCCACGGTGCGCTTGGCCAGCCCCAGGATCGTCGCAATCTCACTGGATGTCTTGCCTCGCGCCGACCAGGTCAGGCTCTGCGCTTCGCGCTCATTGAGCGCCACATCGCGCGACCAGACCTGATCGCGCGCGACGTGGCTGAGGCGCGCCTCGATGATCGTGGCGAGGATCTCAAAATCGATAGGCTTGGTGACATAATCATCAGCCCCGAGGCGGCGTCCCTTGAGCTCGGTATCGCGGTCCGCGAGCGCCGTCATGAATATGAACGGCACAGCCTCGAATTTCGGGGTCAGCGCCGTCAGGTTTTCCAGCACTTCGAATCCGGTCATGCCCGGCATATTGATGTCGCACAGCACCAAGTCGACATTCATCTTGAGAATCGCGCGATAGCCGGAATGCCCATCGAGCGCGATGGTCACGACGTAGCCTCGGTCGCGCAGGTCCTCAGCGATCAGAACGGCTGTCTCCGGATCGTCCTCGATGCACAGTATTTTCTTAACCTGGCCCATTTCAGTGCGTGATATCGATCCTAACACGGTCGTTGCGAGCGCTGCAGTTGCGAGCGCCGCGCCATCGGCGCGATTCAGCATTGTGAGCCCGGTCACCTCAACGTGGAACTGTGATTTATGTCAGTGCACTGCGATTCTTCACAGTGGTCGTCGCTCACCGCTTAAAAGTGGAAAATCGCATCCGCCGCGAGCATTGCCTGGTTGCGCTTGCCACCGGTGTTCTCCAGCGTGCCGCCGTCGGGCAGGGTGCAGCTGGCGCCGGCACTCGCGGGCTCGAAACAGGGATTGTCGTACGCGTAGCCCGTGATCGAAGCTTTCGGCGCGCTGAGCTCGCGCTCGAGGCGCAGTTCGGGCCGCAGCTCGAGCGCATCACCTAGCCAATGCGTGTAGCTGAGATCCAGTTCCAGAAAAGTGCCTTTGAAGCCCGTGCGCTGGCCGGTTGAATCCGCGAAGTAGTCCGTGCGCCAGGTCCAGATATCGTGCGCATCGTGCTGGTAGTTCAGGTAGTTGATGATGGACCATTCGTGCGAGGTGCAATAGACCTGAGCCGTGTTGGCGCATTGCGCACCCGACGGCGCGCCGATGTTGTACTCCGGCGGCGGAAAATCCGCGGCCAGTATGGCGGCCCCCTGCGCGTTGAGGACATCCGGGGTCTGCTTTTCCCACATGTAATAGACCTCGGTATCCGTGTGCCAATGCTCGTTGATCTTGTGGTACCAGGTGGCCACAGCGTGCTGGATGTTGTTCCAGCCGAACTTCTGATTGTTCAGTCCGTTCATGCAGGGATAGAACGCGTCCCTGCCGGAGTTCGTGGTGTAGATCACGCAGGCTGCCGGTGTTAATTGCCGCAGTCCCTTCGCGAATGGACTGATGTCGTTGCCGGACGAGACCTCGAGCTGCAGCTTCCAGTTGCGGCTCAGCATCGTGGTCGAGACGATACCGTTCTGCGTATAGGGATCGTAGGTGTACAGCAGCGAGTGACTGTAGGTGATGTTGTTGGGTGCGAGCTGCGCCTCGATGTCCGGGATGGAGATATAGCGGCCAATGCGCAGATTCTCTCCCTGGAAGAAATGCGCAAAATAGAAATCGAGGTAATACATCGTCGGATCGAAGCCATAGAGTCTTCGCTCTTCGGTGTATTGATAGCTCAGGATGTCATTCGCAAACGTGTACTTGTAGTCGGTGCCTGCCAGCAGCACTATGCGAAAGCCCCAGTCGTTATGCGTCGTCTGCACTTCATCGGCGGTGCGCTCGAAGTAGAGCGCGGCCTGATCGAGCTGGATCGTGTTGGGCTGGTACGAATAGGCCGCCGGGTAGTTGCCGCCCGTACCGCTGTATTTGTTGAATTGAGAGCTCGAGGTACTGATGTTGGCGCCGGGCTCAATCCAGCCATAGATGGTAACGCGGCTGTCCTTCCAGGCCTGGCCGTGCGGACCGCAGTAGAGCGCATCCATCAGAGCGTTGGAGTATAAGTTTTCGTAGCCGATGATCTCGGTACCGCCTTCGTTGTAGACCGAGTACGGCCATGGCGGATTACTCACCGGCGGATCTGGCAGGCCCTGGCGCACGCCCGGGGTGCCGGCAGGCGCCGCGGCGTCCGCGGCCGGAGCCGGTGCGTCATCCGGAAATAGATGCGACTTGTAGCTCTGGCCGAGCCGCTGCCAGAAGCCGGTCGCCTCCGAGCCCTTGGCGCAGCCATCGACCGGTCCGCTATCGGCCTGCGCCGCGGCTGAACCCAACGCAAAAACGCCAAGCGCCAGGACGCAGCAGGATGAGCGGACAGTGCCAAAGCAGTCGTTCAAAATCTTCACTCCAATAGGCTGCCGACAAGCTATCCGCGGGGACGTTAAAAGTCCGTAAAGAAAGGCAATCTTGACTGGGCGGCGTGTGGCATTTGACAGCCGCAGCCTCAGGTCGAAAGATAGGCTATGCTGGATCAATCCCAAGACAATACCGCAGCGGGCTGGCATGCGCGCGCGCGCGCCGTGCATCCTTCCGCCCTCGCGCTCATCAACGGCGCGCTCGTGCCCGCGCAAAGCGGTGAGACCTTCGAGTGCATTTCGCCGATCGACGGGCGCAGGCTCGCGAGCGTGGCGGCCTGCGACCGCGCCGATGTCGATCTGGCCGTGGCCGCGGCCCGCGAGTGCTTCGAGCGTCGCGACTGGTCGGGGCAGTCGCCCGCGGCGCGCAAGCGCGTGCTATTGAATTTTGCACAGCGGGTCGAGGCCGCGGGCGAGGAGCTGGCGCTGCTCGAGACGCTCGATGTCGGCAAGCCGATCCGCGACAGTCTCGGCGTCGATGTAACGGCGACCGTCACCTGCCTGCGTTGGTACGCGGAGGCCATTGACAAGATCTACGATCAGATCGCGCCGACTGACGCGGCCTCACTGGCGCTGGTCACGCGCGAGCCGGTGGGCGTGGTCGGAGCCATCGTGCCGTGGAATTTTCCGATGCTGATGGCGGCCTGGAAGATCGCGCCAGTGCTGGCCGCCGGCAACTCGCTCGTGCTCAAGCCCTCGGAGAAATCCCCGTTGAGCGCGATCCGCCTGGGCGAGCTCGCGCTCGAGGCCGGATTGCCCCCTGGCGCCCTGCAGATCCTGCCCGGCTACGGCCAAACCGCGGGCGCCGCACTGGCCGCGCACCAGGATGTCGATTGCATCACCTTCACGGGCTCGACCGCGACCGGCAAGAGCGTCATGCAAGCCGCGGCGCAGTCCAACCTCAAGCGCGTCTCGCTCGAATGCGGCGGCAAGTCCCCCAACATCGTCATGGCCGACTTCGAGGATCTGGATCGCGTGGCGCGCATCGCCGCCTATGCGATCTTCTTCAACCAGGGCGAGATGTGTTCGGCCGGCTCGCGGCTGCTGGTGCAGGAGTCCATCCGCGAGCCGTTGCTCGAGCGCATCGCGCAGATTGCGCGCACGATGAGTCCGGGCGATCCGCTCGACCCCGATACGGTGCTCGGGGCGATGGTCGATGAGATTCAGACTCAGCGCGTGCTCGATTACATCGCTTCGGGCCGCAGCGAGGGCGCGCGCCTGGCGCTTGGCGGTCAGCGCGTGCGTCGGGAGAGCGGCGGCTGCTATATCGAGCCGACCGTGTTCGACGACGTCAGACCGAGCATGCGCATCGCGCGCGAGGAGATCTTCGGTCCGGTGCTCGCTACGCTAAGCTTTCGCGACCTCGATGAGGCCCTGCGGCTCGCGAACGATGTCAGCTATGGTCTGGCCGCGGCGGTCTGGACCCGCGACCTGCGTCTTGCACACCGCGCCGCGCGCGCGCTGCGCGCCGGGGTGGTCTATGTCAATTGCTACGATGCCGATGACATCACGGTGCCATTCGGCGGCTACAAGCAGTCGGGCTTCGGGCGCGACAGATCGCTGCATGCCTTTGACAAATACACTGAGCTCAAGACGACCTGGATCGACCTGACTTGACCTCGCTGCCCATGGAGCAGCAATTCTTCGCCACTGCGCCGCGTGGCTTCTCCGATCTGCTCGCGCGTGAGCTCGCGCGGCTCGGCGCCAGCGCTATTCAGGAGCGCAGCACCGGCGTGCGCTTTCGCGGCCCGCCCGAAGTCGGCTATCGGGCTTGTTTATGGTCGCGCATTGCCAGTCGCATATTACTCGAGCTCATCGAATTCGACGCAGGCGACGCCGAGGCATTCTACCGTGGCGTGATGGGCTGCGACTGGGCTGCGCATATCGATCCGGCGCGCACGATCGCCTGCGAATTCACCGGTACCAGCCCGTTCATCACGCACACGCATTACGGCGCGCTGCGGCTTAAGGACGGCATCTGCGACAGGCTGCGCGCGGACTGCGGCGCGCGGCCCGATGTAGCGCTGGTGCGCCCGGCCGTACGCATCATCGCTCACGGCCAGGGCGCACACATCACGCTCTCGATCGATTTGGCCGGTGAGGGTCTGCATCGGCGCGGTTATCGCATTGAGGCCGGTGAGGCGCCGCTGCGCGAGAATCTCGCCGCAGGCCTGCTGTTGCGCGCGCGTTGGGACGAGTTTGCGGCGCAGGGTGCGGAATTCCTCGATCCGTTGTGCGGTTCGGGCACATTGGTGATCGAGGCGGCATTGATTGCAGCCGAGCGCGCCCCGGCGCTGCAGCGGGATTATTTCGGGTTTCTGGGTTGGCGCGGCCACGACGCAGCACTCTGGCAGCGTCTGCTCGATCAGGCGCGCTCGCTCGCTCGTGCCACGGTTGCCAGCCTGATCCGGGGCAGTGACATTGATGCGCACGCTCTGGCTATCGGTGCGGCCAACGCCGAGCGCGCCGGAGTCGGCGCACTGGTGCGCTTCGATAAGCTCAGTCTTGGGCAGGTGCAGCCCCTGAGCAGCGCAGGCGGGTTGATTTGCACCAATCCCCCATATGGCGAGCGCCTCGGCGATGTCGCGCAGGCGCGCGAAGTGCATGCCGAGCTCGGTCGCGTGCTGCGCGAGCGTTTTGCCGGGTGGGAGGCTGCAATTCTCACGCGTGCCGGGGATATGGCGCGCGAGCTGCACCTGCGCAACTACCGGGTACACGAGGTCTACAACGGCGCCATTGCCTGTCGGTTCCTGCGCTTCGATCTGGCTGCGCCCGGCAGTGCCGATAGCGCAGCAGTGCGGCACGAGCGTGCGGCTGCCGCGCCATTGAGCCCCGGCGCACAGATGTTCGCCAACAGGCTCGAGAAGAATCTCAAGCACCTGGGCAAGGCAGCACAGCGCGCGGCGGTCAGCTGCTACCGGCTCTACGATGCTGATATGCCGGAATATTCGTTCGCCATCGACCGCTATCTGGCGAGCGAAAGCGAGGCGCTGCACCTGCATGTACAGGAGTATGCCGCGCCCAAGGAGATAGCAGTCGAGGCGGCGCGCCGGCGCCGAGCCGAGGTGCTGGTGGCTTTAGCGCGCGTTTTCGAGCTTCCTCCCGAGCGCATTCACCTGCGCCTGCGCGAGCGCCAGAGCGGCGCGGCGCAATATCAGCGCTTGCACGCCACCGGCCGCGCATCGAGCGCCGGGGGCGCAGCCGATCCATCAGGGGCAGCGCAAGCGTCGGGCCCATCGGGCGCGGGCTCGAGTGCTATCACGGTCGATGAGGCTGGATTGAAGTTCCTGGTGAACCTCGAAGAGCATCTGGATACGGGTCTGTTTCTCGATCACCGGCTCACGCGCGCACGCCTGCGCGAGCAGGCGGCGGGGACGCGCTTCCTGAACCTGTTCTGCTATACCGCGAGTGCGACCGTGTACGCAGCCGCCGGCGGGGCCGGCGAGAGCCTCAGCATCGATCTATCAAACCGCTACCTGGACTGGGCAGCACAAAACTTCGCGCTCAATGGACTCGAGCCGGCGCGCCATCGCCTGGAGCGCGCCGATTGCCGCGAGTGGCTGCGTGCGGCCATGGACGGCGCGCAGCCGCGTACATTCGAGCTGATATTCCTAGATCCGCCGACCTTCTCCAATTCCAAGCGCATGCAAGGCGTGCTCGACATCCAGCGCGATCACCCCGAGCTGATTGACTCCTGCATGCGGCTGCTGGCGCCGGCCGGCCTGCTCGTGTTCTCGACCAATGCACAGCATTTTCGCATGGACGATGATCTGCCGCGCCGCTTCGATGTGCGCGATATCTCGGCGCGGATGCTGCCGTTCGATTTCGCGCGTCATCCGCGCATTCATCGCTGCTTTGAAATCAGGGCGCGCCTCGCCCAGGACAAACTAGCGCTATAGCGAGTCTTTGTCGGCGGCTGCGCGCTTAGCGGCTTCCGCCTCCTGCGCAGCCTGGAGCTTATCCTTCACCTGCTGCTCGATCTGCTGGCCTTGACGGGCCTCCTCGGCCTCGCTGGCCGCGCCAGCTGCGGTGGTGGCTGAAGTGCCGACCAGGCCACAACCCGTGAGCCCTGTCACGAGTGTGAGTATCACGAAAGACATCAACGCCGTCGCGCCGCGGCGGGGGCGGCTACGAAGGCTAAGCAGCGATTGCAGGCGAAACATCGGTGCAGATCCTCTGAGAGTGTTGGGTGTATCTTGCGCGTATGGACGCTTTGCCGCCAGATGCCGCACGTTCCGGGGCCGGATACAGTGTCGCGTTGGTGCTGCCCGGGGGTGGCGCACGCGCGGCGTACCAGATTGGCGTACTGCGCGCGATTGCCGAATTGCTGCCCGATGCGCCCAATCCCTTTCCAATCATCGTCGGGACCTCGGCCGGTGCGGTCACCGCCGCGGTGCTGGCTACCGAGGCCTATCAATGGCAGCGCGCGGTCGCAGGACTGGAATCAGTATGGGCTGGCTTTCACGTGGATCAGGTGTTTCGTGCCGACACGCTCAGCATGCTGCGCTCAGGATCGCGCTGGCTGCTCTCGCTGGTGTCGGGCGGTCATCTGCTGCGGCCCCCACGCGCGCTGTTCGACAATACGCCGTTGCGCGAGCTGCTGGAGCGCAATATCAATTGGGCACATCTGCGACGCAGCGTACGGGTCGGAGCGTTGCGCGCCCTGGCGATATGTGCGACCAATTACAGCAGCTCCGTATCGGTCGCTTTTTTCGACGGTGACAGCAGCGTTGCCGAGTGGAAACGCCAGCAACGTGTGGGCCGGCGCGAATCATTGACGCTCGATCATGTGATGGCCAGCATGAGCATTCCTTTCCTGTTTCCGCCGGTGATGCTCGACGGTGAGTTCTATGGCGACGGTGCGCTGCGCCAGCTATGGCCTTTGAGTCCGGCCATACACCTAGGCGCCAACCGACTGTTGATAATCGGCGTGCGCGCACAGGACGATTCAGGGGTAACCCCCAGGCTGACCGCGGCGGCGCCCACGCCCGGACAGATCTTCGGCTACATGCTCGATACGCTGTTCATGGATCAGTTCTACGCTAACATTGAGCACGTGACACGACTCAACAGGGTGAGCGAAGTGGCGCCCCAGGCCATGCCGGATGTGCATAAGATCTCCACGCTGATGATCGCGCCCAGCGAGGATCTGCGCTTGATCGCGACGCGTTACCTTAAGACCATGTCGCGCAGTCTGCGGGCCCTGTTGCGCGTGATTGATGCACGCGGTAGCGCCGGCGCAGAGCTCGCCAGCTACCTGTTGTTCGAAGACTGCTATACGCAGGAGCTCATCGCGCTCGGGCGCCGCGACGCGCTTGCCCAGAGCAGCGAGTTGCTGAGCTTCCTGTGCAGCGAGCGGCTCGAAAACACGATCAAGCTGCCGGCGCTGCGCTGAGACTTTGAGTTAGCCGCATCTGCCCTGCGGCCGGAGGATCGACCTCATGACAAATGCAGCCATTGCAGCCGGCGCGAGCATCTTGCTGCCGGTGTTGCTCGCGGCTTCGACGGCACTGGGTGGCACACCCTCGGGCCTTGCGGTGACGCCGATGACGCCCGATGGCGTGCCAAGTTATGACGAACTTCGGCCGCAAGCCGATTTTATCAAGCGCGTGGAGATGATTCCGATGCGCGATGGCGTCAAGCTCTACACCGTCATCGTAATGAAAAAAGGCACGAAGGACGGGCCGATTCTGCTGTCGCGCACGCCGTACGATGCCAAGCATTCGACGGCACGCATCAAAGGCCAGTCGATCACCGACATCCTGCCCGCGATGGATGCCGAGTTCGTCGAAGACAACTACGTTCGCGTCTACCAGGACATCCGCGGTGAACACAATTCCGAGGGTCTGTTCGTGATGAACCGCCCGATTGTCGGGCCACTGAACGATACCGGCATCGATGAGTCGACCGACGCCTACGACACGATTGACTGGCTGGTCAAGCACGTGCCGGAAGGCAATGGCAAAGTCGCAATTGTCGGCAGCAGCTATCTGGGCTTCACCACACTGATGGCGCTGATCAATCCCCATCCGGCCCTGAAGGCCGCCGTGCCGCAAAGTCCCATGGTCGATGGCTGGATCGGCGATGACTGGTTCCACAACGGAGCCTTTCGCAACCCGACGATGGAATATGTGGTGCTGCAGAGCACCGACAAGGCGGAGAGCGACAGCGCTCCGGCAGTGGGTGCCGGTGACGACTACGAGAGTTATCTTGCGGCCGGATCAAGCGGCGACTACGCGCGCAAATGGGGCATCGATCAGTATCCGTTCATGCAGAAACTCATGCAGAATCCGGCTTATACGGACTTCTGGTCACTGCAGGCCGTAGACAAATGGATGGCCGCGCGGCCGCTCACCGTACCCACGATGCTCGTGGTGGGTCAATGGGACCAGGAAGATTCCTACGGCGCCCCGGCTGTATACCGGGCGCTCAATCCCAAGGATAAGAGTAACGATATGGTGTCACTGGTGATCGGGCCGTGGCGTCATTCCGGCGTCAATCATTACGGCTACGGGCTCGGCGCCCTGACTTTCACCGGCGACACGGCTGACGAATTTCGCACCACTCACATGAAGCCGTTCCTCGATCATTACCTCAAGGGCGCACCCGATCCGCATACACCGCACGTGCTGACCTATGCGACCGGGCTCGATCGCTGGGAGCAGTCGCCCAGATGGCCGATGGGAACACCGACGCGGCTCTACCTTGGCCAGAGCTCGGGCGCTAGTTTTGCTCGCCCCTCGGTCAGCGGACATGATGACTATGTTTCGGATCCTTCAAAGCCCGTGCCCTTCATCCCACGCCCGATCAGCATGAACGATCGGATGCAGTGGACACAGTGGCTGGTGCACGATCAGCGCTTTGTCTCGGACCGTGCGGATGTGCTCGTCTATCAGACAATGACGCTCGATAAGGCCGTGCACATCATGGGAGCGCCTCAGGTTGATCTGTTCGCCGCGACTTCGGGCACCGACAGTGACTGGGTGGTCAAGCTCATCGACGTCTATCCGAACGATGCGCCGGAATTGCTGGATCAAGGCGCAAAGCCCGGCATGGCGGGCTTCGAATTGCCGATCGGTATTGAGATTTTCAGGGGCCGCTACGTGCACGGCTTCAATCAGCCGCGGCCCCTGGTTGCGCACAAAGTCGAGGAATACAAGTTTGGACTGCCCAATGTCGATCACGTGTTCCTGCCGGGTCACAAGATCATGATCCAGGTGCAGTCGAGCCTGTTTCCGCTGTATGACCGCAATCCGCAGACTTTTACCGATAACATCTTCAACGCCCGCTCAGGCGATTATCGGGCGGCAACGCAGAGCATCTATCGCGGCGGCGCCAGCGCCAGCAGCGTGCTATTACCGCTGGTGCAATAACACGTGCCACAATGCGCTGCGCGCGGGAGGGGGTGTTTCATGACTGATTTTCCGATCCATCGCCGTGAGCTTCTGATCGGCACCGGCGTTGCTCTGGCCGCTCTGGCCACCGTCAAGGCTTCTGCAATGAGCGCATCGCCGCCTGGGCGCGACCCGGAGGGCGGGGCGCCGACCCCCGAGCAGCAGCGCCGCATGAAATGGTGGCATGAGGCCAAGTTCGGCATGTTTATTCACTTCGGCCTTTATGCCGGCCACCAGCGCCATGAGTGGGCCATGGAGAATGAAGCCATTCCGGTCCTGGAATACCAAAGCTATACCTCGCTCTATAACCCTCAGCCCGGATCGGCCCGCGCCTGGGCACAGCTGGCGAAGGCCGCGGGCATGAAATACATGGTGCTCACGAGCAAGCATCACGAGGGCTTCTGCAATTGGGACACGAAGCTCACGAACTACAATGCTGTCAAATTCGGCCCCAAGCGCGACGTATTGCGGGAATTTGTCGACGCCGGGCGCGCCGCAGGGCTGCGGGTCGGATTCTATTATTCACTCATGGACTGGCATCACCCCGACGGTGCGCGCTGCCAGAGCGATGCGGCGGCGCGCCGCCGCTTTGTCGACTATACCCACGGCCTGATCCGCGAGCTCATGACCCAATACGGCAAGATTGACGTGCTCTGGTACGACGTTTCCTGGCCGTTGGATGCAGCCGCCTGGGAATCCGAGAAGATGAACCAGATGGTGTTCGCACTTCAACCCGACATCATCGTGAATAACCGCAACAAGCTGGCCGGAGACTTCTCCACGCCCGAGCAGGACATCATCGCCGCGGGCGGCGGTCGCGCCTGGGAGAGCTGCATGACGCTCAATGACTCCTGGGGCTACCAGCGAGCCGACGATAACTGGAAGTCGGCCCGCACCGTGATCCGCAATCTGATCAGCTGCGCGCGTGATGGCGGCAATTATTTGCTCAACATCGGTCCCATGCCGGATGGCTCTGTGCCGCCCGAGAGCGTGCGCATACTGACCGAAGTGGGCGAGTGGATGAGAGCCAACGGCGATACCATCTACAAATCCGAGCCCTGCAACCCGCGCAGGAGCGCCTATGCCAACTTCACGCGCAGCGGCAATACGCTCTACATGCACGTGCATTTCTGGCCAGGCACGGATGTGTCCATCTCTGGTCTCAGGGTCAAGGCGCTCTCGGCCAAACTGCTCAGGACCGGCGCACCGGTGACGATCAAGCAGGACGACTATCGCACGCACCTGATTGATCTGCCGATGCAAGCTCCTGACGCGCCTGTCACGACAATTGCCATTGAGTGCGACGGGACGCCGGTGCAGGAGACGGACTTTGTGCGTAACAATAAACCGCGCGCCGGCGTTGGCATTTAGCGAATCGAGCTGTGAATAGTCATATCGGACGCGGCCTGGTGCTGTGCTGGGGCGTCACGATGTTCGCGCTGCCCGCCGCTGCGCAGCGGCTGCCGAGCCTGGCCGATCAGATCGCGCAAGTCACCCATTCGCTCCCCGAGTCGTCGCAGACTGTCATCGCGCGGCTGGATTCGTTCAGCCGGCTGCCGCCAGGGGAATGGCGCTTTCATGCCGGCGACGTGCCGCACGGTGAAGAAGTCAATCTGGACGACCACGGCTGGCCAGTGGCGACGCGCGGCACTCACGCCGGCTTCGACGCCATCTGGTATCGGCGCTGGATCGAGGTTCCGAAGAACTTCAACGGCTATGATCTTACCGGTGCGCGCATCTGGTTCCGGTTTCAGGCATACGCCAACGGACCGACGCCGCAGATCATCTATTTCAACGGCCGCCGCGTGGCGCTTGGCGATGATCTCGAACCCGTCGTGCTATTCGATAAGGCCCGACCGACAGATAAGGTGCTGGTGGCGGTCAAGCTGCTGCGCACCGTGGATGAAAAAACCTTCATTGGCGCCGACTTGAGAATCGACTGCGCCGCCGAGCGTCCCAGCCCGGAGGATCTGCGCCAGGAATTCCTGTCCGCCGCAGCCCTCGTGCCCAGTCTTTCCAAAGATGTGCCGGCTGATCAGGCCACGCTGATCAAGGCCATTGCCGCGGTGGATCTCAAGGCGCTGGACGCGCATAACCAGTCGCGATTCGATGCCTCGCTCAAGGCGGCTGCAGATACATTGGCGGCGCTCAAGCCGGTGCTGCAACAGGGCACGTTTTTCGAGACCGGCGACTCGCATATCGACGCCGCGTGGCTCTGGCCCGCGAGCGAAACCGTCGACGTCGTGAGGCGCACCTTCACGACCGCGCTGCAACTGATGGAGGAATACCCCTGGTATACCTACACTCAGTCGGCGGCGGCCTATAGCGAATGGCTGGCCACCAAATATCCCGCCATCAACGATCAGATCAAGCAGCGCATCAAGCAAGGGCGTTGGGAGCTCGTAGGCGGCATGTGGGTCGAACCTGACCTCAATATGCCGGACGGCGAATCCCAGGCCCGATCGCTGCTGCTCGGCAAGCGTTATTTCCAGAAAGAATATGGCGTCGATGTGCACATCGGCTGGAGCCCGGATTCATTCGGCTATAACTGGCAGACGCCGCAGATCTATAAAAAATCCGGCATCGACTACTTCGTCACCCAGAAAATGGCCTGGAACGACACCAATCAGCTGCCTTTCAAATTGTTCTGGTGGCAGTCGCCGGACGGCAGCGAGGTGCTCACCTATTTTCCGCACGGTTATGGCAACGCTCGCCTCAATCCCATTCGAATGTCGATCGATCTGGCCGCGGCGCGCGAGGCAACGCCCACTCTGACGCAGATGATGGACCTCTACGGTATCAGCGATCATGGCGGCGGCCCGACCCGCTCGATGCTCGATGAAGGCGCGCACTGGTCGGACGGCAGCAAGCCCGTGCCGAACTACAAGTTCACCACGGCCGCTGACTATTTCAAGACGATCGAGCCAAAACTGGCCGCGCAGTCCCCGGTCTGGGACTATGACAGGCTCAGCAAGGGCTACGTACCCCCGCCTGCACCGCCAGCGGGCCAGATTGCAATCCCCACGATGCAGAGCGAGCTGTATTTTGAGTATCACCGCGGCGTCTTCACGACCCAGGCCAACCATAAGCGCAACATGCGCGAGAGCGAGGAGCAGACTCTGAATGCGGAGAAGTACGCTTCCCTCGCGTGGCTCGATGGTGTGGCCTATCCGGCCGATGTGCTCACGGACTCCTGGAAGAAGGTCACTTTTAACGATTTTCACGATCTCGCGGCCGGCTCCGGTATCCGGGTGATCTACCAGGAGGCTCAGCAGGACTTCGATAAGGTTCGGCTTGCGACCAGGCAGATCACGGTAGATTCACTC
>Ga0302324_100015954_pt1 | contig 15022 bp, 14 predicted proteins | sample Palsa_T0_1_FD_201949 | JGI IMG/M metagenome (GOLD analysis project Ga0302324, IMG submission 201949) | Peat permafrost microbial communities from Stordalen Mire near Abisko, Sweden - Palsa_T0_1 | ecosystem: Environmental > Terrestrial > Soil > Palsa > Peat permafrost | place: Sweden: Abisko...
TACCGGTTTGCAGCAAACCATAGACCTCTACCGGAATTTTTAAGGCTTCCGGCACCAGGCAACCGCTGCTCTTTGACCGGATTATCCCGCGGAGGGATGAACGCCCTGATTCTCGGCGAGAACCCGCCGGTGAAATCTATTTGCCTTCGGCGAGATGGGGCCAAACGTGGCGTAAGACTCGTGGTAACAGCGGATCTCCTTCGCTATCTGTACGCGAATCTCGACCGGAGTGAAGGAGCGGCAGGAATGCTTTCACACACGCCCCTGGCTCCATCCACGAAACTCCCGCATCCGCACCAAACAGCGCCATCATCTCAATCAACAATTTGATCACGAAAACCTAACTCGCAAAACAAGGCCCTCTCCCGCCGGGAAGCAGTAAGAGGGCCTACACTTGATATGCAAAACGATAGTCCATCCATTCAATCTTCAGGTCAAGAGCAGAGTGCGCCTAATAATGGATCTGCTCCACATGTACTTGAGATATACTCACTCTTGGGGAGCGACGCGGTTCTTCTCATCTGTCCCGTAGGAGAAAAGGGATGCCGTGAGCGGGGATGGCCCGAACGAACACTGGAGGAAACAAAGACCGCCAAATATCAAAAAAGCTTGAGCGATTCTAATATCGCTGTCCTTCTCGGTCGGCCCAGCAATGGCATTTGCGCGATCGACATCGATGACGATGAGAGAGCAAAGGAGTTCCTGGCGGCCAATCCGAAGCTCGCTGGCACCCTGCGAACGCGTGGAAAGAGAGGGTGTCAAATTTGGCTCCGTATGAAAGGCCCCTATCCGCCGAAGGTAGAGGACATCAAGGACAAGGATGGCCAGGAGATCGGAGAGTGGAGGGGCGGGGGTGGTTGCAGCATGATTTATGGTCGCCATCCGGAGGGCGTCGATTACGGCTATTTGGTCAAAAAAGCCCCTGTCGAAATGAGCCTCGATAAAATCCTCCTGCCGGAGGGTTGGACGGCGCCCTGGTACAAGACGTCGTATGAACGACTCGTTGAAAATACGGGGGTGCCCTTTGAGTTTGGGAAAGGTGGAGTCACGCTGAATCAGCATTTTTTCGCGCGCAAATTCGCCATGGAGCGGGAGTTGTTATTTGACGGCAATGCAGCCCAATTTTACGAGTACGACAGCACCACGGGACTGTGGCGCACGGTGAGCGAGGACGTGCTGAAGAAGCGACTGTTTGAAGACTTCGTCGGCTTTGCCAACGAACAGGAGGAGAGCCGCGAGAAACTTAAGATTAAAGCGAACAACCGGTTCCTCGAAGAGACACTGGATTTGGTACGGGGCTATTCGGAGAATTCAGGTGCGTTTGAGAACACCTGGGAGATCCCCATTATTCACTGTAAGAACGCGATGGTGCTGGCGGTAGGCGAAGGCAGGACGATCCCATTTTTGGCGCATTTCTACTCACGGAATCAGTGCCCGATAAATTATCGGCCGGATCAGCAGTGTCCCAAATTCGAAAAATGGCTCGGTGAGGTTGTTGACGATGACGATGTCGAGCTGCTTCAGACCGTTGTCGGTTACTTGCTTTTGCCTGGCAATCCTGCGCAAAAGATATTCCTCTTTCCCGGGGTTTCCAACAGCGGCAAATCGGAATTGGTTGGACTCATCGAAAGGTTGGTGGGGACTGACAACATTGCTCAGTTGCGCACGGCTCATCTTGGCTCTCGCTTTGAACTCGCGGGCTTCGTCGGCAAGACACTGCTGACGGGCAAGGATGTGCCCCCCGGATTCCTGCTCCATGAAAATGCGCAACCGCTGAAATCGCTGGTTGGAGGGGACAGGCTGGACGCAGAACTCAAAAATTGCAATGGGCGCGTTGCAGTGATGGGTAGGTTCAACGTGGTCATCGCTTCCAACCACAGGCTGCCGCTCAATCCGACGGACGACCCGCAGGCATGGAGCAGGCGGTTGGTGGTGATCAATTTCGTGAGGCCCTATAAAGGGAAGCGCATCCCGGACTTCCAGCGGGTTCTCATAAAGCAGGAGGGTGAAGGGATTCTCGCATGGGCAATCAAGGGAGCGTCCCGCGCATACCTTCAGTTGCAACAATATGGTGACCTCATTTTGACCGAAGCGCAAAGGGCAAGAGTGCAAGATTTGGCGGGTATGAGCCAAAGCCTCGAGTTGTTCGTGAAGGAGATGCTGGTGGCTGGTGCAGGGGATGTGACGACCGAGGAGGTTCTACAACGCTACCGGGATTATTGCGAGCAGCATGGCTGGAGTCCATCCAGCGAAGACAGGGCCACGAAGAGACTGGCGGAATTGATGCAATCCGCATTTAACCTTCGCGTCTCGCATAGCGTCATGCGTGCCGGCCAGGCGAAGCGTGGTTACCGCGGGGTAATTTGGAGGCACGGCAATGCTCGATAAAGACCGCGTTGAAATGCTTTACGAGGCAGGGGACGGCAAAATGATAGGCCGTTGCCCGGCATGCGCCGAGGATGGCGGGGACCGCAAAGGAGAGCACCTCGTCGTCTATCCGGATGGAAAGTTCGGTTGTGTGTTGTACCCGGGCGAAGACGGCCATGAACATCGGCAACGGATATGGGACCTTGTGGGGGTTAAGGGGGCGCGGCGTGGACGGCGAGATTTTCCAAAGCCTCGCCCCGTGGAGATAAAGAATGTGAATGGGACGCGTGGGACGGGTTCTTCCAACTTTTAAGCCATTATGAATTTTTCAGATCCAATTGCATGGGACGCCTGGGACGCCTTTTCTTCAGGTATACGTGAGGAAGGGGGGCAGGAGAAGGAACATTATAGATGTATTGGAAATGGCGAACACCCGTCCCAGACGTCCCAGATCCAGAAGTATTTAAACCCGCAGTTATTTTCACGAATTCAGAATTTATGAACAAACTAAACGTCATATTGGACGTAGATAGGTTGGAATCCATTAAATTGCGTTTCGACGGCCTCCACATGGCGCGTTGCCCAGCCTGTGCCGAGGAAGGCGCGGATCGGACCGCCAATAATCTTTTGATATTACGGAACGGGGACTTCGCCTGTTCCGCATATCCACGCTACCAGCGCATCCAGCACCGGCAGAGGATTCTTTCGCTTGTCGGCATCGATTCTCCGTGTCCGTGCCCGGAGGTTACACCATGACTGACGTCTCTTCTCTCCGTTTCGGCGCCGTCATTACGGGCATTTCCATGGTCTCCGGGGCATCCCCTGAAGCCGTTGCACTCGCATGCGCCGCCATCATCGGAGGCCTCGCAGGACCGGACGCCGGTCTTTATGGTGCTCGTGGTTCCCTCCTTGCTCGGCCCGGCTGCAATACTCTGATTCTCGGGCTCAATAGTGCCAAATGGTTGGCGGCGGAGGAACTCCTGTTGGATCCTGTCGAAGCATCGGCGCGGGTCCTGCGCCGGTTGAGCCAGAGCGTCGATAGCAGGCGCCTTGATCGAGCGCAGTCCGATGTGACGGCCCAACCGCAGAACACCCTTCAGCTGACCGAGATGAGAGAGAAGCTGGAAGGGGTCGTGTTCAACCCAGAGGACGAGTTTATCAAGAACCGGGGCATTCAACTTCTGCGCCAGCCGAGCTTCACGCTGAATTCACCATCCCCGGAAACCTTCACCTTCGCTGCCGACGAGATCACGGACGGCACGGGTCTGATCCTCTACCCCGCAGGACGCTTGCTCTCAAGGTTCATGGACGGCAAGTTCGACCGCACCTGGGTGGAGCATGCGGGTCGTCTTGCAGACGCTCTGGTCGGCGCCGATCACGTTTTTGGAAAGACCGGGCAGATTGGCACCGCAAGGGTTCGGAGCCTCAGCGCTACGCTGTTCGCCACTATCAGTGGCAAACAATTGCGGGCTGCCGTTGGCAGCGGCCAGGCGTCAGTGCAGCAACTCCTCGAACAGTGCTGGCTTCTGGATCCGTTTTGGGATGCCTGCCACTTCAAGGAGGCGCAGTTACATGCCGTTGAAACCGGCTGCAGTAGTTACTGGGAGGTGGTCCAGGAAGTCTTTGCCAAGCGCAAAGAAGCGAGGGGATTGTCACTCAAGCTTACTTCGGAAAATCACCAGGAGCTGCTTACAGGTATTCAGGAACTGCAGGCCCGGCTCGATACCAGCATTCCGGCCGAGTACGTGCCATACATTCGCCACTGGAGGACACTGCCCGCGAAAATATTGTGGGCGCTTTTCGTGCTAAATGGAGACTACGACGATCGAGAGGCAGCCGTGCCGACGGCGCTGCACTTGGCGGAATGGACGGTTCGCAATCGCGTTGCTGTACTGCGTGGGGTTGTCGAGTTCGAGCGCAATCGGCGGGATCTACAGGCGCGGGAGGCGATGCTCGCCAAGCTTGCGGACGGCCCTCAGACGTTCCGCCAACTGGCACGGCGCTGTTCAGGCGGCCAGCGCCGTGAGCTTCACGAGCCGGTGTTGCGGGCACTGATAAAGGCAGGCGCCGTCCTCCTCGACGAAAAGGACCGCTACGCCCTGGTGCAGCCATTAAAGGAGCCGGCCGCGCCATGATCACCGTCCATGCTTCCAGCCTCCGCGATGCGTTGCGCGGCCAGACATCTGATTTTCTCCATGTACACATCCTGGTCCTCCGTATTGCCGAACGACGGATGCGAAGTAGCCGGGGCGCCCGGACGAACGATACGGGAATAACCCTTCCGTTCCTTCAGTTGACCAACCTTTCCGCGGATCATGCCCCGCACGGGCGACACGATTATGGCGTGAAACATAGACTCGAAGTCGCGCACTGCGGATTCCAGGCCGGAGCGTGCCAGCATGGCTTGAAAAAAATACTCCTGGTCAATCTCGCAGATCTGCTCTCCATCGCCGGTTTCAATCTTCAAGTAGAGCTTCATCCGCATGTCCTGCGGACGGCCGGACTGGGGAGCTAGAACTGGATCCATAACCTATGAGTGTAAAACCTGTCAGTTTGCCGTCAATGGAAGCGGCGCCCAATTCGCCCGCGGCGCTTGAACTCAATCTTCATGCCCGGCTTGCGACCCAATTGTTCGGCGCTGAGCCTACGAATGACATCGTAAGCCCCTGCCCGGAATTCATGCAACCGGTCGCAACTGCGATCATCCACGAATTCGAAGCGGCTCCCGAAGCTGTGGTCGCCGCGATGCTTGCGATCATCGCCGCGTCGCTAGGCAGCAGGTTTCGCGTGGCGACACGGGCGGGAGAGCAGTTGCCAGCCTCCTTCAACACGATTATTGCGCACAGGTCCCTGCGCGATCTCGCATGGCTTGCTTTGATCCAGGGGCCTTTCATAGCGCGCGTCAACGAAATGCAGATGGCGCTTTCCCGTGATGGAATCGGGGAGACTGAAAAGGAAATCGAAAAGCGCCTTGCGGATCAACGGGCCGCGATCAAGACAAGACTCCCCAGCCAGCCCTTAATCGACCAACTGAAGCGTGATATTGCCCGTCTACAGGCGCGGCTGCGTCCCCACGTCATCACGGACAAGCTCTCGATCCGAATGATCGGGGAGCTTCTCACCCGGGCGTTTGATAATTCCATCCTGGCGGTTACGACCTCCACGGATCCGCTCGATGATTTGTCCATCGCGAAGCCGGCTGAAAGAAGGGAGATCGCGAGGATATTAAACATGTCTTGGGCTGGCAAACCCATTCCCTTGAACAAAGGTTCCGTTCCCGGTGCAGTCAACCTGCTCTGGAGCACACCTGAGGCGAATCTCGCGCGCCTGAACTCATGGAGGGAATTCCATGGCGGGACAATGCCGGTGCCCATCCTATTACTCGAAAGTAGCGAACCGATGAGGTTGATCAAGCCGATGGCGGAAGGCGCGGCCTGGCGTGCGGTAGTAGATCACTTATTCGACGTCCGCTGCACGACAGAGGAGGTTGCGACTTACGTCTTCACGCCCGAGGCCGACGCGTATCTCGTTGCGTGGGAGGAGGCGTATCTCGTGACGCTGGATACCGGGCCGCTGGAGCTTGCGCGGCACTTGATTTGGTTGCCGCACCTCGCCTACCGAATCGCCTTGCTGGTGCGTGTAACGCGGGAGGCGGAGGGAACCGAAATCTCGATCGAGGATGTACGGGCTGCCGTGGCCATCACGAAGGCGCTGGGCGCCGCGCATCTCCGGACCCTCGCGAAGTTCATCTACTCCGCCAAATCCGGCACTACTGACGCCACTGACTGTCCTGACAAATCCGCTGTCATGCTGGCAATAATCCGGAGAAAGCAGCCGGTCACCCGGCGCGGCTTGTGGAGGACCTACAACGACCCTCGCGCGGAGTGGTTTATCCCTGCCTTGGAGAAGCTGATTAATGCTGGACTGGTGCGGTATGACGAGAGGGGCAGCCTTGTTGCCTGTGAAAGCGGCGGGTGATGGCGGTGGCAGTGGGCTTGAACAGGCTGAGGGAGGGGACGGTGAGAGGAGCGGTGATGAATCTCACTGACGCGAGGTTGAGCGTACGTGCCCATCCCGTCCCCGTGTTGACCATGGCTTTCATCGCGGCCTCGAGCGGCGAAGCCGCTCCCGAGCCACCATTCAGCGACGTTTTCAAATTCCCGCGACGAGCAACCAAGAAGGGCGACCCTGCCAATTCCCCCGGTAATTGCGCGGTCAAACAGGGAGAAAACGCGCTTGCAGGACCTCCTCCACCCACAGTCTGAGCATACCCCGGCAGCCTATCGGACTGCCGGGGCACCGATGCTCGCCCCGCCTTACGGCAGTTTTCGGAATGCCTTTGGAAACTCCCGAATCCGCAGACTCGGAGCCCATTCATCCCAGTTACCGCCGTGACTGTCCTTCAACTGAAGGGGTACACCGCGATCAACCGGGCGGCTGCCAAGCTGCTTGACGAAGTAAGCGGTACCAGCCGTGCGGCACTGTTTCCGAAGATCCCGCGCCCACGCGACGTCGAACGGCGTCGCGTCCGGCCGCCGGATAGCGCTTTCGCCCCCGACGATCACCCAATCAATGTTATCCAAATTGAGGGTCACTTGTTCCCATAACGGTTCAACCGAGAGGGCACGGAACCGGCATTTTACCTTCCGCAGTTGATCAACCCGGCCAACGGTTTTGCCGGAGGTCACGCTGGTCATCGCGACCAGGTTGTCCGGCCACTTGAGGCCCTGCTGCAGCAGCCACTCCGAAAACTTCGCCATCCGGGCCGGCCGTTTTGTCAGCCAGAGCCAGATGTGGCGCCTGCCGTTCTCGGAGGTGACGTTCTCGATTACCTCATCTCGGAGGTATTCGAAGTCAACGGCGGTGCTGAGGATGTCCGCCATGTCGCTGATGAAGATCAGCCGCGGCAACCCGTCCAACCAAGGCCTTGCCGGCCGCACTTTGCTGCCCTGCTGCCTGGCAAGTCGCAGCGTGCCCCTAAGGTCGCTCCATGCTGCCGCTGCACGCATACGCCCCGGATATTTCGTTACAATCTCGAACTTCGGAGCATACCCCGAACTGACCTTCTTATCTGGCTTTGCATCGTTGACTCCGCGCCAGAGATGCAACATTCCGGCGTAGCACTTGAACTCTGCGGCGATTGCATGCTCCAGGAGTTGCTCAACCGCCCGTCGCTCCTTGGGCTCCGGGATCGGCAGCCAAGCCGTGACCGTCGCGGCAATCATTTGCCGCGCGTGGTAGGTGTCTGAGGCCAAATGGCTCGGGAACAGCCCCCGGACCTCCCCCTTGCGTCCGGCGGCACCCGCATAACCCTTCTTCTGAAGGAACCGCACGATGGCCGAGGCGATCTGCGGATTCTTGGGGAAGAGTTCGCACAGCTCGCAGCCCATGGCTGGATTTGCGGTGCTGTCGCACCACTGAATCGATGTGTATTCACTCATAATTTTATAATGGTTGATTGGCTGCTCCGCCCCGGGTTTACCGGGGCGGAGAGCCCGTTCCTCTAAGCCGCCGGCTTCTGCTCCCTCGCCGCCCTATACGCGGAGTGCTCCTCGACATCCGTCTGATCCTGGCGCACAGCCTTGATCAGATCACCGATGTCCGTCCCATCGACGAGCAGAAGATCTGGCTCCTCGTAGGTGTTATGGTAGGTGACACTCGGCTCCACTGTTCCATCATCGTTCACGCTCGCCTTGCACAGGAAGGCATCCTCGTGCAGGCGGTCGGCGATTTGCTCGCGGACATCGCCCGGCAGGTCGCCGGGCTCGCAATCGAAGGTAAATTGGTTGCCTTCGATGTCTTCTCCAGACCGTAAAACGGCTCGGTTTGTCAGCTTAACTATCAGTTTGATATTATTCATTTTTTTGCGAAGCCCCTTGGCTTCAACTCACCATTCGTGCCGGCCTTCGGATTTCTGACATCGATTTATTTTCATCTCGAATGCTCGTAGTCCCGCACACTACACTGGGGCTTCAATGCCTCAGGCAGGCCAAACTCTCGACGGTTACCATTTGATCCGGCTTATCGGTGCAGGCGGGTTCGGTGAGGTTTGGCTGTGCCAAATGGAGTCAACCGGGGAATACCGGGCGTTGAAGTTCCTTCCCCAAACCCGGGAGTTTCACCTGGACCGCGAACTCCAGGCACTCAAGACGTACCGCGCCGAGATCGGTCACCGTTCAAACAGCAGTTTGGTACCCATCGAACATGTCAACCGGGTCGAAGACGGGCTCTTCTACGTGATGCCGTTGGCAGACGGCCCACCGGGAGTGGAGCCAGACGATCCCGCATGGAAGCCGGTCACCATGGAGACCTTGATCGAGGATCGCCGGGCCGAAGCCGCCTGGTTTGGCACCGGAGAACTCGCCTCAATCTTCGCTCCACTCGCGAATGCTCTGCAGACCCTGTCGGATGCAGGCTTGGTCCATAGGGATATCAAACCGCAAAACATCCTCTTTTTTGGGGGCGCTCCACAGATTGCAGACATCGGTCTGGTAACCGCAGACGAGGCAACATTAAGCAGGCTTGGAACTCCTGGTTACCTGGCACCGCAATGGTACATGTCCTCGCAAGGTAACCCGGACATGTGGGGATTCGCTGCCACTCTCTACCACTGCGCAACCGGGAATCATCCCGATTACATGAGCCGGCCGGGGCACCGTTGGCCTCCGAGTGGCAAGCAAAATATGACCGGCGTCGAACAAAAGAAATGGCTGGAGCTAATCGGAATCGTCTATCGCGCCACACAGGAGAAACCGTCGGAGCGTTTTGTCCAGTTCCGTGACCTGGCGAATGCGCTTGAACGGTTTTTGCCCAGCATCCATACCGCCAGCATTCCAGCCCAAGCCTGGTCCAAACGGAAGATTTTCCTGACAGCCCTTGCCGCGGTTGCGGTCGTTCTGGCGGCCATCGGTTCCGTAAAGGGTTGGCATTGGTATGAAGCCGGCCGTTCACAACGCTCCTCAGAAAAGGAACTACCAACCACGCCTCCTTCGCAGAACATCGAGAAAACGACGCCTGCAGAAGGCGGATATTTTGAAACAGTTCTCAAGAATGCTCGCTCCAGATTTTCCGTGGACCGTCCGCCAGTGAGGGAACAGACCCTCAAATTCAGGGCGCTTTTGAAAAGGCTTGAGACGCTCACGACAGCGTCCATCGACGAAATAAGGCAGACCTTTGCGGAATTGGAAGACCTCGCTCCTGGCGTCAAAAAGGAACTCACACCAGTCGATCGTGTGCAGCTTAACGTCGTCCTGGGAGAGCTGTATGCCGCCGCCAATCAACCGCAACATCTTACCGTCAATGGTCAAAATCCTCCAGATAGCAAGGCAGCCAGTGAGATGATGTCAAAAGCAACGGCGTTCCAGAACGAAGTCGAAGCTCGAAACAGCGCCACTCTTGTCGAAGCAGCGGACCTGCCTGGCGCCCTGACTGATTCCACTGTAAAACTGGTTGACGCACGAAAGAAGAACAAGAGCTCCCCGGAAGCTCAAGAAGCGGCAGTGGCTGAGGCTAATCAGATTTATCGGATGCGCGATGCAGTGGAAAAAATGCTTCCGATGCGTTGACGCCGGATGGGAATGCAGGGGGACGCTCTTGCGGAGCGGATCATTCCACGCACGCTCGAAACAGATCGTCCCACTGCGCTCCGAGAGCCTTTCGCAGTTTTACCAGCGTTGGCAATGCGGGAAAGTATTCGCCGGCCTCGAGGCTTTGCGCATACCGGACGCTGATGCCAATTTTTTCGGCCAGTTCTTCCTGTGTAAGGCTCTTGGCGCGCCGGAGCCGGGTGACATTCTTACCGAACTTCGCTCGCAACGGACAAGGTGCTGGTTTTTGGGACGGCACCCAGCCATGGTGGCAATCGCCATCGTTGCCGAACACGAGGCTTTACCTCGTCTTCGGCGTGTTGGATAATTCCTGTCAGAAAAATCAGGAATTGCCGAATAAGAGCTTGAGATGAATTGCGTATCCTCATCCAAACCGCTGACACGGGGAGGGCACCATGGCTGCCGCCCTGCCTGACACCCCCGCGACTTTGCTCTCCCGGCTAAAAGATCCGGGCTCCGATGGGCGCTGGAACGACTGGTGGCGGCAGTTCGTGCGTGATTACAACCGCGCGATTCGCATGATGACAGTTGGCGAGTTAACAAGGCTCCTGAAGGTCCGCCCCGCGGAGCACATGATTGAAGATACGGAAACGCTCGTGCTTTCCGCCATTGCCGAGATCCAGATGGGCCGTCGTCCATATGACCGCAGGGTTGGAAAATTCCGTACCATGCTGCGCCGGATCGTGTCGAACAAAGCCGTGGACGTGATCCGCCGCTCCCAGCATCTCTTCAGAGAACAGTCTCTTGACCTTCCGGCAGGGGGCACAGCCGAGGAGGGAACTCCGGTGGCCGAATCGCTCGCTGATCCGGCCGTAGAACGCCAACAGGATCAAGCGTACAGAGAGGCTTTGCTCAAGTCGTTGATGGACGAGGTCCGCAAGCGGGTTTCTCCGGAGCAGATGGCAATATTTGAACTGGTCAAGCTGCAGGGCGAATCACCGGTTGATGTGGCCGATCAATTCAACAAAACCCGCTCTGCCATCGACAAGGCCGTCTCCCGGGTGCTGGCCCTGCTCCGGGAACTCGCCCGCCGCCCGGAATATTCGGAGGAATTCCAATGAACGATCCTTTAGAGAAGCTTTTCGATCCCACCGCCAGCGCTTTTACCCCCGAAGAGGAGACAGCCCTGTGCCAGACGCTCGCGCGCCTTCAGCGTGAAGCAGATGAAGACGAAGAATCGCCGCGTCTTCAAAGAATCGTGAACCGGGTCGAAAAAATCACAAGTGCATCGTCAGGCAATTCTTCAGAGGGAAGGAGCGCTAATCATGGACATTGAAAATAGGTTTTACACAGTCCGCCCTCGAAGAGGGGAGCGGACTGCTGTCGCTCAGCGGCTCCGTCCTCTTGGTCACGGAACCTCACAATGCCAGCGGATAGCCCGCAAACACCGGTTTCCCCTCCTTCCCTTTTTGATGGCTGCCGGTCTGCTGCCCTGGCTCCACGGGATGGATGCTCTCGGAGCCACCGGAGGCTTGGTCATCTACAAGGATCACTCCTTTGACTCGGACTCCATGGCGGAGATCGAGAACTACAGAAGCGTGCAACATTTTCCCTCTGTCGATAATGTGCACACCACCGACGGCCAAACCCTACGCATCTTTTCTGGCCAAGAGCCCATCTATATCCCGGAGCCTGGTGAGCCCGATAGCACTGCCGAGGAGACCACCGCGACGATTCTGGCTGCGGAAAGGCGATATCCGCAGTTTACCCGGAAGCTGGAAGTTGTTCGAAGAGCCTGGGCGGCGCTGCCAGCGGCAGCGCCCCCCGTCCAAACAACTTCAGCGACGTCGGCGAAATCAAACTCAGCCCTAACCGTTGACCAATGGAGGAAGAAGGCTATGGAGCAGTTCCCGGAATTGGCCGTCGCCGGTTCGCCGCTCAATGCCGCATTCGTGGCGAAGTATAAGGCGTATCAAGGTAGTAACTATTTCGATTCTCCTGATTGGCCCATGCGCCTCGCCAAGGAATGTGCCGGAGCGATCCCATGGACGAATGGGGTAAGCCAAGCGGCACAGTCGGCCCCGGTTGCAGCGCCTGCAACGGACGTTTTGCTCACAAAATCTGGAAGAGTCTTTCAAGCGTGGAGCGTGACCAGGATCGATGGTGATGCCGCAATCGTGAACCATGCCGACGGCATTTCCCGCGTACCAATTGCTGATTTCCCTGACGACCTCAGCAAGTTCCCACGGGATAAAATAGCGGCAGTCCAGCAATTTCGAGAACGAGCAGTAATAAAGGCCATAGCTGAGAAAAGGGCTGCCGAAGCAGGCGCTGAAGCGCCAACCGCGAACAATACAACTGCCGATCAGGATGTCCGCAACATCGGAGTCCCCTCAATAGGTGAAACGATAAAAAGGGAAGACTTCTCGATTTCAAATCATGAAGGCGACACCGTTAGTGCGATAACGGCCGGCCCCGACGGCAACATCTGGTTTGCTGACAATTCCGGTTGCTCAATTGGGCGAATGACACCCGCAGGAGTTATTACCATGTTTCCGATTCCAACAGACAAGGGCTATCCGTGCGGAATAACGGCTGGCCCCGACGGCAATCTTTGGTTCACGGAACCGACCAAAATCGGGCGGATCACTACTGCAGGGATAATCACCGAGTTTCCAATGCCAACAAACGAGACTGAGCCATTTGCCATCACCGGCGGTCCCGACGGCAACGTGTGGTTTACTGAAGAGTCTACCATGGAACAGATCAACAAGGGCATTAAGGCAGGTAAAATCGGCAGGATCACACCCGCAGGAAACATTACAGAATTTCCGCTTCCAACGGACGAGTTTTCACCAAACGGGATCGCCGCCGGTCCAGACGGCAACCTCTGGTTCACTGATCGGAAAATAGGAAAGATCACAACCGCCGGAAACATTACAGAATTTCCAGTTCCGACAGATGCGAGTTCTCCGCATGCAATCACCACGGGCCCGGACGGTAATCTCTGGTTCATTGAAGTGTCAGGCCGTAAAATAGGACGAATCACGCCCGCAGGAATTCTAACGGAGTTTCCTATTCCCACAGGAGATATTTTAAATCCACGCTCGATCAACGTTGGTTCCGACGGCAATCTCTGGTTGGCTGGCGCGAACGCTGCCGGAAGCTGCATTATACGAATGACGACCGCTGGAAGCTTCAAAGAATATTCGGTCAATCGGGCTAATAACTATTGGGATAAGCCCGATCAACTTACAGATGGACCGGATGGCAACCTCTGGGTCACGTGGGAAGGAAAGAACAAAATAACGCGATTTACAATTGAGAAGAACGCCGAATCCCCGAACCTTGATGCCACGGCGGCCGAAAAGCCTGTGAATGCCGAGGAGTTGGGTGCCGATCAAGAGGAACATAAGCGCGCAGAGGTGAAGCGTGTAACGCAATCGGTCAATATCGCACTTTCCCAAGTGGGCGACCCCGGCAACGCACCGGACCCAACCAAAGCAGTGGATGGCACATCTGGGTATGGGGAAGTGGATTACGTCTACGCCATCGGAACGTTTGATGTGACGCTTTCGCAATACGCGACGTTTCTGAACGCCGTGGCGGTCCAGTCAGACCCTTATGGGCAACCGAACTGGCTCAGAAAACTGGGACTGTTACTTTTAATCGGCGCCCCCTGCTACGCCGCTGCAATTGGGATAACCTTTCTTGGAGACAAAGCGATTGATTTAAGAAGTTCGCTCGGCGCCTACAGGGGGGAGATTACAACGACATTGTTGATCGTCTCGATCTCGGCGCTTTTGTGCTGGGCCGTGCTCGCAACGGCGCGAGGGGTCGCGGCTTGGAAAGCCCATATATCCCCTCGCGTTCCAATAAAGGAGGAATCAGCCGAGTGGTATTACTCGGAGGGGGAGAATAGCGTCGGCCCCTTCACAGTTGGGCAACTCCGAGACCTACAAGCTGCTGGCGTGATCGAAGGTCAAACCTTTGTGTGCGCGGCTGGTGGATTCGAATGGCTGCATTATAACAGCGTTTTCCAGAAAAATGCTCCGTTGACGGGTTCGGACTCCGATTTTTCTGGATCTGAACCAGAACCGCCACCGCAGGATTCCGTTTACCCAGCGACCCGTACCTCCGGCCCAGTTGGCTGGCTTCTTATAATTGATTGGACTTTTAGCATACGTCTGTTCACGACTTTATTGTTTATTGTTGTTCCCGTGTTATGGGGCCCGCTTTACCTTTGGCTCGCAGCATTTCCACTAGCACTTATGACCTGGCGGTTCACGCCGCACCGGCCTTTTGGAAAGAGTAACCTCGCCAGAATTGCGAATTCCATAATACACTATTTCGGCTACGCGGTGACTGGTAGTCTGGGTTTAGTAATTGTACTTCACTATCTTTTAGTCGAACTCCATTCAGAAGAGCCCGCCTTTATGCGCAGCGGAGTCCTGGGATGGGAACTCACAGATCCTCTTATATTAAATTTAAAGGTGCACCGATATGTTGTCCCAATCGCGGTTCCATCGGAACTAAAGCTCGATTCAGAGCAAGCAGGGGCTTGCGAAAAGTATGGTGAGATTTTCTATGCTCGGGATAAGGTGTTAGTTACCGGCCGCCTCAGACTCGAAAAAGTCCATTCATCAAAGGACCTGATTGACGTTCTCGGACGTATGGCATCCAGTCTGACTCTTGTGGGCAATAAAATGAAAGATTTAGACACTGAAACCTTAAGGGCGTTTCCTGATACTAACAATTTTACGACTATAGAAAACGCAATTGGATCAATGAATGACGACTCAAGCGACAAAAATTCAGATGAAGATGTGCACTTTATGAACTGCCTCTCCGAAAAAGTCGAGAGATTCCGTTCAGACTCCGATGTTCACAGAGCACTGGAACGTCTTTCCGCTGGCAACCGGAGTCGCGAGGATGCTGCGCCGGTGAATCTTGGACTTTCTGAGGTTCTCGAAGGTACCACGGCACCCCAAAATCCACCTTTACCGGAGCCAGGTAGTATCGCAACGTATCCGGCAATTGAGGAATCGCTAAAGAGTGTGCAAGATAGATTTGCAGATAATTTACTGTCTGACAAACCCATTTCGTCA
>Ga0302324_100015955_pt1 | contig 15021 bp, 13 predicted proteins | sample Palsa_T0_1_FD_201949 | JGI IMG/M metagenome (GOLD analysis project Ga0302324, IMG submission 201949) | Peat permafrost microbial communities from Stordalen Mire near Abisko, Sweden - Palsa_T0_1 | ecosystem: Environmental > Terrestrial > Soil > Palsa > Peat permafrost | place: Sweden: Abisko...
TAACGCGTCGGCACGTTCAGCAGCAACCCGTTCAGCGTCGGCATGTCGATCTCGCGCAGGCCGTACTGGTTCGACACCGTGTCTCCCGCCAGGTCGAACTCCCGCAGCACGCAGTAGGGGGTCTTCTGGTCCGGGGTATAGCGGTTGGTGATCAACGCCATCATGTTGCCGTTGCTCAACGGCCGCAGCGGCATCGGATGCCCGTCCTGCTGCAGATCGGCCTGGTTCAGGTAGTACCAGAGGATGTTGCCCTGCAGGTCCGCGACGCACGCGGCCATCGGGTTCAGGTTCACCAGCTCCACCCCCGGGCACGGTGTCCCACTCGCCGGGTAGGTCGTTGCCGATAAACCCGGCAGATGCTCCGTCGGCAGTGCTCCCGTGGTGAACGTGTGGTCGCTGTCACCAATGGTCGTTCCCGTCCGCAAATGAATCAGCGCCGCCATGTGGTAGGTCGTGCTCGCCCGCATCCCCGCCACCAGGATCGACACCTCCCCGCCACCGGTCGGCGCATCCACCTGCCATGTCGACGTGCCATACGCGGTAGTCAGCCCGAACTGAATCGAGACCTGCGACCCATCCGGCACGGTAATGGTGTAACGCGCCACCAGCGGATTATTGGTTGGCGAAACCGTTGAATTGAAGCTACCCGAAGAAACAGCCGTCGCCATGCGAAGCCTCCATCCATGCATTTCACAACCGGGGCCCAGAACCACAACCAACCTGAGTACAACATCTTCGCACAACCACCTCTACGGCACGTAACTTCTCACCCCGGGCGCCCCATTCGGCGCAGCCTCACCGCGCATGAGTGGGGGATTCGTGCTTAACATTGTGACGACTACCATCATCGCCGCTTAATCACGGCCCGGTAGCCGACCTCGCCTTCGCGAGCACGTTCGCTGTGCTGGTCGCTATGGAGCGGCAAAGAGAAATCCAGAGAAATGGGGTGAAGCTCAAACCCAGACACGAAATGATCCAAACTCCTTCTGGGCGCTCTTTGAGAGGTACAGGCACCCTTGGCCGAAATACATACTGATGGTATTGATCATTCTCGGCGAGGGAGGATTGATCTTAGGAGTACGGAGAATCCTGAGCACTCGCTAACCAGAGCCACGGCTAATCGCCCAGGCACACAGATCAGGAAGATTAGTGCAGCCTGCACGTGACATAGTAGAGGAGTTTGCAGCGAAGGGCCACCTCTCAGGCAAGAGTCATGAGCAAAGGGAGAGCAGATATGAACTCAACCAAACAGACAGCACGGATCGCGGGCATGCTGTACCTGGTGAACGGGGTGACTGGTTTCTTCGGCATCATCTATGTCCCCAGCAAACTGATGGTATCTGGTAGTGCGGCTGCAACCGCCCAAAACATCCTCGCTTCCGAGAGGCTTTTCCGCCTCGGCATCGTCTCCGAGCTGATCTGTGCAGTCGAATTTATCTTCCTGCTTTCGGTTCTGTACCGATTACTCGGCGGGGTGAACAAGACGCACGCTTCGCTGATGGTGATTCTGGGTCTGGCCTTCGTTCCCATTATGTGCGTGAATGTGCTAAACGAGATCGCTGCACTGACGCTTTTGCGCGGTGCGGACTTCACGTCGGTATTGGGCCAGCCGCAACGCGAAGCCATGGCCATGCTGTTCCTCGACTTGCACCGCTACGGGTACGTCATCGGGTGGATCTTTGGCCCCTGGCTTTTTTTCTTCGGGTTGCTTGTATTCAAGTCGGGTTTCCTTCCCCGCATCCTCGGCGTACTGCTGATCGCGGCGTGTTTCGGCTACTTGGCGGATAGTCTTACGCCGTTGCTTCTGCCGAGTTACGCGAACCTCGTGGGTCGAATCGCGAACATCCCGTTAACGCTGGGCGAACCAGCGATTATCTTGTGGCTTTTGATTATGGGAGCAAAGGATCAACCATTGGAAGCCGCGGCATAGAGTGAGTCGAACTCCGGGCTCTGGGCTTCACGTTCGGCGGATTCCAAGCAAGTCGGTTACTCGGAGTTTGGTGGCAAGGTATTCTGAGTCGTTGGCCACTTGGGGCCAGCGAGGTGAAAGCATGTTGGGCTAGCCTACGATTCATTTTCCGAGCAGTTCGATATTCGTTGCATGCCATTCATAACACCGCGGCGAACAATATCGGCATAACGGCTTTCAGGGAGACAGCCGACTAGATCGGCGGCCAAAGCATAGAATCTTTTTGCATCTTTTAGGTTGCCGAGATCCTCATGAGACTTTCCCATATTCAAATACAGTGAGGGATAAAACTCCTGGACGCGGTCGTCTTCGACTGCGTCAGCATTTGTTAGCGATTCCCGATTCCAATGAAGTGCCCTTTCAGGTGTGGTCTGATGCCTCGCGACATAGTGAGCAGCAATCGTTCTCTCAAATGCATCCTTACTCTGATCCCATGCAAGCATGAAGAGCCGCAATGCCTCCTCGTGCCGGCCGTCTTGCTCTCTCTCCATGCCCTCGATACAATACCGTACGACTCGATTCTGTGGATCGATCATATTCGCCAAGATCCCCCCATCATGGTGTAGCCGGCGCCAAAGCTGGAGGCGCGACTAGAGGCCTTCCTCGCTCGCGCTGGCGCACCCATCGGAGCCATTTCACAAGACTATTCCATCAGAAGGACGAACTTACCCCTAAATGCTACTTTGCAGGCTGAAGAGGCGGCTTCTATTGGCACAGTCTTGCTTGGCGACGATTGGGCCGCGCATAATTCGATGGCTTTGCCGGTCTGGTTGGCAATCTATTCCCTTCTACTCAGGATCCAGGCTGTAACCGGGGAGCATGCGCGACTCGGCGCCAAACGCGTGATATTCCCCAAAAGTCACATCGTTCAGATTCGTCACAAAGGGCCCGAAGGTCCTGAAGCCTTCATCCCACGTCTGCATCAGCCGTATCGTCCGCCCGCGCATAATCGAAACGCTTCTCACCGGGCAGATATACATGTTTCGTCCGATCCGCACTGGTCCATATTCGACCATCACGTCAGACCGGGCCAACGGCACAGTCTTTTTTAGATCCGCCTCCAATGCCAGGCGAAAGATAGTTCCGGTTGCCGGATCGATCGTGATCTCTCCGTGGTATCCCACCAATTTTTGAAAAGCGATCGTTCCGTCGCCATCGGGAAGACAGCAATTCGTGACGGTGTAATGGGACTTTTCCGGCGGAACCGTAAAGTGAAATGCTGCCAGGCGTCCGTCCGCGCCTTGCTCCCAATGGCTCCAGGTCAAACCGCTGGCGTCGGCCGCATCCAGAATCACCGTGCCTAGAATCGGACCGAAGGTGCCATAGGTAGTGAGATTGTTATCCGACGGTTTGGATTTGCTGCGTTTCGTCGATCCTGCATCAACGACCTCTTTGCCATCGCGAAGAAGCACTGCGGCCTTGGAAACTTCTGTCACATGCAAAGGCTGATAGCCGACGCCGGGCTCTCCCGCTTGCTTATAAATCGCCGCGGTCTCGGCGTAGAAGACCGTAGTTCGCGTCGCGAACAAGTTTGGCAACTTGGGGATCGTCTTAGCGAGATAGGCGACAGCCTTTGCTTGCATCTCCCGCTGCGCGGCGGCGCCCGGCGGACCCTCCCCAGGAATCTCTACCGCTGGGGTATCGAGAAACGCCGACGCATCGGCCAGTGCAACCAACGCCTGCTGGGCTTTGTTGCCGCGCAACCCCGCCTCCAGGGATATTAACTTCGCACTGCTTAACCGCTCCGTCAGCTCCATGTCCGATAATTGCCGCGCCATCTCCGCATCCGAGCTACCATGCGCCGTCGCCAGCAACTCACTCAACTGCTCGACGGAAACACGTTTCGACGCAATCGTAGGCCGGTCCTCGTAGTATGGCTGATCGTAAAAGCCAGTGTTGGTGCTGGCCGTCAGCCCCGCCTTGCTGACCTGCACCCTTAGTTTGTGATATTCATCGGGACGATCTGCGGGCTGCGCATCGAATGCCAGTTCGTACCAGGTGCCGAGGTTTGCAATGCAGCGATTGATCTGGCTCGCCAGATCGAGACTGGGATCCATCGCTTGGCCGCCGCTTTGCAGGGCGAGTACTTTTCGATCGAGGTCAATGAGGATGGCTTGTCGAGCCTCTTCCACCCCTTTCACATACGCTTTATAAATGTAGCCAGGCTGGAAGTATTGAATCGGACGCTCCGCGGTCTTTCCCAGCGAAAGGCTATAAAGTGAAATCCTGGCCTCGCGCAGCAGAGTGGAAAACCATACGATCGTGTCGAAGAGGTTCTCGCCCCCTCCGGTTCCCATCGTTCGGTCGGGTCCAATCCAAACCAACAGTTTCCTGCCGGCCTGCTGCCTCTGATCGGCGGCAATCAAGCTAAATGCCCTTAAGGGTAATAAGTTTAGGGATGACGAAACGGACGCTCCCGCGCTCTCCGTACGGTTCGTGCTCCAGATCAACCGCAGCTTGCCGCTATGTTCGAGGCCTGCGGCTAAACCATTTCCGTCGACCGAAGGCTGAGCCTGCGGCGGGACCCATAGACCACTATCCGCGAGCCAGAAGAGCGAGACAGGCTGGGCAAGGCGCCCCCCGTTCTGCCTCAGAAACTTCGCGACCTCGCGTTGCGCAACCGATATTTGCTCGCTAGACAGGTTGATTGTGTCCAGGAACAGAATCAGCTTGACCGGCGCATCGGTTGTCTTCGCAACTTCGTCGAATGCGCGAAAAGAGAGAATCTTGTCCTGCTTATCGTTCTCCAGCAGGGTGAAGTCCGACGCCGCAAGTCCGGATACGGGACTTCCCTTCTCATCGTGCACGGTGACATCAAGCTGGATAAGGCCCACTGCATCCGATGCGGTTTGTTGAGGGCGACTCGCTGGAGTCGGATCCGGAAGCGCAGGCACTCCCTGCTGGGCATCGGCCGGTTGCACTCGCACAACGAACCAGAGCCAAAGACCAAGCGCCACGCAAATGCGGGGTCGCAGACTCATACCCAAATCCTCAACAGTAACCCGGCTTGTCCGCAGCAAGTATAGCCGCCCCCGGGACGAAGACTTTCTCTAAAGACTCCGTCTTCGCTTACCATCCCTCCCGGCAAAAGTCGCGAACGGGATGGTTGATCTGGGGCCAGTTTGTTTTTCGTTCGCGCCCGGTTTTGCCAGGCACGTTCTGTCGACATATTGCTATTTTCGTAGTCACAGTTCCGTTTCGAGTCGGGACGGACCAGCTCAGGCTACTGCGTCGCAGCCAACAGCGAAATGCGCGGAACGCTGATCTGTTTCTCGCGCTTGCGGATCTGAGCAATATCGTAAGAAGACTGCATACGCATCAGTGTATCCATCTTGACTCCGAAGGCCTTCTCGACGCGGAGCGCCATTTCCCCGGAGAGGTCGGCCTTGCCGTTAAGCAAACTGGACAACGCAGGCCGCGAGACGCGCAGGGCTTTTGCAGCTGCCGTAACCGTCAACCCTGCGGGTTCTATGATCTCCGTCCGAATAAAATTTCCGGGATGTGGCGGGTTCTTCATAGGCATGATGTTTTCTCCGTTGGCCTAGTGGTAATCCTCTAAGTTCGCGTCGTAAATCTCTCGTTCGCCCCTATCGATGCGAAACGTCAATCTCCTATTGGCTGTGACGCTGAGACTCCATGTGCCTTTGCGGTCCCCGCTCAAGGTATGCACTTTCCAGGAAGGCAGCGTCCGCAACTCTTCGGGGTCCTCCATATCGTCCAGAAAGGCAAGCATCTTGCGGAGCTTGTCTACGGCATCGGACGGAACGCCTTTTTCGACGTCGTCCGCATAGAGCTTCTTCAAACCCTTATGGACGAAGTTTCGTATCCTCACCTGAGCAACTGTAGCCCGTAACCTAACACTTGTCAACGGAGAGGACTGCGCTTGACCAACGACGGCTTCGTATCGAATTCCGTCGGGGTCAGTTGTGGGTGACCAAAGAGCGGTGCTCCGCACCGCTCTTGAGTTTCTATATATTTTGGAGCTGCGAGTTGGCCGGCGGAGGATATTTGCCGGGTTAGATCAACGCACAGGTTAAGCTGTGGCAGCCCCGGACTTTAAGTCCGGGGGAGCGGGTTTTCAAACCCGCGAGAACGCTCCGGTATATCAATTCAGGGCTTTAGCCCTGGTGGCGGGCGTCCAATTCTATCCCCAGGGACGCCGATGACCCGGCAAACGCTCCGCTCTTTCGCTCAAGCCCGCTCTAACCGGATTTTCCCGAATGTAAGTGTGGTGGTGTTTGTAATCCTCAGCGTCGCCGCCCCAGCTTTGAAAATGTAGAAACTCCTGAGCGGTGCTCCGCACCGCTCAGGATATCTTCGTCCTTGACAAAGCCTTTTTCACCATCGAGTTGCATCCGTCCTGTTCCAATTGGATCAGCTATGACACAGACTCCTGCGGCACTGAGTTTGTCAGTGGACTGAAATACGCACACCGTCTCCGCTGCTGAGGTATTGACCGCCATGGTCGGACTCCGATATAGTCGGAGTCCGATATACAAATACGCTGCCTCGAATTCTGAGGTGGACATTCTGGAGATGACCATTATGAACTTTTTCGAGAAAGCAAGACACTGGAGCCCGGGCCAGAAGATCGCGTCAGCAGTGGGTATACTTGGAGCAGCCTGTATGGTGTCATTACTCTTCGGCACAGAAGCTTCGGTAGCACAAACTACTACGAACCCAACCTCCTACCTAGGGATATGGAAGGTGACGGCCCAGGACAAACGAGTGGGTACGCTTGAATTAATGAACTATAACGGGCGGCTGGTTGGCAGCCTTACCAATGCACACGCAACCATGGACAGCAATGGAAAGCTGGTTGAGTTTGAAGCTATTCCGGGTGCGGCTCCTATTGTCCAAGCGAGCATTTCACAAGGCATGCTCGTAATGAATACAGAGCAAACTGACGAGGCCATTGTGCCTTGGAATATGACCCTGACTGGGGAAGGAAAAGGGCTCCTTCAATTGGCTTTCAAGGGACATGAAATGACTTTCCAAATTACGCGGATCTCATGGGAGGAGAATGAGGAGAGTTCGGAAACTGGCAAGTAGCTTGCAGATCGGAACCTGGCCGGGGACATCCATGACAGATGCCAAACAAGCGGGCATTGCCAAAGAATGCCCCGGCCAATCCATTTATGTACGCTCCCTAGGCCCGCTAATAGGTTCTGGTCGTCGCGCTCGATTCGATCTTCTGCAATAGATCCGGCGTCGTTGTGTCGGGATTCCAGTACCACTGGAGGTGGAGCGGAGGTCCTTGCGGAGGCCCCCCGCCGCCCTTTGCGCCCCAGTAACCGGCAAAGGATGTCACCAGCCTCACATCCGGTGGCGCATTGACGAGAGGATGGAGCGGGTCGCGGTCGAAGGTGAGATCGACCGGCAAGCTCCCAAAGTAAGAGTACTGGCCCGTACCATCGTGCTTGCTCGCGCCGTAGATTGACCAACCGGGCGTGGGCCAGAATTCATGCCCGCCCCACTCGACATAAACCACCGGGTGTTGATAGGACATGAGCACCGGCACCGGGTGGGGAGCCTCTCCCGAGCCCAACGGACCGCCCACAATCACCCTCGATACGTCTTCAGCGGCCAGTTGGACTGTGTTGTTTTGGGCATGCGCTTTTTCCGTCGTCATATCCGGGCCCCCGATGGGGAACCAAATCCCTTTGGCCTTGATGGAAAACTCGACCGACTCCCCGAAATTGGGCCCGTGATATTCCTCAGCCATGTACGTATTCCCGCTTTCGTTGCTGGGCCGCGTAGGAACCGTAACCGCCGTTGGGGCTGCAGACACCTGGGCCATATCGAAACCAACCTGAATGCCGTGCAAGTAGTGATAGACAGCGAGGATGGCTTTGCCTGGCTGCGGCGATTGCCACCAGCTGGCATCGACGTAAACCTGCACCGTGCACCAATCGCCGCTGTGATCGGTATCGGAATCGATGTCGCTATCCAGCGTTCCCTGGTAGTCATGACTGTAACCAAAGAACTGCCAATATTCGATTTTGATGATCTGGGCGGAACAGGACGCCTGAGGTGTACAGCCATAACGTTCCGCAAATTGCGCAGGCAGGTTGGTGTCGGCGTCGCTTTGAAAGTGTTGCAGATCCAGCAGCGTGACGTGTCCGTACAAGCCGACATTCGGATTCTGGCTACTCATCACGGTTGCCCAAGCCGTGCCTTTCTGTACGGAGTTTGGCAGCGGCGTTACGTAGAGCTCGGCGGGCAGCGCCGCCTGCATCGCCGTAATCGTACCGGCCGGCGAAGCTGCGGAGGGGACCGGATTCAGGATTGCCAGCGGCGTGCTCTGGAGCGTGGCGTTGGTTAAGTTGCCATTGGGGAGAGACGATTCCAGGGTCGAGCCGCTGAGAAAAGGCACAACGCTGATCGGCGCGTACTCCTCGTCGCTGCCGTGGTCAAACGAGTAGAGGAAGAGCGGCGCGTAGTCCTTCATAAGCTGTTGCCTGTTGGCGGAGCTCAGTCCATTCGCCAGGGAAGCTACCGGTGGAGATGCGTTCACCCGCAGCGAGCCCTCGGCGGATATGGTCACCGGTATCGGGCTAACGCCCGCCGGCCCGGTCGGGGAAGGCATCTTGCCGTTCTCGATCTCGGTGAGTTTCGGAGGGTTGTGGTTGCCGATCGCCGCAGCGTTAACGTTCAGCAACACGATGCTGAATACATTGATGCCCGGGACGGGGTCAAAACTCTGCGTGCCGCTGAGGAGCTTGCCCGGAAGCACGCTCGTGCTATTGCCAGGCTGGGGCAGAGCTCCGAGAGGTTGGTCATTCAGGTAGTAGACGAGAGAACCGATGAGTTCTACATGGGAGGAGTTGACGAGTTTCCAGGAAACACTGATGGGCCTGCCTGGCGTGGGAGAGCCCGAGGTCAAAGTGATTTCGATATTCAACGGGGTTGGAGGCGCAGATTCTGCCACGGAGCGCGCTGGCAGAGCAATCGTCGCCACCGCACACAGAACTGAACCTAGGAGCCGTCGAGCGGCCGAGAAAAAGCGGTTGGATACAGGCATCTTCTTTCTCCTTGCGAGGCCGACTACAGCCGTTTGGCAGCCGTCTTCTGTTTTGCCTCTACTACTGAATGCGTAGCTGATACGCAAAAGGGGCCTACACACATGCCACTTTTTGTGCGGACTCGGGGACAAGAAGACGTACCTTAATAAGCCGGACTGGTGTGCGACGCCGAGCGAGGCCCAGGCATTGCTCTTTCTGTTCTCCAACAGGGCCGGGCTCCACTCGACTGACTGCGTCCAACTTTCCCTTCGCAACGTCCAACTGATAACCTTTCCCTGCTCGCATGGGGTTACGAGAGGAAATATTGTGGTCCGCGGAAATCAACACGGAAAGCTCAAGTTGTTACTGTCGTTTGGGTGCCTGCTCTCATCTGCGGTCGCGTGGGCGTCAACGAAAGATATTCCCCCGCATGGCCCGGCCATGGTCCTCTTCGATGGCCGCGACCTCAACGGCTTCGACACATTCCTTAAGAGCAAAGGGCTGAATAGCGATCCTGATCACGTTTTTCAGGTGGAGCATGGAGTCATTCACATCTCCGGCACCGAATTCGGCTACATCATCACGAAGCAGGAATTCCAGAACTACTATCTGAAAGCAGAATTCAAGTGGGGCGAGGGAACCTTTGCCCCGCGCGAAGGAAAGGCCCGCGACAGCGGCATTCTCTACAACATACAGGGCGACCAGAAAGTGTGGCCCCGCTCAGTCGAGTTCCAGATCAACGAAGGCTGCACCGGCGACTTCTGGTTGACCGATGGCGCCGCTCTCACCGGAAAAGACGGTCAGCGAGTCACCGGGCCTCCCGGCCACGCACTCAAGATCGATCGCTTCAACAAAGGCCCGTGGAAGGATGTCGTAGGCTACCGCGACCCGGTGAATGAACTCGAAAAGCCGCACGGTCAATGGAATGTCGTAGAACTGGTGAGCCAGAACGGCCATGTAAAGCAGTACGTAAACGGCAAGCTGGCCAATGAAGGCACCGACGCTTTTCCTGCCAGCGGTAAAATTCTCTTTCAATCGGAAGGCGCGGAGGTATTCTTCCGTGAAATCAAGTTATATCTACTGCATTAGTTCTCAAAATACCATCGGCACATGCGTGGCCCTCAATGTGGAATAGGACGGAACCACGCTAACGACCATCTCTCACTCAGGTTTCTTCCGCTTGCGCTGCGAGTCTGTGCAACTCTTCGCGGGTAAAGCCCTCATGGAATAGAAACAAGACTGCATCGTGGAATCGCTTCTCCCGGTTCCTTCTCTCGGTGGCTGCAAAGTAGCCGGAAACATACTTCTTTGTTCTAACCTTGCCCCCATCCCCGCAAGTTCCTAGCCTATGTTGAAGGGAGAAGCGCAGGTTTTCCTCGCTCGTTTCTGCGTCGATGGTACCGTCTATCTCGCGGTCCAGATCCGCACGTTCCTTCCCTGCAAATAGCAGAGAAAACGCTGCGCAAAAGAACCTCTCCGCACTTGTGAGCCCATCAATCTTCTTCAGCTCAACGGCGCAACGCCGGATCCACGCATGATACTCTTGCTGCTTCCCTTTGGCCTCAGCCCCCCATGCGATCTTTGCAGGGTGATTCGTTCCCATTTCCGGCTCGCTCTGCTCCAGTTGTCTATCGATCTGTGTCTCCAGAGAACGAACCCCCATCTCTTCTCGACGGGCAGTTAAAGGTACTTGTGGTTTAGTTGCCTCTAGATTCCCACTCCTCGTCCTAGCCATAAAGCCCTCACGGAACCGTTATTGGCGAAACCGCCGAAATGAGTACCAAGTGCCCCTGGCACCGACCATGTGTCCTAGAGGCCGACTTGCCGAGGTAGGAACCCGCCCCGACCAGCAAGATTCATCAATTGGTGGGCGCATCGAGGAATGCTTCGCCCTCGCGCTGTTTGGGCTTATGGGAGCATTAACGCTTTTCCTACCGGTGGCTCTGGCTGGCGATACCATGCCTGCATTGAGCGCCCACTCTCCCGGAGCCTAGGCGCTTACCGCGAACGTTGTCAAGCGGCCATTACGATCCTTTCCCGCCGTCACCTCAGCATCCTTGTCTGCCGCATGAAGCCGTGGGCCACATTCCCATCCCAGCTTTCCTGGATTTAGAGTAAAGACGTCCCGTTTTTTGATCCACCGCCTCAGTTCATGAACCCAGAGGGAGCATGTTATGACACCCCGGTCTCTTGCGGCCGCACTGATTCTCTCCATCTCGCCCGTAATCGTGGCGCAGCAAATGTCTTCTCAGCCGGGCCAGGGCCGCTCCATGGTTGTGACCAACTTCGGGATTGTGGCCGCCCCGCAGTTTCTCGCCTCTCAAGCCGGTGCGCACATTCTGGAAGAGGGTGGAAACGCCATCGACGCCGCGATCGCCGCCAACGCCGTCATGGGTGTGGTCCAGCCGTACGTCAATGGGATGGGGGGCGATTTGTTCGCCCTCTACTACGAAGCCAAGACCGGCAAGCTTTACGGTCTCAACTCCAGTGGATGGACGCCGAAGGCACTGACCATCGACTACATGAAGGCGCACCATATCGACCACATCAATCCGATTGGCGTGGAAACCATCGATATTCCGGGTGCCGTGGCCGGTTGGGATGCGATGAGAACGCGGTTTGGCACGCTTTCTTTCGCCCAGACTCTGGCTCCCGCTATCTACTACGCCGAAAATGGATTCCCTCTGGCCGAACGGAATGCACGTTACTGGGTGGCCAAGAGTCTGCTGCAACAGCCTGGTTACAAGGAGACATACCTGCCCAACGGCGTGGCGCCGAAGGTGGGGGATGAATTCAAGAATCCGGCCCTGGCGCACTCGCTGCGGGAAGTTGCCGCGCATGGAAGGGATGCGTATTACAACGGGCCCATGACGGAGATCATGGTGAAGTTTTTGCAAGCCCAGGGAGGGACGCACACCCTCGAGGACTTCAAAGATTTTCAACCGGAGTGGGTCGAGCCGGTCTCCACCACCTACCGCGGCTGGACGGTCTACGAGCTGCCGCCGAATGGACAGGGCATCGCAGCCCTCTCGATGTTGAACATCATGGAGCAATTTCCTATGGGGCAGTACGGGCATAACTCCGCGGACGCGCTGCAGGTGATGATTGAGGCCAAGAAGCTGGCCTATGCGGATATGCACCAGTATGTGGGTGACCCGCGCTTCACCCCCATCCCGGTGAAAGAGTTGATCTCGAAAGATCTGGCCCTGCAGCGGGCGAAGCTGATCCAGATAGACAAGGCCGCGTGCCAGGTCGTTCCTTCCGACATAGAGAAGATGCTCGATGCCCACGGCAGCTCGACCATCTATCTCTCGACGATCGACAAGGACGGCAATATCGTCTCCTTGATCCAGAGCAACTTCGCGGGCTATGGCACGGGCATGGTCGCGCCCGGCCTGGGCTTCTCGTTTCATAACCGAGGCGCGGGCTTCGATCTGACGCCGGGCCTGCCTAACTCACTCGCCGGCCACAAGCGGCCGCTTCACACCATCATTCCGGCCTTCATGGAAAAGGGCGATGTGCATATCGGATTTGGGATCATGGGCGGCTGGAACCAGGCGCAGGCGCACGCACAGTTTGTCGCCAACGTCGTCGACTACGGGATGAATGTGCAGGCGGCTCTGGAACAGCCGAGATTCACCAAGGGGACCTTTCAGGGGTGCGATGTGCAGATGGAAGAAACTGTTCCCGAGACGGTGCGAGCAGAACTCACGAAGCGAGGACACGTGATTCAATTGCTGGAGCCGTTCTCCTTCTCCGTCGGTCAGGGGGAAGCCGTGGTAAGGGACAGCGGACGAAAGGTCAACTTCGCCGGGGCAGATCCGCGTTCAGACGGCGAGGCGATTCCGCAGGGACCGGGCACAGATTAAGATCTTTGCCGGGCGAATCCCATGTTTCTGGCTCGCGCTACCGAATATGAATATGCTGCGATCGTAGACCTCAGTAATTTGGCCTTTCGCGGCGTCGGTCCCTCAGCGGGTTGGAACTCCGAAGCAGATTTCATCGAGGGGCAGCGCCTGACCGAGTCTCTGCTCAGAGAAGACCTGGCTGCAAAGCCTGATGCCCTATTGCTGACCTGCCGGAACGATCCGCATGGCGAGTTATTGGGGACGGTTTGGCTGGAATCAAAGAGGGACGGAGTATGGTATCTCGGCCTGCTGACCATCCGGCCTGATCTGCAAAAAAAGCAAATGGGGCGTGCCCTGTTAGCTCTTGCGGAGGACTTTGCAAAGCAGCATGGTGCTTACCGTATCCGCATGAAGGTGGTGAATGTCCGCACGACTCTGATCGCCTGGTATCAACGCCGAGGTTACCTCTTGACCGCGGAAACCGAACCCTTTCCCTATGGTGACCTGCGCTTCGGCAGACCACTCCGGGACGATTTGAGCTTTGTTCTGCTCGAGAAAGAGATCTGACGATGCCATCGGCCAGCCAGCCACAGTGCGGCCCAGTCGTTCCATAGCGAAAGTTAACACGTCTCCGCGGGCAGATACTACTTCGGCTTCGTCGCTGACAGCCGGCCAATGATGAACTGGGAGATTTGTTCAGCAGCCGGAGGGTCCACATTCGCCAACACGACAACCGTGTAGCTGGAATCCAGGCACATTTCAAGATCGCCATTGACTCCGCGAGAGCTGCCGTTATGGCCGAAACACTTATTTCCATTGACGGTTTGCACTCCGAAACCATACGCTTCAAGACCGAATGGCGTCGCCACCCTGCCGGTCGTGAGCAGCGTCGTGTAATGCGCATCGAGGAGCTTGTTCTCCCGCAGGGCGTCTGCAAATCGTAGAAGATCTCCAACAGTTGAGTAGCCCCCGCCCGCCGGCGTTCCAGTGTTGATCAGTGTGTCCGTATTCGGAATCCAGTGAGCCGATCCCATCTTCGTGTAGTTGATGCTGCGATTCGGGATCGCCTTATCTTCCATTCCGGAGGGTGTTGAGGTCATGCCGGCTGGAAGGTAAACGTGTTCGCGCACGTAATTGTAGTAATTCTCGCCGCTCACTTTTTCGATCACCGCGCCAAGCAGAATAAAGCCGTAGTTGCTGTACTCCCAACGGCTGCCTGGCTCGAATCTAAGTGCGCGGTTGCCATAGAGATTGATGTAGTCCTGCAGGGTACGCAACTCCAATCGGTGCTTATCAAACTCCGGTCCCCAGATATCCCCTGTTCCGCCAGTGTTGGTCAACAACTCGCCAATCGTCACCTTTGCTGCCAGTTCCTTGTTCGGATAATCGGTCAAATATTTTCCTAGCGGATCGTCGAGCGCCAGCTTTCCCGCCTGCACCAACTGCATCGTTGCTACCGCCGTGAACATCTTGTTCATGGATGCGATGGTGAAGCGCGACTGGAGAGTATTGGGGATTTTGTGCTCCCGGTCGGCCAGCCCGTAGGCTTGTGCAAAGAGTGGCTTGCCTTCGTTCGCAACCAGCACAGCGCCGGCAAACCTGTCGGCAGATGCTTCGTTGTCAAGTTGCTTGCGCAACGCAGCAGTCAATTGGGTATTGCTCATATGCGGCAGGGCAAATTCCGCCGGCCGCTCAGCCAGATTGACGTCCAACTTCAGGATACGATGTGGTTCCACCGGTTCGACCTCAAGGGTAAGTCTTGCGAAGCCGTCGCCGGCGCGCTCCTGTACGAGCGCTGTCACTTGGGTCGAGTTCTCCAGTTCTATCTTCTTGAGATCGTAACCGCCGGTACGATCACGAAGGGATGGGTCCTGGAACCCGCCACCGGGCGGCGTAACAAAGTTCGTTTGCAGAAATTTGAGGTAAGCATCCCAACTCGTGCTGTCATACGCCGCTAACCATCCGGCAAGTTGCCGACCAGCCGGAGTCTCCGTGGCCGGTCCTTGAGCGCCGGAGAACACAGACATGAAGAACACCAGACCGACTGTTTGGACGAGGTGTGTGAAAACCATAAAACGAAACCTCCTTTTTACGATAGGAGCGGTTGCAAGTGCGCCGTCGCTTGCACCTCCGCTAGCTGAAAGGCAAATGCTCGAATTTTGTTTTTCGAAGACTAGCTCGGCAATAACAATAATGTACT
>Ga0302324_100015956_pt1 | contig 15021 bp, 13 predicted proteins | sample Palsa_T0_1_FD_201949 | JGI IMG/M metagenome (GOLD analysis project Ga0302324, IMG submission 201949) | Peat permafrost microbial communities from Stordalen Mire near Abisko, Sweden - Palsa_T0_1 | ecosystem: Environmental > Terrestrial > Soil > Palsa > Peat permafrost | place: Sweden: Abisko...
GTGCAGCGCCGCTAGTAGCTCCTGTAGTGTCTCGTCGCCGGCGACGTACCAGCGGCCATCGCGGTGGTCGGCCCAGGGGTCGCCGACACAGCGGCCTTCGAAGCGCAACTCCAGCCAGCGCAGCTCCAGGTGGCGGCGGTCAATCGTGCCGCCGTGTCAACCCGGGCGCGCGAGCGAACCCATAGCCCGCAGTACGCCTGGTCGGGGTGACATGGCGTCCGTTGGTCTGGGTTCTCCGATGCTCCTCGTGCCGGGTAGGGGCGGGCGGAAACGAGCCTGGCTTCGTGATCTGAGCCAAGGTCACAATTAGACTCGTGAGAGAGAAAGCCCGCCGTTGGTGGCCGCCGGCTGTAATCGTCGTGGTGACTGCTGCCGCGGGCGGACTGGTATGGGCCGTGTGGCGGGCGCAGAATCGCAGCGACCTGTCGACGTTTTGGGGATTCGCGGTCGCGGTCATCGTGCCAGTGGCGAGCCTGGTCGCGTATCTAACGAAGGTCAGAGGCCCTGCTGGTGCAGGCCTGGACCGGCCGCTGGACGAACTAGCCGACTCTCTGGCCGGAGCGGTGATGGATCAGTGGACCCGCGCGGCAGCGGACCGGCAGCTGCTGCAGCCGGAACCGATCCCCGTGCGTTGGCGAAGACCCGTCCAACCGCTGGCAGGGCCGGTGTCGGCAGCGGTCGGCTCCCGGCAGTTCTCGCCTTTGCCGGGACTATCTCCTGTGCGTGAGGAACAGCTGAACCGAGGTGGCCTGCGAGACCTTTACGCCGTGTACGGGGGGTTGGGGTCGGGCCGCATGATAATCGCTGGTTCCCCGGGATCGGGCAAGAGCGGCGCGGCGGTGCTGTTGCTTCTGGCCGCGTTGAAACACAGACAGCAAGTACCGCCCGAAGACCGGTCGCTGGTGCCAGTACCGGTGCTGTTTACCTTGCATGGCTGGAACCCCCGCACCGAGCGTTTCCAAAGCTGGCTCGCCTTCCGCCTTCAGCAGGCTTATCCGCTATTCGGGGGCAGGCGTAGCCGGGCCGCGGCCCTCGCCCTGATCGACGGCGGCAAACTTGCGGTGATCCTGGACGGGCTTGATGAGATCCCCGAAGAATTCCGTCCGGTGGCCCTGCGGTCCCTCAGCCAGCAGGCGGCCTTCCGCCTGGTCATCCTGACCCGCAGCGCCGAGATGGCAGCCGCTGCCCGGCAGAGCCTGCTGGCCGGCGCGGTAGCGATCGAATTGCTACCCGTTGACCCCCAGACCGCGGCGGATTACCTGACGCGCGTGCAGCTCGACCCGCCGCCATCGGGGTGGCGTGAACTGATAGACCACCTGCGCCACGCGCGGGGCAGCCCCCTTGACCAGGCACTGAGCAGCCCGCTCACCCTGACCTTGGTGCGAGACACCTACGGCAGCGGCGACGACATCCGTGAACTCCTTGACCTATGCGCTGGCAGCGGGCACGCCCTTGCGCCGGAAGATATCGAGGATCACCTGCTTGACCGGGTCCTGCCCGCCGCCTACGAACCGGTCCCCGGGGGACGGCCACCCCGATATCAGCTCGAGGTGGCCCAGCGCGCGCTGAGCTACCTCGCCGCGCAGATGAACAGCCACGGTACGCGGGACCTGGCATGGTGGCGTATTCCAGCGTGGGTGCCGCGAAATCCGCGCGTTCTGGTCACGGCCCTCTCGGTGGGGTCCATCACCGGGCTCTTGACCGGCCTGGCGATCGGGATCGTGGCTGGGCGCAAGGGTGCCATCGCCGGGACCATTGCCGGACACGGGACGGGCTCGTGATCGCGCTCATTGTTGGGATCGGGACCGGGTTGGTCGCCGGGCCGGGGTCCGAGGTGGTAGCCAGAGGCAGGGGTCGAAGGGCTAGCGTGTCCCCCGCCCAGATAGCCTCCCCGCAGTGGCGGCACCTAGCCGCCCGCCGTGCACTCGGGACCGGGCTTGTGGCGGGGCTTGCGGTCGGGCTTGGCTTTGGGGCGGGCTTCGGAGCAGAGTTCGGGCTAGCGGCAGGGCTCGGTTTCGGGATCGGGGTCTGGGTAATCGCCGGGCTGGTGGAGGGCCTGTCCCGACCCGTTGCAGCTGACGCGAACCCCCTCGATCCGCTTGCCTCCTGGCGAGCCGACAAGGCCTTCGGACGCTTGACCGGGCTGCTATCCGGACTCCTAACCGGACTGCTGACCGGAGTGGCAGTGGGGACGCTTGCCGGGCTCGGGACGACGGTTGTCGCCAGAGCGGCGGCCGGGATGGGCCTCGCATATGGATTGGAAGACGGTCTCGTGGCGGGAATCGGGGCTGCACTCGGCGTGGGATTCGGGGTCGCGCTCACCTACGCCGCTACATGGGATGCCTCTCTCGCGTTCGCTCAGCTTGCCATGGATCAACGCACTCCTTTTCGTCTTATGCAGTTCATCGAGGATGCCCGTAAGCGTGATGTCCTGCGTGCTGTCGGGCCCATCTACCAGTTCCGCCACGCCCGCCTGCAAGATCGCCTGGCCGACCAGGCGAAGACAGGAGGCCGTCCAGGAACACCGGCCACCCAGCCGCAAGCCCTGCCACAGGAAAACTCAGGCCAGCCCCCGCAAGACGACCATCTGCGGCACCTGAGGTGGGTCTGGGCCGCGGCGGGCCTGATCGCGCTGTCACTGGCAGCGGTCGTGTTCGCGACGCCGTTTCGCGTGACGGGTGTGGAGATCTCGCAACAGCCGCGGGGCTCATGCCAGGTAGATGTGAGCGGGCGGATCAGCACCAACGGTGCCCTCGGGACGATCTGGTACCAGTGGGTCTTCCGGCCGCAGGAGCAGGCGCCCCAGCCGCTGAGCCAGTCGTCGAACCTCGCTGGGCAGCATGCCCTGTACGTGTACGAGACTGTCGTCATCGAAGGCCAAGGCCCCGGCACCGCATCACAGACGGTCACTCTGGAAGTCCTGCACCCGAACTCGGCCGCCGCTTCAACCACTGTCCTGCTCAGGTGCTGACGAACGCTCGATAACTCGCGCAGCGCGAAAACGGGAGATCGTTAACCTTGAACCATGCGGGCGGACCGGTTCTCCCGCTGCAAGCCAGGCCCATCAGCATGTTCGAGGTCTCCGTCGCCACACAGACTGGCTCAACCGCCGATCATTTGGTCGTTGCTGGCATTACAGGCTTTCTGGACCGCTAGCCGGGGACGCATACGCCCATCTTGGGACGTGCATAGTCGGCATCGTTTAGCGCGCACACGATATGAACGACAAGGCTGAGTTGTCGATAGTCAACATTGCTAACGATATACACGCTGGCGCATAAATATCCGAACATGCAACGCGCTCAATTCGCATGTGCGGTTGCATGGGGACCCGTACCTGCCCAGCCCACTCGGCCGTTTCCGCGTCCCAGGCATGGTCGCCGGGTGAACGGCTACTCTCCCAGCGCCTCGGACATCTCGTGAACTTTGGTTCGCCAGCTATCCCGTCCCCCGGAGCAAAGACCTGATTGGCGCCGAGTTTACTAGCAGCCCGCGCCGATCTTGGCGTCTTGGGCGGCTCCCAGCCCACCCGAGGCTGTGGGAGCCAGAAAAGGGAGCCAACGTGTTCAGCCGGCCTCGGACGTAGCACGACCCAATCAGATTCTTCTCGCAGGTCAGTGGCTCCCCCATCGACTCAGTCCGACGGTGACAGACACTCCAGAATTCCCTGACACGGAAGAGGTCACTGGTTCAAATCCAGTACGGCCCACGCCATTTTTCGAAATCTTGTCTAGCGCTTAGAGCCGGAAGGGGAGCCAGGCTCCTGCGGTTTTGCTGCATAAGCGCTGGTCACAGCGCTGGCATTCCGACCTCTGCACAGGCGCCTGGCCGTTCAGGTCAGCTCGAAGATCCGCTACCGGGCGGACGCGTACGTGCGCGGCCGCCGCGCCCTCCCGGATTTGATTGGCCGCGAGCAGTCACGCACGACGCGGCGAGCCGACGGCACCTACCGTTGCGACCGCGGTCATATCTGGACGTGCACCTGGGCGGCATAATGACTGCCGAGGGCTACGCCAAGCCGCTCGCCCCAGCGCGTTACTGCCCCGTCCGCAGCCTGAGGTACGCGGCGAACGGATCGACGCAGGATACCCGGCTCTTGTAGGCCGACACCACCGTGAGGAGATGCCCCACCAGCGGTGTTATGGTCTCGCCGCCGACGCCGCCCTGAACCTCCAGCTGGTGCACCACCGGATCGACTGGAGCGTCCAGGTCCCGGCCCGCCGGGCCGTCGAGCGGGACGATGCGGCCATCGCCGCGTAACGGGAGGAGACCTGGCCCGTGATAAGAGGACGGCGGCGGACCTGGGCGGCTGGCTCTGCTTCGAAGATGAGTCCGGCCAGGGCCTGAAGCCGCCCAAGGGCCGCACCTGGGGCCGTCGCGGCCGCACCCCGGTGGTGAAGGTGACCGCCCAGGGCAGCAAGCGGGTCTCAATAGCCGCGCTGGGCTCGACCTCACCCTTCCGTGAACTCCCCATTGAGGGTCCCCTTCAGCCGGTCAGCCGCTGGGACTTGGCACGGCGGTCATCACCGTGTACTGGCAGCATGGCGTGCTGGAGGCACGCGTCTGGCCGCTGGCCACCTGATACGCCCACAGGTGCCCGCCGGGGCCCTGGTAGAGCAGCCATGTGTCGTTTGCCGACCATGCGGTCCTGGCGAACAGGTACGCGGCCGACGACGGGACTGGCATGGCCCGCCTGGAAGGGCCGGTGATCCGCATCACGTACAGGCGCACCTGGCCTGCCCTTTGCGACCGGATCGCGGCGTAGGCGGCGATCATCTGGTCGTCGGGAGAGATCGCGCTGACCAGGTTGAAACCGCCAGGCACCCACCCCGCGGTGCCCGGCGGTGCCGGGAATGAGATCAGCTTTCCGGTGACCACATCCAGGACCCGCAGTACCTTGCACGCGTCGTAGCCGGCGTCGGGGTCTTGCGGCGCGTCCGGTGCGGTGGTCTGCGAGGTACAACCCGTCCCGTAGGCCACCAGCCGTGCGGTGGCATCAAAGCCATCGGGGAAATCGGGCGAGGACGGCAGGATCCTGGGCGCGCTGCCCGGGTTCCACAGGGCCAGGCCCTGCGGTACCTGCAGGAGCAGGCCGGTGTCCGTGCCCCTGACGGCTGGCAGGTTCGCGCCGGCGGGCAAGGTGACCGGCTGGCCAGGCGGGCCTCCGGACAGTGCCACCGTCCACGCCCGGATCGGGCCCTGCATGCCGTGCTGGACCTGGAAGAGCCACACCCGCCCCGGTGCCGCGGCCGGGGCGAAGAAGGGCGTCGGCCCGAGCACGCGCGGACGCCCGGTCAGGTCATCCCGGATGGCATTGACCCCGTCACCCACATACACCAGCCAGCGGCCCACCTGCGCCAGCAGCGGCTGGAAGTCCCCCGCGCTGATGGCTGGCTGCTGGCTTTGCGTGAGCCGGCCCGTGCTCAGGTCATCGACATAGACCGGCGGCCCGCCCCCCGGGCCGAACGCCGGATAGCCGACCGGCCACATCAGCAGCGTGGTGCCGATGCTGCGCGGGATCGGCAGCGGCGCCGCGGCCTGCCGCACCGCCACCTGCGACCTGGGATGACTGCGCGGCCCCGGACGGCCAGGCGGATGCCTGGCCACGCCAGCCGCCACCCCCGCCACGCCGGCCAGCACCCCGGCAACGGCCACGCCGACCGCGAGCCAGCGGCGGCGCTGGCGCCTGCGCGCCTCCCTGATCAGGGCCTCCGGCCTCGTCCGGGCGTCAGGCAACCAGCCAGGCGGCGCGATCCTCATGGCAGCTCCACCGACACCTGCTCGATGATCGCCGCCAGCTCTTCCGGCCGGTACCCGTACCGGCGCGCCACCGCCACCAGCTCACGCGCCTTCGCCACCACCACGCTGCGCTGCGGGCCGATCCCGGTCACCGACACCCCACGGCCGCGGCGGAACTCCACCAGCCCCTCCTCCCGCAGCGTCCGCAACGCCCGGAACACCGTGTTGGCGTTGACCCCCAGCACGGCGGCCAGGTCACGGGCGGGCGGAAGCCGCTCACCAGGCCCCGCCTCGCCGTCGGCGATCGCCCGGCGGATAGCCGCGGCGACCTGCTCGTGCAGCGGCACCGGGCTGGAGTGATCGATCTCCACAGTGGGACTAGTGCTACTCACATTAGCATCATAGACGTTCACCACCGCGCCTGCCACCCCCCTCAGGTCCGCGGCAGCCGACTGACGCCTATCGCTCTTGCCCGTCCCGGCCTACCCGGCCCGCAGCGGTTGCCGGTCTCCGGGACCTGATGCATGCATGGGATCAAGACACCTGACCGGGCGCAACGATCGACCAGCACGAGGCGCAAGGCGCCGATCGCCATCACCAGAGCGATCGACACGCACGCCCGCGGGTCCCTGACCACCGCCATAACCTGCCAGCTGGTATGTGACCATGCGCGTCCGCTTCCTCTTTGTCAAACTTTTGTGAGACACGGGATGTACGAACCCTTTAAGGCAGAGCAGAGCGAGACGGCACTGCCGAGACAGTGACGATGGCACTTTCTGACAGTCCGTGTTCACAGAGGCTCAAGTGATCAAAGCGGACCAGCGACACTTGCTGAGCGAGCTCATCGACGGTGCAGTCCCTGCTCCGACGGCGCACGATTTGTTATTGGGCCGATCAGACGGACAGGCGTTCAGTTGCCCTGGCCGAAGATGTCCTCGAGGAGGAGCCTGAGCCGGGCCGGTGGTTGCTCTTCCGGGAAGATGTCCCGTACCAGCGCGAAGACATCGGCTACGGTGTGCAGGTTGAGCAGTTCTGTGAGCTGCCTGATGTCTTGCGCGTCGCGGGGTCGAGCGGCGAGTGCTTTCATCGCGAGGAGATGTTCTGGTGAAGCGGCGAAGACGCGTAGGCCAGGGTGGTCGAATACGCGGGCTGCCGACGGATCGCCGCCCGGCGCGGCGTAGGAACTTGCTTGCTCGTTCAGCCACCAGTTAGGCAGGCCTAGTTCGGCGGCTACTGCCCGGGCTTCTTCAAGCACGATGCCGTGTGGCTTGAACAAGGCGTCCACATCACGGGTGGCACGGCGCGAGTCGTAAGCCAGAGCCATTGCAGCACCGCCGAACACGTAAATGTCCGCCACTACTCCCCGCTTGGCCAACCGGTCACCGAGCCGGCGGAATGCCTCCTCGATGCCCTCGCGATCGAGCAGAGGCGTAGGTCCGCTCACGCGGCGTCTATCTCATAATCCGCGACGAAGACACCCCGCCTGCGGAACGCGGCCGGAGCATGCACCAGCGCCTGCGCACGCGCGCCCGGTGTGTCGAACGGAAACCAGAACCGCCTCAGGCCCCGGATGGACGACCAGCCCGGCGCAGCATGGCCATCCCGCATGGCAAGATGCTCCGCAAGCCCCGCGAACAACACATCCCAGCGCTCGTCGCCCACCGGCTCCGGCGCATCTTCAAGCAACCTCAGCCGGCCTCCGGCTGGTTCCTGGTGATACTCCTTAAGGAACTCGACGACCAGCCGCCACTGCGAGTCGAAGTCCTGCTCGCCTGCCACGAGACGAGCCAGATCAGCAAGGGTCAGCGGCTGGTAACTCACATTCACAGCGTAGCGAATGCCGCGTCGACCGGATCCCCGTGGAGAGTCTCAGCTGAGCGCCCATTACCGCCCGGCCCCGGCGCCGTGTTGGTCTGGCCAGCTGGTACTGGCTCACACGGTTCGCGGCTACCGCTTCAGGGGCGGTGGACCGAATCGAACCCGGTGTAGCCGCTGCACCGGCAGCGCCGCCACCAACGGCCGCGATGCGAGCAGGAACTGGAGTCGCAAGCAGGGCGTCGTGCATGTCCCGCGGCGGAGGGGGCGTCTGCATGGCAACCTCCGCATACTCATTTGGGTTTGGCCTACTGACAAGACTAACGCCGGTACAGGGAGACATCCGGTAACCGGCTGGGTTGGGGCTCTCACCGCAAGTACTGGCTCACGATCGCCGCGCATTGCTCGACCCGCACGCTGCCGATGTGCCGGTCCATCACCGCGTTTAGTTCGGCGAGTCCTGATGGCTTACCGTCGAGCTCGGCTATCATCATCGCCCTGGCCAGCTCCACCAGCCCGCGCTCGTCGCCCTGCCAGCGCTCGACCGCCCGGTCCATCAGCTGACGCTGGTGGTCCGGTTCGAGGTATTCAGCCAACCGGACGCCGATCAGATCCGGCGGAACCGGTGCTGTGAGAAGGTAGGCGACACTGCCCTTGGCCATCGCGTCGAGCCGTTCGACCGAGCCGTCGAGCAGTTCCATGGTCAGATGGATCCAGTGGCAGGAGCCCCACAGATAACCCTGCTGGACGATGACTGACCGCCCGGGCATGAGGCACGGCAGGGACTGAGCGAGCACCAGGTCGTTGACCTGCCAGGTCTTCACCATGTCGAGGAACAGCACCTCGATCGGCTCGCCGCTCCAGCCGATCGCGCACGCGTCGCCCTCACGCACCTCGATATGGCGGGCCCACGGCGCGATGTTGGCGTCGAACACGGGACGGAACGAGGTACCGACGGTCGGATCGGGCAGGTAGGCGGCAAATTCCGCTAGCGTGTATTCTTCCACGCGGAACAGCTCGTAGGACGCAATGGCGGTTTCCCAGGGACCATCCGCGCGTGCCGCGAGACCGCTGGCGAGCGCCGCCGTAGATCCCCCAGGAAGCGTCCCGCCCCCATAGGCGATGTCCAGCGCAGCAGCGAGATCACGGATCCCATGGTCATTGCCCTCACCGCAGACAAGGATCGCTCGTGGCGGGGAAGCCTCGACCGCGGCGAACAATATGTCAAGCGGACTGGGTACGAGCATGTCGGCGTCGAGGCAGACGAATCGCTCCGCAGGGATCACCCTGGCCACCGAATACAGCACGGTGGTGGAGACGAGCAGCCCGGGCACAGTCGCCTTGGCCAGCTCGGCCACCAACGGCACCGGCGCGGCGCCAGCCCGTACGTGCGGGGCTTCGGCGACGACCCGCCCGTCGGCGAGGACGGTGAACGTGGCGTGCGAGGCGCGGCCCGCGACGTCATCGTTCAGGGCTACCCGGCATCGCAGCCGGGCGCATCCCGCGGGGAGGGCGAAGCGCATCCGCGCTGGCGGGTGGGTGCTCAGCGCCGACGCGAATCGCTGGCCGCCGATGGTCACCTTGGCGTCCTCGTAGCCAAGCCTGCCCCGTGCCGCGGCCCTTGATCGGCGGCCGCGCCGGGCGCAGACTGCGAAGCATGGGGCCTGAACCGGAACTCTCGCTGGCGGACCAGGTGGCCGAGCAGGCTGAGCTGATCGTCAACACCCTGCAGCAGACCGACTACCAGTACACCGAGAACATCGACGCCGGCAACGGCATCTACGACTGCGACTGCAGCCAGTTCGCCAACTTCGTGCTGTCCCAGGTGGCGCCGGACCACTACGCGACGCTCGTGGCCGCGGCGGGCGAACCGGTACCGCGCGCCTTCGACTACTACCGCTTCGTCAGCTCGCTGCCGGCCGAGGCCGGTGACGGCTGGGAGCAGGTACAGGTTCTCGCCGACGTGGCCCGGGGCGACCTGATCGCCTGGCAGTTGTTTTCGCAGCCCGAGCCGGGCCACGACACCGGCCACGTGGTCTTCGTGGCCGGCCCGCCGACCCTGACTGACCAGGGCTCCTTCGCGGTCCGCGTCTACGACTCCGCCATCGTGCCGCACTTCGACGACACCCGCGGCGACGACCCGGGCCAGTGGCCCAGCGGGGTAGGGTCGGGCTTCATCAACTTCCAGGCCGGCGACGACGGCCAGCCGGTCGCCTTCCAGTTCTCACCGCCCCTATCGTCACCGTTCACCTGGCTGCCCATCGCCATCGGGCGGCTGGCTTGACCCCGCCGTCGCTCCTGCGCCGCCGAGCACGTAGCTGCGCTCGGCCTTTGAACCAACCGGTCACACTGAGGCAACGGCCGGGTGACACTCGCGGCACATCCTGTTGTCCATGCCAAGTGGTCCAGGACACGCTGCGGTGTGCATTATCCGGGTAGAGGTCGAGTCATGGGGCCTGGTCATCACGATGACGGTCAACCGCGATATCGCCGCCGCCTCCCCCGAACCGGCCGTCCGTTTCACCGAGCCCGGCGAGGCAGCAGCGGCGGTTACCGCGTTCCTAGAGTCTTTTAAGCGCGAGAAGCAGTGATGACCTGTATCTGCGGCGGCGTCTTGGCCTCCGTAGTGGTGACGGACGGGTGACGTGGGGGTGGCTATGGTCGCAGCGACCAGGTGCCCTGGGAGGGAGGGGTCAATGGACAACTCTCAGGACGACCGGCTGGTCAGTGAGCTTGAACACCCCGATGCGACGGTCGTGCACCTACTCGCCGGGCCTTACATTACCGTGGGCGCGGATCGCCAGGACGTGCCCGAGGGAAGCAAGCAGCTTCTCGCCTTCGTCGCGTTGCGGCGGCGGCGAGTCGAACGTCGCCAGGCTGCTGGAACGTTGTGGCCATTCGGTGATGACGAGCGGGCCGCGGGTAACCTGCGATCTGCTCTCTGGCGGCTTCGGCGGGCGGGCATCGACGTGGTGGCCGCGGATAAGTGGTCACTGGCGCTGGACACCCATGTCCTGGTCGACGTCCACCTCACGGAGCAGTGGGCCACACGGCTCATCGAAGGCAGGCCCGGCGCGTGCGACCTGGCCGTTTCGCCGTCGATGATTGACGCGCTGAACCTGCTGCCGGGCTTCTACGACGACTGGGCGCTGATGGAGCGGGAGCGCATCCGGCAGCGAGTCTTGCACGCGCTGGAGGCGCTCAGCGAAAGACTGGCCGCCGACGGGCGTTTTGCTGACGCCATCGAGGCTGCCATGCTAGCCACGAGCGCGGAGCCGCTGCGCGAAAGCGCGCAGCGAGTTCTCATCAAGGCACATATCGCCGAGGGCAACGTGACCGAAGCCCATCGCAGTTATCGCACTTACAAGGATCTGATGCACCGGGAACTCGGCGTGGTGCCGTCCGACGATTTTTCTGCGAGCCTGGGCATCTCCGTAGTCCCGGCGAGCCGGAATGGCCACAGCCGGATACAGCTTTCTCGCCAGGCCGCGCCGGTAAGCTAGCCGGCCCGGACGAATCGACGTCACCTCGCAGGGCCTGTGGGAGGCTGCGGTAGAACGGCATGTCATCGCCCAGAAGATCTTCTACCTCGCGGATGGGCCGGGGGCTCCAGTGGGGACTTCGGACCGACTTCGGAGCTGTATTCCGCGGATGGACTATCCCGACGACACACCCGGCCGCCCGGACATCGGCGACCTTTCGTACCGCGGGGCTGAAAACGAAGCGGGTATCTTCGCCGATCGTCACATCGGGGAACGGGGAGCCCCGCCATAGCTCCTTGGTGAAGCACAGGCTGGGACCGGCCGCCCACGGGCGCTGCGCGCCAGGCCAGGTGAACCGCCACGCCGACGAATGAACCGGATCGTAATACAGGAGGCTTGCCACCCCGCACAGGTCGGCGCTTTCGCGGGTGAGGGCCGCCACCTGGATGCTGACCCGTTCCGGGGACGACCAGTCATCGTCGTCCCAGTGCGCGATGATCGATCCGCTGGCCAGTTCACAGGCGAGGTTGCGCTTGGTCCCGAGGACCATCCGAGCCTCGAGCCGGTGGTAGACGATGCGGGGGTCGGCCGGCAGCAGGTCGCCCACTGGCTCCGGGCCGTCGTCGACGATGACCAGCTCTTTGGCCGGATAGTCCTGCCGGAGAAAACAACGGACCGCCTGGGGTACGAACAAACGCCGGTCAAAGGTCGGCATGATGCAGCTGACGAGTGGGACGGCAGGGCTCGTCGAATTGTCACCGGCCGGGGCGGCGCCCGAACACGCGGCGTAAAAGGCCCGCACCTCGGGCGGCAGGCGTGGTTCTGGCACGCCTTCCCAGCCGCCGGCACCGCCGACCAGTCCGCAGGCAAACTGCCAGGCGTTACCACCATGGCGGACGTAGAGGAACAGGTCCGCTCCGTCGACCGCTTCCAGCCGGGCTCCGGATCGCACCGCCTGCTCGAGGAATGCGGCGTCTTCGGCCAGGGAGCGATCGGGGAACCTGGCTTTCTCCTCCCAGACCCGACGCCGGTAGACCAGAGTCCCCCCGTGCACGTCACGGACGAACAGGCGCCGGTGCAGCTCGGGTCGCAGGCGCCAGAACCGCCAGGCCGCCAGCTCAAACACGATGCCGCCGCGCAGCGCCGTGATATCGGCTTTGCCGTCCCGGATGGCTGCTACCTGACGGGTGAGCCGCTCCGGTCCGTACCAGTCGTCGTCGTCCCAGTGGGCCACGATCTCACCCCGGGCCAGCTGGCAGGCCTCATTGCGCATCGCGCCGATGCTGCGCGACTCACGTCCGGTGACCACGTGGCGGATTCGTGCGTCGTCGGGAAGGCGCCCGGCCAGCGAGGAGGCGCCGTCCTCCAAGACCAGGAGCTCTTTGTTCGCATAGTCCTGAGCCAGGAAGCAGCGGATGGCCTGCAGAGCGAAATCCGGCCGGTCCCTGGTGGGCATGATCGCCGTCACCAGCGGAAGCGGATCCGGGGAGGCGGCCTGGGCACCAGCCGGCACCGTTCGGCTGAGCGGTCGGCGCACGATGATGAGCGGGACAGGGGCGAAGTGCTCGCAGGCATCACCACGGCAGTGGTTCTCGTAGTCCGCACGCAGCCCGCGCAGGCGCAGGGCGCAGAATCGATCCTGGTACAGGTGGCGGGCGCTGGCCATCTGATGGACATCGCTGTCGCGGCGCCGCCTGGTCGGCGGGTAGCGGAAGGCATAGGCGCCGCACACCCACACCCCGGTGAAGCCGGCGCGCGCGGCACGGATGCTGTAGTCCATCTCCCAGCAGGGCCCGGTGCCGTAGTCCTCATCGGCTCCGCCGATGGCGTCGACGACCTCGCGCCGGACGGCGATGCAGAATTCAGCCAGGCTGTACAGGGGCTCCAGGGTGCGCGCCGTTTCGCCGAAGCGCTGGCGGGCCACCGCGGCCATCCGGGCCACGTCGGGTGCGGCCGCCCCGCCGAACACCTGCTGTTCGTTCCAGGAGCGGTTGGTGGAAGGACCGGCCAGGCCTCGCCCTGAGACCGCGAGCGCCGCCAGCAGCCTGGTCAGGCATCCCGGCCCGAGCACGGTCCCGCTCTCGACGAAGACCACGACCTCCGCATCACTGCGCGAAACCAGCCGGTTGAAGCAGGCGGGCGCGCCCAGCGGCTCGGCAGTCCCCCACCTGGGAAGACCGGCCAGCGCCGGGTTGGCCGTGAGCGCCGCCGCCAGGGCAGCGTCCGGGCCGTCAGGCAGCAGCACGATCGAGGCCCCGGTCTGGCCCTGGGTCTGCAGCGACCGCACCGTCTCGGTGAGGTGGTCCGGCTCGGCGTGGGCGTGTACACCGATCATGACAGCCGGGCACATGTGGCGACCCTAACGCGCGGTCCGTCACCTGCTCGTCACGAGCGGGGGCGCCTCGGATCGTCCTGGCACCTTCATGGCAGTTTGATGATCACCGGCTGATACGACCATGTTCTGATGGTCGTGGTCGGCTGCGGCGTGCCGCCCACCACTGGCGTCGAGTAGACGACGCCCCTCAGCCGTCCTTCTCGCAATGCCTTCGCCAGTGTGCGTGCCCACTGCTGCCCGCTTAGCCCACCCTCAACGTACAGCCGCCGTATATTGCCGACGACCCAGTCAAGTTCCATCTGGCCCCGGGCCAGTACGGCGTCACCGCCTTTGTACTCGACGATGTGTATCTCGCCGAGGTCGAGGCTCGGCCCCTTCTTCATGACATCGTCAAAGCCCTGGCCGTACCGTCCTTTGAATTCGAATGGGTTGCTGAAACCGACCCGGTCGTGGCCCTCAGCCAGCGCCTTGGCCCGCCCTCGCTCCACGCCGTAACCATAGGCACGGTCACGCAACTCCAGCAGCAGCCTGGGATCTCCCTGCGGCGGCAGGCGCGTGATCTCACGGCCCGTATTGAAATAGGCCAGGTACGCGTTGAGGTCGCCGCCGGTGTTGGAACCCTCGATCTGGCTGATCGCCTTGCTCAGGTCGGTACGGCGGTCATACAGGTATTTCCGCAGCGCAGCGTCGTCGTACCCGCCGGTTTCGCTCATCCTGCTAAGCAGCCGGTCCAGTCGTGCTACCTGGTCCGGGGTGACGCCGGGCGGGAAGCACGGAGACGCGCACTTCTTAAGGGCCGCAGCGGCCAACGGCTGGTCGGTGAGGGATTTGCGCAGGGGCTCATCGGTGCGCAGGCGCGCTTCTGAGTCCGGGTCCATCTTGCCCAGGCGGCTTATCTCTGTGTCGGCCTTGGCCTTTTCCATAATCTCCGCGGTCGCCCCCGCCGGAGCCTGGCGAGCGGTTGGTTCTCCGGGCTCACGGGAGGTGACGGGCGCCTCGTCGCGAAGTCCCTTCAGCTTCCCGCCCGCAGCCTCGGCATGGGTCTGCTGCGCACGCTCGGCGAGGGCTCCGCCGGCGATCACGCCGGCAGACAGCATTGTCTGGCCGATCAGCATGAGCAGTGCCGCCGAGCGTTCGCCGGGCTCGAGTTTGCTGAGCGCCTCAATCTGCTGCATCAGCTGAGCGCCCATGAGGATTCCGTTGGCTGCGTCCACCCCGAACCCGATGATCAGCATCGCCTCCCCCAGCCGCATCATCCGAAGGGATGTCGCGCCAATGCGACCGAGCCCGACGAGGCTGCCAGCGATGTTGGCGATTTCGAGCGCGCTTTCCAGGCTGAGGTCGAAGGTGCCAGCCTCAATCCGCATGACCACCCGGTAGGCCGACGGAACAGCCCCGGCCAGTCCGAGGGGTACCAGGAGAGACAATGAAGCCCCGCCGGTGAAGGGGGCAGCCGCGATCGCCGCCACCGAGAGCGCGGTGCTGACGTTCTCCACCGATTCGGCGAGCAGGCTGCCCAGGCTCGCCTCGATTCGGATAGTGCGTACTCCGTCGCCGAGCGCGATGGCGACGCGGCCGCGGCCGTAGCCGTGAATGCTTTCGAGCAGTTTCGTGACCGCGTTGGCGATGGCGTCATCGCGCGTTTTCCCG
>Ga0302324_100015957_pt1 | contig 15020 bp, 13 predicted proteins | sample Palsa_T0_1_FD_201949 | JGI IMG/M metagenome (GOLD analysis project Ga0302324, IMG submission 201949) | Peat permafrost microbial communities from Stordalen Mire near Abisko, Sweden - Palsa_T0_1 | ecosystem: Environmental > Terrestrial > Soil > Palsa > Peat permafrost | place: Sweden: Abisko...
CCGCGAGCCGCAATCTACCTGGGATCTTTATGGCCCGGATGCGAAGGAGCCTGGAACTTACGCCTACAATTGCCTTATGGCGCGTCGCATGGCCGAGCGGGACGTGCGCTTCATCCAGGTCTACAAGCGGGGCTGGGATGTGCATGCCGATGTCACCGGTATGCTGCCTGTCCTGTGTCAGGAAACCGACCGCGCCACCTACGCGCTGGTCACCGACCTGAAGCAGCGCGGTCTGTTGGACGATACGTTGGTCATTTGGGGAGGCGAATTTGGCCGCACCGTTTATAGTCAGGGTGGGCTGACACCAGACAACTATGGACGCGACCACCATCCCCGCTGCTTTACCACCTGGATGGCAGGCGGCGGCGTGAGGCCGGGAATCACGTTCGGCGAGACCGACGACTACAGCTACAACGTGGTGAAAGACTCGGTGCCGGTTCGCGACTTCAACGCAACCGTCCTGCATTGCCTGGGAATCGACCACAACAAGCTTACTTACAAATTTCAGGGATTGGAACAGAAGTTGACCGGTACCACACCCGCCAGTGTGGTCACCCATCTGCTCGCGTAATGATCAAAGGCCAGGCATCGGGAGTTAACGCATCGGGAGTTAACAAGTCACTCTGGGCTGCATCTTTGCTGGTAAGCCTCTCCTTGTTGCTTCTGCCCTTTGTCTTCAGGCTGGACGGGAAGACCCACGCAGACTGGCAGCAGTTCCTGGGACGGTTTCATCCCCTGGTGGTGCATCTGCCCATCGGATTGATCCTGCTTGTCCCTGTGCTCGAATTTGCGGGCAAGCTGCGGCCGGCGTTGCATGAGGCCGCAACCTTCGTCCTGTCGTTGAGCGTATTGAGCTGCCTGCTGGCATTGACGCTGGGCTATCTGCTGGCTTACGGGAGCGGAGACGAAGGGGCGGGTGTTTCGCGCCACATGTGGGGCGGCATCGCGCTCACCATCGGTGTGGTGGGCTGCGCGTTGCTCCGAGGTGCTTCCGGCGGCCTGCGTGGACTGTATCCGTACCTGTTGGGTTGCGTGCTGCTTCTGCTGGCATGGACAGCGCACCAGGGCGGTTCGCTTACCCACGGCGATAAGTACTTGACCGAGTATCTCCCCGGACCCCTGAAGCGTTTGGCGGGCTTGGGGACGGTGCAGGCGAAGGCCTTCGATTTCCCCGATTCGTTCTATGCGCGTCACCTCTATCCCATCCTCGATGCGAACTGCGTAGTCTGCCATGGAGAGCAAAAGGTCAAGGGTCATCTTCGACTCGACACCTACGATCACTTGATGAGAGGCGGGTCGGATGGGGCCATCGTCATTCCCGGTAAACCCGATAGGAGCATCTTGCTGCAGCGCCTCACGCTCCCGCCGGACGACAAGAAATTCATGCCCTCGGAAGGCAGACCTCCCTTGAAACCGGAGGAGATCGCCTGGATCAAAGCCTGGATCCTACAGGGAGCGTCGGAAGAGGTGAAGTCCGTTCCCGGTGTTAACCTCCCCGACGAGGAACCTCTGCCCCAGGTAGCGGATTACAGCAAAATGATGGGAGAGATCGCGCAAACGGCAAAGTCTGCAGGAGTTACACTTGTGCCGGTATCAAGGGACCTGGGCGATGGTCTCATACTGAATACCGTCGATGCCGGGAGCAAATTTGGCGATGCCCAACTGGCAGGTCTGGCGCGGTTTTCACCTTATATAGTCGAGGCGGAATTAGGACGGACTTCGGTCACGGACGGCTCATTAGGCACGCTGGGGCAGTGGACGCATCTGCGAGCTCTCCATCTGGAAGGAACCGGCATCACCGGAGCAGGATTGGCTAATCTGAATCAGCTGCAGCAACTGAGTTACCTCAACCTGAGTGGGACAAAAGTTACGGAGGCAGCGATTGCTCCGTTGAAGTCAATGAAGAATCTGCGTCATCTCTATCTCTACGACACGCCGGCTCAGCCTGCATCGCCTGCGAGGCAAGAACCATGAACCGTCGAGAATTTTGCGCAATCACAGGCGGCGCCGCACTGGGCACCCTGCTGCGCCCCAACGCACACGCGGATACAAAATCGGAGGAGCGTTCCTTGGACTCATCACAGCTGCAAACTGGGAATGGCGAATGGACCTACCAGGTGGTTGCCAACTGGGGACAACTGCCGGCAGGAAAGGCGTTCGGCGGCACTCATGGCGGCATTGCCACCGACAAGGCTGGACTTCTCTACGTCAGCACACAAAGTACGACCGGGGTACTGGTGTATGACCGGGACGGAAAGCTGCTGAAAACCATTGCCAGCGACTATCCGGAGATCCATTCGCTGACGTACGCGAACGAAAACAATGAAGAATATTTCTACGTCACGGTGCAGAAGGGAACACCTAAGGAGAATTGGCTTTTCCTCAAGATGAAGACGGATGGAACCGTGGTGCAGAAGATTACGGCTCCGAACGAAGCAGGTTTTCACGCGCCGAACGAGTGGCGTCTGACCGCCGCTGTTCCGGGCTCGGACGGTTCCATCTACATCGCGAATGGGTACGGAGATTCACGCATTTTCAAGTTCGACAAGGACGGGAATTATCAGGCGGCTTATTCGGGAAAAGGAAAAGCCGACGGCATGTGCGACTGCAGCCACGGGCTGGCTGTGGATACGCGCTACGATCAGCCGCTCCTGTTGGTATGCGACCGGGAAAACCGTCGTCTCAGTCATTACGATTTCGATGGTAAATTTGTGGCCAACGTCACCTTCCATTTGCGTCGTCCCTGCCAGGTGAGCTTTTGGGGTGACTGTGCCGTGGTTTCCGAGTTGGAGGGGCGGGTCACGATTCTCGACAAGTACAACGTCCCCGTCGCCTTTCTAGGTGACAATCCGCACCATGATCAATGGGCAAACTACAAGCTGCTGCCCGGCGCCATCGCCGCCACCAACTTCAGCGCAGCCCACGGCTGCCACATCGATCAGGAAGCCAACATCTACGTCTCGGACTGGAATCAATCAGGACGTGTAACGAAGCTGGTGCGCGTGAAAGCCTAATACACAAAGCAGCGTAGTGGAGAAACCTGCTGTTCATCATCCGCAGCATCGAATCTGAATGGAAGCGCAACCCTCCCCTTTGTCATCCCGACCGAAGCGTAGCGCAGTGGAGGGATCTGCAGTTCCGCGGACCACTCCTGGAAATGTTTCAACAGAACCCTACTTAACGTAGTCGTTGCGGACCACCGCGCCGCCTTTCATCACAAACCGAACATGCTCCAACTGCTTGATATCTTCTAAGGGACTTTCGTCCACCGCGATCATGTCGGCAAACTTGCCCGGTTCGATCGCTCCAATCTGATCTGGCCAACCCATCAAATCAGCAGCATTCGTAGTTGCCGCCCGAATCGCCTCAAGATTCGACATACCATAACGCGTCATCCATTCGAACTCGACTGCCTGGGTGCCGTGTGGAAAAGGCCCAGCGTCCGTGCCAAATGCTATCTTCACTCCCGCAGCCAGCGCCTTCTTGAAGCTGACCTCGTGGATAGCAAGACGGCTCGTCTTTCCTCCAGATATCGCGAGATCGCCCTTCTCCAACGCGCAACAATAAACATAAAGTGTGGGCACAAGATAAATTCCTTTGGCCACCATCTTTCGAATCGCATCATCGTCGAGTTGAATTCCATGCTCGATCGACGCCACCCCTGCGTCGATGCAGTAGTGAAGTCCCGGACCATCGTACGCGTGGCATGCCACTTTGAGACCCTTCAACCGGGCCTCATCCACGATCGCCTGTACCTCTTCCAGGCTGAAGTCAGCGATGCTGACCTCTTTCCCATCAGGCAGGAAACTATAGCGATCCGTGCCGTAAATCTTGATCAGGTCCGCGCCGTAATTGAACTGCTCGCGCACAGCCTTGCGCGCTTCCGCCGGGCTGTCTATTGTTTGCACGCCGATGGGAACCGCGACTTGCGGAGAATAGCCTTCAAGGCCGTACCCGCCGGTGGTTGAAATTCCCCGGGTGGCAACTTTCAATCGCGGGCCAGGAATAAGTCCCTGGTTGATTGCGTTGCGCACGTCGACGTCGCTGTACATCGCGCCTTCGGTTTCCACGTCGCGCATCGCAGTGAAGCCGGCCTCCAGGTCGTGCTTCACATTGAGGGTCGCGAGAATTGTCCTGTATTGCCAGGACTGTTTGAGCAAAATTTCGTCATAGTGCGAATCATCTGTGTCCGAGAGCATGATGTGCGTATGGCAATCAATCAGTCCCGGCAGCACAGTCGCGTGCGTCAAATCCACGGTGGTTGCACCTGCCGGAATCTGCACCTCGCCGCTCGCAGCAAAGCGCTCGATACGATCGCCGCGAATCACGATCACCTGATCGTTGAGCATCTTTCCCGAGCGAACGTCCAGCAGTTTGCCGGCATGAACGTACGTTATGGCTGGGACATCAGCCGCTCTGCTAACCACGGAAACCATACCTATAGCCAAACAGCCCAGCGCTCGCGCAAAACGGTGACGCACGTATCCTGCCTCCAAAACTCTGTATTGGATGTCTCTAGCTAATTAGAATTGTTCTGCGATCCATAGACCAGAAAGCGAATCCAGTACGTTCCGTTATCCCAGTTAATGCGGTTGCCATTTGCACTAACCGTTCCCCCAATGGTTGTCCCATTCCAGCTGGTCGTCAGGGTGCGCTTCCCATTCATTTGGCCGCTCGCATTGTCGCCTGTCTGGTTGCTGAGCTGAAGATTGTTGCCACGTTGCCGAATCGAGCAGGATTGAGAGCGATCTCCCTGGGCATACCACGTACCAGTCAGGTTCAGCCGATGACCCCCGCCACCTCCACCGCCGGAATTGCATCTCGCCCAGAACGTACCGTTCGACCAGTTGATTTGGCTGCCGTCCGGGCTCAGCGTCCCGGTCACGAACTGCCATCCTGGAGCGACAATGCCGGTTTGCCCCTGGTAATTTCCCGGTGAGGTATCGCCGTTTTCGTTGGTGAGCGTGAGAAACGCGCCGTTACTGCTAATCGAAGCGTGCTTGGTGGGATCTCCCTGGGCACACCATGTTCCGGTAAAGGCACCAGACTGAGGCTGGTTTGGCGGAAACTGGGCGAAGGCATTCCCCATGCCAAACCTCAAACTGATTGCGACAACGAACAAGAGCGCGGCGCTGCGGGCAGATCTGGCAACCATCATGGGAGGTCTCCTCCTAATGGAAATCGAAATCGCGTGTTTCAGGCCGGTGGTATCGAGGTAAAAGATCCGCATCTATCTTGAGCGTAACGTTAATGTTCCTCGACGCACTATGGACGTGCGGCTTAGTCTACGTGCTTGCAGGCAAGCGGGCAATCACGTACTGACAGCCCTATTTCCGGTGCAGTTACAACGCTCAGCGCCGGGAGTCTAATTTGCATCCTCCCACTGCTGACCCTCGCTTCAGTGGCAAGCGGCTATTAACATGATGAAAGGGGTTGTTGCCCTTCCGGGCCGAACCCCGCGAAAAAGGATGGTGTGCGATGACTCTCAAACCGACGGACATGCTCGCGATCCAATCGGCAATCGACGCGTACGAGAGAAAGTTTCCCCGCCGGCCGGCACCTACCGCGGAGGTGGCGCTGGCCTGGCGGCTAGGCAAGCGGGAATGGGCGAGGCGGCAGGCAGCAGCGAAAGCTGCGCAGACGGGGAACCCGCAACCCGCACCACGGGGTGAGGAAAAGTCTGACTCAGTTCTTGCCGAGCAGGAGTGCAATCGGCTGGTGTGGGCCTGGCAGCAGTTTCGCCTCCGCTGGCTGACGTCCGACGATGTGCCCACAAGTGTCGAAGGTTCGCTGCCGTGGGCTGAGAAAGCATTGCTCGTTGGCTGGTGGGGCGTGTTCGCGGTGCTGGTCGCGTCCATATTTTTCCTGGGTGCAATGGTTGGCGGCTTCAAATGAAGTCCAGGCCGGCATTGTGGCGAACAGGATGTGCGCTTGTTCTGGCCGCCACTCTGCTGGGCGCGCTGTATGCACAGCGTCCTTTCCGGGAATACCCCACAGTGGAAGAGCACGCATCGGCGGGACTGCCGCGCGACTGGCGCCGGCCGGCCGAGTGGACCTTTGCCCGCCTGATGTATCCACCTGGCCCTCTCGACGGATACCGTGGCAGATTCGATGGCGACTGGCGCCAGGGGCTCTCTCTTTGGACGCAGGATTACCCGCGTGCGGATCGCTCATTTGCCGCGGCCGTTCGCCGTTTGACGCGCGTCGACGCCCGTTCGGTGGAACAGGCGGTGAACCTTGACGATGGCGACGAGGTCTACAACTGGCCCTGGCTCTACGCTGTCCAGGTAGGCGAGTGGGGGCTGACCGAGGCCCAGGCCAGGAAGCTGCGCGACTATCTGCTACGCGGCGGATTCTTCATGGCTGACGATTTCCACGGAAGCGAAGAACAGGCCTTTTTCGAGAAGACCATGAAGATGGTGTTTCCCGACCGCCCGATCGTGGATGTCCCGAACGACGATCCTATCTTCCACACCGTCTTCGACCTGAATGATCGATACCGCATCACGGGCGCCGAGCACCTGGATTCGGGCTATAAAAAAGATGGCCGGGTTGCCCGTTGGGAGGGAATTTATGACGACAAGGGCCGCATCATGGTGGCCATCTCTCTGAATTCGGACATTGGCGATTCCTGGGAATGGTCAGACGACCAGTGGTATCCCCTGAAGTTTTCCGACCTCGGCATCCGCATCGGCGTGAACTACGTGGTTTACGCGATGACCCACTGAAGCCTTTATGGCCCATCGATGCCATTACCAGACATAGTTACTACAATTCGCCCTTCTGTTACTCAAGAACAGTGGCTTATTCCAGCAAAACCGCTATTCTCATCAACAAGCGGCGATTCTCCGCGGAACATTTCATCGATTCTTTCGGGGGAGGGATTCGATGAAGTGGAACGAAGAGAGTCGCCGTTAGCACTTTAGTAACCCTTCGCGGTTTCCCTACCTCATCTTTGGCTTTGCTCGCCTGCGGCCACCTGCCGGTTGAACTCGGATGACCGGGCTTTTGGTATGCTCAGCGATTTCCATCGATCGCATGCAAAATGCTTGGCCAGCAAAACGATCTGGCCTACGTGAAGCCCGTAATGCGCTACCTGACGATTGACCGTCTGCATGACGGAATGGGCCTCGCCCCGGATGGTCACCGAGCGTCCTAAGTCGGCTTCCGATAGCGGCTCCAGAGCATGGAAAAGCCGGCCCCAGCCATCTTCCCACGCATCCAGCAATGCCTTCCGCGTGGCGGGCGGGTCAACGAATTCGCTGTCGCGGTCCCGGTCCGGCTTCTCCCCATCCGTGGTAAGAAAATCAGTCCATCGGGAGCGCATGTTTCCCGACATGTGCTTGACGATGACCGCGATCGAGTTTGATTCCGCATCCAGAACGGCAAAGAGCTGTTCGTCCGTGACCTGTGCCATAGCCGCTTCGGCAAGCTTCTTGTATTGCCGGAATATTGCCAGCGAATCTTCTAAATATGACGTGGTGAATTGAAGTGCCATGCCCCTATTTTAGGCCTCGAAGGTGAAGAATCCGAACATCTGACTCTCCACTTCGCAAGGAACCTTTGGCTTTGTATCAGGGCACGACTTTAGTCGTGCCACAAAAGCCCAAAACAACGCCGGGCTTTAGCCCCTGCGTGGAAACCCCCGCTCTCAACCTCAGGAAATCCGGGGGAGCATAGCTTAGTGGAGGGATCTGCGGTGCGCCTCTCGGCCTTCCCGACTTCCTCGGCTTGACTGCAGAGTTCTCACGCAGACTTTTTAGCCCCTGCGCTCTTTCTGGCCCGTTTGGCAGAGGCTTTGGAGATGAATGTCTAATTACCTAACTCATCCAAAAAAACCAGTTCTGAAGCCTGTGGTACGGGCAAGACAACGGTTAGCCCCTTCCTGAGAAGATCGCTACCGCTCACCAGGCAGTCGGCAGCGCTGTGATCCTGAAAACGCAGACGGTACCGACGAGCGGGTCGAAGTCCCTGCAAGAGGAAGGAATGTGTGGACTCACCTTTTGTAGTTCCGCGGAACGCATACAAAACACCCTGTCCACGCTTGGGATCGAAATATTGAACGCCGTCCCAGTGCACACCATCTGGCCTTGGCGAGACGTGGTATAAATCCGCGTCGCGAATCAGGGGTCGCAGTGCTTTCTTGTAGAGAGCAAATTCAGTCCTGGCCGCGGTGTGCTGCTCCGCGGTCCATGCGGTTGTGTCCTGCATGATGGTCACCCAGCCCATCATGCCGCTACGCAACATGTAGCGAAACTCCCCCATGTTCGATGTGGGCCATTTCGCTTCGTAGTCTTCCAGCATCGCGGCCGGCAGCAGATGACTCGCGTCGTAAAATGCGCGGCGGTTCGAGACCGGATCATAGGAGTCAGTTATAGAAAAGTAATCGCCGTGAGACGCACTCCCGAAATCCACCATGCGGCCGCCGTCATTGCAAATTTCCAGCAGCAGCTCAGGATGTTCCCGGCGTATCGCCGCGTAAATATCGTAGTAAGCGTTCACGGCATGATAGTTCACATCGGTCGAGTTGGAGGCATTCGGCATGGCGATGCCGCTGCCCTCTACCATCGACATCTGCGGCGGGCTCGCAGTTGCATGAGGGTGATCGGTGCGTGCGCAATTCTTGGCTACGAGATATCCGTCGTGTTCGAGCATGTCGAGGTGATAATCGGTGACGATGCGATTCACTTCCCGCCTGGCATAAGCCTTCACCGCCGGAACACCAAGGTCCATCGTCCTCCCGACAAATTCATGCGGCTTCCAGTCCGCGGCAACAGCGGCAACCAGCCAGTCTCTAACCGTGGGATCATGAACGTTGAGGGCGCCGCGATCGGTGTCCACCCCCGCCTGAGCCCAATTCACCCAGATACCGAACTTCAATCCGCGTCGATGAGCTTCTGCTGCAATCGGGGCCAGGCCGTGTGGGAATTTTGCCGGGCTGGGATACCAGTCGCCCACCCCGCGGAACCACCCGGCATCGATATGAAACATCTCCAGGCCAAGTTCTGAGGAGTCGTGAAGCATACGCATTGCCAGCGCCTCATCCACTTGCATCCCGCTTCCCCAGCTATTGTTTACCAGCAATGGATACGCAGGATTTTTCCAGGTCGTTGGGTTGTTCAACACCTGCCGCACCCACGGACGCAAGACGTTGCCTAAGCCATCCGCGCCGCCCCTGAAACCACCGATCAGGATGGTGGGAGATTGGAATGTTTCATTTGCGGAAAGGCGGGTACGAAAAGGGCCCGGATCCGGGTTCAACCCGACGGATCCGTGTAATGCGGCAGCATCGCGCTGGAGCGTCAGATGAGTGCGCCCGCTGAATTCGATTCCCGCGTACCAGCCATCATGGGATGCATCTTCGCGCTCCACCATGAACCACGGGATAACCTCCGGTTCGTCTTCATCGCGGGCATAGCTGCTGGACCTGCCCTCCCAGAGATATCCCGGTGTGATCGGCACCCGATGAGTCCCAACATCGGAAGGCTTTCCCGCTCCTTTATCGATGTAGAGTCCGTTCAGCGCCACTTCTGGAGCCACTGGAAAGCGAAAGTCGAAAGCGTCCTGAAGCGGCAGCCAGATCTCGTGTGAGTCAAGATTCTCAATGCGAATGGAGTGCTCGATCGGACCAAAATCTGCGCGTGCTACCCATTCCCAACTCAGCCGCAGGCGCGGGGAGGAAGAACGGTAGACGAACGCCACCGACTTCGGGGTCACACGGCTATGCTCGCGATCGAGCTCCCAGTGCAACGGGGTCTTTCGACCGTCTATCTCGACTGAATCGATCAAGCTCTCGGATGCGGTATTCCTCCAAGCCGGAAGCCCTTCGCTCTGTAGGCGAGTGAGCTGCGGGCTCTCATCCCCGGCATGGAGTGAGACGATAGTCTGCTTTGTACGAAGAACCGCATTGACTTGGCCATAGGATGCTAAGTCATGAGTGGGTGCAAGCAAAGCCAAACACCAAACTATTTTCCGCACACACACCAGTGCCACAGACTTCATGGCTATAGCTTATCTGCGGCCGGTCGCTCGCCTCAGAATTTGCGTGGGAAACCCGGAGTTCGGTGGGAACCCCATGCTTCAGCAGGGGGGAGCTGGACTTCAGTCCAGCCGAAAATCAGTGAACTCTAAGGGATGGGCTTTAGCTCTGGATCTTCGAGGCCGGCCCGGCAACAAATGATCGGGTGCCCCACATCTCGCTCGTTTTTCGCGAGATGTGGGATACCACTGCTCTACACCTGCACGTTTCTGTCCAACAGACCCATCGGTTACTGCTTATCGAAGACAACCAACTCCGTAAAGGGTTTGCCGTCCTTATCCGTACCCGACATATGAAACGTCTGGGTTTTTCCGTCCTTGGAAAGAGTGGCATAGCTCTTGGCAGCTCTTCCGTTATAGTCCCAGACTTGCGTAGTCTTGTACGGATTTACCTTGGTCGCAATGACCGTTACGTTCTCACCGTGCCCTTCGACCGGCACGGCCTTCCCTTGTACGGGCTTATAAGACCATTTGCTCTGCTTACCGGTGGAACTAGTCTCCTCCACGGTAATCGTGCCGTCCGGATCGATCGTGACCTGGTCTGCTTGGGGCGGGTTTCCAGGAAACTTCGACTTTTCCAAGCTAAACTTCCAGGTGCCCGCCCATGCGCCGGCGGGGGTGTCTTCTGCGTTAAGGTGGAACGGGACTGCCAGCAACAAAACCAGCATAGCCGAAAGCGAAAGCGCTACCTTCATCACACTCAATTTCATGATTATCTACTCCTTCGATTTGTCATACACCACCACTTGATGGAAGGGCTTACCTAGTTCGTTCGTCCCGGAGAGATGAAATGTCTGCCGGGTGCCATCCTTGGACAAAGTAGCCCAGCTCTTCGCCATGTGGCCGTTGAAATTCCAGACTTGTTCCGTCCGATGATCGTTCACCTTGCGTGCGGTAACTGTCCAATTGGTCCGGCCGCTCACCTCGACGGATCGCCCCGCCTGCGGTTTGTAAGACCAGCTGGATTTTTCGCCGTGCGAATTTGTCTCAAACACCGTGACCGTTCCGTCCGGCTGGATCAACAATTGGTCATCCTGCGGGGCAGGCCGCCCGGGGAAGCTGGACTGAGCCAGATTCAGCTTCCACCTGCCAGCCCACGCACCCGCGGGGATATCCTGGGCCATCCCCGCCATCTGAGCGCTGAGCAGCAACACAAATGCTGCACAGCCCGGAACATGCCTCACCGTTCGCACTATCGCTTTTCGTAGACGACGACTTCACTAAACGGCTTGGCCTTGGTTTCTCCGGGAGCCCGATAGGTCCCGGGCGCCCCATAGAAAGTCTGCACCTTTCCATCCTTCGACAAGGTGGAATGGGTTTGAGTGATCTTCCCCTCGTGGGTCCAGATCTGGTTATTCCGATAGTCGCTCACCTTGACGACTTCGACCGTGGTGTTGTCTCTGCCCTGAATCGAAACCGACTTCCCGGCTTGTGGCTTGTATGACCAGTCCGCTGTTTTTCCATCCGCACTCACTACGTGGACGGCCACTGACCCGTCCGGCTGGATGGTGACCTGGTCCAATGTGGGTGCGGGTCCGGGAAACTTGGACTTCGCACTATTAGCCACCCAGGTTCCGGCCCAGGCACCTGCGGGCATGTCCTGCGCAACCACGGTGAGTGGCGCCGCGCATAACAGCAGCGAGGCGGCCAGGAAGCCTGATTTCATCAAACTGACTTTCATGTTTTCTGTTCCTCCAGGAACTGTGTGCCTTAACTCAGGATGTGCCGTGAACTGGATAACGTAATTTCCCTTTGCTGCCAAGAATGGTTTGCAGATCGAGCGCGAGTTTATCCAGCCCGCTCTGCGGCGATTCCTTACCCGTCACGATCTCCGATAGCCGGCGTTCTGCCGCCTCCGTCATCTGTGCGGACTCAGGGATTGTCGGTTTTGCCTTGGCAATCGGGACACTTGCCAGAAACACAGACGTATACGGCTTCTCCTTGACCATAGGATCCTCATACACCGAGGTTCGAATCGAGGAGCTCCCGTGGAGCGTTTGTTGAGTCTGCACCTGGTTAGACATCGCCCACTCAATGAACCGATAGGCTTCTTTCGGGTGCTGCGACTGGGTGGGGATCAGGTAGGTGAGACCTTCCATCTGGCTGGCTCGCTGCGAGGTGTTCGACGGAATAAGACTGTAACCGATCTTGCCCGCCACCTTTGACGTCGCCGCGTCCTCCAGCAGGTAAGCCTGGTCGCTCCACAAGAGGCCCATGAATGCGTGTCCCTCTTGCAGTGCTGCTTGCGCTTCATTCCAGCCATAATTCAACGTGTCCGGCGGACTAAGCGCGATTAGTCTCAGATACTGTTCGGTTGCCGCGACATTTTGTGGAGAGTTGACAACAATGTCGCCGTATTCCCAACCGTGTTGCGTGTCGAGGATATCTCCGCCGAATGAATAGACCAGGTTCAGCCACTCGTACCACAGCGCCAGCCCCTGTTTGCCGGAAATATAGGTTCCGTAGAAGTGCTCTTGAGGACGAGTGAAGAACGCGGCCAACTGCATATATTCTTTCCAGTTGGAAGGAACCGCGATCTCACGGTGATAGCGCTCTTTGAACTTGCGCTTGTTCTCCGGATCGTCGAGAAGGTCCTTGCGGTAGCACAGATACGCCGTAAGCCCGGTGTAGGGATATCCGTAGATCTTGTCGCCATACCAACTGAGATCCCGCCACCAGTTAGGAAAGAGCTGCTGTTGGGGTTGAAAGCTCGCATCGTGGACGCTGGAATCTGCCAGAAAAGAATCGATAGGTTGGAGCTGATGCTTCTGGATGAGCGCGCCCAGCAGCCTGTGCCGCATAACAACGATGTCATAGCCCGCATTTCCTGCGATGGTGCCGTGGTCAAGATCGGCCATGATCTTGCGGTCATTGCGATCTAATACTTCCACGCGCACGCCGGTTTTTGCCTCATAACCAGGAATCAGCCCGGTCTTGGTAAGACTCTTCAGGAACCAGTCATCTCCAGCCAGCCGGATGGTCACTGGTTGTGCAGTCCTGCTGCTGCAGCCGGTTTGCAACCCAATCAGGGACAGCAGCGCTAAGAGTGGGATTTTCGCCCAGGCATTTCTGCACAACCGCTTCATTTTGGGAGAGAGGAGCCGGCAAACCAGAGGAACTTCACCGGAGTGTCGCCGGAATTAATGTTGGAGTGAGTCATGTAATTGTCCGGCCTGATCATGTAGCCCATGCCAGGCGGCTGAACCCGCAACTGTGTACCGATAAAGGCCAGGCTCGTCCCATCCATCGCAACCCAGATCTCTTCCTGCCCCGGGTTATGAGGATGCGGCTCACCCATCTGCATCGGATTGATGGTCACCGTAATAAAATCGCCAAGCGTTGCCAGGCCATCGGCGCGCGAGAAAAGATCCCGCACGATGTGCGCCCAGTGCCCGGAGGCCCCGGGAAGAGTATAAGGCGACGCTTCCATCGGAGTTCTTGGTGGAACTGTGCTTTCGTCCGTCACCATCATGTCTTTGCGCGGAGTAAAGCCCTTGGGAACCGGCTCGTTGACCACGTACATGGTGAGGTCGTCGTTGCCCGTGTTCTTCATCGAGAATTCCACGCCCTCGGGCATGAAGACCGCGATGTCTTTATGCAGGGCAGATGTTTTCCCGCCGGAAGTGATCTCTCCCGTGCCCCCGTCGATGTAGTAGAGCTCCTGTTGGCCCTCGAGCTTCTCTGACGTGGTCACATCGCGTGGTTGCAGGCGCCCATACGAAACAAAATTCGTTGCCTGCAGCACTGCGCCCGGTTGCGGTGGATTCAGGTTGTTGCCGTGGGTCAGAATGTCGCGCAGCACCAACGAGCCATGCTCATGGCGCGGCATCGACTCATGCCAGTCTCCCATGAACTTGTCGATCAGCCTATCTTCCTGGTCGGTGCCGTCCTCATAACGAATGGCATTCGGTCCGGGGAAGCTATTTCCGCCCGTGGCTGGTGTCTTCACCGGCGGCTTGGCAACGGTTTGCGCATGGCTGGAAAGCAGCGCCATGGCAAAAACCGACAATGCCAGCGAACCGAGCCGTTTTCCGGATGGCGAGATCATTGACTCCGAGTTCCTCGTTCGCGCGGTCAATCCGCCTGCAAATAAACGGCAGTCGGACATTTAGGTCTAGAAGCCAAACGTTAAGCCTGTTCCCCAGCCGGAACAAGCGAAATAGTACGAAACACCCTACGAGTGAATAGGAACAAACTGGATGCAGACCGGGACATCCAGCTTGTTCTCGTTGCCCGTCTTCGTCATGCGGCCGGTGGCGCGATCGAGCTTAAACACGATAACCGTGTTCCCATACTGGTGGGCCACCAATAGGTAGGAGCCGGTCGGATCAATGGCAAAGTTGCGCGGCATAATGTCGCCTGTCAACGTTTGATCCACCAGCGTCAGCGTGCCCTTGTCGGGATCAATGGCAAATATGCCGATCGTATCGGGGCCCCATCCGGTGTCTCCCGTATTGCGTCGATTGGACTCATACAGGAATTTCCCGTCCGGGCTCACGGCGATCTCCGCGCTGTGGTTCTCACCGGCAAAACCATGGGGAATTGTTTCGTAACTCTTCAGGTTGGTGAGGGTGCCGGCTGCCGGGTCCCAGGCGAAAGCATCGACCATCCCGCTCATCTCACTCAACTGGTAGGCGAACTTGCCAGACGGGGTAAAGGTAAAGTGGCGCGGTCCACCCCCAGGGTGCACGGTGGCAAACGTTGGATCGGTGGGGGAGAGCGCTCCGGTCTTTTCATCAAAATGGAAGATGAGGATCTTATCCAGCCCAAGGTCAGAGACGATGACGTAGCGATTGTCTGCGGAAACGAGGATCGAGTGGGGATGCGGTGCGGTCTGGATCCCGGGATTGACGCTGTGCCCGATGTTCTGCACAAAGGCGGTCATTTCTCCCAGCGAGCCGTCCTCCTTCAGCTTGATCACCGAGACGCTGCCGCTACCGAAATTGGCCATGAGCACGTACTTGCCGGTGATATCGGTCGAA
>Ga0302324_100015958_pt1 | contig 15015 bp, 16 predicted proteins | sample Palsa_T0_1_FD_201949 | JGI IMG/M metagenome (GOLD analysis project Ga0302324, IMG submission 201949) | Peat permafrost microbial communities from Stordalen Mire near Abisko, Sweden - Palsa_T0_1 | ecosystem: Environmental > Terrestrial > Soil > Palsa > Peat permafrost | place: Sweden: Abisko...
TGGCCGCGAGAAGTTCGGCCTGAGTGTCTACGACCACGACCGAGTCCAGAGGTCCGAACGGCTCGGCGTGATGGAGCGACCACGCAGCCGGCGGTTGGAGCACTGAGGCGGGAGCGATGTAGGCGGATGTGTCTTGCACGTCGAGGAACCGACCGTCGCCGACGGAGCCCCTATAGAGCGGAATGCCCCCGCCGCGCACCGCCTCGTCGAACTGGCCCGCCAGGTCGGTGGCCTTGGCCGAGTGGATGACCGGGCCGAAGTCCAACTCGGGGAGCGGGTCGTCCGGGTGCTCGACCGCCAGTGGATGCCCGAATCGAACCGCGTTCAGCACCGGCAGGTACGTCTCGAGGAAGGCAGGGAACAGACGGCGCTGGACCACGTAGCGGGGGTAGGCGGTGCAGCGCTGCTTGGCATACTCGAACCCCTTGCGCATGTGTTGAGCCAGAAGTTCCCACTGCGAGAAGTCCCATACCCCCCAGGCGTTGAGCCCCTCCTGCTCGAGCATATGGCGCCGACCGGTGTCGGCCAGGGAAACGGCAGCGCGGCGGCCGTTGGCCCGCCCGCCGACGAACACCAGGGCCCCCAGCCCCTCCGAGCGGATCAGCACGTCGCCCAGGCGCGAGCCCATGCCCGAAATGAGTGTCACCGGCAGCCCGGCCCGGCGCATCAGCGCATGGGCCAGAGTTAGGGTGTGAAACCCGCCCTGGCTCGGAGTCTTGGCCACGACGGCGTTCCCGGTGAGCGCCTGCACCAGCTCGGCGTGGACCTGCACGCTCATCGGGTAGTTCCAGCTCGCGATGTTCGACACCGGCCCCGGCAGCGGTTGGCGCTGCCCGCCGTCCGGGGTCTGCAGCTGGCGATCTATTTGCCCCAGATACCACCGAACTCCGTCAATGCAGCGCTCGACATCAGCACAGGCCAGCCTCCAGGGCTTGCCGATTTCCCAGACCAACAGGAGGGCGAGGAGCTCGTGATGCTCGCTGAGTGCATCGACAGCCTCCGAGACCCGGTCCCGACGCTCATCGAGGTCGACCTTGGCCCACCGCTCATGCTCACCGCAGGCGAACTCGACTGCCGCGACAGCCTCGTCCTGATCGACCATGGGGGGCCCGGGGATGGGGGTGCCGTCCACCGCGTTCACATGGTTTCCCGGGATGCCGATGCGGCGCCACTCCCCCCTGGTCAAGTTCAGCAACCTGTCCGAGTCGAACGCCTCGGGCGCGGCCTGTGTGCAACGCCCGTACGTCTCCCACCACGAGGTTCCAGGCTTCAGCTGCAGCGTCACCGTTGACACTCCTTGTCTGGGTTGTTTCGGTTCGCGATCTCCGAGCCGATCTCCCGCAATCGACGAGAGGTTGCCTTCAAGGGGCACATTCCTTTCTCACCGCCACAGCTGCATGAGCGAGGGAATGGCAGCCGGCCGTGCTCGCCGGTGAGGCCGACGCCATCTACTCCTCCATGCACCGCCAACCTAATCATGTCCTCAACCCGGCCCGCCAGCCTGTGACCTGGGCCACATCGGCGGAGGTGAAGGGACTCCAACCCTCGGCCTCTCCATTCGCGAATGTGGAGTCCCGACCATTTGACGCGGCTCCTGCTGGGATCCTCCTGGTCGGGCCTTTCGATCCTTCAGCTCCCATCCACGGCACCAGCTAGTGTCGCCTCAGCCGTGATAGCGGGTCAGGACTCCGTACAAATCGGGACGACGGTCCCGCAACAGACCCCATCCCGCCCGGTCAGCCCGCGCCTGGTCGAGGTCAATTTCAGCGAAGATCGTCTCCGCCGTGTCACGACCGGCCTCGACGAGTGACCGCCCGCGGTGGTCGACGACAAACGACGAACCGTAGAAGGTGAGTTCCCCTTCGGTTCCGATCCTGTTGGCGGCGGCGACGGCCACGTGGTTGCACACCGCATGGCCCTCCATCGCCCGACGCCACATGTCTGACGTGTCGTTGCCAGCCTGACTCCCGACCTCATTCCCGATCGCCGTCGGGTAGAGGAGCAGATCGGCGCCGAGGAGAGTCATTGCCCTCGCAGCTTCCGGGAACCATTGGTCCCAACAAATCCCGACCCCTATGCAACCATGGCGGGTTTGCCAGGTCCGAAACCCGGTATCGCCTGGGTTGAAGTAGAACTTCTCCTCGTATCCGGGGCCGTCAGGAATGTGGGACTTACGGTAGCTGCCGATAATTTCTCCATCCTCGATCATTGCGAGTGAGTTGAAGTAAACGGGCCGTGCGTACTCGAAGAACGAGACCGGCACCACGGCGCCGGTACCGGCCGTCACCTGCCTAATCGCCTCGATGGCGGGATTCTCGTCTTGCGGCGTGGCCCAGGTGAAATACTCCTGCTCTTCGTACTGCGGGAAGTACCTTCCCTCAAAGAGCTCGGGGCACAGGACGACGTCGGCTCCGTTCGTAATCGCTTCCGAGACTTGGTCGACGGTGGTTTGGCGGTTCTCGGCGCGGTCATCTCCAAATGCGCGTTGAATTACTGCAAGCACGAGCTTCGATCCCATCGGTTCCGAGCGTATCTCCGCAGAGTCCGGGCGAGAGCACTTGGGGACGGGCGCCTTCTCGCCTACCCTCGAGATGTGCTCGCCAGTCCGTCTATCTCCACGCCGGCCGCGGACGGGTTCCATATGCCGGCGGAGTTCGAGCCACACGACGGCTGCTACCTCGTCTGGCCTGAACGTACCGACACCTGGCGGCTCGGGGCGAAGCCGGCGCAAGAGGCGTTCGCCGCCGTCGCCACTGCAATCTCCACGAGCGATCCGACAACGGTGCTCGCCTCCTCGCGGCAGTGGGAACACGCCCGCGCCCTGCTCCCGCCCGAAATTCGGGTAGTCGAGATGACGAGTGACGACGCCTGGGCCCGCGACACCGGACCGACGTTCGTCGTCGATTCGACTAGGAGCGAGCGCCGCGGGGTGGATTGGGTCTTCAATGCCTGGGGCGGCCTCGAGGGTGGGCTCTTCTTTCCCTGGGCGAACGACGACCTCGTTGCCGCCAAGGTTTGCGAGCTGTCCGGATCGAGGCGATACCGTGCACCGCTCGTGCTTGAGGGCGGTTCCATCCACGTCGACGGTGAGGGTACGTGTCTGACGACCGCCGAATGCCTCCTCAACCGGAACCGCAATCCGGCTCAGTCCAAGGACGAGATCGAAGGTCATCTGCGCTCTTACCTTGGGGTAGATCGTGTGATCTGGCTTCCTCTGGGTGTCCCGTTCGACGAGACAGACGGTCACGTCGACAATCTGGCGTGCTACCTCGCACCTGGCCGCGTGATGCTGACGTGGTGCGAAGACCCGGCAAATCCTTTGCGCGAGGTGTCATATGAGGCGCGACGGGTGCTTGAGGCCTCTGTGGACGCCCAGGGCCGCTCGCTCGAGGTGGTGCTGGTGCCCGCGCCCTCCATCCCTTCCATGACTGCGGAAGAGGCGGCTGGGATCGACCGAACCCTCGGCGCGAAGCCCCGAACGGGTGGTGATCCACTGGCGGCGTCCTACATCAACTTCTACATCGGTAACGCTGCGGTGGTCTTCCCCCTGATAGACCCTCGTCATGACGACCTCGTGCAGGAACTCCTCGCTCGCGAACTGCCGGGGCGGCGGCCGGTAGGCGTCCCGGCCCGTGAGATACTCCTCGGTGGTGGGGGAATTCACTGCATAACCCAACAGGTTCCGGCCGTCGGCGTTTAAACCCTGTCAGGCCGCTCGGCCCGGTAGCGGCTCTGGGTCAATCCGTTCCCGCGGTCGATCGGATCTTCCCTCGCGATGCGTCATTCTTGGAGCGCCTCGGCGAGTTGGTTGCGGTCGCCGATCCCCAGCTTGGCGAACGCCGAGTAGAGGTGGCTCTCGACCGTGCGTTCCGAAACTGAAAGAAGGGAGGCGATCTGTGCGTTGGTTGCCCCACTGGCCGCAAGCGTCGCGGTTTCACGCTCCCGCCGTGTCAGCGGGGTCCGGGTGACCGCCCCCATGAGTGCTGGTGTTCGTGCCGCCTCGCTGAGTTCGGCCAGCGCGAATGAGCGCCGAGCCGCTGCGTTCGCCCTGGCTCGGAGTCCCTCAACTTGTCGAGCCGTTGAAGCCCCGGCCCAAAGTTCGGCCGCCACGAGCGAGGACCCGATCGCCGCAAAGGCCTCTGCGGCTTCCTCCATGACACCTGTGTCACCCGTGAGAATGGCGGCTGCATGTGATGCGATGGCCGCCGACCAAGCGCCGTCAACGTGTTCAGCGACTTGCCGGGCCCGTTCAGCGGCCCGATGTTCGCCTAATCGGAGCAAGTCGTGGAGAATGAAGATTTCGAAGCTCCGCTGGCCTCGGGTTGCTGCTAGATCAGCGGCAATCCAGAGCTGCTCGATCGCAGAAGAGGTGAGGCCGACCTGGGCATCGATCCAAGCCAAGGCTCGCATTTGATCGACTTGATTGACCACAATCGCGGGTCGACGGAGAGCGACAGCTTCAGCCGCTGCCGCCTTCGCTTCTTCGTACCGGCCCAAGAGCGCAAAGGCCTCCGCAATCAGTGCGAGGCACCAGGAAATTTCGACGGCGACGGAGAAGTCACGGAAAGTGGCGGCGGCATCGTTGAGGAGCCGGGCGGCGGTGCGCGGCTTTCCGAGCGCGAGGAGGATACGACCTCGGTAGACATTGGCCCCTGCCATGAGCTGCGTCGAGACGTTCGAGCGGGCTGTCTGCGCCATGTCGAGAAGTTCAAGGGATTCATCAGGCCGCCCGGCGAAAAAGAGCGCCGTAACGCGCGAGGAGATTGCCCAGCCCAGAGCTCGGGGGAGGCGATCCCGAACCCGCAAGGCTGACTCGAGGGCCCCCTCGCCAAGGGCCAGCGCCTCGTTGATCCGACCGCTCATGACCAAGCTGCTCCCGACCGGGGCCAGCGCTCTGAGGAGGATACTGTCGTCCTTGACCGAGCTGAGGGCCACCGTGCCGAGCGTGGCGGCCTCGTCGAAGCGAGCGCCAAAGAGGAGGAGGGCGGCTCTATGGCACTGTATAAGCGCGGCAGTCGCCGGGTCGGTTACGTCTCGCTCGATTGACTCGAGGATCTCGATCGCCTCGTCGATCCGGCCGAGCCCATGGCCTAGAGCTTGGGCAATGGAGTCCGCCAGACCTTCGCGGGCAGCATCGTTCGGCTCGGTGCCGATGAGAGGGACCAGTACGGCCTCGGTCTCCTCGAAGCGTCTCTGGCCGAGCAAGGCGAGTCCCAACTCGATTTGGGCGCCAAAACCGTTGCCGCCACGAGCCGCGGCCCGGGCCAACCGCTCGGCCAGGACATGGTCGGAGAGCAGGTTTGCGTTTCGGGCCGCTTCGGCCAGTAGTCCTATATCGCCCTCCTCGCCGGCAGCCTCGTGCAGGAGAGCGAGTCTGAGCGCGTCGCCCGGTTGCTCGTCCCCGGCGCTGGCCAGATCCTCGGCCAGATCGTGGTTGATTTGGCGGTGAAGTGAACGGGTCATGCCAGCGCGCAACGTTTCGCCGAAGAGAGGGTGAGCGAAACGTACCAGCGTGTGCCGATCGGCTCCTTCGGTCGTGAGGATGTTTCGTCGTTCGAGATCAGGCACCGAGATGCCCGGAGCCAGGCGCTCGGTGCTGGCAAGGCTCAACGGCTCCCCGACGGCGAGGACCTCGAGGAATTTCAGTTCGGCAGGACTCAGGCTCCCTAGGCGGGCAGCCATCGTCTCGCGTAGTCTCGGGGCGACGCCGAGCCCTCCCGTCCACCGCCACATCCCATGGTCTAAGGCGAGTGTTCCTGCACCGAGGGCGTCGCTGATGAGTTCGCGGGCGAACAGCACGTTTCCTTGTGTTATGGCCCATATTCGGTCAAGCGTGAAGGACTCCGTCGTACCCTCCAGAGCACCTTCGACCAGCGCATCGAATTCCAGGCGAGAAATCGGTTGGAGCTCCAACCGGGATACCATTCCATCACGATGCAGTGCCGTTAGCGCGTCAGGCGCCGGTTCGCCGCTACGTAATGTGAGCAGGATCATGGCCAGCGAAGCCGTTGCGATGTGATGCACCAAAGCGGCCGAGAACGCATCGAGGAGATGCATGTCGTCGACTGCCAAAATGACCGATTTGCCTTCCGCTCGGCGAACCAGATGGCGTCCGATGACGGCCAAAAGGTCGATCCGGTCGATAGCCCCGAGGTCTTCTGGCAACAGGTGAGCGAAGGCGCCAAACGGGAGGCTTCGGGCGGACTCGGTAGCCGTGACGAACTCGACGTGATGGTCGGTCTCCTCCTCGATCACCTCTCGCAGGAGGCGGGTCTTGCCGACCCCAGCTCCACCGGCGACCAGTACGCCTGTCTGAAGAGGATCGTCGATCGCCGCCTTCAGGTACGCCCGTTCCTCAGTCCGGCCAGTCATGGGCCACCGCTCCATGGCGAACAGTCTGGCTTGGAATCGGCTGGGAATTCAGTACTCGGTACTTAGGACGCCTGTTGGAAGGTCCGTCACGATGGCCAGATGGACGAATCGGCCCTCGAAGAGCTCCCTCGGTCATATCGCATCGGCCTTCGCTTGCGGGCCCTCGGAGCAGATGACGAGCTCATCGCCGATTGCCTGGGCATCGATCCTGACAGCATCGTCACCCTGCTCGATATCGGTTCCCGAAAGCTTGAACACATCGAGCGGACCGTTCGATCCGAAGATGAGGTGGCAAATTCCAACACACCCTCCGACGGGGACTCGGCATGACGACATTTGCCTTGGGTATTTCGCGACCCAGAGGTCTCTCAGGACTGGGCACTGAAACAGCGATTCAATGTTGCTCTTCGAGCGACACGGGGGGACGGACGCCCAGTCCGACGGAGCGATCTGGCAGGCAGGAGGATCCGTGGTGGCGAGCTTGGCGCGTGGAGCGTTTGGCAATGAATTCTGAAGCCGCGGTACATTGCCGCTGCGGCTGGGTCATCATCACTCAATTACTAGGGGAGGAGCGTTGCTTCCTCACGCTCGGACATGGCGGCGACCACCGTTTCGGGGATCATCAGCGGCTTGATGATTCCCACGACGAGCCGAACCGAAACCAAACATGGCGGCAACCGGTCCGGGACGCATAGTCCTCTCGAACGATGACCGCTGGAAGTCAACGTCGTGGCTCCCCTTCGAATGACCTGGCCGGATTGGAATCAAAGCCACTATTCAGTGCCGGCCGCTTTGTCCCTGACAAGTAGACCGCCAAACGGGGTCAGGCCAGCCGGGTGACTCCAGTGAGAATCGGACGCGAGCTTGGCCAATCCGTCCCGGCCATTACGGGCAAGTCCGATCCGGAGTTGAGCTGACGACCCAGAGGATGTTGCCCGGCCACACCGTTTGAATCGCCATTCTCCAACCTCACGACTTCGTAGTCAGGTCCCACCGATCGACCGAGACGGAGCCACTCGCTGCCCCCTTACAGGCTCTGGACCCCCTGGACTAATGGCTCCGCGGCCGGTGCTTTCGAAGCCTCTCTCGCAGTCCTTCGGGGTGTTCTAATGCAGGCGTACCCTCAGTAGCTCGGAGCTGTGCTGCCTCTTCTTCGGTGATGCGACCCGATTTCACCATCTTGTCCACCTGCTTGATGATGCGCTCCTGTCTCATCTAATTCGTTGCTCCCTGGGGGTGCTCAGTGGTCAGCCGGTTCATGTTCTTGACGCGCTGTGTCAATTGAGTGATGGGAGCGGCGCTTAGGGTCAGCCGAGAACTTCCCCGCACATCGGTCGGAGCAGAAATAGAATGGCTTGCCATCGCACAAGACCGTGGCCGGTGCGTTGGCGATCTCGACTTGCATGCCGCACTCGGGATCACGCGCATAGCCGGCGCCCCCGCCCAAGCGGACCCGATTGCGATAGGCCCAAAAGAGGACTGCGAAGAGGGCCAGGAAGATGATGTTGAGATAGCTCGTGTAGTTCCACGAGAAATGATCTGGCACGATCTGTGCCGGTCGGATCTTCGGCACCTGGCCCGCAGCGCGAAAGATGCCCTCAGTGATGAGGCCCGCCGCCGACATGACCGCCCAGAAGATCACCAACATCCGCACCATGAGTCGAGTGCCGTAGAACCGGCGGTAGATGAGAAGCAATGGAAAGGCGATCAAGTCGGCGAAGATGAAGGAGACCACGCCACCGAACGAAATGCCGCCGTGCCAAAGCGCAGCGGCCAGAGGAACATTGCCCACCGAGCAGACAAAGCTGATGATGGCAATGAATGGTCCGACGATCACGTTTTCGAGGCTCGTCCAGAACCCGTGACCGTGCAGAAACACTGCGTTCCAGACATGGACTGGCACCAAGGTGGCCAGAAAGCCAGCGACCACGTACCCAATCAAGAGCTCTTTTCGCAGCATGGTGAGGTCCGCCATGGTGAAGCTGGCCGAATCCGCCCATCCACCCTTCGAACGCAGTTTTGTCTTCCACGGCTGACCCTGCAGATCGGCGTTCTCCGCCGGCCCGTGCTCGTGACCGTGCTCAGCGCCACTGGGGAGCCGTTCTCTGGCTTGGACGACCAGGCGACCCCGAAGCCAGAGGCCCCCAAGAGAGGCTAACAAAATGATCATGATGAAGCCGCCAACGAACTCGCTGGCGGCGAACTGCCAACCCATCAGCACGACGAGCACGATCCCGAGCTCGATGACCAAGTTGGTCGACGCGAACATGAACACCATGGCGGCGAGGAAGTCCGCTCCTTTGGCGAAGAGGGACTTGGTCATGGCCGACGCGGCATAGGAGCACGAAGAGGAGACCATGCCATACCCCGAAGCTCGGGCCACCGCGGCGGGCCGATGGTTGCCTAATTTCTTCTGCATGGACTCGTGGCTAACGAAGGCCTGAACGGCCCCGGAAAGCCCGAAGCCGAGGACGAGCGGCCACAGGGTTTCCCAGAACATGAAGAAGCCCTCGCGCAGGCTCCGACCAATGTCGTCGATCCAACCGATGCTGGCTAACACCAAAACCCTTAGGTCGTCGGGTCCTCGAGAGAATGCCCTGCTTCCGCTCTCACGACCGTACCAATCGCCCTATGGCGGCCGATGCTTCATTGAGCTTCTTGGTGGCATCATCTCCACCGCTCTTGACCGCGTCGACCAGGCAATGAGCCATGTGATCATCGAGCAGCTCAAGTGCGACGGATTGCAACGCGCGAGTGGCCGCCGAGATCTGCTCCAGGACTCCTATGCAATAGCGATCCTCTTCCACCATGCGCTGCAGGCCGCGAATCTGGCCCTCAATGCGGCGTAGTCGCTTGAGAATCGCTTCTTTGTCGTCGTCATACCCCTGTTTCACCATGACCTCCAATTTCACAATACCCCATACCCCCATTGAGTATATGGCGGCGTCTTGTCGACCGCTCTGGCGCCATTGCCTACGTCACCGATCCGGCCCGCGGCGAAGGGGTTATGGGCTCGACATGATCCTGACGGTGATGAAGATCCCCGAGCTCAGCCACGTGGTGCTCTTCGCTGCAGGTATCGAACCCGAGAACACCGCGTCCGTCCGGTGCATGCTCTGTGGGAATCCATCCCCTTGACCGGTCAGCGACTGGGAGGAGATCTTCTATTACGCAAGGAGGAGGACCTGAATGGCCGTGACATGGACGAGCAGTTCAACGTCGGCCCGATTAGTTCAGCTGCTGTGCGAGGTTGCCCATACAGCACCGTAGGCAGCCGACAGCCTGTCCTGCGGTGTTGTCGCTCGAAAGAAGAGCCGGATCACAATGATGAGCGAGGTCACCGTTGTTGATCGTCTGACGCGAACGGTCCCGGCTGAGGTGCAATCGGCTCCGATTCCGGATGGAATCGCATACTATATTAACTTCTGCGGTGGACGGTGGGAGATCCACGGTTGTGAGCCTCCCAGCAGCGAAAAGGGGGACGTAGCAATGGCTGAGTGCACGCTCGATGGTGTGGTGCGAGTCTCCGGCGGTGACCGAACGAATCCAATCCGGCTGAGGGAGCGTTCCAATCGCGTTCGAAATGCTTTCGCGACCATTGCAAGCATCGTTGTCGTGCTGGGGGCCATGGTCATCTCAGGCTCGACACAGGCCGGAGCGTCGAGTCCTGCCGACCAGGGCGTGACGTCGACCACCATCAGGATCGGCATATCGGTCATCAATTTCGCTGCGTTGCAAGCGGTCGGCGTCACGCTCAACGATGGCAACTACCAAGACGCCGTCAGCGCGCTGACGGCCAACATGAACGCCCATGGAGGGGTTGACGGCCGAAAGGTCGTCCCCTACTTCGTTGAGATGAACCCGGCCTCAGCTTCATCCATCCTTTCGTCGTGCTCGGAGCTCACCGAGGACGACAAGACCTTTATCGTCCTCTTCCCGGTCTATCCGGATTGTTATCAACAGACCCACGACACGCCCGTCATCGGGGGAGTGTTACCGGGCAAACTGTCGGCGAGCGCTGCTCCTGACTTCAGTCTCACGCCGCCGGACGCCGCCTATGACCCTGTGGAGCTGGCCGCATTCGACAAGCGGGGGGCGTTCAAGGGCAAGAAAGTAGGCATCTTCTACGGTGTAGATGACACATCCGAAGCGAAAGTCGTCCAGAGCGACCTCAAGAAATTGCACGTCGACGTGGTGCTGTCCGCCGAGGACAGCGTGACGGCGACGGATACCGTGGCGGCCGACCAGGAAGCTCAGACCATTGCCCTTCGGTTCCAGAACGCCGGTGTGAATGAGGTGGTCGGGGTCGGTGGTACCGGTGCGGCGACCTGGCCACGGGCGCTTCAGGACAATCAGAGTACGTACAAGCCGCCCTGGATCGCCACGAACGTGACCGCACTGGAGTCCTACGTAGCATCCGCCAAAGGAGGAAATCCCTATCTGGACAACGTGATGGCTTCGACCCCGGTGCCGTCCGGCTACCAGGCGTGGACGGATCCGGCGATGCAAAAGTGCGCGGCCATCGTTCGCAAGGCGTACCCGTCAGATGCCATTGCCGCGCCCGTCAATCCGAACAGTCCTCAGGCTGCGTCGAGCGGTTCGGACACGACATATGCCGCGGTGGAGGCTGCCTGTCAGGACCTCGCGATCTTTGCCAAGATCGCGGATGCCGCCGGAAAGAGCCTGACGGTAGCGAGCTTCGCCAAGGCGGGCTATAAGCTCAGAGATGTCACCTTTCCCGGTACTGACGGACCTGTCTCGTTCGGACCCGATCAGCCCTACGCCATAGGCAAGGCGAACGTCATTGTCTATGACCGTCGTTCCGGAACGTTGGTGCCTGCTGGATCTCGAACGTGAAAGCAGTGGGTGCGGAGTACACCCGGGGACGGACGCTGGAGCGCCGAGCGGTCTCAGGCGGTGCCATTCCGGACGAGGATCGTGGTGCGGCGCCCGGTCGGCGAGCGACGAGTCATCGTCGACCCTGAAGCGGCGGTCCCTATGGCCGGGCAGACGATCAAACGCCGATGTTCTGTCCGCCAGCAGCCGGTCGACGACGTGTCGGGTTACGTCCAACATCTCCTGGATGCTCGCCCTTGTTGCGCCCTCGACAGCTCGTGCCTTCGGCTGCGCGCTTGACATGACCAGATCATCTATTACATAGTTCTCTAGATGAGTAGTGAAGTCCTAAAGCAGTCGATCAGCTTCCAGCTGAACCAGTCATCGGGCGTCCCTGCTTACTTGCAGATCGTGCAGCAGGTCGAACAGGCACTCCGGATGGGCACCCTTCGAGCCGGCGACCAGTTGCCGACGGTGAAGCAGGTGGTCGCCGAGGTAACGATCAATCCGAATACCGTGACGAGGGCCTACCGGGAGCTGGAGCATGCCGGACTGGTCGAGGGTCGCCAGGGCATCGGCACCTTCGTGGTGCGTCGGCCGCATGGACCCCCGCCCGACAAGCAGATACGGCTCGCTCGCAGCCTCGTGCGCTGGGTCGAGACGGCGCGATCGGCCGGGCTCGACGACCAGGCGATGGAGGCGATGCTGCGGTCGCTGTTGCGAACGGCGTCGAATCGGGGCGTCGCGTGAGCAACGAGCCGCTCGCCATCGAGACCGTCGCGCTCGGAAAGCGCTACGGATCGACGTGGGGACTGCAGGACTGTTCCATCGAGGTGCCCGAGGGCGGCATCTCGGCACTGGTCGGCCCGAACGGCGCCGGCAAGACGACGCTCCTGCGATTGCTCGTCGGGTTGCGTCGCCCGACATCGGGGAAGGCCCGTGTGTTGGGAAGGGCACCCGCGCAAGATGATGGGGACTTCCTCGCCAGCGTCGGCTTTCTTGCCCAGGACATCCCCCTATACCGCCAGCTCTCCGGGGCCGAGCACCTCCGCATCGGCGCCCATCTCAACTGCCAGTGGGACGCGGCCGTTGCCGAGCAGCGGCTCACGGCGCTGCGTGTCCCGCTCGATCGTCCCGTCCACTCATTGTCTGGTGGGCAGCGAGCCCAGGTCGCACTCAGCCTTGCACTCGCCAAGCGACCGCGCGTCCTCTTGCTCGACGAGCCGCTGGCCGCGCTCGATCCTCTCGCCCGGCGCGAGTTCCTCACCTCCCTCGCCAACGTGGCCGTCGAAGGTGACGTGACGGTCGTGCTCTCCTCGCACCTGGTTCATGACCTCGAGCGTGTCTGCAACCACCTCATCCTGCTCACGGCCTCTCGGGTGCGCCTCTGCGCCGACATCGACGATGTGCTCGCCGCCCACCGGGTGCTGGTCGGACCGCGTCGGAGCACCGCCGAACTCGAGCGCCTCTTCACCGTCGTGAAAGTGACGCAGACCGAACGCCAATCGAGGGTGCTCGCTCGCCTCGACGGCCCAGTGCTCGATCCGGCCTGGGAGGAGTCCGAGGTGGGGCTCGAAGACATCATCCTTGCCTACATGGCCCAGGACGAAGCGCTCACGGCCGGACCGCTCAGCATGGTCGGAGGCGCCGGATGACCTACCTCATCTGGCGATTGCACCGCACACACGCAATCGTCTCGGCCGTCGTGATCGTGGCGATCACCGCCCTGATCGTGCCGAGCGGAATCGCCATCGCGAACTCTTACCACCACGCCGTGATGAACTGCTCGGTTGACCACGTCGGATGCGACTACGTCGACGGTACCGTGTTCGGAAGCAACGGCATCTTTACGTCGCTCGTGCAGGACCTGGCCATGGCCGTCCCGCTGGTCTTCGGCATCCTCTGGGGTGCACCCCTCGTGGCGGGCGAGTTCGAAGCGAGCACCGAGGACTTCGCCTGGACGCAAGGGGTGACGCGGCGCCGATGGGCGCTCACCAACCTCGGTTGGGCGCTCCTCGTTGCCGCAGCGTGGGGTGGTGCGCTGGCCGCACTGTTCACGTGGTGGCGAGGACCGAACAACGCGCTCCACAGTCCCGTCACATTCATCTACTTCGACGTCCAGGGCGTTGCTCCGATTGCCTACACCATGTTCGCCATGGCGTTGGGCATTGCCGCTGGCGCGCTCTTTCGACGAGTCGTGCCGGCGATCACGACCACGCTCGTTGTCTTCGTCGCCGTGCGCATCGCCACGGCGCTCTACTTTCGACCGCTGTTCGCCGTGACGAAGAACGTGTCAGCCCTCGCGGGGGTACCGCCGCTCTCGTACAGCCTCGGCCAGGACATCCTCGGCGGTTCGAACACGGCGGCCTGTAAGACCCTGAAGTGCCTGGCGGCGCATGGCGCCTACAACCACATCAGCTACCTGCCCGCGAACCGCTTCTGGCCCCTTCAGGGTGTCGAGTCGGGGATATTCCTGGTCCTTGCCCTCGCACTCGCTCTCTATACGTTCTGGGCGGTCACGACCCGTGAGGCCTAACGGACTGCGCACGGTGGCGATCCAGGGCCAGCATCATCATCCAGGCTGATGCGCTGGTCGGATGCATTCGGTACGGTCCAACGACGGCTAGTGATCCACCGCTCGGCGGCCCGGCAGCAGACGGAAATGTTGGGTCCACTGCGGGCGCGGCCGAAGTTCTCATCGACTCCGCACTCGGTGACTCCACTCGACCCGCGTGGCTAGAACAGGCGGACACGTTGTTGCCGGCCGGCTTATCGCTGAGAGTCACAGGGCATGCGAGGGTCCGGTCCAAGCCGCCGCTCTTGAGCTGCGCTTCGGCCCGGGGCAGACTCGCCAGCTGCGCAACCTCTCATCGAACGAGAACCCGCTTGGCCAGCCCGTGCGTCTCGACGGCCCCGTCTCCGCTCTGCGTTGGTGACGCCAGGAGTTCGGTCACGTCCTTGGATCTCCAGAGCGACCACGGTATCTGCGAACCTCCCAGGGTCCGATGCGGCCGCCGCTCCAGCGAAACCCATACAAGACGGCGAGGCCGATACCAACCACACCAACGACGAGCAAGAAGAGGGCGAACAGAGCGACGCCCGGAAACTGCTCGACGTGCTGCAGCACGATCGGAGAACCGCGGAACATGCGGATCGACCTGGGCCCGCCTACGATCCGGCCAACTCGGGAGACGGCGGATGCACTTTGTCGACCACCCACCAAGACAGCGCCAACCAAGGCCAGCAGTGCCGCGCACCCCAACAGTCCAAAGGTCAGTACGGGCCAACGGCGGTGCGAAGGGGTCGGCGCTGGCGGCGCGGTGACGCCTCGAGCAACCGCCCACGATCCGGCGAAGCGTCGAGGATCGAAGGCGCTGTTCCCGAGCACGTCCTCGGCGGAGCCCCCTTCAGACTTGGCCTCTTCAATGTCGGCCGACAGATCAGCGGCCATCTCATTGGCGATGGGATCTGGTACTCCGAGGCGCCGCCATTCCCGGCGGCACTCCTCAATGAACTCATTCACGGCCGTACCTCCGATGTGACCAGGTCAAGAGCGCCGTCAACGGCGTCTCGTGCCATCTGCCATTCTCGTCTTCCTGCCTCCAGCGCACCTTCGCCAGCCGGCGAGAGGCTGTAGTACTTCCGGGGTGGCCCGCCGTTGCTGGCGGCTCGCCGAGTTTCCACCAACCCATCACGCTCCAGTCGACCCAAGAGCGGATAGATCGATCCTTCGCCGACGGTCGAGAGTCCACGAGCCCGCAAGCGCTTTGTCATCTCGTAGCCGTAGGCAGGGCCTTCGCTCATGAC
>Ga0302324_100015959_pt1 | contig 15015 bp, 14 predicted proteins | sample Palsa_T0_1_FD_201949 | JGI IMG/M metagenome (GOLD analysis project Ga0302324, IMG submission 201949) | Peat permafrost microbial communities from Stordalen Mire near Abisko, Sweden - Palsa_T0_1 | ecosystem: Environmental > Terrestrial > Soil > Palsa > Peat permafrost | place: Sweden: Abisko...
GCCAGGCACCATCGATAAGCAGTTCGATTTTCGGATAGGCTGTCATGTCGCCTCACCTTAACACGGCCTCAAGCGGCGCATCAGCGGCCTAAGTGGCGGAGTCGCGCCGAGCCAATCATTTTTTTTCGGGGCGAAATGACGGCTTCTCATGCCTCGTTCCCAAAGCCGGGGAGCGATGCGGACCGCTCATTTTCCCATGCCCAAAAATGGCTTGTTCCCTGACGCCGGCAACCGAACTATGTGGCATGAGCGAGAGCCTGGAAGATCAGCTGAAAAGGGCCATGCGAGGTCTGGTCAAGTCGGTGGTTGTGATCACCACCGCGCTGCGGGGCGAGCGTCACGCCATGGCGGCGACGGCCGTCACACCTCTGAGCATGGAGCCGCCGTCGATGCTGTTCTGCATCAACCGCACGGCCTCAGCCTATCCCATCCTGCTCGACGGCGCCGGATTTTGTGTGAACCTGCTGGCGATACACCATGAACCGATCGCGCGACTGTGCAGCGGACCGCTCAAAGGCGAGGCGCGTTTCGAGAACGATCATTTTGAGATCGACGAGGACGGCGTTCCCTATCTCACCGATGCGCAGTCGAGCGTGACCTGTGTGCAGGACGGACGCGTGCCTTACGGCACCCACGACGTGTTTTTCGGCAAGGTGAAGACGGTGCGCATCGCCGGAAAGATCGAGCCGTTGGTCTATATTGACGGTCTCTACAAAGGCCTCGCGAGTTAGCCTACTTGCCACGCCATTGCGGCGGGCGCTTTTCCGGGAATGTCCCGACGACTTCGCCACAATCTTCGGTTGCCGTTTTTGTGATGCCGACATGAGCGAACATGATCTTTCGCGGCGCTCTGCGAGGGTGTAGTTAATGACGCGTAGGAAGGACATGCGATGTCGTCCGAAACACTCGATCCGGAAATCCTTGAAGCACGGCGACAGCAGGCGGCCGGTGTGCCTTCCGTGGATTTCACCAAACTTCCGCCGGCTGAGGGGCGCGCGGTCGCAAATCGCGCAGCACTGTTCTTCAATGATGGATTGCCGGCCGTTGCGGCGGTGGATGATTTTTCCATTCCTGGCGCGGAACCCATTCGCGCGCGTCTCTATCGCCCATTCGGATCGGCTTCGGGGACTATCTTCTATTTGCATGGCGGTGGCTGGTTCCACTGCAATGCGGACACGCATGACTGTCTTATGCGAACGCTGGCGCAAGAGAGCGGCCTGAATGTCCTCGGCGTCGATTATCGCCTGGCGCCCGAACATCCCCATCCGGCAGCTTTGGAGGACACACTTGCCGCCTGGAGATGGGTCCACGAGAACGCCGGCGAATTGAAGCTGGATCATTGCAAGTTCGCCATCGCGGGGGACAGCGCCGGAGCAAATCTCGCGCTCGCATTCGTCCTGGGCGAACGCGATGCCGGGCGTCCGCTCCCCGTTGCCCAGGCGTTGTTCTATGGTTGCTACGCGCCAATCTTCGAGACCGAAAGCCATCGAACGAATGGTGACGGGCGGTTTGGCCTGACAACGGAAAGGATGCGTTGGTATTGGGCGAACTATGCGGGTGCCGACCTGTCGAAAGTCGCTGTGTCGGCAGCGCCTCTGAACGGAAATTTCGGCGGCCTGCCGACCACCTATCTGTCGCTGGCGGCTCTCGACCCGCTGGCAGACGATACGCGGAAGTTGGCCGCGCGGATGAAGCTTGCAGACGTCCCGACTGTCCTCAGGGAATGGCCGCGAACGGGTCATGGCTTTATGCAAATGACCCGCACTGTGGGCGTGGCGCGCGCGGCGGTGGCGGATGCTGCGAGATTTCTAGCTCAGTCGTTGGCGTGATAATCAGATCATCCAGCGGCCGCCGTTTACGAGAATGGACTGACCGGTAATAAAGCGCCCTTCCTCGCTGGCCAGGAGTGCCGCCATCGCCGCGATATCCTCGGGTTCGCCGATCCGGCCCAACAGTACTTCCGCACGGGCACGGTCGACAACATCGCGATGGCCGCTCGCGACCGCGTTTTCAATGGCGCGTGTACGCGTCACACCCGGGCAAATCGCATTCACCGTGATGCCGTATTCTGCAAGCTGGCGCGCCAGGGAGCGCGTAAAGCCGATGATGGCCATCTTTGCCGCCGCATAGTCATGGCTTCCCGCGCCGCCGACGAATGCCGATTCCGACGACATATTGATGATGCGGCCATGCTTGCGCGCGCTCATGCCTGGCGCGACGAGGCGCGAAAAGCGCATGGTCGTGAAAAGATTGATCTCCATGACAAAGCGCCATGTCGATTCTTCCGATGTCAGAAACGGTCCCTGCTTTTCGCGGGCGCTCTGGCCGACATTATTGATCAGGATATCGGCCGGCCCGTTCGCGTTCTCAGCCTGCCCGACAAATTCGGCTGCAATTTGTGAATCGCAGCAGTCGCCCGCGATCGCGAACGCACTAACGCCCAGTTGCCGGATTTCGGCACCGACCGCTCCGACCGCCTCGCCATCCAAATCAATGATTGCGACATTGGCGCCCTCGGCGGCCAGCCGCAATGCGCAACCGCGTCCGATACCGTTCGCGCCACCTGTGACAATTGCGCTGCGACCTTCCAGCCTCCTTAAATTCATGCGTGATACCCGTCCTCCGGCTTGTTGGTCACTTCCCCTGTAGGATTGCTACCGAGGTACGCGCAAACGATTGTTTGGCGCGGCCCAGCGAAAGAAATTCATGTCCCGCGCGACAGAAGCGCCACAATTGCGTCCCGTTGAAGCACAAAAAGACATGACCGGATGTCATTTGGCCATAAACAAAAATGGGTTGCGGGTCAGGCAGGGTCAAACAGTATGCCTTAGTGCCATCGCACATTGGCAAGTAGTGGAAAAATCAGAAAGAATTGGGGAATCCCACGTTGCCGCGCCGCAGACGACAGGAAGGTAAAGAATGATGCTTCTCGAGCATCATGCGAAGGGCCTTCTCGAAGGTCGCGCCATCCCCGTGCCTGCCGGTATTCTTGCGACATCGGCAGACAGTTCAGCGCCATTCCTCCCTGCCATTGTCAAGGCCCAGGTCCCGACCGGGGGGCGGGGGAAATCCGGCGGAATCGTCAAAGTAGAAAGCAACGTCGAGCTGCAGGAAGCATTGCGCAGACTTCTGTCGATGCAAATCAAGGGGCATGACGTTCGCGCGGTGCGTCTTGAGCAGCCGGTCGAATTTCTTGCAGAGAGCTATATCAGCTTCGCAGTTCACGCCGACAGCGGATGTGTGCTCGTGATGATTGCGCCGCAGGGCGGCATTGACATCGAAGACCCAAGAATGCGTGGCCAGATCATCACGCGGCTCGCCGACCCTAGCTTGATCGCCGTGCAGTCAATGATCGAAGAAATTCTTGTAGAACTTCCGAACAGCGGCCGGGTGCAATTGTGTGAAGCCGCTCACGCACTCGCAAAATGTTTTTTCGATTATGAAGCGTTGCTCCTGGAGATAAACCCCGTTTTCATTCTTGGCGACGGTCGTTGGGCCGCAGGCGATGTGAAGTTCGTCATCGACGAGAACGCGCTTCCGCGACAACCCGCAATCTCCGCGATCATAGAAAGCAACAAGACGTTTTATCCGGAAGCGGCGCTCAAACTTGACCAGGGTTTCGATTTCGTTGTTTTGGACAGGGCAGGCGACATCGGCTTGGTGACGACCGGTGCGGGCCTGAGCATGCAGCTTGTAGATGAGCTGACGGAGCGAGGGCATCGTCCTTACAATTTCTGCGATATCCGCACCGGTGGGTTCAAGGGCGACCCATCTCGCCTTGTTCAGGTATTCCGCTGGATCGCGGATGGCCCGGCCATACGCTCCGTGTTGATGAATTTCTTCGCTGGAATGACCGATCTCGGCGAGTTGGCGATTCTCCTGATCGCCGCGCTCGAGCAAGTGCCGGAACTGAAGCGCGTGCCGATCACGGCGCGATTGATCGGTAACGGCCTTGATGAGGCTCGCGCGGTCATCGCGGCGGCGGGCAATCCGCTGGCGATCGAAACCGATCTCGAACGTGCAATGGATCGCGCCACACGCAATTTGGAAGTCGCGCGATGATATCGGACCTTGTCGCGCCGGGCATGCCGGTTCTTGTGCAGGGGCTGACGGGGCGCGCGGGACGCGCACAGTCCGCGCAAATGAGGCGTTACGGAACGAACATCGTCGCCGGTGTTTCGCCACGGGCAGAAGGCGATGTCGACGGCATTGCGATTTATCGCACATGCGCCGAGGCGGTCGGCGCAACGGGCGCGCAAGCCAGTGTCATTATCGTTCCGCCGCTCTCCGTGCTCGATTCCATTCGCGATGCCGCTGCTAGCGGCATCAGGCTGATCGTGGCGATCACCGAGGGCATGCCAATTCACGATGCGCTCAAGGCACGAGTCCTCGTACGACAGTCTGGTGCGATCTGGATTGGCGCGTCAACGCCCGGCTTGGCCATTCCCGGCAAGATTAAGCTTGGATTTCTGCCCAGCGTTTCTCTAGCGCCGGGTTCGTTGGGCGTGATGTCCAAAAGCGGCACGCTTTCCTATGAAGTATGTCATCGGCTGGTGTCGCGCGGTTTAGGCCAGAGCCTGTGGGTGGGAGTCGGTGGCGATCCTGTAAAGGGGACGCGATTCGCGGATTTGCTTCCCTTTTTCCATGACGATCCCGAAACAGAGGCGCTCGTAGTGGTCGGCGAGATCGGTGGAAATGAAGAAGAGGAACTCGCAGCAAGGATTCGCGAGGCCGGCTTCCGCAAACCGGTCTTTGCGTTGCTGGCAGGAAAAACCGCCCGCGAAGGCGTGACCATGGGTCACGCGGGCGCGCTGATTCAAGACACGAGCGGAACGATCGAAAGCAAGGAAGCGGCTCTACGAGCGGCGGGCGCGCATGTTTTCTCCCGCATAGAGGAATTGGCGGCCGCCGTTGCACGGAGCGTGGCATCGCCCGCGAAGCCGGCACTTCGCGTTGGATAGAAACTTTTGGCACAAACACGGACGGATAATATGAACAAGCATATGGCTGCAACGGACCGAGCGCCGCCCCAACATGACCTGATTTCAACACGGATCGAGCGCCGCGAGCAGGGCAATGTTGCTTATGTCACCGTAACGAACGAGCAACGGCGCAATGCATTGCCTGTCGAGGGCAGGCTGGCATTGAGCAAGATCGTGAAGGCGATCAGCAATGACGGCGACCTACGGGTCGTTGTATTGAGCGGCGCCGGCGACAAGTCGTTTATCGGCGGTGCCAACATCAATGAAATGTCGGTCTTCCCGGATCCCGTGATCGCCGAAGAAGGGAGCCGCACGACTCATCTGGCGGGGCACGCAATACGTCAGTGTCCGGTTCCGGTGATCGCGCGGATCAACGGATATTGTCTGGGTGCGGGAATGGAAATCGGCGCGTCGTGCGATATGCGCGTCGCCTCGACAAACGCGAAGTTCGGCATGCCGGAAGTAAAATACGGCTTGCCTTCCGGCATGGAGGCGGCACTTCTGCCGCGACTCGTGGGGTGGGGCAAAGCGCAGGAACTCGTTTTCACCGGCGAAATGATCGATGCGCAGGAGGCGTTCCAGTGCGGTTTCGTGCAGCGTCTCGTGTCTCCCGACAAGCTCGATGAAGCGACCGAGCAATGGGTCTCGAGCATCCTTGCGGCAGGCCCGATCGCGATCAGAATCCAGAAGGAACTCAATCGCGATTGGGAACGCATGTCGATCGCGGACGCAGTTCAGCAGGGGATTCGCGCCGTCGGCAGGGCACACACCACGGGCGAGCCACGCCGCATGATGGAGGCCTACCTCGCGCGACGCGCGAAGGAAAAGAAATAGTCGATGTCGGAGAGCGACGGAACGAAGCCTGGCGGTACGGTTGATGTCTCGATGCGCGACGGCGTTGCCATCGTGACTCTAAGCTATCCAGAACGGCGCAATGCCATATCCCTGGAAATACGCGCGCTTCTGGCGGACCGCCTGAAGGAGCTGATGGAAAGCGCTGTGTGTCGTGTCATCATACTGACCGGGGCGGGCGGCAATTTTTCCGGTGGCGGCGACTTGTCGACAATGAAGAAGATGACGGTGGCTGACGCACGCAGGCGCGTACAAGCCATCCATCCGTCGATTCAGCTTATTCTCACGGGGGCTAAGCCGGTCATCGCGGCCGTGGAAGGCTGGGCGGTCGGCGCCGGCGTTTCAATGGTGGCGGCGTGCGATATTGTCGTGGCAGCGCGAGACGCGCGCTTCCAACTTGCATTCAGCCGCGTCAATCTCATTCCCGATGCTGCCGCGCTGTTTACGCTCCCGGCGCGTATCGGCATGGGACGGGCCAAAATGATGATGCTGACAGCGGATCGCATCGACGCTGCGTATGCCGCAAGCATCGGGTTGGTTGATGTTTTGGCGGAACCGGGCTCAGCGCTCGACCAGGCATTTGAGATTGCTGATCGTGTGAAGCGCGGCGGCCCACTGGCACAGGAGTTTACGAAATCCATCCTCAGCCGCTTGCCGATGAGCCTAGATCAGCTTCTTGCGGTCGAGGCTGATACCCAGGCCCTGTTGATGGCAACCGACGATTTCCAGGAAGGTGTGCAGAGTTTTTTCGAGAAACGTTCTGCAGAGTTTTCGGGACATTGACGGCGCTTCGCACGTGCCATGATCCCTGTTCATCGCCATATCAGCAAAAATCGAGCTGTATCGCCCTTCGATTTTGGTGATCCGTTCGGGCCTGCCCTATAATTAGTCCAAACACAGGCTGCAGGTTGCGCAGCCTGGGGATCAGGGCGCACAGGTGAACGCACCGGCAGACATCGAAAGCGGATTTCGACAATCGGGTCATCCCGAGATTCGCGATGCAGTGCGCAAATTGTGCGCGCGGTTTCCCGGCGAATATTGGCGCAGGCTCGATCGCGAACGCGCGTATCCCACTGAATTCGTTACTACGCTCACGAAAGAGGGCTTTCTCAGCGTCCTTATTCCGGAAGAGTTTGGTGGTTCGGGGCTGGGTCTGGGCGCCGCCTGTGCGGTGCTCGAGGAAATCCATCGCTCGGGCTGCAATGGCGGTGCTTGCCACGCCCAGATGTACACGATGGGCACGATCCTGCGGCACGGATCGCTCGCGCAGAAAAAGGCATATCTGCCCGGAATCGCGAGCGGTGAATTGCGGCTGCAAGCCTTCGGCATAACCGAGCCCACCAGCGGCACGGACACAACACGCATCCGGACCTTTGCGCGGCGCGCAGGCGATCACTATGTCGTCGCGGGCCAGAAGATCTGGATCAGTCGGGCCGAGCATTCCGACCTGATGGTGTTGCTGGTGCGTACGACGCCACGTGATTCCGTCGCCAAACCGACGGACGGCATGAGCGTATTGCTCGTCGATTTGCGGGAAGCCATCGGCCGCGGCCTCACGATTCGGCCGATCCGCACCATGATAAACCACGCGACGACGGAACTGTTCTTTGACGATCTCAAGGTTCCGGCGCGGAACCTAATCGGCGAGGAGGGAAAGGGATTCCGTTATATCCTCGATGGCATGAATGCCGAGCGCATCCTGATCGCCAGCGAATGCATCGGCGACGGTCGATTCTTCATCGACCGCGCATCGGCCTACGCAAAAGAGCGCGAAGTGTTCGGGCGTCCGATCGGTGAGAACCAGGGCGTACAGTTTCCCATTGTGCGCGCTTATGTGGGCATTTCGGCGGCAGCCGAGATGGTCACGAAGGCGGCCGCCCTGTTCGACGCAGGCGAGCCCTGCGGCACTGACGCCAACATGGCGAAGTTGCTGGCGAGCGAGGCATCGTGGTTCGCCGCCGACATGTGCGTTCAGACGCATGGCGGCTTCGGCTTCGCGGAGGAGTTCGACATCGAACGCAAGTTCCGCGAGACGCGGCTTTATCAGGTGGCTCCAATTTCGACCAACCTCATCCTCAGCCATGTGGCGACACATGTGTTGGGCCTGCCGAAGTCGTTCTGATGCGCCTTGGGATGCACACGCTGTATGATCCGGCACGCGAACAAGAGAGGAGAGCTATGCCATGAGGCGTGCCGCCATCGTTGCCCCGCTCCGAACACCGGTCGGAAAATTCCTGGGCGCACTGCGTGAAGTTCCTGCCGAGCGTCTTGCAGCGTCCACCATAAAGGCGGTCCTGGCCAAAAGTGGTATCGACCCCGCGGCCATTGAAGACGTCGTATTTGCCCAGAGCTACGCCAACAGCGAAGCTCCGTGCATCGGACGCTGGGCGGCGCTCGCCGCCGGGTTGCCCATCGAAGTACCAGGTACGCAAGTGGATCGTCGGTGCGGCGGCGGTCTGCAGGCAATCGCCAATGCTGCCATGATGGTGGAGACTGGTGCCGCCGACGTCGTCATAGCTGGCGGCGTCGAGAGCATGAGCAATATCGAGTATTACTCTACGGACATGCGGTCCGGCGCTCGCGCCGGCTCGGTGACGATGTACGATCGTCTGGATCGTGGGCGAGAGCGCTCGCAACCCGAAGAGCGTTTCGGCCGCATATCCGGCATGATCGAGACTGCCGAGAATCTGGCGCGCGATTTCAGCATTTCGCGCGCGGATGCCGATGCCTACTCGGTCGAAAGCCACAGGCGGGCCGCTGCGGCATGGTCGTCCGGCAAGTTTACCGATGAAGTTGTCGCAATCGAGGTGCCGCAGAAGAAGGGTGGTGCCATCGGCGTCGACCGTGACGAAGGGGTACGACCCGACACGACGGAAGAGTCGCTGGCAGCGCTGCGGCCTATGATCAAGGGCGGGATTGTCACGGCGGGAAATTCGAGCCAGCAGAATGATGCGGCCGCGGCATGCCTCGTCGTCGCCGAGGACAGGCTTCGCGAACTCGACTTGCAGCCGATGGCATTTTTTGCGGGCTGGGCGGCTGCGGGCTGCGATCCCGCCAGGATGGGCATTGGGCCGGTGCCGGCAGTCAAGCGGCTCTTCGCACGGACCGGCAAATCCTGGCGCGATATCGACCTGGTCGAGCTCAACGAGGCGTTTGCCTGCCAGGTGCTGGCCGTTCTGAAGGGGTGGGACTGGGACGAACGCGGGAAGCTGAACGTCAACGGTTCGGGTATCTCGCTCGGTCACCCCATTGGAGCGACAGGCGTGCGGATCATGACGACGATGCTTCATGAGCTCGAACGGCGCAAAGGGCGCATGGCGCTCGAAACAATGTGCATCGGCGGCGGACAGGGCATCGCCGCCCTATTCGAAGGCGCCTGAAATCGAAGAATACGACAAACAGGGAGTTGACCATGTCACTGGAAGTGAATCTCGAAAGCGATGCCGAAAGTGTCGGGGGTCTTACACCGGAAGAGGTCGCATATTTCCGGAGAGAAGGCTTCGTACTTCCGCGCGAAGGCCTGCCCCCGGATGTCGTGCAGCACATGCGCGGACTTGTCGATCATGTCGTGCGCGACAACGCCGAGTGGGCCAACCTTTTGCGGATGGTGCATGTGCCAAGACGCCCGGGCCAGCTTGAGGGCGTTATCGGAGGCGAAGAAGTTTTCAAGTTGATTTTTCATCCGGTGTTACTGAGGGCGGCGGCCAGCATTCTCGGACCAAATCTGATCATGTGGGGCAGCGAAATGTTCGCAAAGCCGCCGGGAGTGGGTAAGGGTACACCGTGGCACCAGGACTGCTACAATCCGGCAATCAAATCTGGGAAAGGCGAGGATCGCGTGACCAGCCTGATGGTCTGGATCGCGGTGGACAATATTGACCGGGGCAACGGATGCCTGCGGTTCATTCCTGGGTCCGGCCGAAACGGCAAGTTGGAACACGTACAGCATGCGCAGACCGATGCGCTTCTCAATTTTGAGGCAGACTCCAAACTGATCGATCCGAGCAAAGCTGTGGATTCGATAAGAGCGCCGGGACAATTTTCGATCCACGATTACTACGTTGTACATGGTGCCGAGCCGAATACGTCGAACCGCCGCCGCGCCGGTCTGACATTCCATTATATTTCTTCGGAGGACATGTATGACCGCAGCTTCGGTTCCGCGAGGGGCTCGGGCCTGAAGGCGCCGGCGCCACTCGCGGTGCGCCCCATTTGGTTGGTCCTAGGAGAAAACAAGAACCCTGTGAATGATTTCGTCACAGGGCATCAGGGACTAGAGGATCTCGACGACTACGCCGAGCGCACACGGAGGCAGATGACGACCTTGATCAATTGACGTAAATCCGGCGTTTAGAAATCGATAGTTGGGTCGCGACACCATGGTGCGCGCAAGCGCATTTAGGAGGTTTGATCTGACGGTGCCGTCAACCGGGCCACCTGAAGCAAGTGCGCGAGGTGGTAACCCGATCACAATTGGGCGCCCGTCGACCTTTCTTTGAATGCCCCTGTTATTGCGGCAAATTTCCCTGTTACCAGAAAATGCTTCCCTGTTACGTCGATTATTTTCCCTGTTAATTTTCAAAGGGAGTTTGTCCCTAACCCGTTGAATTTACGCCACTATTCCAATGGCATTTCCATGAATTTTCGTGGATTCGTGTCTTTTTCCCTGTATTTTCCCTGTTAAACAGGGAAATGGCCGGCCAATACGGCAGCGGCGCTCCTAAAGGCCATAAATCAGCGAGCGGCGTGCCTACCGGACTGCGCACTGCGCCAGTTTTTCTTGAGTCGAGCGAAGCGAACTTAGAAAAACTGAGCGCCACGGAGCGGCGAGTGGGCGCCATTCGCGAACAAAACTGCGAACTCCCTCTTTGCAGTTTCCAGAGGTTATCGCAGCCGCGATTGCAGCGCGCGGTCCGGCTATGACGGCCTTTTCCCGGTCCACTACGATCTCCGACACCAAACCGTGCACGTAACGGCGCTGCATGGGCGGCGATGGACATTCCCGGACGCGAGCGCGTGCCTGTGCTTTTGCGCTTCACGCCGAATGATCGGCAGGCGCTCAGGGTAAGAAGCTGATCCGCGAGCGGGCCAACAGGGGGTGAGCAAATCGGAACAGTCAGTTCATTCGGGACGGCCTATCTTTCACGGGCCGCCGGCAGGGCTTTTGGGCGCCGGCGATTGAGAGACCTCAAGGGCATCTGGTGAGAATGCTCGCACTCCCTCTAGGGAGTAATCAGTAGCAAACCAATGGTTTCGATCCATTAGCCGTCTCTATGCAATTTGCCCGGACGAACCCGACGCTCGGAAGCGCCCGGTTCTGAAGTCCGAGAAATGCGATTTGCGATGTCTTGGCTATGCCGGCCGTCAAGATGGAAATGTAGCGACTGAAAACCATTCCGGTCCCGAACGCGATACGAGCTGCAATTCCATTCCGGCATCGCGCGCACAAACGAATTTGCCGAAATATGTTCGCCGTCCTTGCGTTGCAAAGACTTCGCGCGATCCAAGACGAGCGTTCGCCCTATCGCAGCGAAAGTCAGATATCGGAGCTGCTAAGCGCCGGTTCTGATTTCCGGCTTCTCATGCAGAACCAGATTCAGCAAGGAGCGATGGACCTCAATGTGGCCGTTATATTCAATAAGGCCCAATTGCCGAAACTTGTTCATGAAGAAGCTCACGCGCGACCGCGTGGTGCCGATCATCTCCGCCAGCGTCTCCTGGCTGATTTTCGCCAGAATGGGTTCGGGCTCGCCTTCCTTCCCGAAATTTGCAAGAAGCAAGAGGGTTCGCGCCAGCCGCTTCTCGCTGGAGTTGAACAATTGATCGACCAGATCCTCCTCAACGCGACTGTTGCGAGCCAAGAGGTGGGCGATGAATAATTCGGCAAACGCCGGCTCTGTGTGGATCACGCCGACCGTGTTTGCCTTTGGCATTTTCGTGATCGAACTCTGCTCCAGAGCGGTCACCGTTGCCAAACGCAGAGACTGTCCGGCCAAACAACCGTCGCCGAAGAAATCGCCGGGCCCCAGAATTGCCACCACCGCTTCCTTGCCCTGTGGCGAGATGACAGTGACCTTCACTTTCCCTGTCTGAATGTAGAAAACCGAATCCGCAGGATCGCCCTGGCGATAGACACGCTGGTTTTTCCGGTACTCGGATACGGTTCGGCCACCGTTGATCTTCGAGAGAAACACCTTGGGGTCGAACAGAGGCTTTTTCTTCGCAGCTTTCATGGCAGACCTTCACTTCCCTGCGGCTCGCCTGGCGAGTGCCAGGGCCATGTTACCATATTACCTCAAGCGTTTGAAATGCGATCATCCACACCGGCCAGGGCCGATCCAGCTTCGGCGTGCAACTCTTGACAGCTCAATCGGCGGAGCTTTTGGAGCCTTCGGCCGCCAGCACGGCCCGCCCCTTACCATAGTGACCCGGTGCCGGATATCGATCCGGACGATTGTCGATAGCGATTGTTCAATCGTTGGCGAGATAGGAGACGAGCGCCTCGATCTGGCTGTCGGTCATGTCCTTGGTGTTGGCGTGCATGATGTCGTTTTCGCGCAGGGTCGAGCGGAACGCCTCGAGCTGTTTCTTCAGATAGTCGGCATGCTGACCCGCCAGCCGCGGCATGATGCTGTTGCCCTCGGCGTGCGCGCCGTGACAGGTCGCACAGGCGGGCACGTTCTGCGCGGGAGCGCCGCTCAGATAGAGCTTTTTGCCCTCCGCGGCGAGCGCGCCGCCGCTTTGCGGCGGCGTCGGTGTTTGGCCGCCATAATATTTTCCAAGTTCGGTAATGATCGAATCGTCGAGTTGCGAGGCCATGCCCCACATATAGGCCTGGGCATGTGGGTCCGAACGGCTGTGATCGCGAAAATTCTTGAGCTGGGCCGCGATGTAATCGGCTTGCTGGCCGTTCAGCCGCGGAAACGTCGCCACTGTGCTATCGCCCTTCGGGCCATGGCAATCCTGGCAGGTCGTCGTGGCTTTGGCTTCCGCGGCCCTCCCGGCGGCATTGTCTTCCGCAAATGCCAAGGAAGCGGCGAGGCACGCGCCGGCGACGAGGATCGCGACCAATCTAAGCTTCATGGACGTCTTTTCCTTCGCGAATTCAGAACGCGAGCCACAGATAGGCGTAGAGCAGATTGTTGTCGGAGGCATTTCGCCCGGCGCCGTCATAGTCCGAAGACGCGCCGTCGAATCGCATGTAGGCGGTGTATTGCAGCCCGAGTTTCACGTTGAGCCAGGGGAGATAGTCGATCTCCGCAGTCCCCCAACTGCTGTTGGAATTACCGGACGCGGTCCCGAGATAGAGCGGGTCATTCGAACCGCTGACGGCAAAGAAACCAAGGCTCGCGCCCAATTTGCGGTGCCAGTAATAGCCGGCTATCAGATTTGCGCTGTCGAATCGATCGCTCTTGTTCGATGCGAAACCCGCAACATAGCTCGCATCGAGATTCTGGTTCTCGTGCGTCCACCGCGCATCGATGGAAATCTGCGTTTCGTCGTCGATGAACTGATATTGCGAATCCAGCCCCGCATCGAGGAACCGATCCGTCGGCGCACTCTGCAGCGAGTTGTTGATGGCGTTTCCCGCAGGCGTGGTCGGGTTCTCGAGCGCGGCTGAGATGCCGAACGTGCCGAATTCCCAGGAGTTCTTGCCCCAATCCCACTCATAGGCCGCGCGCCAATAGGGCGCGACGCCGGAAATGATATTGTTGGTCGTATTGCCGTTGTTGGCGACCGACTGTCCTTGCAATGCGGAACGATAGACGCCGGCCTCGACGTAAAGCGAATTGTCGATAAACGTATATGCGGACAGTCCGGCGACGATCTGTGCCATCGCGCCTTCGATCTGGGCTCCCGGAATGGCGGGTGTCTGCATGGACGGAGCGCTGATGAAGGGCTGGCCCCAGGCGGGCGTGCTGTTCCAGAGATCCTGAACCGTGGGATTGTTGTTCAGGCTGACGCCGTAGATCACATTGTGACCGTCGACATTCGCGACATCCGCGAAGCGGATATCGGTGTTGTCGATCCCGATAGACCCGCTCTGATCGTCATAGGTCAACTGAAAATAAGCGCCGATATTGTCCGAGATGCGCCCCGCGTAGAACAAGCTCGCCTGTTGCGGGAAGTCCGTGGACACTTTGCTCGAGTCGGCGTCGTTGGCTTTGGCGACAGAGCTGGTTCCGGCAATAATCATGGCCGAAATCGGCGGCAGATCGCTCAAGGAAAGCGTACTCTGCTTTGTCCTGTCGATGTCCTCGACCTTCTGCGTGTTGAACAGCGTATAACCGCTTGCCTTGAACACGCGGCCGAACGGCGTGAGCTGTGGAAAAACGGTATGACAGGCCTCGCAGGCAAGTCCGGTTTGCCGGGCGAAACTGGGCACCGCGAGAGCCGATTGAGGAAGGCCCGTCAGAACGAATGCAAAAAGGCCAAAGAAAATACGCAACAACCACTGCGCGCGCCCTGGACGATGCGACATGGCAATTTCCCCTAGTAATTCAATGACCAACGGGCCGCCCGAACGGTCGTAGACTTCAGCTTTTCTTCGAAAAGAATCTGCACCAGCCGGTGGGACTGATGGTGCCGTCTACGATCGTGCAGGAAGCGGGCGCCTTGAAAAGTGCGCATCCATCGCACTGCTGCCCGTTCTTCGGGGCGTCCTGATACAGAGCCCCTTTCTGGGACATTTTGTCTGCCTCTGCGGGAGTCGCCGCAATAGTTGCGGCAAGTGCCGCGGCGCCGCCCGCCATCATCGTCGCGTTCTTTAGAAGACTGCGACGCGAAACTTCGTTGGATTTCCTGCATTCGGACATTGGTGCTTCCCCTTTTCCAAAATGCTTTCGCCGCCAACGGCTTGACCAGTCGACCAATGGCAGCATGTGATTCCGGCAATTGACTGGAATTTCGGTCGGACGACCTTGATTCAGATCAAGCTGGGCTTATCCCCCGCGTAATCTTTCGGATATAAGTGTAGAGCGCCGTCGTCATGTTGACTGGTCAAAATTGCACACCCGCAGGGTGAGAATAAGATAATGATTCCCCGGAAAAACTCGAAAAATCCGGGGAAGTGCTTGAGGGATGTGATGCAGATGCGAAGGTCCTGTGAAATCCATTTCGAGGCCCGCAGCGCCGGCGCAGCGACCGTGGCGCTGTGCGGGTTGTTGCTGACGGCATGCAT
>Ga0302324_100015960_pt1 | contig 15013 bp, 18 predicted proteins | sample Palsa_T0_1_FD_201949 | JGI IMG/M metagenome (GOLD analysis project Ga0302324, IMG submission 201949) | Peat permafrost microbial communities from Stordalen Mire near Abisko, Sweden - Palsa_T0_1 | ecosystem: Environmental > Terrestrial > Soil > Palsa > Peat permafrost | place: Sweden: Abisko...
GCTGCTGCTGAGCGCCAGCCCGCCGGTGCGGTTCATCGTTGGCGGCTGGAGCATGCTGGTTGACGGGCTCGAGCGCCACGCCCGGTCCCTCGGCGTCAGCATCGTCACCGGCGAGCGCATCGACGCGCTCCCTCGTAGTCCGGTCATCGTCGCGCTCGAGCTGTGCGACGCACGCCGGCTCCTCGATGACGACAGCCTGCAATGGCTGAGCGGCCACACCGTGTGCCTGGACCTTGGCGTGCGCGAGCGCCGCGGCGACCCGTGGATCGTGGCCGACCTCGAAAGCGCCGGCTGGATCGAGCGCTACAGCGCGCAAGACGCGTCGCTGGCACCGGCGGGCGAGCATCTCGTCCAGGCGCAGATGCCGATCCGTCCAGACGAGAGCGCCGACGACGCCGCCGTGCGCCTCGAGCAATTAATCGACGCCTCCTTCGAGGGTTGGCGCGAACGTGTTACCTGGCGCCGGCGCCAGGTGATGGACGGTCGCAGCGGCGCGCTTGACCTCCCCGGCACGAGCTGGCGCGACCGGCCGGCGATCGACCGCGGCGACGGTGTCCTGCTCTGCGGCGACCAGGTCGCCGCCCCCGGATGCCTCTCGGAGGTCTCGTTCGCGAGCGGGATCGAGGCCGGGGGGCTCGCCGTCGAGCACGCCGGCCGCGGAGGCGTGCGCTCCGCCGCATGAGCTAATCGACCGCCTTGCCGGCCGCGTTGACGGCGTTCCACCGGCCGCCGTATTCCTCGGTACCAACGTAGAACGTCGACCTCGGGCCGAAATCGAGCACGTAGCCGTAAAGCGGGTGACCGGCATACGTGACCTGCCTCACGTCGCCGTGGAACTTGATCGTGCCGAGCAGCGAGGACCTCACGCCGGCACCGGCGACCGGCTTGTGCGTAGTGGTCAAAGCCGGCCAGATGCCCAGGCATCCGGACACGTTCGCGCATCTGTCCTTGTTGCGTCTGTCTCGGGTGAACATGTAGAGCGTGGCTCCGGACCCGTCGACGAGGATCTTGCCGAGGCTTGTCTGCTCGAGCCTCACGGTTGGAGCCCGGGCAGCAGCTGCCGTGGCCGCGCTGCTCGGCGCGGCGCCTGTGGCCGCGGCCAGAGCCGGGCCTCCGAGCGCAAATGCGACTGCGAGCGGGATGCGAACGCGTTTCAGGACATCTCCTCGGGTCGGCGTCGAGCGGTACAGCATAGGGCCGCCCGTGTTGATCCCCTGAGGCCTGACTGATAGCGTCCTCGATCGGGCAATGAGGGCTGAGGGTGAGAGTGGAGGGCGATCGCTGAGCCGCCGGGGATTCCTGGCCGGCGCTTCCGCTCTGGCCGCCGGCGGCGTTGCCGCGGGCATTGGCGCCGACGGGGCGCTCGCCATTGGGGTGCCTCCGGTTGCGCCGGTTGCGCCCGGCACCCAGCCGCCGGTTGCGCCCGGCACGCAGGCGCCGGTTGTGCTCGGGACCCAGCCGGCGGGCTTGCCGGCGCGCCAGCACGCCTGGGTCGCGACGCTCCGGGTCGACGACGTCGGGGATCCAATCTCCCCGCGGTTCGACCGGCTGCTGTTGTTCGACGTCAAGGGCAGCCCGACGCCGGCTGACGCGTTGCTGCTGGAAGCCGCGCTGAGGACGCTCGAGCGCCGCTACCGCTGGGGTCCTGGCGGACTGCTCTTCACGGCCGGGTGGAGTCCCACCTATTTCGAGCGCGTGCTGGGCCTCAGCTCACCGATCCCCACCGCGACGGGCCTATCGAACTTCGAGTCCCCCGCGATCGACAAGTACCACCTCTGCCTGCACTTTGCGTGCGATGACGAGGAGCGCCTCGCCGCGGTCGAGGCCGCGCTCGTGCGCGGCGCCACCCTATCGGGGGCGGACGGAACGCTCGCGATATCGCAGGCGCTCAGCTGGCGCGAGACGCGGACCGGCTTCGTCGGCGCGGGGCTGCCGGCAGCGCATCAGCACGTCCGCGGCATTCCGCCGGGTCACCCGGTCTCCCGCCAGACGCCGCTGTTCATGGGCTTCAAGTCGGGCCTGCGCAAGAACCAGGCGACCGAGGACTACGTGACCATCGTTGACGGCGCGTTCGCCGAGGGCACGACGATGCAGGTCAGCTACATGCGCCTGCAGCTCGACGGCTGGTACGGGATGCTCGACGAGCGCGAGCGCGTGGCCCGCATGTACTCGCCCGAGACGACGCCCGAGCAGGTCCGCCACTTCACGACAGATGCGGAGAGCGAACCGAACCTGATCAACCAGGCAATCAATCGCTACGGCGTGATCGGCCACTCCCAGACCTCGGCGCTCGCACGAAAGCACGGCAAGCCGCTGATCATCCGCCGCGACTTCAACACCGTCGACGGCGGCTACGCCGGGCTGCACTTCGTCTCCGTGCAGCGTTCGATCGAAGACTTCATCATCACCCGTAATGCAATGAACGCAACCGGCGCACACCACGAGAACCGTGCGATCACCGATACCGTCAACAACGGGATCAACGAGTACATCTCCGTACGCAAGCGCGCCAACTACATTCTGCCGTCGCGGGCGAACCGTTCGTTCCCGCTGCTGCCAGGGCGCGACGCCGTGCTCGCCTGACAACGGGCCCGATCAACCGCCACGGAACGTGGCTCGCGGTGCAACCCGACGCCGACGATGACGAGTGCGACGCCCACGACCTGCGTGAGGTCTGGAATCTGGGTGAGGACGACGATGCCGATCACGGTGGCCGTGGCGGGCAGCAGCGCGACCATCAGCGCGTAGGTGGCCCTGGCCAACAGGGCCAGCGCGAGCTGATCCGAGATGTACGGAATCACCGACGAGCAGATGCCCACGCCGATGCCGGCCAGGATCACCACCGGCTTCGAGAATGCCGGCAGGGCCTGCCAGCCGGCGATCGGCGTGATCACCAATGCGGCGATCAGCATCGAGGCGGCCAGTCCGTCGATGCCGCTGACACCGGGGCGTTTGGCGACGCGGTCGGCGAGCATGATGTAGGACGCGAACAAGATTGCATTCGCGAACGCAAACGCGAGTCCGACCGGCTGTGCACTGAGTTGGACGTCGCTGAGGACGTAGACCCCCGGCACGGCAAGGGCGAGCGCGACGGCGTTACGGACGGAGCGCGCGCCGAACGCGGCGAGGGCGATCACCGGCAGGAACTCGATCGCGGCGACGGTGCCCAGCGGAAGCCGGTCGATGGCGGTGTAGAAGCATGCGTTCATGATCGCCAGCACGCTTCCCCAGGCGATCAGGAGGCGCTTCCCTTCGCGATCCTGCGCGGCGAACGCGTGCCACGGTCGCCGCCAGACGGCGAAGATCACCGCCGCCGAGGCGATCCGTAGCCACGCGACCCCGAGCACGCCGACGTGGGCGAACAGCAGGACGGCGAATGCCGGTCCGAGGTAGTGAAACACCGCGCTGACGAGGAAGTACAGCTGGGGGGGCGCTCGGTGGAGCGAGCGGGCGGGTGCCGCGGCGCCGTCGACCGGCGAGACGGCGGGGGAAGCTCCGGGCACGCCCTAATGATGCCTGTCGATCGACGGCTTTCACAGTGGAGATCGCAGGCGTTCTATACCATAGGCCGATGAAGCCAAGGCTAAATAGCCATGCTTCCGACGATGGTCTCCTGGATGGAACGAATCTGCGGCTGCTGAGGGAACTACAGGCCGACGCCCGGCTCTCACTCGCCGAGCTGGGTCGGCGAGTCGGGCTCTCCTCCCCGGCCGTCGCCGAACGGCTCAAGCGCTTGGAGCAGGAGCAGGTGATCACCGGCTATCGCGCCGAGGTCGATGCCCGCAAGCTCGGCTACGGCCTGGGCGTGATCATCAGGATCCGGCCCTCACCGCGTCAGCTCGCGGCCGTCGCCGAACTGGCTCGCCAAACGCCCGAGGTCGTCGAGTGTCACCGCATCACCGGAGACGACTGCTACGTGATCACCGCCTACGTGCGCGACGTCGAGCACCTCGAGGTCGTGATCGACCAGTTCGCCGCGTTCGGCCAGACCACCAGCTCGATCATGCAGTCATCGCCGGTTCGCAGGCGCGCGCTCGCGCCCGCGCCGCGATACTAGTCCCGTGTCCGACCGCAATGTGCTGGGGGAAAAGCTCGAGCCGTGTGGCATCGACCCAATCACGGGCTTCTACCGGGACGGTTGCTGTCGCACGGGTCCCGAGGACCGCGGCAGTCACACCATCTGCGCCGTCGTCACTTCCGCGTTCCTCGAGCACCAGCGCCGGATCGGTAACGACCTCACCACGCCGATGCCGCCTTACGGCTTCCCCGGGCTTGTGCCCGGCGACCGCTGGTGCGTCACAGCGGTGAACTGGCTGCGGGCGCACGAGGACGGCGCGGCTGCCTATGTGGTCCTGGCATCCACCCATGAACGGGCGCTCGAGATCGTTCCCCTCGACGCGCTTGCGGAGCACGCGGTCGATGTCCCCCCGGATCCCGGGGCGCTCACGGACGTGGGATAGCACAGGTCTGCGCTGAGAACCTATGCAGTGTCGCTCGGGCTGCCAATCCGGCCGATCCCTTCCTATCTTTTCGGGGGCTCACGGACGCTCAAACGATTGGTTCGATGCAAACGCTCGAGAGGTTCATAGGCGGCTACGAGATTCGCATGGGCTGCCGGGAGGTCACGCTCAGCGGCGATGGGTTCCTGATCGCGGATCCGCGTGCCGCCAAGCAATATCTGTGTGAGCTACACGATCCGAATGGCGATCGTCGCGTAACCACGATCGTGGCCTCCGACAACTGGCCGCCCGAGGTCGATGACGTCCTGGACACGCTCGCGGCTGCAGCGGCCGTCGTGGAAGAGAGCGGCTGCTACGAGGACTGGGCCGAGCAGATGGGCTTTGACCCTGACAGCCACCATGGCAGGCGCGCATACCGGATCGAGTGTCGTCAAGCCTGGCTGCTGCGCGGGCTGCTCGGCAGCGTGGCCTACCGCAAGCTGCTTTGGGAGACCGAGCGGCTATAGCTCAGCTCAGATCCATCCCATTTCGGTCGCTCGTAGCACGGCCTGGGCACGATCGCCGACGCCGAGCTTGTCGTAGGCCTTGTGCAGATGGCTGCGGACCGTGCTCGTCGACAGCCCAAGCTCTTGCGCGATGAGCTTGTAGACCTTTCCTTGGGCCAGGATGCGAAGGACGGTGGTCTCGCGGACCGACAGGGGCGACGGCTCGGCTCGGCGTCGCTCGCTTCCGCCTGAGTGTGGGAGATCGAACAGGACGTCTCTGAGCTGGTTGGGCGACATTCCGCAGATGTTGCACAGGCTCAGCATCTTGCTGCGGTCGACGGTTTCGCCCTGCGCGTGATGGGCGATCATGTCCGCAAGCCTCACATAGGTGGCCACGTCGTTCTCGGCTTCGGAGCTGTGGTGGGTAGCGACGGCCGTGACCAGGCTGTCGGGCAGTCCCCATCGATGCAGCATCAGGCCGCCGAGGCTGGCGTGGTCCGTACCCAGATCTCGCTGCTCCTGGTGGATGCGCCTCTCGGGGGTCATGGTCCGCCCGTCGATCAGATCGGTGTAGTCGGCGTGGGCGCGGGCCAGCACGAGCTTGCCGACGTCATGCAGGATCGCCGCGACGAGGATGTCGTCGCGCTGAATCGCACCCACCTCCTTCGCGATCCGATTCGCCGCGCGGGTGACGGCCAGCGCGTGCACGCGCGAGTGGTGCATCAGCACCTCCAGGCGCGAGGTTCGCCAGGGAAACTCGGTTCGGGGCAGCGCCTTGATCGCGTCCGCGATCTCGGTCGGGCTCAGCGCTGCCACGGCATCAGCCACGTTCGCGATCGGGCGCCGGGATGCGGCAGCTTGGGCGCGACGCAGAATCGCGATCGTCAGCCCGGTGTCGCTCTCGATCGCCGCTACGAGCTCGCCTCCCGTCGCGCCGTCGGACGCCGTCGCGGCGAGCACGCGCTCGAACGCCGGCGCGAAGGCAGGGACGACATCCAGCTCTTCGATCGCGCTCGCGACACGGCTCCGCCGGCCGCCCTCGCGCGGGGGGCTCGATTCGCGGTGGCTGAGGACGTCGGCGCTCGCCGTGCCATTCGTCGGAGGCGATGCGCTTCTTCCCCGCAGCACCGCGACGAGCGCGTCGACAATCATGGGGTCAAACTGCGAGCCGCGCTCCTGGGACACCTGCTCGAGCGCCGTCTCTGCGCCCATTCCGCGGCGGTGCGGCCGGTCGCTCGCCATCGCTACGAACGCATCGCAGGTGGCGATCACGCGACTGAGCAGCGGGATAGCCTCGCCGGCAAGACCGTCGGGATAGCCACCACCGTCCCAGCGCTCATGGTGAGATCGCACGATCGGCGCGGCAAAGGCCACGTCGGGGAGGGTCTCGATCAGCTGCGCCCCGATCGCGGGATGTCGGTTCACGAGCTCCCAGTCCGCGGGCGACAGCGGCGTCGTCGCCAGCGCCACACTGTCGGGTAGCGCGATCATCCCCACGTCACGTACGCGCACCGACAGGTCCAGCTGTGCCTCGGTCTCGGCGTCGAGCGTCAGTTGCCGGCTGATCTTGAGCGCGAGCTGACGCACCATCGGGGTCGAGGCGTACACACCTGGTGCGCGCGCTGCAAGCGCGGCTTCCAGCGCCGGTCCGGCACCCGCTGTCGGGCCTGCGTGACCGCCGGCTTCAGGTGCTGTGACTAATGATCGCGCTACCACGCCGCCTTCCCTTGCGACACGCTCCGGCCGAGCCGCTCATCCAGGCTCGCTGATGGGTCAAACGATAGCGCGCTCGATCACGGACTCGGTCTGGATCGGGACGCCGAGATTCGACGAGCGGACATTGACCTGCCAGGAGATCGCGCTACGCTCTGAGAGACGACGGCGTTTCGTGTCTGAGCGACCGTGAGCGAGGTCGTCGGAACCAGACGCGAAGGACGGACGGGTCTAGCTGGCCTTGCCGGACACGGGAGCGGACATATGGACGCACGGGTAGCGAAGGAGAGCCAAGGGAAGCTCGCAGGCGGGCAGCTACTAGCGGCGATCTCGACCAACATCGTTCGGATTCTGCGTGAGCACTACGGGCGCGGTCCGATGAAGGCCAAGACTTACGCACTCGATGACATCATCGTCGTCGTGATGCGCGGAAGCGGCTTCACCCCGCTCGAGAAGACGATCATGGACAGCGGTGAGCCCGAGCGCGTGATCGCGATGCGCGAGGACTTCCAGCGCGTGATGGCCGGTCGCTACAGGGAGACGATCGAGGAGCTGACCGGCTGCAAGGTCGTCGCCTTCCTCTCGCAAGCTCACGTCGAACCGGACATCACGATGGAGATCTTCTTCATCGACCGAGCACTGCCCGGGTTTGGCGCGATCGAGATCACCGACACCGACCAGCCGTTAGGGCGCGCCTGAAACGTGCGTTTGCGCCGCATTGCTGTTAATGTGCATCATGGTTCGGGCACTTCCGCTCGGGCTGACACAGTGCCAGCGCCGCGCAGTCGTTGCTCAAGCTTCCTCCGCGTTCGCAGCACCAGACACGGAGGACCAACATGGCCACCGGAACAGTTAAGTGGTTCAACGCCGACAAGGGGTTCGGCTTCATCACCCCCGACGATGGGACGAAGGACCTCTTCGTCCATCACTCGGCGATCAACTCGAGCGGCTATCGGGACCTTCCCGAAGGCGCGAAGGTCTCCTACGAGGCCGAGGCCGGCGAGAAGGGCCCCAAGGCAACGAACGTAACCAAGCTGTAGGGAGCAATTCCCCCCGTCGTGGCTGTGCCGCTCAGCGGTACGCCACGGCGGAATTGCCTTGCTGAAGGAAGATGACCGCGCGCGTCAGTGTCCTGATCGACGCCGAGCGCGCGCATCGTCTGCTAGCCCGCGACCCGGCGCCCGTCCTACTCGACGTTCGCTGGGCGCTTGGCGATCACGAAGGCCGGGCGCACCACGAGTCCGGCCATATCCCAGGGGCCGTGTATGTCGACCTCGAGACTGAGCTCGCGGGCCCGCCGGGATCGGGTCGCGGGCGTCATCCGCTGCCGGAGCCGGCGGCGCTGCAGGCGGCCGCTCGGAGCTGGGGCATCCGGTCCACCTCCCATGTGGTGGCATACGACGACGTGGGCAATCTGTCGGCGGCACGTGCGTGGTGGCTGCTGCGCTGGGCTGGGCTCGCACGCGTGCAGCTATTGGATGGCGGCCTCGGCGCCTGGCGGCTGGCGGGCTACGGCATCGAGTCTGGTCCGGTCACGCCCCAGCCCGGCGACGTGACGCTCGCGCCTGGCCGGCTCGGAGTGCTGTCCGCCGAGGAGTCCGCTGCCTTGGCACGCACCGGACTGCTGCTCGATGCGCGCGCCCCCGAGCGCTATCGAGGGGACTTCGAGCCGGTCGACCCGCGCGCCGGTCACGTGCCGGGCGCGGTCAGCGCCCCGACCGCCAGCAACCTACGCTCGGACGGGACGTTCGAGGACCCCGCCGAGCTCGCGCGGCGGTTTGCCGCGCTTGGCGCGCAAGCCGGCATTCCGATCGGCGTCTACTGCGGCTCGGGCATCACCGCGGCGCACGAGATCGCGGCGCTCGCGATCGCCGGCCTCGACGCAGCGCTCTACCCCGGGTCGTGGTCTGAATGGGTCAGCGACCCGTCACGACCGGTCGCGGTGGGGCCCGAGGCAAGGGAGTAGTAGAACTGAGGTCGTGCTGCATGCGCTCGCGGTGCTGTTCGCGCTCGTCGCCGTCTCCTGCCTCATCGTCGCGATCGTGGGCATGGTCACCGGTCGGCCGGGCGACCGGATCGGCTGGCTCGTGCGCGTGCTGGCGGTGCTGTGCTTCGCCGCGGCCGTCGCCCTCAACGTGGCCGCGCACTGACCCGGCGCCAGAGGCGCGCTAGCCGGACGAGCCCTCCAGCAGGAACCGTGCGATCTGGTCGGGGGCGTCCCACATCGGCAGATGTCCGCATCCGACCAGGACGCGGCTCCGGATCTGTGGCGGGAGCCGAGCGGGGGGCGCGACGAGGCGGTCGTGATCGGGCCAGGCGAGCGCCACCGGCACCTCGATCCGGTCGAGACCGTCGAAGTGCCCGGAGCGCATCGCGTTGTTGGTCGCGACGAACGCCGGGGCGGTCGCGTAGGCGCGGACGATATGCGCTGCGGCAGCGGCCGGAACGAGATCCGGCCGTACCATCACGCCCCCGAGCAGCGCTCGACGTCCCGACGGCCGCGCAGTCAGCAGAGCGAGGATCGGGAGCATGCCGCCCGCGATGATCCGCGCGGCGCTCAGCTTTGGCGCGAGCGGTGCATCCCACAGACCTGCCGGAGCGATCGCGCTTACCGAGCTGACGCGACCGGCGAGCGCGAGCTCGAGTGCCACCCAGCCCCCGAGCGAGTTGCCCGCGACATGGGGCCGGTCGAGGCCGATGCCGGAGAGGAAGCGGTCGAGCGCCCGCGCGAGCGCCGCGGGCGTCGGGGTTTCGGTCAGCGGCGGCGACTCGCCGAACCCGGGAAGGTCGACCACGACGACGGTCCGCTCGGCCGACAGGGGCTCGAGGACCGGATCCCATACCCGACGGTCGCCTCCGAGCGGATGGAGCAATACGAGCGGAGGTCCGGCTCCCCGGAGGTCATGGGCCAGCCCCACTGTCGACATCGAAGCAATGTACGCGCCGTGGCTGCCCGGCCGATCACATGGCCGATCAGCTGGGTACCGGCCCGGCCCCCATGTACATCCACTCGATCTTGTCCGCGTACTTGGCCGCGATCGACTTTCGCTTCAGCTTCCGCGTCGGCGTCAGCTCGTCGCTTCCCGATCTCCAGTCGACGGGCAGGATCGCGAATCGCTTGATCTGCTCCACCTCGGAGAGCTGCTCGTTCGCGCGGTCGATCCCGAGGGCGATGTCGTCCTGAACCCGCTCATCGGCGGCGAGCGTCGCGGGCGAGGCGTCGGCCAGCCCATGCGCCGCGGCGTAGGTCCCTCTCGCGCGCGGATCGAGCACGATCAGCGCCACGTTGTAGGGGCGGTGCTCGCCGATGCACACCGCCTGGCCGATGAGCGGGGTCGAGCCCTTGACCCTGGCCTCGATCTTGGCAGCTGACATTCTGTCGCCCGCTGCGTTGGTGATCAGCTCGGCGGGGGAATCCCCTGCCGTCTGCTTCTGGTGACCAGGTCCTGGCATCGAAGCCAATGTACCGGGACAGGAGCAGCCGCAGCGTTGGCGAACCCATAGCGGTGAGCACGAATCGACTCGAGGCGTTTTCCGATGGTGTGCTGGCCGTGGCGATCACGCTGCTGGTGCTGGACATCAAGGTCCCGCCCACCAAGTACCACGATCTCGCGCACCAGCTCGCGATCAACTGGCCACAGTACGCGGCCTACATCACCTCGTTCATGACGATCGGGATCATCTGGATCAATCACCACGCCATGATCGGACGACTCCGGCAGGCCGATCACGTAATCCTCTTCTGGAACCTGCTCCTGCTGCTGAGCGTCGGCATCATCCCGTTCGCGACCTCGTTGATGGCCACCTACCTCAAGCAGGACCACGGTCAGCATCTCGCCGCGGCGATCTACAGCGGTTCGCTGCTGCTGATGTCGGTGACCTTCGCCGCCCTGAACCGCCAGATCCTGCTCGTCAGGGCCGACATGCTCGAAGTCGAGCTGTCCGAGCAGCGCCGTAGGCAGATCTTCAGGCGCGCGGTGACGGGTTTCGTGCCCTACGTGGTCGCACTCGCGCTGGCGCCGCTGTCGGCGTACGCGACGCTCGCGATCTGCGCCGGCGTCGGCGCGTTCTACGCAACGCCGCTGGCCAGCGGCAGCGAGGGCTAGCGCGGCGGCCGGGTCAGCGCACCGTACGCGCCTGGCCGGCGCGTGCTCAGGAACGGGAACAGCTCGAGCCAGTCGCGTCGCTGGTCGAGATCGAGATCGGCGACGAGCACGGCCGGCTCGTCGCGCGGCGCTTGCACGAGCACGCGGCCGTAGGGATCGGAGATGAAGCTCGAGCCGTAGAAGGTGAGCGGGTCCTCGGAGCCGGTGCGATTGATCGCGACCATGAAGGTGCCGTTGGCGACGCCGTTGCCGACGATCACCTGCTGCCACAGCGGACGGGTGTCGAAGCCGGGGTGGTCCGGCTCTGAGCCGATCGCCGTCGGGTAGATCAGTACCTCCGCGCCGGCGAGCGAATAGGCGCGCGCGAGCTCGGGAAACCACTGGTCCCAGCAGGTCGGGCAGCCGAGCGGCACATCGCCGTCGGGAGCGGGCAGCTGCGTCAGCGGAAACGGATCGCCATCGGCCGGGCCGGGGCGGAAGTAGCGGTCCTCGTGGTAGCCGGCGGTGACGGGGATGTGGAGCTTGCGCGTACGGGAGATGAGCGCGCCGTCGGGGGCGACGACGATCGCTGTGTTGTATCCGAGCCCGTCGGGGCCGTTCGGTCCTTCGGCTCGCTCGTACAGGGAGGCGTGCACGTGCGCGCCGGCCTCGGCTGCGGCCCGGCGGGCGAACGTCGCCGTCGGTCCCGTCTCGAGATCCTCGGGCTCTGCACCCGCGGCGGCCGGACCGTCGGGCGTCGTCGCGAAGTACCGCGACAGCGTCAGCTCCTGCAGGCAGACCAGGCGCGCGCCCTCGCTCGCCGCCACCATGATCCCGGTCTCGAGCGCAGACTCGTGCTCGTCGGGGTCGCTGTGCCAGCGCTCCTGTACGAGCCCGACGCGAAGCGGTCGGCGATCCGGCGGGCGCGTCCGCGCCGGCGAGGCCGGCGGCGGGAAAGCGGTCAGGAGCTGCGGCGGCTCAGTCATCGAGTGCGGGCGTGTCGGGGGAGGGAACCTGCTGGGTGATGCAATGCGGGCCGCCGCCGCCGTAGGCGAGCACGGCTCCGGGCACCGCCACGATCTCGCGGCCCGGGTAGGCAAGCGCGATGATCGCGAGCGCCTCGGCATCGGTCGGCGCGCCGGTCACCGGAATGATCACGGCGCCGTTGCAGATGTAGAAGTTGAGATAGCTCGCGGCGACGGTCTCGCCCGCGACGTCGGCGTAGGGGAGGAACGGGAGCTCGAGCACCGCAATCCTCGCCCTCTCCAACCGCTCGCGGTTGACTTGGCAGCTGATGTAGTTCGGGTTCTCCGCCCCGACCGTCTGCAGCAGCACCTCGTTCGGACGGGTGAAGGCGGCGATCAGGTCGACGTGCCCGTCCGTGTCGCGGTCCTCGAGCAGGCCCTGGTCGAGCCACACGACGCGACGGGCGCCGAGAAAGCCCCGCAGCGCGTCATCGATCCGATCGCGGGACAGCGAGGGGTTGCGGTTCGGGTTCAGCAGACACTGCTCGGTGGTGATCAGCGTGCCGGCGCCATCGACGCAGATCGAGCCGCCCTCCAGCACCATCGGCGCCTCCAGCACCTCGTCGCCGAGCGACTCGGCGATCAGGCGCCCGACCGCCGCGTCGTTTTCCCACGGCGTGAACTTCTCGCCCCAGGCGTTGAACCGGAAGTGGACGGCCACGCGCCGCCCGTCGTCACGCCTGACGTAGATCGGGCCGCAGTCGCGCAGCCAGGAGTCGTCGAGCGGCAGCTCGACCACCTCGACCCCGCCCGCGCAGGCCGCACGCGCCTGCGCGGCGTCAGCGCCCGGGTTGGCGACCATCGTCACCGGCTCGAAGTCGGCGATCGCGTTCGCGACGGTTGCATACTCCTCCCGCGCGAGCGCGATCGTGTCGCCCCAAAGCGCCACGCGGCAAGGCCACCCCATCAGCGTTCGCTGATGAGGCTCCCATTCGGCCGGCATAAGCACGTCAGCCAGGTTAACGCGCGGCAGCGGTACGCCCTCGCCGGCACCGAGCGGTAACCGGAAGCACACCTTATCGCCAGTAGGTTGCAATTGCGAGCTGGTTGACGTAGCGTCGCGACCTTCGATGCTCGGCTACATCGTTCAGGTCGCAAGGGCGCTCACGCCGAGCGAAAGGCGTCGGGCCGGGTTCATGTTCGGCTCGATCGCGGCTCTGCACATCGTCGGGTTCGGCGTTTTCATCGCGTTTGTCGTCCCTTCGCACTTCAAGGGGCTCGGAATCGGCGTCGCCGGGCTGGCCTACACGCTCGGCCTGCGCCACGCGTTCGATGCGGATCACATCGCCGCGATCGACAACACCACACGCAAGCTGATGAACGAGGGCAAGCGCCCGCTCAGCATCGGGTACTGGTTCTCACTCGGACATTCATCGATCGTGGTCGTGATCGGGGTTGGGATCGTCGTCGCCGAGAAGGCCGTCTACGGCGCGGTCGCCAATCCCCACTCGCACCTCGAGCGGTTCGGGGGGATCTTCGGCACCGTCATCTCGGCGACGTTCCTGTACCTGATCGCGGCGCTGAACATCGTCATCCTCGCCGGCATCTTCCGCGTGTTCCGCTCGATGCGCGAGGGCGAGTACGACGAGGCCGAGCTCGAGCGCCAGCTGCAGAACCGCGGCCTGATGTACCGCTTCTTCGGCCGCTGGATGAGGTCGATCACCAAGGAATGGCAGATGTACCCGGTCGGCGTCGTGTTCGGTATGGGTTTCGACACCGCGACCGAGGTCGCCCTGCTGGCGACGACGGCCGTGCTCGCGACCGCGCACCTCCCCTTCTACGCGATCCTGTGCCTGCCGATCCTGTTCACCGCGGGTATGGCCCTGATGGACACGATCGACGGCATCTTCATGAACTTCGCCTACTCGTGGGCGTTCTTCAACCCGGTCCGCAAGGTCTATTACAACCTCGCGATCACCGGGCTCTCGGTGGCGATCTGCTTCTTCATCGGTACGATCGAGGTGCTCGGCCTGCTACCCGCGGAGATCGGCGGTCTGCACGGCGGTTTCTGGACCTTCATGGCCGGCTTCAACATCAACAAGGCCGGCTTCGTGATCGTCGGCATGTTCGTCGTCGTCTGGGCGGGCGCGATGCTGTTCTGGAGGCTCGGCCACGTCGAGGAGAAGTGGAGCGCGACCCTGAAGGAGGGAGTCGAGGGGTGACCAGCGCTCCCCAGGTCGCGACGCTCCGTTTCGAGACGCTAGACGCCGCGGTCGCCGCGATGCGAGAACGCGGTCTGCGCATGTCGACGGCCCGCCGCCTGATCCTGGAGGATCTGTTCGCCGCTGACGGTCCGGTCTCGGCGGAGTACGTGGCGCGACGGTTGCACCTCGACGTCGCGTCGGTCTACCGCAACTTGGAGACGATGGAGCGTCACGGCCTGGTCGGCCACGTGCACCTGGGCCACGGACCGGGGTTGTACGTGCTCGTCGGTCGGGGGGAGCGCGAGCATCTGTACTGCGAGGGGTGCGGTGCGGTGAGGACGGTCGATCCCTCGCAGCTCGACCCATTGCGAGACATGGTCAGGGAGCTGTTCGGCTTTCAGGCGCGCTTCACCCACTTTCCGATCGTCGGATTGTGCCCGGGGTGCGCCGCGAAGCTGGCAGGCGATCCCCACGTGCACGCCGACGACCCTCGGCACGAGCACGAGCAGCAGCACAGCCACGGCGACCACGTGCACTCCCACCCGCACGCGCACTGAGCGCTGAGCCAGGTGCGCCGGTCTAGGAGCTCGTGACGATCCCGTCAGCCCAGAGCGAGGATCCGACCGCGAGCAGCATCTGCCGTCGCGCCTCCGGCAATTCATCGTGACGTAGCAGGGCGTCGCGCTCGGCGAGTCGGAGCAACGCATCGACCACAGCGGGCGCGAACTGGTGGCCGCGTTCTCGCGCGCATTCCGCCAGCGCTTCTGCGCGAGTGCTCGTGGGCTTGTACACGCGGCTCTCGGTCATCGCGTCCCAGGCGTCGGCAAGCGCGAGCAGCTGGGCGCCGTCCGCGATCTCCTCCCCGGCGAGTCGATCCGGATACCCGTCCCCGTCCCAGCGCTCGTGGTGGCCACGGATCCAGCTCACCTGCTCCGCCTCGAGAACCTCGGCCGCGATATAGCCGCCGAGCGGCGCGTGGCGCTTGAGCTCCTCCTGCTCGCCAGGGGTCAGCGGGCCCGTCTTGAACAGGATCGTGTCGGAGATCCCGATCTTGCCGAGGTCGTGCAAGAGCCCGGCGGCGTGCAGCTGCCGCGCCCGTTT
>Ga0302324_100015962_pt1 | contig 15012 bp, 10 predicted proteins | sample Palsa_T0_1_FD_201949 | JGI IMG/M metagenome (GOLD analysis project Ga0302324, IMG submission 201949) | Peat permafrost microbial communities from Stordalen Mire near Abisko, Sweden - Palsa_T0_1 | ecosystem: Environmental > Terrestrial > Soil > Palsa > Peat permafrost | place: Sweden: Abisko...
CAAGCCCGGCGGCCATTTCATGGCAGTCGATTATCAATCCGCCGGCGGCAGCCGCGTTCTCGCCCAGCGCCTTGTCGAGGGCAAGTACATCGACGGGTCGGCAAAAACTGTCTCTGGAAAAACCATTGCCCAAGAAGCCGCGCTCGCCCAAGAGACTCCCGGCCAGCAAGTCATTGTCGCTTCCAAAAATCCGCTCAAGACATCGGGCGGGCTCGTCATCCTCAAAGGCAATCTCTCGCCCGAAGGCTCGGTCGTCAAAGTCGCCGGCCACGAACGCCTCACCCACAGCGGTCCCGCGCGAGTTTTCAATTCCGAGGAAGAAGCCTTCCACGCAATCGAAAGCGGCTCCATCCGCCCCAACGACGTTCTCGTTATCCGCTACGAAGGCCCCCGCGGCGGCCCCGGCATGCGAGAAATGCTCGCCGTCACCGCCGCACTCGTCGGCATCGCCGAGCTCGCTTCCTCCGTCGCGCTCCTCACCGACGGTCGCTTCTCCGGCGCCACGCGAGGTCTCATGGCCGGCCACGTTGCACCAGAAGCCGCAGATGGCGGCCCCATCGCCGCCGTCCGAGAAGGCGACATCATTGAGTTCGACATCCCAAATCGTGAACTCCGCCTTCTGGTTTCGCAGGAAGAAATCAACGCCCGTCTGGAAGAATGGTCGCCGCCCGAACCCCGCTTCGCCACGGGAGTTTTCCGTAAGTACGCCGACACCGTCACCTCCGCCTCGCAAGGCGCTGTGACGCAGACTCATTGAGGTGATCATGACGAAGCCCTCCGCAAACCCGCCCGCAAATCATCCCCGCCTCACCGGCGCAGAAATTCTGTGGGCCACGCTCACCGGCGAAGGTGTCCAGCACATCTTCGGATATCCCGGCGGCGCCATCCTGCCGGCTTACGACGCGCTGCGCAAATTTCCCATCCGCCACATCCTCGTTCGGCACGAACAATCCGCCGTCCACATGGCGGACGGCTATGCCCGCGCCACCGGCGGCGTCGGCGTCGCCATTGCAACCTCCGGCCCCGGCGCCACCAACATGGTCACCGGTATCGCCACCGCTATGCTCGACTCCTCACCCATCGTCTGCATCACCGGCCAGGTCTCCAGTAAAGTTCTCGGCACCGACGCTTTTCAGGAAGTCGACATCACCGGCGTCACCCTCCCCGTCACGAAACACAACTATCTCGCATCGCGCGCCGAGGACATCGCGCCCATGTTGCGCGAAGCTTTTCAAGTCGCGCAAAGCGGCCGCCCCGGACCCGTCTTAGTCGACATCACCAAGGACGCGCAGCAAGGTCATGCAATTTTTGACTTCGTATCCGCTGCGCCTCTGCCCTATCGCGCCCACCCGATGATTCGTCGCAACTCTAGCGACACACGCCGCGCCGTCGATCTCGTTGCCAAGGCCAAGCGCCCCGTCATTCTCGCCGGTCACGGCATCATCCAATCCAATGCCATCACGGAGCTCCGCGACTTCGCGGAGAAAACACAGATCCCCGTCAGCTGCACGCTCCTTGGTCTCGGCGGCTTCCCTGCCAGCCATCCTCTCGCTCTCGGCATGATGGGGATGCATGGCGAAGCCTGGGTCAATCAAGCCATTCAAGAAGCGGATTTACTCATCGCCATCGGCATGCGTTTCGACGATCGCGTCATCGGCACCCCCAGCTCGTACGCGCCCAACGCCAAGAAAATTCACATCGAAATCGACCCCTCCGAAATTAACAAGAACGTTAAGGTCGACGTCGCGTTGCTCGGCGACCTCAAGTCCGTCCTCGAAGAATTGCTCCCATCGATTCCACCGCGCGATTCTTCCGCCTGGCTCCGCACCATCTTCGACAGCAAGGGCGACTGCGCCGTCTCCGACATTCGCAACCTCCCAGACACCGGTCACCTCTATGCCGCGCACGTCATGAATGATCTCTGGCACGCGACCAGGGGTGACGCCATCGTCGTCTCCGATGTTGGCCAGCACCAGATGTGGGAGGCGCAATACTACAAGCACGACACACCCCGCTCGCTCATCACCTCCGGCGGCCTCGGCACCATGGGATTCGCGCTGCCCGCCGCCATCGGCGCAAAAATCGCGCGTCCCGATAAACAAGTCTGGGTCGTCGCCGGCGATGGCGGCTTCCAAATGACCTCGCCCGAGCTCGCCACCATCCAGCAGGAAAAACTCGACCTCAACATCGCCGTCATCAATAACGGATATCTCGGCATGGTCCGCCAGTGGCAGGAGTTCTTCTACGACAAGAACTACGAGTCCACCCCACTCGTCAGTCCAGACTTCGTCAAGCTGGCCGAAGCCTACGGAATTTCCGCAACTGTAGTTACAAAACGCCAGCAGATTCATCCCGCCGTCGAACAGGCCCAACGCAATCCTCGCGCCTTCCTTATCGATTTCCAGGTCGAGCAGGAAGACTCCGTCTACCCGATGATTCCACAAGGCGCCGCCCTTCACGAAATGATCCGTCGCCCCCAATCTCCACCCAGCAGCCCGCTCGTCGAAACGGCCGAGGACCGCTAACCATGCTGCATAGTTTCGTTATCCTCGTCGAAGACAAACCGGGCGTCCTGACCCGCGTCGCCTCGCTCTTCCGACGGCTCAACTACAACATCGTCTCCTTGGCCGTCGGCCACAGCGAGCGCATCGGCGTCTCCCGCATGACGCTGGTCGCCGAAGCGCCCGCAGAGAGCAATCACCGGATCGCCGCTTCTCTCTACAAACTCATCAATGTCCTCGAAGTGGACGACGTCAGCCAGCACTCCTGCGTCAGCCGTGAGCTTGCCCTTATCAAGGTCAGTGCCAACGGAAAAATTCGCTCCCGTATCTTCGAACTGGCAGAAGTTTTTCGCGCCCGCGTCGTTGACTTGGCACCGGAATCCATCATGCTCGAAATCACCGGCAGCGAAAGCAAGATCGAAGGTCTGCTCCAGGTTTTGAACGAAGGTGAGGAGCGAGTTCTCGAGATCACTCGCAGCGGCCGGTTGGCCATGCGGCGCGGCCACCACACCAGTCGCGTATTGCAGGCGCTCGGCGACGCCGGATCACAAGCCGACGCCGCGAAAGAGCGCGATCCTGACCCAGCATGGCAGGATCCGCCAGACACACCATTGACCTCAGAATTTTGACAATCACAGTTACGATATCCAGCTAGCACGGAAACAGGAGAATTCATGGCAAAGACATTTCACGACTCTGACGCAGACCTCGCACTCATCCAGGCTAAAAAGGTCGCCATCATCGGCTACGGCTCGCAAGGTCACGCCCACGCCCTGTCACTCAAAGACTCCGGCGTCGATGTGAAAGTTGGCCTCCACGACGGTAGCCGATCCGCTGTCGCTGCACGCGCCGCCGGCCTTGAAGTTCTCTCCGTCGCCGACGCCGCCAACTGGGCCGACGTCATCATGATCCTCGCTCCCGACCAAACGCAGGCCGACATCTATCACGAGTCCATCGCCGCGAATCTCGCCGCCGGGAAGACTTTGATGTTTGCTCACGGCTTCAACATCCGCTACAACACCATCACGCCTCCCACCACGGTTGACGTTTCTCTCGTCGCGCCCAAGGCTCCCGGCCATCGCGTCCGCGAAGTTTTCCAGGACGGCGGCGGCGTCCCCGGTCTCGTCGCCGTTCACCAGGACGCCTCCGGCAAAGCCCTCGCCCTCGCACTTTCCTACGCGAAGGCCATCGGCTGCACCCGCGCCGGCGTCATCGCCACCACCTTCACTGAAGAAACTGAGACCGATTTATTCGGTGAGCAAGCCGTTCTCTGCGGAGGCGCCAGCGCTCTGGTCAAGGCCGGTTTTGAAACCCTGGTCGCCGCAGGGTACCAGCCTGAAGTGGCTTATTTCGAGTGTCTTCACGAACTAAAGCTCATCGTTGACTTGATGTATCGCGGCGGACTCGCCTACATGCGTTATTCCATCTCCGACACCGCCGAGTACGGCGATTACACCGCTGGTCCGCGCATCGTCAACGACTCCGTCCGCGCTGCCATGCAGCAACTGCTGCGAGAAATCCAGGACGGCACTTTCGCGAAACATTGGATCGCCGAAAATAAGTCGGGCCGCAAGAATTTCGACAAGACACGCGCCACCGAAGCCGAACATCCCATCGAAAAAGTTGGCAAGCAGCTGCGCGCCGGCATGACATTTCTCGATCCAGTCTCTGTCGAATCCGGCACTCCGCAACCCATTCTCGCCTGATTCGTCCCGCGTTCATCGCAATTTCGCGCCCGCAGGCATCTTCCTCGGGCGCCAAAACTTCTGCACAGCGGCTTTACATACGCCGCGCGAAAGTGGACTAGGATATTTCCATGCCGACCTCCGTGTACCCGCTCGAAGATTACGTGAAGACCGAGAAATCCTCGGTCGACGATGTCATTGCCGCTCTGCGCAAAGTGACGCCGCTCGAGGGCATGGAGGAGCGCGACTACCGCTGGCTGGCTGAGAACGGCAAGGAGATGCTCATCCCCGCCGGACACTTCATGTTTCATCAGAATCAGCCGGTCGAATACATGGCGATCGTGTTGCACGGAGAGATCCACGTCCGCCGTCGCATGGGCAACGAGACCAACGTGTTCGTCGGCCGCGCCGGCGAGATCACCGGCATCCTTCCCTTCTCCCGCATGAAGACGCACGGCGGCGATGGCGTCGCCTCCATTCCCACGTGGCTGCTCGTCATTCACAAAGACGACTTCCCGCGAATGCTCGAAAATATCCCGTCGATCAAGGGCCGCCTTGTCGGTGTCCTGCTCGACCGCGTTCGCGAAGTCACACGCATGGAACAGCAGTCAGAAAAACTCACCGCGCTGAGTAAACTCGCCGGCAACCTCGCGCATGAGCTCAACAATCCTGCATCCGGCGCGCAGCGCTCCGCCTCCAGCCTTCTGCAGGAGCTGAATACCTACGGCCACCGCAAATTTGATTTGGGCCGCCTCTGTTTGAAGGAAGAAAAACTTACGGCACTCAGCGCCTGGCAGCAGAGCATTCTCGACCGTCCCGCCCAGCAACAGGATTCGATCGATGAAGCTGACACTGCTGGCCAGCTCACCTCGTGGCTCGAGGCGCGCGGCGAGACCGACGCACCCGAAGTTGCCGTCATGCTCGCCGAGTTCGGCGCCCGCACTTCAGATCTCGACGCACTCGCCGAAGTCCTCCCGGCGCCCGGACTAAATATTTTTCTCGCGCAGTTCGCCTCCGGGCTGCGCACCCAGCGCATGACCGAAGCCATTCTGCGTTCTACTGACCGCATCTTCGAAATCATCAACGCCATCAAGGATTATTCTTACCTCGACCAGGCGCCGTTGCAGGAAGTGGACATCACGCAAGCACTGCGCAATACGCTTGTCATGTTGCAATCGCGCCTCGCCAACGTTCGCATCGTGGAGAGATTTTCTCCTGGGCTCCCCCTAATCACCGCTTTCGCCAGTGAGTTGAACCAGGTCTGGATGGCGCTGTTTGAAAATGCGCTCGACGCCATGGAAGACAGAGGGACGCTCGAAATCGCAGCCTCTGTTGATCCCGAATGGATGACGGTCGAGGTCATCGACAACGGCCCCGGCATCTCGCCCGACATTACCAGCCGCATCTTCGAGCCCTTCTTCACCACCAAGCCGCCGGGCAAAGGGCTCGGCCTCGGCCTCGATACTGCCATGCGAATTTTGCGCAAGCACCGCGGCCACGTCGTTGTCGATTCGCGCCCAGGCAGGACATGTTTCAAGGTTCAGCTTCCACTCGAACAGTGGCGCGCCTACTAGTTCGTAATTATTTCTCAACAGTCACGCCGCGCCAGAACGCCACGCGGTCTTTGACTTGCTTCGCCGCAGCCTTCGGCTCCGGGTAATACCAAACCGCGTCGGGATTTTCCTTCCCGTCCACTGACAGCGAATAGTAATGCGCAGTGCCCTTCCATGGACAAATCGAAGTGGTTGCACTTTCGCGCAGAAATTCGCGATCAACCACGCTCTCCGGAAAATACAAATTGCCCTCGACCTCAATCGTGTCATTGCTCTCGGCCACAATGCGCCCATTCCAACTTGCCTTCGCCATAGTTTTCGCCTCTCCTGAACAGACGCTCTACTCCTGTCTATAGATGCAAAAAGGCGCCCGCCGAAGCGAACGCCCCTATGCATCAACTTGCTCGCGGCGATTTACACCACCGCCTCGACTTCTTCAGCCTTGTCTTCGATAACCGGCGCATCACCAATCCGCACTTGGTAGTGGCAAACTACGCTATCCGTCTCCGCTGCCGCCTTTTTGCCGCGCCGCTTCGGCGCATCTTCTTCCGCGCCAGCCTTGCGATTCGGGCACACCAGGTAAACGCCGGACTTCAGCACCTTCTCCATCACATAAGGTGAGCCGCACTCCGGACACTTCTGGTCCACCGGCTTATGGTTCGCCGTAAAGTCACACTTCGGATAGTTGGAGCAGCCGTAGAAAATATTTCCGCGCCGCGCCTTCTTCTCCACCAGGTCGCCCTCGTGGCACTTCGGACACGTCATGCCAATCGTGTTTTGCTTGATGTACTTGCAATCCGGATAGCCGCTGCAACTCACGAACTCGCCGTACTGCCCATTGCGCAGCACTAATTGCTTGCCGCACTTCGGACAATTTTCATCGAGCGGTTGCGGAGGCTTCTGCTGCTGCTTCTGATTCAGCCGTCGAATCGTCTTGCACGGCGGGTCTTCCGAATATCCGGGACACGCCATGAACGGTCCCCACGGCCCACTGCGCAGCACCATCACACGCCCGCAATTTTCGCAATACTCCTCCTGCGCCTCGCCCTCCGGCGTTTGCAGGTCGGGCTTGTCCTCAAAATTTTCCTTGGTGAACGTGCAGCTGCCCTTCTTCTTCTTGTCGTAAGAACTGCACGCAAAGAACGAGCCGAACTTGCCCCACTTCTTCACCAGCGGCGCGCCGCAATCCGGACACTTTTCGTCCGTCGGCTCCTCCATCCGCTTGATGTTTTCCATGTGTTCTTCCGCATTCGACAACTCTACCTTGAACTTGTCGTAGAAGCCGCTCAGCAGATCAGTCCATTTCTCGCGACCGTCTTCAATGTCATCCAACTCTTCTTCCAGCTTCGCCGTATACGCAGTGTCGAAGATGTACGGAAAATTTTTGACGAGCAGATTCGTGACCACAGTCCCGACTTCAGTAGGAATAAATCGCCCCGTCCGTCCGCCCTGCTTGATCACATATTCGCGATCCTGAATCGTGTTGATGATGGACGCATATGTCGAAGGCCGACCAATGCCGCGCTCCTCCAACTCCTTCACCAACGACGCCTCGTTGTAACGCGACGGCGGCTCGGTGAATTTCTGCTCGGGTTTCAATTCTTTCAACGCCAGCGCTTCGCCGTCATCCATCTGCGGCAGCTTGTTGCTCAGCGCCTCGTCGTCTTCATCCTTCTTTTCCTTGGACTCCTCGTACACCTTGAGGAAGCCGTCGAACTTGATCACCGATCCAGTCGTTCGGAAATCGTAAGTGCGGTCTGCCTTCGCCGCAATCGACACAGTTGTCTGGTCATAAATCGCCGGCACCATCTGCGACGCCACAAAGCGCTGCCAGATCAGCTTGTACAGTCGATACTGCTCATCGCTCAGAAATTGCCGAATGTCATCCGGCGCCAACTCCACGTTCGTCGGACGAATCGCCTCGTGCGCATCCTGCGCGTCCTTCTTGCTCTTGTACTCATTCGGCGTCTCCGGCAGATATTGCGTGCCGAGCTTCTCGCCGACATATCTGCGGACCTCGACGATCGCATCAGGCGAGACACGCGTCGAATCGGTACGCATGTAAGTGATGAGGCCAACTGTCCCTTCGCTGCCTAACTCGATACCTTCATATAGTCGCTGCGCCACGCCCATCGACCGCCGCACATTGAATCCAAGCTGGCGCGCGGCATCCATCTGCAGTTTGCTCGTCGTGAATGGAGCCGCCGGATTTTTGCGGCGCTCCTTGCGCTCTACGGTCGCAACACTCCAACTCGCTTTGCGCAGCTGCGCCAGCACCTGGTCAGTCAATTTCTGATCCGGCAGAGCATTCCCGCTCACCGTCTCCACCGTTGCCCGCTTGCCATCGATGCCAACAAAGCGTGCCGTAAATTCTTGTTCGCGACTGGTGTCCAGCTGCGCATCAATCGTCCAGTACTCGACTGGATTGAAGTCCTTGATTTCCTTTTCGCGCTCCACAATCAGTCGCACCGCAACCGTCTGCACGCGTCCCGCAGACAGCCCGCGCTTCACCTTGTCCCAAAGCAGCGGCGATATTTTGTAACCGACAATGCGATCTAATATCCGGCGCGTCTGTTGCGCATCCACCAGATTTTCATCCAGCCCGCGAGCATGCTTGAACGCTTCGTTCACTGCCTTCTTGGTAATCTCGTTGAAGGTCACGCGAAACATCTTGTCTTTGCCCTTCACCGAAGGCGCGAGTTGCAGCCACAAATGCGCAGCGATCGCCTCCCCCTCGCGGTCCGGGTCAGGTGCCAGATAGACCATGTCAGATTTGGCAGCCAGCTTCTTCAGCCGCTCTACCACTTTTTCTTTGCCGGGATTGATCACCAGCTCGGCTGAGAAACTGCCGTCTTCCAAATCAACGCCGATTTCTTTTTTCGGCAGGTCCATGATGTGGCCAGAGGATGCCTCCACCACGTAGTCCTTGCCGAGATATTTGTTGATCGTCTTCGCCTTCGTCGGCGATTCCACGATCACAAGCGATTTACCCATTTCCATCCTTCTTTCAAATCCGATGAGGCGCGACTCAGCCGCGCGCTCAACATTGCGAACCTATCACGGTTTGCCGCATTGAATCCAACACGACCACCCGCAACTAGTTACTAACCTGCTCGATCAAAAGCTTTTTACGTAATTTTTTCCAGGCATCATTCGGACCCGGCCAGCCAGCTCTAACTCAAACAGCGCCGCAAAAATCTCCGACGAGCTTAGCTCCGTATCCAACGCCTCAATCAACTCGTCCAGTTGCGTCGCCTCATCCTTGTGAAGCCTCGCATACACCGCGCTTTCGTGCGGCGGCAACTCTAGAATTGGCTGATAGACAGATGCCTGGGCCTCGCCGTTGGATTCATTTCCTGCGGCCGCGCCATCGCCAATTCCATGCAGCGCCTCCACTTCCAGCCGCACCGAGCTCGGCAAATCCTCCCACACATCTTCCCAAGTTGCGGTCAACTTCGCGCCCTGCTTGATCAGCGTGTTCGGCCCCCACGACTGTTTGTTCGTCACATTTCCGGGCACCGCAAAAACTTCGCGATTCTGCTCCAGCGCACACCGCGCAGTGATCCGCGTTCCGCTGTTCTCGCCTGCCTCGATCACGAGAACGCCCACACTCATGCCGCTCAAAATTCGATTTCGAATGGGAAAATTCTGCGGCGCCGGAAATGTCGCCATCGGAAACTCACTCAGGATCGCGCCGCCCTCGGCCAATATGCGCTCCGCCAGTTTCTTATTCTCTTTGGGATAGATCACGTCGACCCCGGTGCCCCACACCGCGACAGTTTTTCCATGCGCCTCCAGCGCGCCTTCATGCGCCGCTGTATCCACGCCCCGCGCCATGCCGCTCAGAATCACCAGCCCGCGCGCCGCCAGATCGCGCGACATCATCTTCGCCATCCCGCTGCCATACGGAGTCGGCTGCCGCGTCCCCACAACCGCAATGCCCGGTAGCTTCAGCAACTCCGCATCGCCCAGGCACCACAGCACGACCGGCGGATCATAAATTTCCAGCAGACGCTTCGGATAGCGCTCGTCCACCGGCGTGACCACACAAGCTCCCGCCTCATCCGCGCGCTTCCACTCTTCTTCCGCTTTGCGAAGTGAAGCGCCGCTATGCACCGCCTGCGCCGCGCTCGCCGGAAATCCCGCCCCCTCCAGCGCGGTCAGCGCAGCATGCAACGCCGCCTCCGCCGACCCCAGCGCCTCAACCACCTTCCAGATCCGCTTTGGCCCCAGCCCGTCCGTCAATTTCAGGGCCAGCCATCCCAACTGCGTTTCTCGAGGCGAAGTCGTCGCCGTCATTTGATCCGGCTTTGCAACGCCAACAGCGTGACCTTCATTTCGTGACCCTCATATATAGTTGGCGCCTCTCAGTTGAGCTTTCTCGGAGCAGAAATTTCGGACGCAAGAAAACGCAGAATTGCGGGCGAGATTATCTGGGGCACCCCGCCGAGTCAATCCCGTAACCGCGACGCCATTAACCACCGGCCGGATTGGTAGACTGGCAAGTGCGCCGCCTCCGCGTTTCCGCCATCAGCTTCCTCAACACCGCCCCGCTCATGTGGGATTTCACTCACCCGCCGCTGCAAGCCGAACTCGCGACGCGCTACGACACGCACTTTACCCTGCCTAACCGCTGCGCAGAAGAACTCGCCGCCGGCACCGCCGACATCGGACTCATCCCCGTCGCCGCCTACGCCACCACGCCGGACCTCGTCATCTTGCCCGGCCCCGCCATCGCATCGCTCGACCGCGTTCGCTCGATTCTCTTAGTGACCCGTCGCGGCCTTGCGCTCGAAGACATCAACTCCGTTTCTCTCGACAGCACCTCGCGCACCTCCGCCGCATTGGTCCGCGTCATCTTCAGCAAATTTGTCGGCACCAATCCCGCCTACACAACCCACACGCCGGACGTCGACAGCATGCTGGTCAGCGCCGACGCCGCACTCCTCATCGGCGACCCCGCCCTCCTTCAATCCCAATCGCATCCCGATTACGGGTTCCACGACCTCGCCGCCTTCTGGCGCGCACGGACCGGGCTCCCTTTTGTCTTCGCTTTTTGGGCGATCCGAAAATCAGCGGCCGCCGAATCGGACATCGCCGCCGCACAAGTCATCGAGGACTTCCAACACTCCCGCGATCGGGGCCTGGCAAATTTGGATCACTTGGTCTCTGAGTGGGGCAAGCGCATCGCCCTGCCGCCGGAAATCATCCGCGCCTACTGGACAGAAAACATCCACTACACACTGGATCCAGCTTGCCTGGAAGGCCTCGGCCTCTTCTACCGCTACGCCGCCGAGTGCAGCGCTCTGCCGCCCGCGCCTGCACTCGATATCCTGTAAGGATTTGTAACCGCGAAAGCCCTTTTAAAATTCCCAACGCAGCAGGCAAGCACCCACTGTAAATCCGGCACCCACGCTGGCCAGCAGAATCAGGTCGCCCTTCTTCAAGCGGTCGTCCTCAATCGCGGTCTCCATCGCCAGCGGAATTGTTCCCGCCGTCGTATTGCCGAAGCGATCAATGTTGATGACCACCTTCTCCGGACCCAATCCCAACCGCTCCGCCGTCGACATGATGATGCGCTTGTTGGCCTGGTGCGGGATCAACAGCTTCAGGTCGCTGCCCTTCAGTCCATTGCGCGTAATCACTTTTTCCGACGCCTCGGCCATCTTGCGGACCGCGTATTTGTAAACCGCCTGCCCATCCTGATGGACGTAGTGCATTTTCTTGTCGACCGTCTCATGCGTCGGCGGATTCAAACTGCCGCCGCCGGGCATATTCAACGCCGGGCCGCCCGAGCCGTCAATCTCGTGCACAAAATCAATGATGCCAACCTCGCCCTCTTCCGTCGGCTCCAGCAAAACAGCGCCTGCGCCGTCACCAAACAGAATGCAGGTCGACCGATCGGTGTAATCCATGATCGACGACATGACATCGCCGCCAATCACTAGGACTTTCGAATGCGCGCCGCTCTCGATCAGCTTGGCGCCGACCTGCAGCGCATAAACAAATCCCGAGCATGCGGCAGACAGATCAAATCCCCACGCGCCCGTGGCGCCAATTTTGTTCTGCACGAGACAGGCAGTCGCCGGAAACATCATGTCCGGCGTCACCGTCGCAACGATGATTACTTCCACGTCAGTTGGCGCAATGCCGCGGCGCTCTAAACATTGCCTGGCCGCGATCGCGCCCATGTCGCTGACGCCGACGCCTTTTTCCGCGATGTGACGGGTGTGGATTCCGGTGCGCTCCATGATCCACGCATCGGTCGTGTCGACCATTTTTTCAAGATCAGCGTTGGTCAGCAGGCGGGGCGGGACATACGTTCCGAGAGAGCTGATTTTCGCGCGCCGAACTTCCCGGCGCTGGACGGGCAGATTCAAAAAGTTCCTCCAAAGGTGTGCACCAAACCTACCGAGTGTCCCCCACCCGCACCCTCGATGTCTACATCAGCTCGGGCTTCCACCGGCCGACTCTTCGAAATCGCAAAGTGTACCGGGGAGCCTACTGCACACGCACTGGCCCGTTACCGTTGCTTCCTTCCGGACCTGGCGGGGTTGGCGGGATTGCGTCGCGTAGGACCCGGCACATGTCCAAGAATATCATCCGAATGCCTTGCCGCTCGGAGGACGAAATTCCACCGCCGCAATCGACTCCGCGGCCGCGTCCCCACTCACTTCGGCGGAGAAGTTCTTGGCGCCGGCGAATTTTCCGCAGCCGCGCTCAGCACCGGCGCTAGTGCCGCCAGCTTGCCCTGCTCCTCGGACTTCCAATCATCCGCCAGCAATCCGCCCGTGTCCTTCGACTCAGGATTCAAGCACCAATAAATCGCCCCGATCCGGTGCTCCACTAGATACGCGACCAGCTTCGCCATCCACGCGCGATCCGCATCTGTCTCGTAACGCGTGCCGAATTCGCCGAGCACCACCGGCACTTGATTCTGCTCTGCAAGAAATCCCCAATGTGCCCTCCACACCGCCGGCAGGTTCGCCGGAAAATCCGCCGCCTTGAACCAGGCCTGCCGCGACACGCTCGCCGGATAATCATGCGCAGAATAAATCAATTGCTGCGGCTGACTCAGCCGCACCGGAAATTTCGCCGCCGCACTCAAGTTGCCGCCCCACCAATAGTCATCGCCGCCAACCTTAGACACGCCCTCCACCAAAATCAGCAATTGCGGATTCACCGCCAGCACCGCATTCCCCGCCCGCTCCGCCGCCAACCGCCAATCCGTCGCCGGGTCGCCAGATCCCCACGTCGCCGGATCACGCGGCTCGTTGTGCAGGTCGAAGCCGATCACAGTGTCATCGTCGCGATAGCGCGCCGCCAGCATCTTCCAATCCGCAATCCACTCCTGCTCGCTATCCTCCGGCGTGTACCAGAGCGCGCTCTGCTGCTTCGCGTCGGGACGATGCCGATCCAGAATGACTCGCAGTCCGTGAGCATGCGCGTTCGCAATGACGCGGTCCATAATCTCAAGCGGCGTCAGCCCCTTCAGCACGGGATTCAGTCCGTAATCGATGCCAACAGCTTTCGACTCCGGCCGCAACATCTGGTTCGCATACGGCAGCCGCACGACATTAAAACCCATGCCGCGCACCTGCGCCAGAATGCTGTCCATCGGCCGCTTGTCCAGCCCCAGCGGCGAAAACCGGTCCGTCTCCATCCCCCACCAACTCACGCCGGCCAGACGAACTATATGACCGCGGCTATCGACAATATGGCCGCCTCGAGTATGAAAAAAATCGCGCTGCAAAACAGGGGCAGGCGCAGCTAGCAGAGTCGCCTGCAGCAGCACGCACGTAACTAAGAGTTGATAGGCGAATTTCATCTGAAACGAAATCTCTTGACCGGCCAAACGAATGCGGTCTATCTACCAATCATCGGCTGCGCCAGAAAAAATCAGCGCACATTCGGCTCATTATCTGCTCGAGCAGTCCCGCTACGGCAATCCATCTCAATCCCGAACGATACGCCGGGAAAACCCGCAACCATTACACTAGAAAGAGTGCCCGCCACCATCACAATCCCAGAGGTAGCCGCCGTCCCAACGACCGCCAACCCGGTAACCCCGGTCAAGGTCGGCTTCGTCAGCCTCGGCTGCCCCAAAAATCTGGTCGACAGCGAAGTCATGATGGGCCTGCTGCAGCGCGCCGGCGCCACCCTGACCACCGACGCCGCCAACGCCGACGTCCTCGTCGTCAACACCTGCTCCTTCATCGACTCCGCCCAGCAGGAATCGGTGAACACCATCCTCGAGATGGCCAAGCACAAGACTGCCGGCCGCGCCACCCGCCTCGTCGTCGCCGGCTGCCTGGTCGAGCGCTATCGCGACGACATTCGCGCGCAGATCCCCGAGGTCGACGCCGTCGTCGGCACCGGCGAGCTCTCAGAAATTCTCGCCGCCGCCGGCCTTACCACCACTATCGCCGCGCCCGAAACCGCGCCATCGCCCTTCAACATTCTGACCGGCAAGCGCCCGGAGGCTCAGACGGATATTGTCGCCAGCCGTCGCGAGGGCGATCTCCGCGAACAGCAAGGCCGCTTCTCCCGAGGCGAATGGCAGGGCGCTACCTCCGCGCTGCCCACCTATCTCTACGACGACACCACGCCGCGCCTGCTGACCACCCCGCGCGCCTCCGCCTACATCAAGATCGCCGAAGGCTGCGACCATCCCTGCAGCTTCTGCATCATCCCCCAGCTGCGCGGAAAATTCCGCTCCCGCCGCTTCGAGTCCGTCATCGCCGAAGCCGAGCAGCTCGTCGCCTCCGGGGTCCGCGAAATTACCCTCGTCGGCCAGGACACGACCTGTTACGGCGAGGACCTCGGGCTCAAAGAAGGCCTGCCGCTCCTGCTCGATCGCCTCGCCCAAATCCCCGATCTCAAGTGGCTCCGCTTTCTCTACGCCTATCCCAACCGCGTCAGCGATCGTCTTTTGGACGTCATGGCCGCCCACGAAAACATCTGCAGCTACCTTGACGTTCCACTTCAACATGCCTCACCTAACGTGTTGAAATCAATGAAGCGCGGCGCCGGCGCAGATATCTTCCTCAGAACGCTTGATCGCGTCCGTCACAAGGTCCCCAATGTCGCTCTCCGGACTTCATTCATCGTCGGCTTCCCTGGCGAGACTGACGCCGACTTCGACATCCTCAGCCGCTTCGTCGAGCAGGCGGAGTTCGACTGGCTCGGCGTCTTCCAATACTCCGACGAGGAGGGCTCGAACGCCCACAACCTCGGCGCCAAAGTTCTGCTGCGCGCCCGCCGCCGTCGCGA
>Ga0302324_100015965_pt1 | contig 15011 bp, 7 predicted proteins | sample Palsa_T0_1_FD_201949 | JGI IMG/M metagenome (GOLD analysis project Ga0302324, IMG submission 201949) | Peat permafrost microbial communities from Stordalen Mire near Abisko, Sweden - Palsa_T0_1 | ecosystem: Environmental > Terrestrial > Soil > Palsa > Peat permafrost | place: Sweden: Abisko...
AGTTCGCTGATCAGCCAGGTTCTACCCATACTAACCTTTACGACGATGCGGAGGGCGCCCGAACGCGGCGGAATCAATGGACGATCCTGATCATCGTCACCATGACCTTCATGATCCTGACCTTCGTGATCCTGACCTTCGCCACCATCATCCTCGAGTCGGATGCGATCTCCGATGTCGGGCAGCCCCACTCCGCATCCCGGCGCGCTCCACTGTGCGATAGACTGAACCAATGAATGGTGGGCGTTTGCTGATCGTCTCGAATCGACTGCCGATAACCACCAAGATTAGTGGTGATCAAATCACCTTTTCCCAGGCCTCCGGCGGACTCGCAACCGGTCTTCGCTCCTGTCACGAACGGTCAGGCGGCGTGTGGATCGGCTGGCCCGGGCTGACCTCCCGGCTTTCACCAAAACAACGCTCCGACCTCGATCGTCAACTCGCTGAACTTAGGATCGTTCCGATCTACCTGACGCGCCGCGAAGTGAAGGAGTTCTATGAGGAGTTCTCGAACAGCGTCCTCTGGCCTGTCTTCCACTACCTTCTCGATCGAGTCCCCCGAGGTCCAGGCGCCTGGGATAGTTATCGCCGCGTCAACGAACGCTTTGCAGAGATGGTCGTGCAGCGGTATCAGCCCGGCGATCTGATTTGGGTGCACGATTACCATTTGTTGCTCGTTCCCGGACTGTTGCGACAGCGCCTGCCCAATGCACGCATTGGTTTCTTTCTGCATATTCCCTTTCCCGCCGCCGAGGTCTTTCGCGTCTTACCCTGGCGCCGCGAGATTTTGGAAAGTCTCATCGGCGCCGATCTGGTCGGGTTCCACACTTATTCCTATATGCAGCACTTCGCCACTGCGCTAGCCGACTTAGCCGGCCTGGAGCCAGAGGATGATTGCGTTTGGCTTGACGATCGTGAAGTTCGCTTCGGGGTATTCCCCATGGGAATCGACGCCGAGGCCTTCCGGCAGCTTGCAATTTCTCCGGCGGTGGAAGAAGAACTTCGCGCAATTAAGGCGGACGCGGGCCCCCGGACGATCTTGCTCGGTGTCGACCGGCTGGATTACACAAAAGGCATTCCCCGACGATTGCTCGCGCTCGAAGCACTGCTGCAGGCTGATCCTTATCTTCGCGATCATCTCCGCTTGATCCAGGTAGCCGTGCCCTCGCGGGACGAAGTGCCGAGCTACCAGGAATTCCAGCGTGAGATCGAAGGGCTGATCGGCCGTATCAACGGCACTTACGGGACGGTCACGTCGGTGCCGATTCACTACCTGCATCAATCAATTTCCATGGAACGCCTGGTCGCGCTGTATCGCGCCGCCCACGTTATGCTGGTGACCCCGCTCCGTGACGGCATGAACCTTGTAGCCAAGGAGTACGTGGCTTCCCGCGTCGATGATGATGGCGTTCTCGTCTTGAGTGAATTTGCAGGCGCCGGCGACGAGTTGCACGAAGCAGTCTTCGTGAACGCGTATGACGTGCGTGATCTTACGGCAAAAATTCGTGAGGCGCTGGCTCTGCGCCCTGAAGAGCGAGTCGCACGGATGCGAGCCATGCGGCAGCGCGTGACGTCACACGACGTACACCAGTGGGCGGACAATTTTCTGGGTGCGTTGGCATCACCGCCCCGAGCCGAGCGTCACCCCACACCTGAGGTGTCCTTGAATGACGCGCTCGGACGTTTGCGCCTGGCGGAGAGGCTGGCCATTCTTCTGGATTATGACGGTACGCTTGTGCCCATTGCGCCTACCCCGGACCAGGCAGTTCCTGACGGCGAACTGCTGAGCCTGATATCAGCTCTGGCGCAACGGCCGCGCACGGCTGTAGAGATTGTCAGTGGTCGTGCACGCGACCAAATCGAGGCCTGGTTCGGAGCGCTTCCAATCGCACTCTCGGCAGAGCACGGCACTTGGTTCCGGCCCGGTCCGGCTGCAGTTTGGCAGGGCCCAGTGGATGGGGCCAGTCTTGATTGGCTGCCCGAGGTGCGCGCCATCCTGGAGGAGTTTACATCGGCGACCCCTGGTTCCTTCATCGAGGAAAAGACAACATCAATCGCATGGCACTATCGCCGCGCGGCGCGCGGATTGGGCCAGATGCAGGCACGGGAACTCCGTGTGAGACTGTCGCAGGCTACGACTGGACGCGCCGTAGATATTCTCGAAGGCAAGAAAGTCGTCGAAGTGCTGTCGCGGGGCGCCCGTAAGGCTGGGGTGGTTCACCGTTTACTCGCGGCGGAACCGCCTCCTACCCTCATTGCAGCGTTTGGTGACGACCGCACGGATGAGGAACTTTTTGCTGCGTTGCCGCCCACCGCCGTGACCCTGCACGTCGGACCGGGCGCCAGCATGGCGAAGCAGCGGCTGCGCAATCCAGCCGCCGCACGTGCGTTTCTCGCAGCCCTGCTTCGATAATAAGTAGGGCCGCCACTTCGGACCCCACGAAAGCAAAACTGAAACCAGCCCACAAAGTATTATCCTTGCACAAGATCGAGGATGTAGCCTCATACCGATCGAAGATATAACCTCCCAATGACGACCGCGCATCGTTGGGCGAGGAACTGCTTATACATTCAGGAAGTGGAGGCCGGTATGTGTCTCGCGATTCCCGGTAAGGTCCTCAGTGATTTTGAGCAGAACGGCATGCCCATGGCCAAGGTGCAGTTTGGAGGCATTGTGCGCGAAGCATGCCTGGAGTACGTTCGAGCTTTCGCCCCCTGCGGATTTTAAGTTCGTCACGCACGGGGAATCAATGACTTACACGAGCAGCGACAACCGGCGATGAACTATTCTCGATGACGCCCCCGCAAGGCTTTCCGAGGATCACGTCTCTATTGGTCTCGACTCGTCGGGATTGGTGGTAGGCACAAAAATGGGCACAGTGTTTGACCTGCACACTCAATTGAGGTCCGATGAGCGTAATCGCTGATTTCGTCAATTGACTCACGGTGACTATGCGCATTAACTCTGACGCCCGGGACCCATTGTGCCCTACGCCGCTGGCCTGATGTTCTGGTTCACGCAGAAGAAGTTTGTCGGATCGTACTTTTTCTTGATGGCAGCAAGGCGTCCGTAATTATCGCGGAACGAAGCCTGAACCCGTTCCTGTCCTTCGTCCATCATGAAGTTGATGTAGGCGCCCCCTGCTGCGTAGGGATGCAGCGCGTCATAGTAGTTCTTGCACCAGTCTGTAAGTTTCCGAGCGTTAGCCGGGTCGGGGTCTACTCCGACAATGACCTCGGCGAACAGGGCTTCCCGGAAGCTGTAGGCTGTATCGTTCTTGCCCACGCGTTGCGCTGCGCCGTTGAGAGGGTACAGGTGCATCGTCGAAAGCATTGTCGGCAGCTGCGAACCGTGTTCGACGTGCTTCGCGATGGCCGCATCGCTCAGCCCTGTGAAGTTGTCAGCGCGCCAGTACCACTGCAACCCAGGAACAAACAGACCATCGAAAGTGCTCTGCACCGCTGGAAATGGCGCAGGGCCGACCGCATCGAGTAAGGGTGTTCCCACGCTGCGCATGCGGCGGGTCGCCTTCTCGGTTTCGTCGGCGGTTCCTGTGCTGCACCACACAATGCCACAGACCTTTTTCATATGCAGGTTTTCGGGAAACATTGGCGCGGGAGGGATCACGAGAAAGGCAAAGAATCCATTTACCTCTTCGGGAGCGGTAAGAATGAATTCGCGATAGGCCTTCAAAACGTCCGCCGCCTGCCCAAGGGGCCAAAAGGTGGGCCCGAACTGGACCGTGCTCACCGGATGCAGCCGGAACTCGAACGAAGTCGCGATGCCGAAGTTTCCCCCGCCACCTCGTATTGCCCAAAATAGATCGTCGTTCTCTTTGGCACTCGCACTGACGAATCGTCCATCCGCAAGAACCATGTCGAGGGAGAGTAGATTGTCAATCGTGAGGCCATAGCGGCGCGTCAGGTAGCCGATGCCTCCTCCCAGAGTCAGGCCGGCAACTCCAGTGGTTGAGATGAAACCGCAAGGAGTAGCCATGCCGAAAGCATGGGTCGCATGGTCGACGTCACCCCAGACGCATCCAGCCGCGACGCGTACCGTACGCGCTGCCGGGTCGACCCGAACCCCCTTCATCGGCGAAAGATCGATCACTAGTCCGCCGTCACAAGTTCCGAGACCCGCACCGTTGTGGCCTCCGCCGCGAATCGCGGTGAGTAGTCCGTTCTCACGTCCATGACGGACGGCGGCCATCACGTCGCCCACATCGACAGCACGCACAATAAGCTTCGGCCGCTTGTCGATCATTGCGTTATAAACCCTGCGGGCCGCATCGTACCCGGAGTCTTCCTGCTGGATTAGTTGTCCCCGAATAGCCGCTTTTAGTTGTGCGACAGACTCTGGCATCGATGGCCTCCTTCATTTCTTGTTACTTGGTCCCCTGCCCTGCTTCGGCGTTGAAAACCGCTGAGGGTCACTAGCGACTAAGGCGTCCCATTCGTAGCCACAGGAGTTGCACGTACAGATTTTGGCGTAGACGATAATGGGTAGGCTCAGCGACGATGCAGCGTTGGTTAAGGGCTTGTTTAGTTCGCGACAGGCGACCGGACAGCATGGGCGTCATCGTCACGGCATTTTGACTCTGGCCTCCGGTATCAGACGCACCGGACCGATCAATCCCGATGGCATGAAGAACACTCGACGCTGGAACATAACAAAATGAGGATCACCGGTTGCCCCGTCGCCGACCAGGCGGTTCCGCAGGGTATTGGTTACGACGATCTCCAAATGATTGCTGCCAGCTTTCAGGTAGGGGGCGACATCCACACGATATGGTCGCATGATCAAGGAATCAACTTTCTTGTCGTTAAGCCATACCTCGGCCACATCGTGGACTTCTCCGAGATCCAGGTCGAGCGCCAAACCAGGGCGCAGATAGCGTTGCGCGATCTGGACGTCTAAACTGTAGTGACCCTGTCCTGAGAAATAACGCAGGTTTTGCGAAAGGCTCCAATCGCGCAACGGGGCGGCGTGAATCTGTTCGCTCCATTGCTTTCCGTCTTTGTCACTCCCCACCAGGTTGAGATCCCAGTTGGGGCCGAGAGTTAAGGCGATTGGAATGTCGTCTTCCGAAACTACTTTCGAAATCACGGAGACTTGATTTTTCCCGTCGTTGAATTCCGTGCGATAACTTCCTGGTTCCGTGGCCACTCCGACGAGTCCGCTCGAAGTGCGGTCAATTTTGGGGAAGGTTGTGTGGACGGCATGATTCTCCTGCGGAGATTCTGCCAGGCCAATCAACTGGGAACCATAGGGATCGAGATGCACCTCGAGCGCGACATTGCCGTGTTCGGAACGGTACAGCGGCGCCTCGGCAATCTCACCCGTCCAGGAATTCCAGATCTGCGGGATACGCTCGCCGGCAGGCAGCGCGACGCGAAAATCCTGGGCTTGCGCCAGCGGGTTCGAAAAGAAGAAAAAACTAACTTTGGCAACATCAAATTGCTGGAACAAAATTTGTGGTTGAGGCGTCGCAAAGGAAAGGTTCGGGCGGACGTTGAGTTCAGCCTCCAACACGTGAGGAACTGCAGTTGCGTTCTCCACGAAGCGCACATTCCCATGCGGTCGAGACGACCGAGAGTCGGACGAGGCGCTTCGACCAGTCGTGAGTTCCTGCATGATCTTCTGAATGCGTTGTCCGTCGTCGCGATAATTGCGAAACGAAATCTCTTCCGCGGGCATGTGCTCGGCAAGAACGATGGGCAATCCCCCCCTGGCAAACTCCTGAAGCCTTTCCGCCAATTGCAGACTGATCCGCGTCTCGTTGCGCAACACAAGAGAGGGATATACGCTGCCCGGGGTATGCAGTTCGTGATTCTCCACCGTGGCGTGGTGCAAGAGGGTGTCTTCGTTGATGAAGTCGAAGTTATAACCATTTGCCATCAGGGAATATTCGAGCGGATAGTCCTCATCGACCGGCATCCAACTCGGGTAATACAGGCGGTGCGAATATAGCGCGACGCGAGCGACGCTATGCCCCGATTGCGCAAGCGCCTGCACCCGGGCCATATATTCGTTCAGAGGCTTCAAGTACGACCAGAAGGGATTACGAGAATTGAGTTGCTCGGAAAACGTGTACGTAAGTTCGTACTGCGTTGAAAAAGGAAACCAGCCAGGATCGGGTCGATCCATGTACTCATACGGAAATCCGTGGTAGCCGATGCGAGTAATGCCCGCCGAGAAAAGTTCATCGGCGGTAGTCTTCATTAGTTCTGGAGTAACTTCGTAGGGATGGTCGCGCCAAACGAAGCTCTCGCTGGAGATGGTATTTCTGCCGAATAGATGTCCACCCGAAGAAGCCAGCTTCAAGAAATCAAAACGTCCATCGGCGTAAAGAACTTCGGTTTCCGGATAGTCCGACTGCCCGTATATCTTCAGCAGATCAGCCGGCGCGCCGTGCGCTTGAACGCGAACCTTAAGATGATTGCGATGCCCCCAGTCAATGAGAGGCTGGTAGAAGTTGTCAATCATCAGATCAGAAACCGTGAGCCAGTAGTCATGGCGCACCCGGTCGCCCACTTCCGCATCGTCATAGAAAGGTAGAGAAGGATACTCTTCGCCGGGATCACTCTCTCCCGGACGCTTCACCAAAGGCAGATAAGGAGTGAGGTCGTAACCGCGGCGTTTCTGAAATTCGCTCAGGAAGCCGTCGGTCCAGTACATGCTTTCCGCGGTTACTTCCAGACTGTCGCAAAAGATCGCGCGCAGTGATTTTCCGAAGTCTTCGCCAAAATATTTCTTACCCGCTTCGCCCACAGCCTCGATGTGCCGATCGAGAGCTTCGCGCTTGAGGTGGTCGAGAACCCACTGCGTGCCAACTCCGGCGCCACCTTCCACGGTTTGCAAAGTCGGAGCTTGAATGAAGCTGAATAACACCCATTGCCCGGAAGGCACATCCCACTTCATACTGCCATCTTCACGAACTTGCTGTGTCAGCGTAATCGCAGACGCAACATTGATTTTACCGGATTCGATGACTGCGTCGATCGGAACCGAATCGGAAAACTCCTGAAGTTTTCTTTTGCCATGCAGAGGCAAAGACCCGGGCGCTGCGACCACCGCCACCAGCTTTTCACCCGTTCCCAGCGGCGCCCCAGGAAATCGACCAGAGAATACAGTGGGACCGGTGACCACCATCTCATGCATCAGCAATTTCTGCGACGCCAACTGCAACGGAATGTGGGGTCCGCCAAAGGGCCAGCCAGAGCCAAACGTCAAATCCACGTCAAGACGCAGACGGCCGCCTTCCTCGATCGCATATTTCACGTGGTTGAACCACTCCGGCGTAAGAAAGCTGTCAACGCGGCGCGCCGCTTCCGCGCTGGGAGCGGGATTCAATCCATCCTTGAACGATTGAATCTCTACTCCCCCTAAACCAGCATCCTTGATGATTCTTAATTCGCGCGCAATCTCATCATCGTTGACATCCCCTCCCGGCCACCACCACCGCACCATGGGACGAGCGGAAGCGGGAGGATTCTGAAAGCTGGCCCGCAGAGCGTCGCCGGATTTCTCTGGCTGCGAAGATGGACCCTGCGCCGCCGAGGACGACATTAGCCATAGCACGCAAGCCAGCAACGCCAGAGCACAACCGTCGGTCGAGCGCGTAGAGCGAAGTATTCTCAATTGTTTTTCAAACCCTGATTTCTTAGGAACTGGTTTCTCAGACACGGGCGACGGCCTTCGGTTGAGGAGATCCAGACTCGTGACCGGAGATGCTTCCCCCAGGCGGAAACCGCGCTCGCGTCGACTCGCGGACAATGAGCGTGGGCGCCATCCGGACCACCGACGGCTTCTTGAGTGCCTTCCCTTCAATTCGATCCATCAGTAGGGCAGCGCCCACGGAACCAATCTCATATCCGGGCTGGGCTAGAACTGTGAGTTGCGGGTGAAACACGTTACCTCCAGCAATGTCGTCAAAATTAGCGATGGCTACGTCTTCAGGGCAACGCACCCCAAGTTCTTCAAAGGCCTGCAGCGCTCCCAATGCCATAACGCCGTTCGAAACTAATATCGCGGAGGGTCTGGCGAACTGCAGCATAAGATCTTTGGCCAGTCGATATCCGGAACTCTCTCGAAAGTCACCTTCCAGAATCAGGTTCTTGGATACCGCAATTCCTGCCTCGCGCAATCCCTGTTCGTAGCCACGAAGACGTTCGCGGGCGACTCCCAATTCCAGCGGCCCGGTGATGATTGCGATACTACGATACCCAGTCCGTATGAGATGGCGCACGCACTCCTGCGCCCCGCGAACGTTATCCAACATGACAGCATCAATTTTCATACCTGTGGGAACGCGATCCAGGCACACGATGGGAATCCCCGATGCGATCGCACGGCGGATATGGTCGACATCCTTTCCACGCGTGGGAGCCAGCAGAATTCCGTCGACTCTGCGGGAACGAAGCGCGGATACGATGCGGCGTTCGCGGTCAATTTGCTCGTCAGTGTTCGCAGTGACCAGCAGGAAGCCTCGTTCCAGAGCACGATCTTCGGCGCCCCGTATAACCTGCGGGAAAAAAGGATTGGTAACGTCGGGAAGAACCATCCCTAACATGTACGTCTGGTTCACTTTCAAACTGCGGGCGATTTCGTTGGGATGGAAATCGAGCTCTCGGATAGCAGCCTCGACGCGGGCTCGCAAAGCCGGACTCACGCGAACGATCCCACGGATGACGTTGGAGACGGTCCCAGTTGAGGCTCGCGCGCGTTTTGCTACTTCTGCGATTGTCGCCATAAGAATCTCGAATTCAATCCCAGAGCTATCCGCTTTTAGATAAGACTTAGCGCCAGTTTGGTGACCGACGCCGGCGGGATTTGGAGAACAAGGTTCGGTCCCCCCGCTTGCAAGTCTTTCACTTGTGGAGTTACTTGGTTGCGCTGATCGAAAGTGTTGTGAGCGTGAAGATCGGAGTTGGAAAGTGTGGTGATCGCTCCGGATTTTATGGAAGCGCCTCGAACCATCACCTCGGCTTCGCGGGATTCGCTCACATGCGGATTCACTAGGGTGAGCGTCAAATCTTTGCCGTGCACGGAGGCCGAACCCGCCAATCCGCTGAACGACGCTGGTTTGCCATCGCGCAAGTAGTGGACGTTGGGAGCTGAAATAGTCGTGCGTACAGATTCACCTCCCTGATGCGCGCTATACATTCCGAAGACGTGACCCACCGGCGTCACACAGAATTTATCTTCATGCGCGAGATAAAGACTGTTCAGACAATTCACCAGCTGCGCGGGACTGGCGAGAGTAACTTTTTCCGGATGCCGGTTAAAGATATCCAGCGTCATCGCGCTGAACACGGCGTCCCTGAGTGTAGGGACTTGTTCGAGGTAGTTGCCTGAAGTTAGTTCACTTCCCGGGCGATACCACGGTCCCCATTCGTCGACCACCAGCTTTACCTTATGCTCGGAATCAAACTGCCCCATGGCTTGCCAGTGACCTTCGATCAAAGATTCCATCCGCTTGCCCTCGCGCAACACTTCGTACCAATCCTGCGCGTCGAATTTAAGCGCATCACCCTTGCCCTCGTCCCAGTTCTGCGTTCGCCCTCGGCTCAGATTCCAGGAGTAGTAGTGGAGCGCCCAACCGAAGATCGAATCCAACAACTCTTTGTCCTTGCGAACAATTTCCTCAAAAAACCCGCTCGTCCATTCCCAAGCGTCGGAGTTCGGACCAGAAGCAATAAAGGACAGGGATTGCCCGTACTCCGGCACCCAGGTGGTGTACCTGCGAAATTCGACCGCATATTCCTGGGCCGTAAAGTTTCCACCGCATCCCCACGATTCATTTCCCACGCCCCAGTAGCGCACAGCATAGGGCTGGGCGGAACCGGAAGCGGCACGCTCTTCGGCCAGCGACGTGGTACCGGCGGGCGAGTTGCAGTATTCCACCCAGCGATAAAACGCTTCCGCCGGCAGGCTGCGAACATTGGCCGCCAGATAAGGCTGACAACCGATGGCGCGGCAGAGGCGCATGAATTCATCGGTACCGAACCGGTTGGATTCATAACGGTGACTCGCGGGCGCCCGGCTGGTCTCGTCCTCGTTATTCCAAAAATTTGTCCGTCTCGGTCGCTTGTCGGCCGGACCAACTCCGTCACGCCAGTCATAGCTGTCCGCAAAGCAGCCACCGGGATAGCGAATCACAGGCGCTTTGATCTTGCGCATTTCATCGACGAGATCTTTGCGAACGCCGCCAACATTTGGGATCTTCGAGTTTTCGCCGACCCAGACGCCGTCATAGATCACGCCTCCAATGTGCTCGAGAAAATGCCCGTAGATATTTGGAGAGATGGTGCCCAAAACCTCATCCAGCAAAATCTCAACACGAGAGTCGGATGCGCTCGGGGAGACGGTACTCGAGAAGATGCTGCTCGAAAGGATGCCGCTCGCCAGCTTCGCCGGCTTGGCAAGTAGAAGAGCGCTCGCCCCCAGCGCGCTATCGCGGATGAATTCGCGCCGGCCAGTCATGACGCGCCCTGCATAAGAGGATGAGTGCCACGCCGGAAGCTTCGCACTTTAGTTGGCCTCTGCGTTTCTGGGCCCCGTCAGGAATTCGATTGGCGGCAGAATTTCCCACGGCTCTTTTGCGGACACGCCGAATACAAACTCTTGTCCCGGTTTAAATCTTTGCCGCACTTCAAAATTCTCAAAAGCGATTCCCCCCGCCAGAGCCGCATGAGAAGCCCAATACACGCGGCGCCCATTCACTCTGACCCGCAGGTGGGGCTCGATCTCCGAAGCTGGAACTCTCCAGTACTGTGTCAGTCTGCCCAGGCGATAGCGCCAATGATCAGGAGCGGCAAACCCGTGGTTGGATTGCGGCGAGGATTCGTTCGACGTGCAGAAGACGATGGCGTCTCCATCCACCGTCCGCAACATGTCGCGCAACGGATAGGTCCGATGTTCGGCAAAATCCTCTCCACGATAGGAACCATACAACTTGCGGCTATCCACGACCCGGTTCTTGAGCCATAACCAGCGTAGGCGCTCGTAGTTTCCCATCGTAGCGGTCAGGGTTAGCTCCTCGATCGCCGGGCTATCGTCATATCGAAACACCGCCAACCTAAGCTCCTCCGGATGGTCGACGTCCATCGAAGCCACCACATATACGTGCGCTCCGTTGGACTGGAAGCGTTCGACTTCAATCCGCACCGAAAGAGTTTCCCCCGGTCCCTCGCCTGCTGGCTTGACGAACGACCCAGGAACGAAACCAGGCTGGGAGCCCAACCACAGGCGTTTACCTTGAAGGCCCGGATCCGTCGCACTCGGTTCTAATTCGCTGAAGGCCATACGGTCGCCGCGGCTTCCTCGTCCAATTACTACCGGCTCGACCGCAATAAAATTAAGAAGTTCAGGTCGGCCTGTCTGCGCCGAGATCACACCGATGCGAATCAATCCCCGCGGCCCCGGCAAGCCACCTTCCGAAGGTAATCCAAAGAGGATCCCGTCCTTGCGCCCCCAGATCAACGGATCTCCGGGCTTCGTAGGTTGAAGCCATTGCGATTCCTCTGCTTGGGCCACTCTCGACTGGAAGAGTACAGCGGTCAACCCAACTCCCGGGATTCCAACTGCCAGCACAACGATCTGCAACCCCAACCCGCCGGCTGCCATAGCTAGAAAATAAACTTCAAACCGAACTCGCCGATCCGGGGGATATGAACTCCCCCGGGGTGCAGGAAGTTGCTGGGCACTTCTCCGTTCGCAGCATTGCCGTTCACGCAATCCTGTGAGCCAGAGTTCGCCGAGCCGGAATCCGTTACATAACCGCAGCTGGTATTGTTCACCCCCGTCCACTGTGGGTGGTTGAAAATGTTGAAAGCTTCAGCGCGGAACTCCAATGCCATCGATTCTTTTATTTTGTAGCGCTTAAACAATCCCATGTCGAAATTGAGGCGGCCCGGTCCAGCCAGGGAATTGCGGCCGGTGTCACCAAAGGTAAGCCCCGTGGGTTGGGCGTAAGCACCAGGATTGTCAAGCAGGGGCCCGTAAACAATCCCGGGCACAGCATTGAACGTTGGTATATGACCGTGAGGATCGCCGACAAGGTCGGCAAAAGAGCCTGAACCTACGCTGTTCCCAACTCCTGCATTATCGTAGGAACCGCCGTTGACTATGCTGAACGGTTCTCCGGTCTGCGCTGTCGTGATCCCCGAAACCTGCCACCCTCCCAGCGTCGATCCTCTCCAGCCTTTCGAATGCGCGAAGATGGGTAAGTTGTATATGTAACTGACGGTAAAAATATGACGCTGATCATAATTGGAGGTGGCGCGATAGGAGTTGAGGTTGTAAGAGTCGACGAAGGTAGCATCGTAGCGATCCGAAGAATCGTCGATCGAGTGGCTGTAGGTATAGGCAAGCGTGAGTTGTAACCCGTGAGTGTTGCTTCTGCCCGAAACCTGAAGAGCGTTGTAGCTTGAGTTTGCTCCGCCGATGATTCCGTAGATCGAATCGTAGCCTTGGTAAGGGCGATACATATCCGTGTTGACATTGCCGCAGGCAACGTTGAGATTCAGCACCGCCTGGCCAACCACAGGAGTTCCATTACCCAGATTGTTAACTCCGTTCCCGAGATTGTTACAGTCAGCAGAGGAGATGTATTGTCCCGGCGCGTACGGGTTGTCATTGGCAGGAGTGGAGCGGAGCTGATTGCGATCGAGTTGTCGGGAGAGATGGGTCCCCTTGCTGCCCACATAGGCAACGGTCAGCAGCGTGTCGCGCACTAGCTCACGCTGAATATCGAAGTGATATTGCTGCACGTAGGGCCACTGCGTCAGGGTGGTGATGGACGTCAATTGGGTGTTGCCGCCGCCCAGGGGATAAATCAGCGGTTGGCCCGCTGCCGATGTGCCGCCGATACTCGTGTAACCCGAGATGAAGGATTGAACCGGGGCGATGATGCCGGGAGGATTACCTTCGAGCGACTCGGTATTGGCATCGTTGCCGTTCGCGTGTTCGAAGAAGATTCCATAGCCTCCGCGAATCGCCGTTTTTCCGTCACCCTTCGGATCAAATGCAAAGCCGATTCTGGGAGCGGGATTGAATAAGTGGCCCGACATGCAACTGCTGTGTACCCCGTTATAGCCGCAGTGCACCATGCCGGTGATGTTGGAGACGCTTTGTCCGGGAGCAAAATCGAGGGCCCCGGTATTAGGATCCACCACCGGTGCGTTGGCCGCCACATATGCGTTCGGATCAAAGTTGTAAGCGCGGCCATACCGTTCGTAATAGCTGCCGAACAGGCTTATTCTTACGCCGAGGTTCAGCGTCAATCGCCGGCTCGCATGCCAATCGTCCTGGACGAATGGTTCCATGACCTTGTAGCGGTTGTAATACTTCAAGTTTTGGTTGGGTTGGGCGAAGGCATTGATATATCCCACTAAAAGATCTGCGAAGCCGTTTCCCGTGCTGGAAAACGGACCTCCCGAGTTGCTGGTTTGGTTGTAGGCGGTATTCGGATTCGCGAAAAGATACAAGCTGCCGTTGGGCTCCTCTTCCGCGGGCTCATTCTTTTCGATAGCCTCGAAGTAGGTTCCAAAGGTGAAATTGTGCTTCCCTTTGATCCAGGTCAGATTGTCGTGGAAGCTGTAAGTCGGGTTCGAGTTAGTCCACGGCAAGAAACCGGGATCGATCCCGATGTTAAAGTTCCCGTTCCCGCTAATCGCGAAGGACGGAATCGTTCCATTAAATCCATTCTCAAAAATGCCCGTCATGGTCATGCTGGCGGGACGCTTCCATGCGCTCCCCGTATTGAAGAGATGCAAATGGTTAGCCCCATAGCTGAAGACAAACTCGTTGAGCAACGAGGGAGAAATCGTCGCAGTTAAATTTGCCACCATACTGATTCCAGGACCCTGCAACGTTCCACCAATCGCCGGAACATTCGTGGTGTTGTTCGTCCATGGAGAAATCGGAAAATTCTGCGTCCAGGAATCATGAATGAAGCGAAAACTGGCCCGCAGCTTGGGATTGATCTGATCATCGACTTTAATCAGTTCTTCGTGCCAACTGATGGGCGCGGCAAACGTTCCCACGAAAGCATGTCCATCATTCGGCAACGGAATATTGGCTACCAGCGGATTGGTATTGGCCGGGTCCAGCAGATTCGATGGGACCGTGTTGTTGGGAAAGCCGAGATAATAACTGTCGCCGTTCGAATCCTGTCCCGGCGAAGAGAAGGCAGGACAATTAGGCTCGACCACTTCCTGACCATTGGGAGTTGCCACGGGAACGACCCCAGCCCTCACGAAGGGAGTGCCCGGAGCAGGACACACATCACTGAAGTTTCCCGCCCGCTCGGCAGCATTCGGAAGGTATAGGTTGGGGTTGTTATAAACTTGCGGGACATTTTCGCGTCGAAATTCCTGCGACCAGAAGAAGAAAAGTTTGTCCTTCTTGATAGGCCCGCCGATGATGTAACCAAAGTCGTTCTTGTTGTAATAGGTTTTCGCCTGCCCGGGAACATCGAAGTAGTTGTGCGCGTTGAAAGCAGCGTTGCGAATGAACTCAAAAGCGTCCCCGTGAAAGCGATTGGTGCCGGACTTGGTCACGGCCTCGATCGTGCCCGACCCGTTGCGTCCGTATTGCGCGCCATAGGTCGAGGTGAGAACGCGAACTTCGGCGAGCGCGTCAATGTTCGGGTAGATATTGATGTTGGCATTGCTGCCGGAGTCGAGGACTTCGCCGCCATCGATCTCCCAATTATTGAATTCAGTGCGACCGCCGTTGATCGCATAGGAAACGCTGCCTGACGGCCCAACCGTTCCATCGTCTTGCCCGGTTTGATCGCTAACCCCCGGAATCAACTTGACGAGGGTGGCAAAGTCCCGGCCGTTCAACTCCAGTTGCGTAATCTGGTCGCTCGTGATGGTACCGGCAAGCTCCGAGGATTGGGTCTCGACTTTTCCCACCGAACTGCCTTCCACCACAACTTCGCTGGTGACCTTGCCGATCTGCAGGTTAGTATCCACTCTGAGCTTTTCGCCAACGCGGAGAA